>Ga0065720_1020814_pt1 | contig 12637 bp, 11 predicted proteins | sample Thericmetagenome_FD_59107 | JGI IMG/M metagenome (GOLD analysis project Ga0065720, IMG submission 59107) | Thermophilic microbial communities from the Joint Bioenergy Institute, California, USA of rice/straw/compost enrichment - eDNA_2 v2... | ecosystem: Engineered > Solid waste > Grass >... | reverse complement strand
AGCATAAATCGATATATTGATTCATATTGAGAAGATAATCAACTCAATATATGTACTCATAAATCAATTTGTTACCAAAATATATATAAGTGTCAAAGAGTCTTTAGCAACACTCTCTTCCCTTTTCTGCTAAGCTACAACCAATATCTGTGATCATATTCTGTAGACGATACTGATTAGAATTCCTGGAATCATCCAAATTTCTTCTTAACAAGACTTCATAGTCATCATCCAATTTAATTTTAGGATTCATCTCGGAATAGGTATAGCAGGGAGCGCCTTCATAGATAACTTTAACTTCATAGACATATCCAGGTTGCAAAAGTACCTTTCTTGGTAGATTAAAGATACATCTCTCTTCAAGGAAGTTTGCTCTAACATCAAAGGTCTCTTCAAAAGCTAATCCCTTTTCTTTGAGATTTCTAATTGTTAATTTGGCCTGAGCACGACCTTTGATGGGTCTCACAATGCCAATTGAGAACAATTCAGAGCGTCTGTTTGTTCTTATTTCGACTATGTCAACTCTAGTATCACTGACATTAATTTCTCTTTCTTTATCACCCCAGATTGAGACAATGGTGGCTGTTGTAGACTCACTATTTCCCATTACTTTATATTTGCTCAGAAAGATTTTAAAAATTAATATATATACAACTAATCCGATCTCAAAACGACTTTACGATAACGATATCTTTACAACATCTTTCTTATCAACAGGCTCCTTAAATTTACTGCACAGAGCGAGATAATAGTGTCTCTGAATCAAGAACCATTCTTCATATTCATCAAGCCATTCAATCTTTTCGACTCTGTTATTAATTATTTTTCTATAAAATAAAACGTACCTCTTTCTCTCTTCTGGATTCAGATAATTGTTGTATATGGTTAGCATATCATAAACCTCTACATTTTGATAGCCCAATGTCTCAAATCTCTTTTTTAAACTGGGAATATCAGGATAATCAAAGATTCCCAATAACTCAATTCCCCTTTCCTAATTTTTTAAAACAAGAAAATTTGTAAATAGAACCTCGAAATTCTTAATCATCACCTTTCCGAATTGATCATTAAGTTTCATCATTTCCCAATTCATCAGATAGACACTATCAAAGTTCTCAGCAAAATACTTCATAATATCATCAGATTGTTTTGCTGGAAGATAGATTAAAACACATTCAGCAAATACCAAGGTTGGAATGGTAAAGTCAACACCAACGCTCTTCAGTTTTTCAGAAAGAAGGTCTTTATCTCTCAAGTCCACTGAGAGAATTGCATAATCAGTTCCATGAAGTTCAGTCAATTCCTCTATCAATAAATGTTAGGTATTGATGGTAATACTATTAATTGTGCATTCCTTTTCAGAATTGATTATCTCCAACATGTCTTTGTGATGTTGCAGAATCTTAATCTTCAAATTAGTAATCAGAGAAAATCATTATACTTTGTTCTGAACCACGCTTTGTAAGTCTACTTCAACATATTTTATTGATTCAAAATTGTATTTCTTTGAGACTTTCAAATTGAAGTAAAGAGTATCATAGCCAGCTCCAAGGGATATGATCTGTTTCTTTTGATTTTCTTTTACGATAAAAATTTTTCAGTATGGATTATTACCGTATTGTTTTAGGAATCTTTCTGTGATCATTTTTATTCCCTCTACTCTGGCCCAGTAGCCTCTGTTGATAATTGTTTCCTTCTTTTCGGTTGATTTTATAAATTTTGAGGCAAAAGGATCTGAGAAATAGCCTAGTCTGATGGCTGAACTATTGATGTTACTAAGTGAGAGCAGAATTTTTACAGCTTCGCTATAAGAGCTGCTGAATTAGTGTCTTCGACAGAAAGTTCTAAGTGTTCCATTTTTAATAAAAGGATTAATATAAAATAAATAAACTCAAGTATTGAAAACACGAACAAATTTATAAACAAATACAGTCAAAACATGCAATATTATATCTTATTTTCTAGTATCTTTGAAATATTTTGTGTTTTTGCTTTCTATTTAGCTTAATAATGGTGTAGAAATATCTTACGTTTCTTTTAGCCTCCAACATAGCCTTTTCAAAGGATTCATCCATTAAGTAATTTGAAGTGTTCAGAGTTAGATTTGGATTAGGAGATATATTTCCTGGATTATCCACTCTTTGGGTACTATTTCTTGGTGATCCAGGATGATATTGTGTAAAGTTTGTCAAGCTGTCTCTTCTCATTAAGTTTTTATCATAAGGGCTTGTCAAATTTTGGAAATTCTGCATGGAGGCATTATTCGTGTTGTTTGTTTGTTCGTGTACAAAGGTCTTGTTAGAGTCAGTTATGGAATCATCTTCTAAAAAATCAGCTAAAAAATTCATCTATTTACCTCTTCCTAAGAATGAACTGATGCTATAAGTATTGGCTAAATCATCAAAGTCATCATTCATATTGGAGAGGTTATAGCTGGGATAGACTTTCATCAAGTAAGTGGTGATAGTAGTAACGAAGGCTTCATATTCCAAATTACGATGAACAGAATCAATGAAGCTTATGTGAGAAAATTCTTCAAGTAAACTTGAAATAGCCTGACTCGAGAGAATTTTTTCAGTATCGAAAATTGATAACGAGTCTTTAGGCAAGCGTGGCTTCAGAAGCTGGAGTTTCCCCTCAAGCCCTTCGATGCGCCAATAACTAATATGATCAAACAAGAATTATAACATTTTTACGTTTGTAATTTAGTGAAGATGTCTATGATGAAAGAAATGAGCAATCCAATAACTGTAGCATTCTGCCCTTCAATATGGGTAAGTTCCTATGCATTAATAACAGTATTTGATTGAATTACAATGATTTTTTTGCAGAAGGGTAAAATGATATTGATATATGTGATATCAACTCTTTCAATCAATCTGGCATTGACTCTGGAACAATGTTGTAAATAGCTGATAAGATTGTCTTGATTTGTTCCAGGAACTTTCTTTAATTCCTATAATCATTAATTTTAATTGTCTTTGAGTTACTTCAATAAGATTCTTGATCTCAGACAAGCTGCTGGAGAATAGAGTATACACAATATCGCTATAGCAAGTAACGAGGTTCAACTTGGACTCTTTCAAGGGAGATTCAACTTCATTTCCATAGCGCAAAGACAATAAGGACTCAATAGCCTTGAGTGATAATTTAGAGTATTCTGGAATATGCTTCAATTTGGTAAGAGTTATCAATGGCTCCCTTGGAATGGGGAAATTGCCTAATCATGTTATTACAAAAAGACGATTGGGTTACTGGGTAAGACATGAACATAGTCGAGTGTCAAGAATAAGAACTCGAAATATTCTTTGAGATGTGCATTGTTGTTTGAGCCTGACTTCATTGATTTCTTGTGAATTTCAGAAATAATGGTATTAGCCACTTGGAAGATGTCCTTTGAAGAAGTAGCGATTTTATCCAGAAATGCTTTGTGAGCTTCAGTAATAGATTCTTTTAATCTTTGGTCTACTGGATTAGAATAGCTAGGATCCTCGAAATTGTCCATAAAGCATTGAGTGATTAGCTAGGAAATTAAAAAGTTTCTTTTTGTAATTACTTCTGTGATCAAAAATGACATGAAGGGCTTATTGATTTCTTCGAAAATATTCCTCAACAAATTGATAACTCTGATCTTAACCTCAGGCTCAGTGTTATACTTATAGGAAGTAAGCTGCATGGGATTATTATCCTTTTTGTAGTTGAGGTATTGGATAAGTCTATGAATAATGAAAATTTCTAAATATAGATTAGCCTGAAAATAATATTAGATTAATACCAATCTGGTCGGCTGCTGTGTTTTCTTTCATAGAGCGGAACAAAGAAATAAAGAGGTCTTTGTGAAGCTTTTCTTGGCTCCATTTTGTATTATCCAACAGAGAAAATACAGGAGTAATAAGAATTCCAAACTAAGGGTTATTTATGCAGGAAAAATGTTATACTTCATTGAGATCGAAAACAGTCTGACAGACATCGGTGAAAAGTGTTAGACAAGCACTTGTCATAATATTTTTGACTTCTTCAGTTTTTTCTTGGAGACTTCCGTTATTTGTTGCTAAAGAATTATTCAAAATTGCCTTATTATACATTCATAGAGTCCCTTTAGGGTATTGAAGCTGTACTGGATAAATTTATGCTTGAACTTGAATATGACAGAGGGTGATTTAGTCAAAGCAGATAACGTTTCGACTAACAAGGAATTTAGTTCAAGGTCTAGAGATTTAGATCTTTCATCATTAGTTTACCATCTTTGTCATTGAAGTTTTGATAGCTGGTGATATGTTCAAGGGCAGCTGTTATGATATTCTCCATCTTATCAGCTGGGACTGTTCCCAGATGGAATTTAGAGTATGAGAGCAATGCTCTTAAGGTGTACTTGAAAGAGACTTTATCTGGGAAGTTAAGACTCAATAATACTCTTTTTACCAAAATGTGACTTTCTTTTCTCCAACATTTCTATAATAATCTCTATAACTGATGATTCGAACTCGAGGATGTTGTCTGTAAGGTTGTTGTTATACTCTGCAAAGGAATTGGGCTCGTTGTCACGATCAGTTTTGAAGTGATCTATTTCGCTATCAGCTCTATCATTTTTCGTTAAGGTTCCTGATTTCATCATCATCAGCTTGTTAACAAAGTTCTTATCGTAGGTAAACTTCTTGGATTCATTTAGAAGTTCGATGATAACCATGAGGCCAACGATATGAACTTCTTGATGAAATGATCCGCAAATACGGTTGTAAATATGATTACCACATTCAGTAAGCTTGTTGTGATTAGTCTCCAGGTAATCGATTAAGGACTTGATATGGAGTTTGACATGTGCTTGAAGCTTCTCCTCATCGATCTTTTGACCATATGAAGAATGTTGCTGATTAGCTTGACTAGGGCTGATGCCTGGGGAACTTTGATTTACAGCGATATCTTCAGGTCCTTTTTGGTTAAGAGTGACCTGAAAGATGTTAGAAAGGACAGTTTTATAGACTGGCTTTGGCTCTGAGCAAACAGTGCTTCTGCATAAATGAGAATTACCCATTCTAGATAGTAAGAATATTTATTAGTTTTTAGCAAATTTTAAATATCCAAACATACATAGATAACAAACTGTGGATTACGAATTAATTAGAAGGGGTGCTGCTTGAGCTGGGCAATATCATCAGCAATGGCTATTCATATTACTTTTGATAAATAATTGAAGTTACTTTGTTCTTTAGTATATTCCCAATGAAGCTTGTTAACATCTTCTCCGTCTTCAATAATATCCCATCCTCCTTTACGGATATGATAAACTAAAGGTTATCTCAAAGAACAGTTAATATACCTCTAACAACACCACCAGAAGCAGAGTCTCTGTGAGTGGCATGATAAATAGCTCTTTTTCCTAAAAAAAAATAAATATTCATCTTATTGCTTCATACCCAATTCAATAGCTTGTTCCTTAGTCATATCATACTTGTATTGGGAATCGAGGACACCATAAGCATAGGGTGAACCAGAACCAACTGAGAATAATTTTCCCTTGACTCTAGTACCATCATCATCAATATAATATAGTTGAGGAGAGTCCAATACTGGATCCCAACCAGCAACCATGGTACCCATACTTAAACCGTAACCTCTGTATCTATAGACAATATTTCCAAGAATTCTAGATGCAGTGGCAACAGAGGGCTTTTGACCGTTTCTCAGCTCATAGAGACGGCATTCCATTCCCAAAACTCTTTCCCAGAACTGACAATCTGCAGCACCACCGGCCATAGTTCCGAGGAGATAATCATTGATTTCAAGAATCTTTCTGACGGAATCAGATCCGACAAAAGATCCAATTGAAGCTCTGGAGTCGACAGCAACAATAATACCTCCTTGAAATTCGAAAGCGAGAGTGGTAGTACCCTTCAAGTGATCCATTATTTCTTTCTCTCTGCCTTCAGAGGCTTTAATTTGATCTCCAAATGTGGAGGGATCTTTAATTGGAGCATAGGCGAACTTGAAGTTGTCAAATTCCTTAGGTGCGATTTCGCCCTCAAGTTTGGAGGAGAAGTATTTGAAGCTGGAGGCCAAGCCGAAGTCACTCTTTTCTAAAAACTCGAATTTGTCAGAGTCCATTTTATTTGAATTAAGATATATATATTGATTTTGTTTGAGAAAAAGAAAAAAACCTTAAGTAAAACTCTTAGCATTAGTAATTTAAACAACTTAAAAGGACAGTTAACAAGAAAACTCTACCTTTGATCATGACCGTATCACTTCCAGACAAGTGTATTTTGAAAAATTACCCCATTTTTCTTGTAAATTCACCTTAAGAAGAAAACAGTTTTTATGTAGACTGAGCATATATTTCAAACCCATTTTCATCAGGCTATTTAGATATGAAAAGGAAACTGAAAAGAACAGTGGGAATCTAATATTGAAATAAAATGGGTTTAAAAAAAGTTAAGATAAACTATATTGCTGTTTCCCATGAAACACTCAAATCTCCTTATGAAGATGCCTTCAAGGAAATCTTTCTTAACGAAAATTCTGATTCTGGAGAAACTTTGAATAAATATAGATTCTTCCTAGGAACAATTTTATCAAATACAAATAATGATAATCCAGAAGAAAAAGAAGAAGATATAAATGAGAGAGTTCTAGTATATTTACCTTTATCCTGCGAATTTACAGCCGATTTCAAAAATAATGACATTGAAATCGACGAAGAATATATTATAAAACTTCCAAAGGAAACAAATCCCAAATTGGCAGTATGTGCATTCATGGCTGCACCTAGATTATACACAAGTTTATTTATTAAGGGAAAATGTATCGAAAAAGAGAAAGTATTAATTTTGAATGCTGCCACAAGCTATGGATACTTAGCATGCCAACTTGCTCATTCAGTTGGATGCCGTGTTTTTGCAGAAGTCAAGTCGATTGAAGAATATAAATTCCTGCAATCAATAGAATCCACTTTTGGTGGTACAATCATTCAATCTTCAAATGAAAATTATGTCGAAGTCATAAAACAAGCTACTTTCTGTCTAGGAGTTGACTGTATTATAGATCTATATCCTTCGCATACTCCTAAAGAAAAAAAGGATATCTTAGAATCTCTAGCTCCTGGTGGCAGATGGGTCACTATTGACTTCGATCTTCAATTAGATCCTCCTGATTCAAAGGCATTATTTTTTAAAAATGCCACTGTTGCTTTTTGTTTTGAAGAAGCTTATGAATTTTATGGAACAGAATTTGGAAAATTAAAGACGATGATGGAAGAGATCCTCGAGAGACTCCAGGAAGGAAAAATCAAGGTATTTATTGAAAACAAATATTCTTCAATCAAGGCTTTTGAAGACACTAAAGGAAATGAAATTAAATTTGGATCCCCTATAATTGTTATAGATCCTATTGATGAATAAAAGAACTTTATTTTGCCCCAGTGTATCTAATTTTTCGTAATAGTCTTTAGTTGCAATATATAACATTTCATTATCATAAAAAATGTTTACATGCTATCAGCCCTATTCTGTTGGTTTCCACCAAATGCTCTACCAATATCCTTTGGAATTAACCCTTCCAATGTAGGTCTAGAATACTTAAAGGGTGTCTCCTCCTTAACCTGAATAGTTTCGCTAGTAGTGGTTGGCACATTAGCAGATGACTCAGGTTGATAGCTATAGGTACTGTGTTGATCTTGGAAAGTTTCCTTGGGAGTTCCCTCAGTAGTACTTTCATAATAATTTCTGGAGTCATAACTTGTAGCAGGTTCGGAAGTATGAGTTTCAACTTTCTCGACATGTTGAAGAGGAGCCTTAGGAGTTGGTTCCTGAGGAATTTCTGTGTCTTCAACCTTGATAACTTTTTTTGGAGGAATATTAGATACTCTTCTATCACCATATGCGTCGTATGTTCCTTTTCCAATGAAGGCTTTAATAGGGATAGACAAGGGAGATCCTCTGACTTGAAGAGTTTCATAGAGTTCATGCTTCCAAGTTCCAGAAATATGGGTCTCACCATTTCCTACTCTGTGAAGAGTTTCTCTGACAACATCTTCAGGCTGACTAACGAAGCAAAGATTGAAAAGCTTTTCCAGGATAGTAGGTTGTTGTTTTCTAACTTTTTCAAGCTGACCAAATATGTTAGTCGAAGTTGGTCCTGGAGTAGTTGTTATAACATCTAACTTATCTCCAAGTTCTGCACTGATGCTTCTTGAAAGTTGGTTATCGAATGCTTTAGTAGCTGAATAAATAGACATATAAGCAGATGGAGTATCTCCAGCTTCAGAACCAACAGTCAACAAACATGAGCGCTTTTCTCTTTGAAGAAGCTTTGGAATAAAGTAATTGGAAATAAATGTGATAGGGAAAGTATTAACTAACAGCATATCCTTAATTTCTTGAGGATAGGAATATCCAGCTCTTTGTGTCTGGTAAACTCCAACATTATTGATTATAACTCCAATGTCTAGATCCTTAACCTGATCATAGAGTCTTTGGTAGTTTTCAATATCTGCTGATTTAGTAAAGTCTAATTGAACAGCTTCGACTTGAACACCATAACTTGATTGTAAATAAACCTGGAGTTCATGTAGTTTCTTTTCGTCTCTAGAGACCAGGACAATATTGAAACCCTTTTTCGCAAGTTGGATAGCGTATTCCTTACCCAAGCCCGAAGTTGCTCCAGTAATCATGGCATAACAAGGTCCATATCTCTCGACCAGGTCGACAGGAGGCTCATAATATCTTCTATAGATCTCATTGCCAGACCAATATCCAAACTCACCGATCTTGAAGAGACCGAGACCTAAAGTGAAGTATTTAAGAGTCTTGAAGAAACCCATTGTTAGATTTGCACAAAAAATAAATTTTAGATATTAAGTTGAAATAATAACTTAATGAAATCTGTTCTGGAAAATGAAGGAAATCTATTTTACAAATATTGTACCAAGGATGTCTGGCTATTAAAATGCACAATTTATAAGATGTTATATCATCATTTTTTCTTATAGACGGCAGTTCCTTTTGCCTTCCTGTTGCTACCAAATGCTTTAATGTTTGATAATTTTGCTAATTTTGTTCCGAATTGTATAGCTCTTTTCTTAAACAAATGAGATTCCCTGTTTAGATGAGAAGATTAATAAAGATTTACTCTAATCCTAAATCTTTTGCCACTTTTCTCAACAGAATCTTATCTCCAGTACCTCTTGGCATATTAAAATTTGTGAGGAGAGAAGGCTCAATAAGAGAGACATATTCAATAAGTTCTCTATTCAAGAAAGGGAATCGAACTTCCTTGCTATTAGAAGTAATACTTCTATCATCCCTTCCTAGATTACGGATCCATAAGCGGTGCAAATCTAAAATAATTTGATGAAGAAGCTAACTAATTACCAAAGGTCATCTCATTATGTAGTTCAGAAAATCCTGCTCTAAGAAATGCAACTCTATATCTTGAGTATCCACCAAAAACTTCATCAGCTCCAAGACCGCTCAGAATAATTCTTGCTCCACTTTTGACATATTTTTTCTATAGATGACTAAGATTTCTGGTTGTTATCTATACCTCTCCTGTTTCATTATACAAATAGCCCTCTCCTCTAGACGCTAAATGAAGTGCAGCTGATATATTATAATCCATGTGAGTCATTTTTGGGTAAATTAAATTCAAGATCAGACTTTCTTCTTTCTCTGTATCTTCAAGAGTTTTATCTATGAGTATCAGATTCAATTTGACTTTTGTGTTTATCCTATTAGATAAAGAATTTTCTCATCAATTTTTACTTCTGAATTTCTTTGTATGCCCTAATTCCTGCATCTCGATCTGGGGCGTCTGCTGTAAAAGCAATGTTTAATAAATCAATGCTAATAATTAATCAAGAGTGCATTGGTCATACCTTGTGCCTTCTGGAAGGATCATGCTTGAAATCAAGGCAATTAGTGCTGAGTCAAGCCCTCCAGAAAATAATATAGCAACTTGAGAATTTGTCATATTATTGTTGTCTTGATTCACCTCAGGAATAATCTCGTTCTTATGATCTTTGAAATATGGTTTATATGAGATAATATTTTGAAGAAGATTTTTAATGCTTGCTTGGATTAGTTCAGAGACTTTAGTACTGGCAGTTTGGATGTCCGCTTCATAAGCAGATTTACTCTCCTCTTCAAAAACCTTGTGTCTCCATCCAGCTAATCTGATATACTCCATCTTCAACACTGAGTCTAAGGTAATTTCTATATTTGCTTGATATAGCTTATTAGCAGGTATCTCAACCCAATTCTTTTCCAATGACATAAAATATTCATTATTATATTTCTTTTCCAGGAAAGCCTGTTTCCATTCCTCCTTTATTAACATATTATGATCTCTTTCGTCATTGTTTGGCTTTTCTTTGTTTGTTTTCACTTCCTCTTCCTCATCTCCCGCTTCTTCTTGTAAATCTTTAGTGCTTGCATTTGGTTTAATAGAACAGGAGGATAAACATAATCCATTAGGATGAGTTCCAATTAGGAGACTTCTCTTTCCAAAAATGTCCTTTCCGAAAGTAATTTTTCTATTTAAGACATCTACGAATATAAAGGCAAAATCGGCATTAAAGCAATCCATTATCAGTTTCATATCCTCCTGATAATTCAACTTTTTTCCTTCTTTTGTTTCACTATTGTAAAAGATTGAATAGGAGTTCAGAATATTGAAGAGTTGTTTTGTATCATTAAGAAATGGATTGAATTCTTCAATAAGATTCATTATTTTTGAATAGTCTCTCAACTTGGAGAGATTCTGGAAATAAGATTTTTCAATATTGAATATCTCTCCATTATACAATAGACAATTGAAAGTTTCTTCATCAATTAAAGGTTGTGGGTTAGGACTATTGTATTCTCCTCTTAAATGTAAAACTGCTCCTGCAAGGATAATTTCTATGTACTTTTGCTTTTCTTGGGTGTTGTCTTCAAAGATATTTTTACTAAAATCTGGGCTATCAGTGGTGATCTTTATTATAGAAGGTTTTTCAGAATCATTGTAAGGCAACAATAATTTGACACATTGAAAGCAATCAGGTCCTCTGTTGCTGATTGTTTCGAAAATATCTTTTGGACTAAAATCTGAAATAAATAACTTTTTCTCTTGGATGTATTTGCTGTATTCTTCAGCTTTTGAAGATAGAGCAAAATTGTTTGAAGGGTTTTCTCTGAAGAGTTCAAAAATATCAAACAAATATTGAATCTGCTGTGGAGATACACCTTTTATGCAGAAAGTTATTCCACACATCTAGTAGATAAAATTTATTTATTCTGATATCAGCTGCCCAAAGAAAATATATTCGCAATTCTTAGATAATTTTGCTCTACTTTAGAATGAAGTCTTTAAAGGGTTGAAGAAGAATGATTAAAATGATTATGAAAGGAAGAGGAAATTTGTCGAAGATTGGCCTAAATAATGCACTTTTTTGTCACCTCTTGTCTGTCTCTTAGTGATAAAGTAAAATGTAACAATTTATATTAAGGTCAATATATTGATATCAATTCGGTTCATTCTTCATTCTTTAGAAAGAGTGTTGTATCTTAAATCTCCCAAGAAGAGTTTATAAAGTGTTATAATTTCGCAAACTACATAGAGAAGTCTTCCAAATCCAATGGAATGAGATCTCTAAAAGGGTAATGGAATTAGACAGCAAGGAGACTTAGTTGAGGAAAAAAAATATCTCAAATTATAGTTAAATATTTTGATTTAAATGAATCCTGCAGAGAAAAATTCTGAACATCCCGTACAAGGTTCCAATCAAGACTCTCAAGAAAACAAGACTATTCTTGATACCGAATCTGGAAATAATGGAACAACTTCTATCTTAAAAAAATCAGAGAGCACAGTAAGTAATGAGCAAAATCCTGCAGACTCTCCAACTTCTCCCTCAAAATCAATTTTGAAACAGCCTGTTAAAGAGAATCATGAAAAGAAGAAATCTGTCGCATTTACTTTACAGGCCGCAGATGGTAATAAAGGCGATGAATACGAAGAGGAAAAATCAGGAGCAAATTTTAGAAAAAAGAAGTTGAGAAGTAAATCTGAGGAACAAAAAGACAATGAAACATCTCCAATTTTATCGAAGAAAAAAGATTCAAATACCTCATTCGCAGGATTGGAAGTCCAAACTGTCCCTGTAGTCCATAATCTCTCTGTTGGAAAGGTGCAAGATGGAATAGCGGTGCTCCTATCCGAAGATTTCAATATTATCGAAATGCCTCTTTCAGTCTTACCTCCTGATGTTAGAAAGGGAAATATTTTAAAAATTACTATTGAAAGAAATATAGCAGAGGAAGAAGCCAGAAAGGAATCCATTAAATCCATACAAAGAGAGATTATGAATAATACAAACCTCTTCGATAACTTTAACAGAAAGCTAGATTACTTTAAAAATAAAAAGATGCAACTGCTTCAAGCTAGCAATAAAGGCGTTCCCAATGTCCAAGGAACCATTGATGCAGTTATTGGAACTCTAAAAGACACTGCTTTGATCGATGAAACAATCGATAATGATAGAATAATGGTTAGACCTCAGGCAGTGACTGATATAAGACTCGAAAAGCCTGTTGGTCCTGTAAGTAAACCACCAAAATAATATAGAAATTATCAGAGAATATAATGTTCTGATAAGCATATTGAT
>Ga0065720_1020813_pt1 | contig 12637 bp, 7 predicted proteins | sample Thericmetagenome_FD_59107 | JGI IMG/M metagenome (GOLD analysis project Ga0065720, IMG submission 59107) | Thermophilic microbial communities from the Joint Bioenergy Institute, California, USA of rice/straw/compost enrichment - eDNA_2 v2... | ecosystem: Engineered > Solid waste > Grass >... | reverse complement strand
TGTCTATCTCACCAACTCCAATGTCCTTGCCCTCCTCCTCCACCAAAGTGGCTTTGCAGGTTCTATTGACCCTCAACAGCCTATTTCCCCATTGATTAAGGACTTCGAAGACCTCAAGAAGCAACTTACCAAGCAGGCTAAACCTGAAGATATTCGCGAAAACGCAGCTGAAATCCTTCAGATGTTCGAAGGATTCCTTCTTTTCGACAACTACTCCAAGGCACAATATCTCGTCTCAGCCTTCCTGAAATTAATTGCCTTGAATAGCCAGTTCAACCCTAAGGGTCCTGCCCTCTTCCAGCCTATGCACACTGAAGCTGAAGTCAACACAAACACCAACATTTGGCATGAACTCATAAACCTTCTTGGAAAGATCAATGAATTCTTGGCTGGATTGATCAGAGACTTTGTTTCAAATATCTTATCTTTCTCGACTGTTTTCGAGAACGTCAATGAAGAAGCCAAAGAGACCCTCCACCACCTCTTCTTGAATGCCTATTATTTCTCAGTCTATTCTTCATTCCAAATTACTCCTCATCACTTAGGCATTAAGAAAGACGAAGGTGCCAAGAACCTAGTCAACTTCTTGGTTAACTCAACTGCAATTCAAGAAAAGATGGAGTCCATTTTGAGTGAGTTTTACACTCTCTACTCCTCCAAAGAGACCCAGACCTTCTTCCTCAAGATCACAACTTTCTGTTTTGCCCCACTTTCAAGCTTCCAACAGCCTGTCTCTGCAAATTCCCAACTCAATCAATGCCTTAACTTGGTCAAAGATATCCTGTTATTATCAGCTTTGAAGGGCGAAAGTCTTAAGCTCTTCTCCCTTCTCACCAAGAAATTAAGAGACGATTATAAATCCAGTATTCCTGAAGATAGTCTGCAGAGCGTTTTTGTCCAAAACGTTGAAGACTTTTTCTTCAGCAAACAAATCAACTACGATGAAGTTATTGGAACTTTCCAATTGTTCCCATTTGAAGCCTCGGTTGAGAATAGAAAACTCTATCTCAGGCTCTTCGTTGAGACAAAGAAGTTCCTTAACATCGTCCAAGGCTTTTTAACCTACAACAAAGCCAAGTCAAGCAACTTGCTCAACAAAGACCAACTTCTCAAGATCGAAAAATTATTGATCAACATCCTCAATGACACCCTCAAGAATGAAATCACTAATCCTTACAGCAAAGCCGCTTTCCTTCTCCTATTGGCCCTCAGTAAGCAAAATGTCAAATTAGGAGAATCCCTCTCTACTACTTACTTAGAATGGACTTACAAAGCTTTGAACCTCTCTTTCCTAGAGAAAACTGAGCTCTTTAGATCTATTCTATCCTTCATCCTCAGCGTTGAGAGGCCTTTGCCTAGCATCCAAGCTATTATTGCTAGAGGAGTCGAATTCAAGAAGAATATAGTAATCCCTTACCTCATCAATAAATCTCCAATTCTTCTTTTGGAATTACTTACAGTCCTTCAAGCTCCACACACTGCCAAGGAGGAACCCTCTCACAAAGAAGACAAAAAAGACAGTGAACACCCCTCCCCTGCTGAGGGCAAGGAAAAGAAACAAGCTGATATCACAACTCTATTGACCAAGAAGGTCCAAAAGAAGGGTTCTTCAAGCAAGTCAAAGAAGAGAGTTGATTCTTCCAAGAAGAAAGAAGAAAAAGAAGATAGCATTATCAAGGAAGAAGAAGGCTTCAAGATCCAAGACCTCGCCTCTACTATCTTTGACGACATTGCTGCTGATTTGATCAACTTCTTATCTGACAAAGATGGCATCAGTATGTTCGAGAGTACTGTAGCTAGAGTTATTATGAACCCTCCTTATGACCCCAACAGCATCAAGACTGTCTTTGCTGACCGTATGGAAGAAGTTGACTTCAGTCCTGAAGATTTCTATTATCTTGTCATTCAGAACGAATTTGTCCACCTCTCTGAATTTATCAAGACTCTTTCTAAGCTTCGAGTCCCAGATGGAGATAGAATTTCTAATGAGAGATCAGTAGATGTGGCTATTATGCTTGATGGTATCATTATCAGTTATATCCTCAAGAGAGTTAAACAAATTCAGCAATCAAACAATGTTATTGAGCTCAAGAACCTCACAGCCTTGATAAACTATATCCTTGAAGAGATCCAAAAGACTTTGTTCGTTGACAATCAGCTCATCTACAAGCCTCAATCTCTCAGTGAATTATTATCGAACCTTTTACTTTTCGTATGTGACACCGATTTCTCACAGACTTCTAATGAATCTAAGCTTATCGTCAAGGGAATCACTTTCAGATTGAATACTTTTATCACCTCAATCTTCACCCCAAGAGACATTTCCGAAGTCGAAGCCCCCAAGCCTGCCATTGAATCGATCGAAGAAGAGCCAGAAATGGAAGAAACCGAATACTGCACATACTCTAAGACTGGTCCTGATCACAGAACCCAACACTTCTACTACTGCTACACTTGTAACTTAGTCAACCACAAGGGATGCTGTACAATCTGTGCCAAGAAATGTCATAAGGGTCATGATGTGATCTGGGGCAAGAATACTAGATGCTATTGTGATTGTGGTGATGGAGCTGCTCCAAATCCATGCAAGTGCCTTAAGAGAGACGGCAAAGCTCCTAAGAAACAGACAAAAGAAAAAGGCAATAAGTTTGCAGACGTTGACCTCAGATCTAAAAATCCTTTCAACTCAGGATCTGCTACAAGCCTATTCACCAGTCTAGCAGGTCCAAATGGTACAAATGCCTTTGGATTGAATGTCGGACCTTATGGAAGCTATGCAGGAAACATCGCCCAAATTGAAGAATTCCTCAAGATTACTGAAGAGAAAAGAGCCTTGGAAAGAGGACTTGGTGAAAAGCCAAGATTTATTGAAGAAGATGATGGAAGCGAGTCTCCAAATGAACTCGAAGGAGAGGAGCTTATGCCTTATAGTAGCGATGATGAAGAGATCTCCGAAGACCAACTCCAGCTTATTTATGAAAATGGAAGATTTAGAAATTTGGGCTCTTTGATCCCTCAATCCAGATTTTCTAAGAGCGCTGGAGCCTTAAGACTTAGTGCCCTTCTGGTTTCAAAACTTGCTACAAAAGAAAAAGAAGAGACTAAGATAGATTCTGAAGAAAATTCAGTTTCACTGAGCAATATCCAAGAGTTTTTGGACGAAAGAAGTATTGGAAGCATTCAAAGTGGAACTTCACCTAAGAAGACCTTCCATTTCAGCATGTCTGATGCCAGCAAGAAACTCAAAGAAGCTGCTGAGCAGAAACTTTTCCATGAAAGACTCAATGAACTCCTTGGAGGAATCAAGAGTTCCCTCCACGGAAAGAATGCTGATTTCAATTACTTGAAGAAAGTTTCCAATCTTTTCAATGAACTTTGCAACAAGTTCCTTACTGCTCACCCTGCCGAAGACAAATCAGGTCAAATGGAGGAAGAAAGTGAACCTATTATCACCTATGATTTCACTGAGAAGATAGTAGCTAAGCCTGCCCAATCTATAGAGATCAAAGTCTTCAGCTTACACAAGCTATTTACTCCCACCTTCGATATCAAGACCCGCTTATTAGACCAAAGCAACCAGTTTGCTCTTTTGTTCTTAGGGTCCAACCCACCTGTGAGAAAGAGCCTTGACTACAATGGAAAGAATATTATCGCTGTTGTCGATACCGATAAGGTACTTTTCTTTGATAAAAAGGAATTTATTGCTTTCACTAAGCCTCAAATTGACCAGAACAAGAAAGCTTCAATGCCCTCTGTGTTCAGAAACTTTGGAGATGAGTACCTCATGGCCCCTATTCCTTTCGACAAGAATAAATGCATTTCAAAGTTCAATGCTGGACACTCTATCATGAGTGTTAGTTTCAATAGATTATCAAATACTGTAGCTCTTGCTGGGCTTGATAATGTTACTTTTGTAACCATTGACAATGCTGGAAAAGTTCTCTCTTCCAAAGTTATGCACTTCAATGTGGATTCTGATTTCATCTTGAGAACGATGTGGCTTCCTAATCAAAAGGTATTATTTACAAATCTTCTTGCTTATATTTAGAATATGTTCATTATTGTCAGCTTGAGAGGAGTCAGAGTTTATAATCTCGCTCTTGATCCTGAGAATCCTATCCTTATCTTCGCCACCTTAGAAACCTATCTTAGAGATGCTGAAGTTCAGGAAACTAAGCCAGGAAAAGGTAATACTTTCACCTAACCATCTCATTCCGATAGAATATAGAGTTATGTGTACCAGTGCTGATGGCCAAGTTTACACTCAAGTCTTTGATATTGAAGGCAAGACTCCCGAACTTTGTGATGAATTATTCATGGTTGAAACTATTTTAATGCCTCCTGATCTCAAGCCAATCAATGGCAGACCTTCAGTATCAGTTCATTTATCTCAACTAAGCAACCTCTTGTTTTGCTCATTTGATGATGGAGTATCTTTGATGGGCAAATTTTCAGAAAAGGAAAGTCAAATGATTAATGCTATTAGACTGAATCCCAACGAAAATAAAGACAAAGCTGCACTGTTCCCATTCTTCAATAAGTTCGGAAATGTCTTTACTAACTTTGAAGACATTTGCGTCGATGAAAATAACTTCTACATGGCTGCTATCCTTCAGAAAGGAGGTCAAGCCGCTGATTTCACCGTCAGCAGCAACGGTTTTGGTGTCATGCTGAAGATCACCAAGAATAGCATCCAATACCAACCCATCTTCAACACAACAACTGCCAAATTAGAAAGCTTCACTTCATTCGACTATACTCATAAAGGAACAAAGTCTCATTATCTTGTTTGCATGATGGAAGACGGTAGTCTCCAAGTTACCCAAATTGGTAAGGGAATTGAAGAAGAAGTCGCCCAGCCTGAACCCTCAGTTAGCACTGAAGCCACTGCAGGCAATTTCTTGAATGAAATTGAAAATCTTCTCAAGCCCAATCAACTTGAAGACAATGATCCTAAGTGTGTTGTTGTCAATGCCGAGCTTCTTGATCCTAGAAACACTAATTACGCCGTTGACTACATGGAGAAAACAGCTTTGATTGATCCTTCTCAATTGATTTATGAAGATGAGATGGCCAAATTATCTGGGGTCCAACCTGTATCTAATAAATTCTCTCTTGGACAGCCTGTTACTGTGGGCGTTCAATTCTCATTAGATAAGTCACCTCTTAATGTAAAATATTGGAAGTTTTTTGTTCATCTTTTAGTTCACTATCAAGATGAAGAACAAGAATAATGTGATCTATGGACTTAGACTCAAGCTCGAAATTCCTTATCAGATTAAGTTCAAGATCTTCAATAGAGAGATTACAGTCACGAATACCATGGGTGAGAAGTCCAGATATGCTGATATCGCCCTAACAGAAGAAGAAATGGCCTATGTCTATCTAGTTGGAAAGATTAAGTTTGCCATTCAACCCCAAAACAAGAGTATACTATTTTCTTCCTACTTTCTAATTTTGAAGAAATTAACCTCAGAATCCATACTGTTGATGCTATGGGACTTCCTGTCGACACCTATTTGAGTCAACTGAAGAGTGAAAAGGTCAAGGGATTGAAGAAGAAAATTCTTGCAGTCGAAAAGAGCACTAAAGCTGAAGAAGTTGTCTCAGTCCCAGCCGTACTCAAGATTGACAGTCCTCTTTCTTCCAAGACCTTTGAAGAAAAAGAAGAGTAGAGAATTATTAAATATATCTAACTAATTAGGCCTAACCTTAAAAAGATGCTCGAAACCATTTGGATGGTCTTCAGCAACGACACTTTCAATTCAGAAGAAATGGACAATGAATCCTTCGAAACCCTGATTCAAAATCTCACCAAGACCATCTCAGAAATCAGCAATATCGATCTTAGAAAATCTGCTAAGAGAGCTCTCAAAGCCGTCCTTAGAGCCTACAGATTGAAGAATAAGATCGAAGGCCAAACTCTCCTTGGATCCAAATATGACTATCAAACCCTCAAGGACTTCTCAGTATTCAAGAACTTCGAGAAACTCGTTGAAAACAAAGCAATGAGCCAAGACACCTTCAGCTCAATCTTAAAGACACTTAACAATATCCAACATAAGAGACCCATCCAACTCCTCAAGATGTTCAGCAAGTTCCCTACTATCCTAGACTCCTTAGTTTACATTGCAACCCAAATCTACAAAGACAAGAAGCTTGAAGCCAAGGATACCGACGTTCAAACTGAGCTTAACTATGTCACTGAACTCCTTATCCTCAATTATAACTATTCCAAGAACAAAGCTCTCTACCAAGCTAATCCTACTGGTGACGCTTCAACTGCTATGATCAACGAAGAAGAAGTCAAAAATGCTGGACTGTCTGTTGTCAACATGCTCTATGACTTCTTGTTCTCCATTGCCAAGCCTTATCGTGCCAACCTTATCAAGAGCTTCTCTAAAGTTCTCTTCATTGAAAGCTTGACCTGTGCCAAGGAAAGACAAAGTGAATTTGTCGCAAAACTGGAATATGGCTCAAATATCTACGAATCAAATGTTCCTAAGAAGCCTGCAACCGAAAATATAATGGCTATAGAAGCCGATAATCTCACCGAAGAAGAGATCATGAACTTAGCTATTCAAATGAGCTTATCTCAACAGAAAGACACTCAAGAAAAAGATCAAGGCCAAGGAACTACTCAATTTGTCCAGCCTTTCTATAGATTTGATATCACTCCAGACCTCTTTGATCACCTCTTGAACAAGCTTAACCAGGTCAAGGATCATGTGGAAGACTCTGGAGCCACATTTAAGCTGGTCTATAAGATCCTCAAGATGCAACAGCTTATCTCCAATAAACTTCAAGTTCCCATAAATGACAGCTATATTTCTGCCATTGCCAATACTCTTTACAATCACATGCAAAGCATCGATAAATCAGCTGTCTCTAACTTGAAAGATGCCAACCTTCAAAAGCTTCTCTGCTACTTCAACTTAGCCAATATCTGTCTATTGTCTAAGGAATCTCAGAAGCCAGAAAAGAAATCCACTAAGAAGACAAAAGCCCCAGAAGCTCCTCAAGTTTCAGAAAAAGCCGATCTCATTATCCCTGAAAAATCCGATACTGAGATGAAGACTGAAAAGACTGAGACCTCCAACCTTAGCAAGACCATCAGCCTTGGCAAGGAATTCGGAATTAAGTTTACTCAAAACCTTCAAGAGAAAGAAAATGCCGACCAGTCCGTCAGCCAGTGGCTTTATCAATTCCTCGAAGCCCTCTTTGCTCACTTCAAGAGTGGCCATGGTACTATCTATGCCTCAGATAATGACAATGTGATCAGAAGAAATCCTCCTCTACAGAAAGTTTCTAAGACAGAAGTGGAATATCTTACACAAGTTTGGGTCCCCATCTTCAAGAAAGCCGAAATCTCCAAGAGAGAAGGTAACTTATTTATTGAACTCGACCAAGATATCTTCATCTCCACTATCCTATTTGTCTGCTCTTTGATGACCTATGACTTCAAGATTGCTGATAGCGGAAAATGGCCTGAACTTTTGAGCAAGTTTATCTTTACTCCTGTTACTTCCCAACTTGCCACCTCTTTCAATAAGATGCTGATTAAGAAGATTGCAGGATCCAAGCAGGCTTCTTACAAGGTTAGAGATTACTCTCTCTTCGAAATGGAGATTAACTCAATAAATCAAATCTATTCAGCTAGTGATAAGTTCAAGAAACTCCTTAATTATGATCAACTTGTTGTAGTGACTAAGGCTCTGTCCAAGATAAATGGAATTATCCAAGTCAGACCTAAGAACTGGGCTGATTACTGCAAAGAAAGAAATCAACAGATCATCCAAGTTCTCCATGAATTACTTCTATTGAACCAAAACGAAACAATTGAATGGACATTCAATCTCCTTGCTGCTTACTATTCTCCTCAAGACAAGGACGCAGCCAAAAACAAAGAGAAATCAAAGGATATCTATATGGAAGTTGTCCTTTCTGATAGACCTGAAAGAGTTAGAACCACATCCTCATGGCTCGAAATCACTGAAAAATACATCGACCAATATATTGATGATATCCTCCTCAACAATTACAGCAGCAACATTGCCTCAGCCACTATGAAGATGCTCATCAGTCTTTGGAATGTTGGCAACAACACCCAGAAAGTCTCTATCATCAAGCATATAGTCAATAAGCTCCCTACTTGCACCAAGTTTGGCCATAATACCCAATATTTGTTCGGTCTTCTTAGCCATCTTTGCAAGTACACTGAATGGGATTCAAGTCAGAATCTTAACCAATTAAGGGACCAGTTAGTCCAGCAGATAATTTCTCTTCTCCCAGATATTGTTAATAAGATCACTTCTCATCCTAACTTTGCCTTGTACTCCTCATTGCATGAATTCCTTAAGGATAAGACAGGAACTGGGCTTAAATATTACTTGGATGGAGAAGCTTGCTTTAGATGCTATGAGGAAATGAATATTCCATATCAAGAGCTTAGACTTAATGACATCAGAACAGAGTTCAAATATACCAGCAACTGTGTCCTTGCTAAGCTTAATAACACCTATTCCATCAATTCAATCATCGTTACCACTGATGAAAGAAGCTCCTACAGAAAGTTCAGAGTCATCAGAGAAATTAATGTCTTCATTAACAATAAGAGTGGCATTGAACTCGTTGATCTCAAGAATAACTGGGCTGAATGGAAAAAGATTGCCTCATACACACCTGACAAGAAAAAGGATAAAGATGAAAGAGGAATCTTTGTTATCAACCTGCCTTTACCCTCATCTGCGAAGAATATCATGATTGAGTTCCTTATGACAGAAAACCTCAAGGGAATGTTCGATGGAAACACCATGGTTTGCCCAGTCTGCTTCAAGAAGTTTGATAATAGATTTGGCTCAGGAAGATGTCTCAACTGTAACGAGAGCATCCTCGAATGTAGAAAGTGCGGTTACTATGCTGAAGAAAAGTTTGATAACCTTCTATGTTCTCAATGTGGTGCCAGCAAGTTCATGAATTATGAAATCATGGTCAGTGCTAAAGTTGGATTCACAGCAGAGAGCATCGATTCAGAAAAAGCCAGAGAAACGGTAAGAGATTGTATTATTAGTTCTAATAATCTAGTGTGAAAAGTCACTTCAAAGCCAGCTTCAGAAGTTGCAAGGTTGTGTTAAAGATATGAATGACTCTAAGAGAAGAATCCAAGACTTAGTCTCTCTTTACTACGAGAGTGAAGAAGGATCCAGCAGCGACAAATTGAAAAGCCTTGGAAGTTCCTCAACCTCAATTATCCAAGACATTTCATATATGTATCAAAGGGAATGCAGAGAGAATTATGAGAAGCTTATGAAGACTGTAGGAAGTGTCAAAGCTCTCAGAAAGACTCTACAAGAATATGTCCTCACACAAAGCTCCTCTAAAGAAAAGAAGGGCGCTGATACTGAATATAAACCATTCCAAGAGTCCATTGAATGTTTCAGCTGCCTTCAAAATTCCATGAAGGCTTATATTTCCTATTTGGCAACTCCTACCTCCATTATGAATCTTGCCTATGGAATTCTTAAGAAGGATCCTCAATTCATTTACAAGTTACTTGACCTTGGACTCAGCAGTGCAGTCTTTGATAACTCTAAGAGAATCCTTGGAGGTGTTATTTCATTCCTTATGATTGCTGTTCACAATAACAACTCCGCAATCCTTGAAGAAATGGCCGCCAAGACTGAAAAGGATATCTATGACGCCGTTAAAAACAACTTGAGATCACTTAAGGAAATGAGAGGAATCCACTATAGAGTCCTTTTGCTGATCGGATTAAGCAGAAATATCCAGAAGATTGTGTTAACCAAAGAGAAGAAGAATGAGTCTACTGAACTCCAAATTGAAGCTTGGAGAAGTATCACAAATAGGATGGAACAAATTATGGTCCAAGCGTTAAATTGTGCCTCTGAGAATCCAATCCTCTCTGAATATATCTTGAGCCCTATTCTTAAGACCTTCAGAGAGCATATCAAGCCTCTTAATATTAAACAAGACACTAGTAAGCCTATTCTTGGAAAGATCGAGAAGCTTGAAGAAGAAAAGAAGGAGGAAGAGGAAGAAGAGGAAGTCAAGAGCCCTGACGCCGGCGAAGACAAAGAAGATACTGAAATTAAGATTGAACTAGCTGAGGAGCCAAAGGAGTCTAAAGATTCTGCCTCTACCCAAACCTTCAATAGATTTGGATACAAGTTAATAGCTGATGCTTTATTGCCTGAAGAGAAATTTGATAAAGACCTAACTAAGGAGAAACTTAGAGAGAGAATTGCCAAGAAAGTCAGCTCAGAGACCCATACTGTTGGTAATACTTGGCTTAGAAGATGCCTGACACATGCCTCTAACAAGATCATGGGAATTGCTTATCAGATCATGAAGGAGATTACTTATGAAAAGAGTGAGAATTTATTAGGCCAATTTATAACATTTAGGTGTTCCACTTATCTTTGACCTGTTCTATGAAGGAATGAACGATATTTTCAAGAGAAGCACAAAGTCAGAAACCTTCTTCAAGGCATTTAGAGAATTCTGTGGAACTTCCTTCAAATCAGGTATCTTTAAATATCTCTTCTTAACCCAAATAGAAGGAGAAGTCAACTTCAAGTTCATTAGAAAAGTCATTAACTCTCTCTTCGAACTCTCTAGACACCAACTCCAAAAACTCAATGAGACCTACTCCCAACAACTCAGCCAATACTCAACCCTCTACATGATGAATCTCAATGCTGGATTTGAAGTCTTCGAGATTCTTGATATCTCAAATGGAATGATGAAAGGAAATCAAACCTTACTCACCGCTCTCAAGAACGATAAGAATGCTCTCCAATTTGTCCTTATGGCCTTCTTGCTCGTGAGAAAGTTCGCTCAGATCAAGAATAACTACCTTGCTGAATGTGAAAACATTCTGAGCGATATGTTCGAAAGCCTGAAGCCCGAAACTGAAGAAGATAAGAAAGCCTTTGTCTCCGAATGTGTGTCAACTCTCTTGGTGTACAAGGACGACCCTGTTTCACAGGACTTCTTATATGAGCAAATCCTCAATATTATCTCCCCTCAGAAGCAAAGAAAGGAGTTCTTGGTTCAATTCCTCAAGCAGCACACCCAAGAAGAATTCATTAAAGGAAATCTTAGCAGAAACTCCTACAAGTCAACAGATGTTGGATACACAATGGCAGATATCAGAGCCAAGATCTGTAAAGAATGTGATATTGGTGATCCTGGCCCATTCGAACTCCTTGTCGCAGGAAATCTCATTGACCTGGATCTTCCCATTCATTTGGTCTATGAGAAAGTTTGGGTTCCTTTCATCAAGCAAAAAGAAGAAGAAGGACAATCATTTGGCCCAGAAATCCCACCTATGAAAGTTGTTATCAGAATTTCTGGTCTTGATGGAGAAGCCACTGAAAATAGAATTAGCAATTTGGTTGATGATTCTGAAGACGAGAAGACTGTTGAAATGAGAATCAGATTGACTGAAGTTTTCCAGGATGAATTTGCTCCATTGACTGACTCTTCGAATAAGAAGGGTGGATTCTTGATATTGCTTGAAAAACTCAAGGAGATTAGTCATTCTGCTATGCACAAGCCTTTCCTCAAAAAGCTTGTCAAGCTTCTTATGATCTGCTCTAAGAACCAAAAGAACCGTAAATTGGTAAACTTGATTGATTTTTCTTCTAACTGATCTAGATTTTGAGAGATAAAGGTGTCCCTCTTTTGCTGGATCTCTTATTATACTGGTTCCCCAGCTATGAAGAGAAAGAACAAGACTCAATTGTCGAGAACAGCTTGATGATCTTAGAAAGTGTTTTGAAAGAGTCTGAGAAAGATCCCAAGGAAACAATGGAAATTGAACAAGAAATTGAGAAAGAAACCGCATATGATACTCAGCACAATATCGAAAATATCCATCTCTGTATGAAGAGAATCTCCCACGATGCTGCCTCATCTACCAGTAAACTACTTCTTATCCAATCTAAACTTCTAGATACTAAAGTCCTCTCCTCTTTGACCAAGATCATGCCTTTCCTCACTGGAAACCAAGAAGAGCCATCCAAGACCTTGATTAGCTATTTCACCAATTACCTCACTTTCAGTAGCGCCGCTGAAGGTACCTAGTAAATTTCTGCTTTAATTTTATAGATCCTAACCAAACTAGCAACTCGGAGAGAAACTACTATATTGAGAGATTCATTGAGATGCTTGAAATGCTCCCTGGAATGTTCAATGTCTTCAGAAGAGTCCTCTTTGAGCAAGGACTCACCCAGAGAATTGTTGATTTCATCAAGACTATAATCCCAGACAAAGATAACTTGAATGTCAACCTTATAGAAGACAATCAGAAGAACATGAGCTATTGCGTCAGAATCCTTCAAGGCTTAGTCAATGGAGACAAGCAGACTCAACTCGTTCTAAGAACTTCTGGTGTCTTGGATATTATTTACAAGCTCTCTGACCCCAAGATCAAGCTCAAAGATGTCGGAAAATACTGTGAAGCAATCATTGAATACTTCCTTTCTAACGACCCTCTTATGGATGAAGAAACCCATAAATATGTCAAGGACTTGAAGCAAGCTGAAATCTTAGAGAAGAAGAGAAAAGCCGAACAAGCTAAAGCCGAAGCCCTTAAGAGATTGGGATTCATGAT
>Ga0065720_1004661_pt1 | contig 12640 bp, 9 predicted proteins | sample Thericmetagenome_FD_59107 | JGI IMG/M metagenome (GOLD analysis project Ga0065720, IMG submission 59107) | Thermophilic microbial communities from the Joint Bioenergy Institute, California, USA of rice/straw/compost enrichment - eDNA_2 v2... | ecosystem: Engineered > Solid waste > Grass >... | reverse complement strand
GGGGAAGCGCCATGAGCAGACGGGGACGAACGTGCCAGCCGAACTACAGTCCAACTCAGAAAGCATTGGCGGGCTGATGAAGGTGGAAACGTAATTCCCGCGCTATGGGCTAAAGAAGAAGGACGGGACCGATTACGCGGTGCAAGGAACAGATCGATTGGCACGAAAAAGCCCGGAGAGGGGCTCTCCGGGCTTCATCGCTAGACTGATTATGATGCCTCACGGCGCGTGCCGAGACCCATCTTCTTGGCCAACGCCGAGCGGGCAGCGGCATAGTTGGGTGCTACCATCGGATAATCCGGCGGCAAACCCCACTTCTCGCGATATTCTTCCGGCGTGAGATTGTAGTGCGTGCGCAGGTGCCGCTTGAGCGACTTGAATTTCTTTCCGTCCTCCAAGCAAATGATGTAGTCCGGTGTCACCGAACGCTTGATCGGAATCGCAGGCTTCAGCTCTTCACGCTCAGCCGGAGCTGAATTCGAGCTGACGCGGGTAAGTGCCTGGTGGACGTTCTGTATCAGTCCCGGCAGTTCTGAAGGGTTGATTGTATTGTTACTTACATAGGCAGAAACAATTTCAGCAGTCAGCCCGACGAGTTCTGTTTTGGCCAGCTCGTCTACTTTCTTTTCCATTCTCACAACCCCCAGAAGTGCTTTTTTGAGAGCGGAAGAGCCGGTTGGAAAGCAAAGCCCTCGGTTGGCGCAGTTAAGCCGCCCCCAGTCAGCCTACACATGAAAAGAAGAGCAAGTTCTTGGACAACAAAAACGCGTAGCTGTCAATGCTTGCAAGGCTCTAATCAGACGTTTTGTAATTAAAAAAGTATTGGAATTCGCCTCAAACTCGGTGAGGCAGTAAGTATTACGCGCGCATAAGCTGCAATCAAGACGTAGTTCCACAGTTTAGAGGTATACGGTTGGGTTTGATAGATCTGCAGAACTCAGAATCTAGCAGGGAGAGAGACTCGGGCCAAAAAAAGGCAAGCGGCTGCATGCCACCTATGAGCTAAATGAAGGTTAGAGTTTGGCGGGGAACAAACAATTGCTACCAGGGGCATCGTCAACCCTGTTGGTGACCAGGAAACTGCTGCTCGGTCACGAGATGGCTCCTACTAGCCGGAGTGAGTTCATATATGGGACAAGACGGAGCCATCCCGAGCGGAGACCGTAGGGCTCTGCTGCAGCTTAAGCGGGAGCTACATCATGCAGGACAAGTCGACGACCCGGTCTCATCCCCAAATCGTCAAGTCCGATACCGAGTGGCGGCGACAGTTGACGCCGGAGCAGTACTATGTGACCCGGCAGCATGGCACGGAGCGCGCGTTCACGCACCCGTATTACAAGGAAAAGCGTGCCGGCACGTACCATTGCGTTTGCTGTGGCGCGCCGCTCTTCTCGTCCGAAGACAAGTTCGATTCGGGAACGGGCTGGCCAAGCTACGCGCGGCCCGTCGACCCTGAAGCCGTCACGGAGCACGAGGACAGGTCATTCTTCATGCGACGCACCGAGGTCCGCTGCGCGAGGTGCGATGCTCATTTGGGGCACTTGTTTCCTGATGGCCCGGCACCGACGGGCTTGCGTTACTGCATCAACGGCGTCGCGCTACAGTTCAGGCCGAAGGAAGGCCCATAGCCGGCCCGTTGATGTTGTCCGCTGATCTCGACCTGAAAGCCGATTTCCAACCCGGAGTGACACTCGATGGATGCTACTGCCCGTGCCAAGTCCGCTTCTGCCGATACTGTGCTTCCGCCCCGGGCTAAGAAGCAGCCGGTGAAGTCCGTCTGGCACGGCGTAGAGCTCGTTGACAATTACGCCTGGCTGCGCGCGGAGAACTGGCAGGAGGTGATGCGCGATCCCTCCGTGTTGCCGGCCGACATTCGGGCGCATCTCGAAGCGGAGAATGCCTACACCGAGGCGGTGATGGCGGACACCCGCGAGCTACAGGAGCAGCTCTTTCAGGAAATGAAGGGCCGGATCAAGGAGGACGACAGCTCGGTTCCCGCGCCGGACGGCCCGTGGGAGTACTACACGCGCTATGTCACGGGTGGGCAATATCCGTTGGTTTGCCGCCGGCCGCGCGGTGGAGGCCCCGAGCAAGTGCTTCTCGACGGCAACAAGGAGGCCGAGGGCAAGTCTTATTGGCATCTCGGCGGCGCGTCTCACAGCTTCGACCACAAGCTGCTGGCCTATGCCGTCGACGATAAAGGCTCGGAGCTTTACACGATCCGCGTGCGCAACCTCGAAACGGGCGAGGACCTGCCCGACGTTATCGTCAACACGCGGGGCGATATGGTGTGGGCGAACGATCATCGCTCGCTGTTCTACATTCGCCTCGACGAACATCAGCGCCCGCGCTTCGTCTGCAAGCATCTGGTCGGCAGCCCGAGCGAGCAGGACGCAACGGTCTACTGCGAGCCGGATGCGGGCTTTTACATCGGGATCGGTTACACGCAGTCGCGCAAGTTCATCATCATCGACGCCCACGATCATCAGACGAACGAGGTTTACCTCATCGACACGGATGACCCAGATGGGTCGATGCGCCTCATTTCAGCGCGACAGACGGGTCACGAGTACGGCGTCGAGCACCACGACGACGAGCTCATCATCACCACGAACTCAGGTGGCGCCGAGGATTTCCGCATCTGCACGGCACCGCTCAGTGATCCGCAGATGGCGAACTGGAAGGATCTGGTTCCGCACAAACCCGGACGGCTGATCCTGGAAACGGTGGCGTTCAAGGATCATCTCGTGCGCCTGGAGCGCGAAGACGGACTGCCCCGGATCGTCATTCGCCGGTTTGCGGATGGATCGGAGCATGCCATTGCCTTCGAGGAGGAGGCTTATTCGCTCGGCATCTCTCCGGGTTACGAATACGACACCACGACCTTGCGCTTTACGTACTCGTCGATGACCACGCCGGCGCAGGTTTTCGACTACGATATGGAGACCCGGACGCGGGTGTTACGGAAGATGCAGGAGGTGCCGAGTGGGCACAACCCGGATGATTATGTGACCAAGCGGCTGTTTGCGCCTGCGCCCGACGGCGAAACCGTACCAATTAGTCTGCTTTATCGAAAGGGCACGCCGATCGACGGCTCGGCGCCTTTGCTTCTTTACGGCTACGGCAGCTACGGGATTTCAATTCCGGCGAGTTTCTCCATTACGCGGCTTTCGCTAGTGGACCGCGGATTTATTTACGCTATTGCGCATATTCGCGGTGGCAAGGAAAAGGGCTACCGCTGGTACAAGCAGGGCAAGCACAAGACAAAGCTCAATACGTTCACGGATTTCATCGCGGCTGGCGAATATTTGGCTGCGAGCGGTTATACGCGCCGGGGACGGATCATCGCTAATGGCGGCTCGGCGGGTGGCATGCTGGTCGGCGCGGCGGTGAACATGGCGCCCGACCTTTTCCTCGCCGTGATTGCCGACGTGCCGTTCGTGGACGTGCTCAATACGATGCTGGATAAAGACTTGCCGCTCACGCCACCGGAATGGCCGGAATGGGGCAATCCAATCGAGTCGAAGGAAGATTTCGAACTGATCCGATCCTACAGCCCCTATGACAACGTCGAACGCAAGGTTTACCCGCATATCCTTGCATTTGCGGGGCTGACCGATCCACGCGTCACCTACTGGGAGCCGGCCAAGTGGGTGGCGAAACTGCGCGAGCTGAAGCAGGGCGATAACCTCTTGCTCCTCAAGATCAATATGGAGGCTGGGCACGGCGGCGCATCGGGTCGTTTCGAACAATTACGCGAAGTGGCGTTTGACTATGCGTTCGCGCTGAAAGTGGCAGGACTCGCAGGCTTTCCCGCCTCGCCAGCAGCATGATGCAGCCGCGGGGCCTTTGTGCGGGCGTGATCGCTCATAATCAGCACCGCTGAAGAAAAGGATGGTCGAGGTGGTGAAATATGAAGCGTCCGAATAATCGCCTCGATCGGCCGGTAGATCCGAATTACGATCACGTGCTCGGCCCTCCAGACGCGCCGATTACGCTGGTCGAATACGGCAGTTACGACTGCCCTTATTGCCGCGCGGCCAACGAAAAGATCGCGCAGATCCGCGATCAATTCGGCGATCGGCTCCGTTATGTGTTCCGGCATCGGCCGATCACGGGGAGCGAGCTGGCGCGCCGGGCCGCGTATCTCGTCGAACACGCGCGGACTCCCAAGGAGTTTTGGGATGCTCATCTCAAGCTGATGAGCCGTTCCGCCTCCCTCACGGAGAATGATCTTATCGCGGTGGCGAATGATCTGGGGCTTACGGAAGAAGACCCCATAAAGGCCGAGGAGGCCATGAAAGGGGCGATGGCGCGGGTCGAAGCCGATGAGCACAGCGCCCGCGCGAGCGGCGTGATGGTCACGCCCACCTTTTTCATCAATGGCCGCCGTTACGATGGTCCGTGGGATGAAAGTTCTCTCACAGATGCCCTGCTGAACCGGCTGGGCCATCGCGTGCGCACGGCGGCACTCGATTTTGTGAGCTGGGGACCATCGGCTGGCGTGCTTCTTCTCTTGGCGACGATGTTGGCGATCGCGCTTACGAACTCGCCGCTGGAGCAGGTGTTCGATTGGGCATGGGATCAGAAGCTTGGGCTGGCGGTGGGCAACCTAGGCTTCCAAATGTCGCTGCGCCACTGGGTGAACGATGCCTTGCTGACGATCTTCTTTCTCGTCGTCGGCCTTGAAATCAAACGCGAGTTCACCGTCGGTCATCTCGCAGGGCCACGTTCGGCAGCGCTGCCGATTGCGGGGGCAATTGGCGGAATGATTGTTCCGGCCGGAATTTATATGACTCTTATCCCGCAAGGTGGCTGGGCGCATGGGTGGGGCGTGCCCATGGCGACGGACACGGCGTTTGCCCTCGCGCTGATCGCGATGCTGGGTTCGCGCGTGCCTGTCGAGTTGCGCATTTTTCTGACGGCGGCTGCCATCGTAGATGACATTGGCGCTATCGCTGTCGTCGCGGCTTTTTATTCAGATGACTTGCACCTGGGATCTCTCGCTGGCGCCGCAGTAGTGGTCGCCGGCCTTGCGTTGCTCAATCGCGCCCATGTGTATCGCGTGACGCCGTATGCGCTGCTGGGCGTGGTCCTTTGGGCCTGCGTACACGCCAGCGGCCTGCACGCGACGCTCGCAGGGGTCATTCTGGCCCTATTTATCCCGACACGTCCGCCCGCGGATTTGCGGGGCCTCATGATTCAGGCAGACACCATCATCGCGGCCGAGGCGCAGCAGGCCGGCGGCGTCCTGCGGCATGGTCCATCCACCATGGCCATGCGGACGCTCGATGACATTTTTGATCGCATTGAGTCTCCGGCAGATCGCCTGTTGCGGCACGCCGGCGCGCGATCAAGCTATGCCATTCTTCCATTATTCGCCCTTGCGAATGCGGGCGTGCCCATCTCCCATGATCTTTGGAGCAGTCACCAGCTGCTCTTTGCGGCGATCATGGCCGGGCTGATGATTGGCAAGCCGCTGGGGCTTGTTTCCGTTGCGGCACTTGCCGTTGCCTTGCGTATTGCCGTGAAGCCTAATGCCTATTCCTGGCTTCAGCTTGTGGGAGCCGGTGCGCTTGCAGGCATCGGCTTCACCATGTCCCTGTTCATTGCCGGGCAGGCATTTCCAAATCCTTCGGATTTTGGCGCGGCAAAAATCGCCGTTTTTGCGGCTTCCGCTATTTCGGCGATTGTGGGCACAGTCATTCTATTGAGCGCGAAAAACCCGGAGGAGGACTCGGAAGGCGAGCCCAATAATGGGGTCTCTTCGCCCGACGACGAATAGTACGTTGGCTTTTTCTTTTTGCGGGCGGATCAAATGACCCGCCCTGTTTCGTCGTCGATAAGGTGCATCTGACCGAGATTGGCCGCCAACTGCATCGGCGCATTTTCGCGCGCGCCCGCGTCCGGATTGACGCGCGCACACACCTGGGTGCCGTTGACGGAGAAATAGACCAGCGTTTCCATGCCCATCGGCTCGGTGACTTCGATATGCGCCTCGAATGGCGCAACATCGGGCCCCAGATGGGGCCGCATCTCCGTGATGTGCTCCGGCCGAAGGCCAAGTAGCAATCGGCCATTGCTCTTGAGCGACTGATAACGCGCGCGGCGGGAGTCGGGGATGGGCAGGCTGAGCTCAGGCGTAAGGCGCACGCGAAGCTGCCCGTTTGTTTCCTCCAGCTCGCACGGAATGAAATTCATCGCCGGTGAGCCGATGAAGCTCGCGACAAAGCGGGTTGCCGGGTTGTGATAGAGCTCCTGTGGCGTGCCAACTTGCTCGATACGCCCCTGGTTCATGACCACAACGCGATCCGCCAGCGTCATAGCCTCGACCTGATCGTGCGTAACGTAAATGGTCGTCGTGCGGACTTTCTGGTGCACCTTCTTGATTTCGGTGCGCATTTGCACGCGCAGCTTCGCGTCGAGGTTCGACAGCGGTTCGTCGAACAAAAACACCTTCGGATGCCGGACGATGGCACGCCCCATGGCAACGCGCTGGCGCTGACCGCCCGAAAGCTGCTTGGGTTTGCGGTCTAGCAGATCCGCAATATCGAGAATCCGCGCAGCTTCCTCGACCCGAGCCTTGATTTCCGCTTTCGGATAGCGCTTCAGCCGCAATCCGAACGACATGTTTTCGGCGACAGTCATATGCGGATAAAGCGCATAATTCTGGAACACCATCGCAATGTCCCGGTCCTTCGGCGGCACGTCGTTCACCACATCGCCGCCGATGCGGATTTCCCCGTCCGTAATGTCCTCAAGCCCTGCGATCATGCGTAGGGTAGTAGACTTTCCGCAGCCAGACGGTCCAACGAGCACCACGAATTCCTGGTCGGCGATGTCGAGGTTGATCCCGCGCACAGCCTCGACGTCGTCGTAGCGTTTGACCACGTTGATCAGGTTCACTTCGGCCATATTCGCATTACCCTTTCGTGGCGCCGGCAGTGAGCCCGGCGATGTAGTAGTCCATGAGGAAGGCATAGATGATGAGCGGCGGCGCGGCCCCAAGCAGCGCGCCCGTCATGATCTGCCCCCAATTGAAAACGTCGCCCTTGATGAGCGTCGTGATGATGCCTGCCGGCAGCACGAGCTGGTCGACCGACGTGGTGAAGGCGAGGGGATAAAGGAACTGCGCCCACGAAACCGTGAAGGCGAAGATCGTCGCCGCGATGAGCCCTGGCAGGGCCACGGGAACAAACACCAACAGCAGTGTCTGTAGCCAGCTTGCCCCATCGATGATCGCCGCCTCATCCAATTCCTTCGGAATGGAGGCGAAATAGCCAATCATGATCCAGGTGCAGAACGGTACTGTCAGCGTTGGATAAATGATCAGCAGCACCCACCAGTTATTGATGAGCTCAATGCCTGTCCAATCCCGGAATGTTGCGAACATCTTGAAGAGTGGGATGAACAGCAACGTTTCCGGGATCAGGTAGGTCAGAAACACGCCCGTTGCGAGCGTCGTTGATCCCCAGAAACGCATCCGCGACAGGGCAAAGGCTGCCGGCACGCTGATCAGCATCGTAATGATGACCACGATCACCGAAACCAGCGCGGAATTGCGGAAAAATCGGAGATAAATGTCCTGGGTCAGCAACTCCTTGTAATTATCGAGGGTCGGTTCATAGACCCACCAGGGATTTATCGCCGCCGAAATCTCCGCGCTCGTCTTGAGCGAGGTGATCAACATGTAAATGGGCGGCAGCAGGAAAAAGATCGCAAATAGGATCAGGAAGAAATAGGACCAGCGCAAAGCCCATGCGCGGTCCCGTTTGATGCTGCCGTACTTCGGCCGGGCACGAGCCGGCAGCGTTGCTGTATCGACCGTGCTCGCCATCACACTTCACTCCCCCGGCGGGTAATATCCCGCAGGATGAAAATTGCCGCGATTGTCAGGATCGGCACCATGAAGAGCGACACGGCTGCTCCGAGCGGAAGGTCGCCGCCGACGATGCCGAGTTGGAACGCCCATGTTGCGAATACGTGCGTCTGATCGACGGGCCCGCCGGCTGTCAGAATGCGCACGATGTCGAAGTTCGCGAACGTGACAATGAGCGAGAACAGCGTCGTGATGGCGATGATGTTTCGCATCATCGGCAATGTGATGTACCAGATCTTTTGCCACCAATTGGCGCCATCAATTTCAGCCGCTTCGTAAAGCTGTTCCGGCACGGATTTCAGCGCGGCGAGATACATGATCATGAAGAACGGCGCGCCGATCCAGACATTCACAAGAATGACCGACAAGCGCGCCCAGAACGGATCGCCTGTCCATGGAATGGGATCAATGCCGAATTTCGCGAGCACCCAATTAAAAGCGCTATAGGACGGATCGAAAAGCCAAAGCCAGCCAAGGCAACTCATTGCCGGCGGAATGACCCACGGCACCAGTAAAACGCCGCGCCAGAGCCGTTGCCCTTTCGCTGGAATGTTGTGCACGAAATGGGCGACAACGAAGCCGATGAGGGCCTTCAGGATGACGGCGGTGATGGCGAAAATGCAGGACTGCTTCACCACCATCCAGAACGTTTCGCGCTTGAACAGGAAAAAGAAATTCCCGAGGCCAACGAAACGCTGCATCGACTTGTTGAGTGTCGCGAGGTGCAGCGAATAGAACGCAGGATAAAGCACAAGCACTGCGATCAGCAGGATCAGCGGCAGCGTCATGAAGAACGCGATAGTCGATTTGCGCTGCATGACCCTGCGGAGGGAAGTCCGTCGCACGCTGGCTGATGATCGTGTGGTGCTCAATGCGGCTTCCGCCATGAAGGGAATCCTCCATCCAGAGGGGAACGGCTAATGCGCGCACCGCGGTGGTATGCGCGCGATGCGCCAATCCACTGGGGATTTTGGGAGCCGGCCCTTTGGCCGGACCGACTCCCGGCCTTCATCAGGTGCGCATGAAGCCTTCGAGCTCGCTCTCGGCCCAGGACAGGACGTCCTCCATCTTCTCGCCGCGGGCGTAGCGCACGACCATCTTCGTCATCAGACCCTGGCTGTAGATCTGGACGGCGATCTTGTGCGGCGTCGGCGCCGCCGCGATGGACAACGTCTGGTGCCGATGCGGATCGGGGTAGTGATAGAGCGTTCCCTTCGGCGGGCCTTCCTCGGCCCAAATCTTGAACGATGTCAGCTTCGCGTAGGCCGGGAGGTCGTAGCCGGCGCTGGCAACCACGGCGCGTTCGACGGCCTCAGGCTGCGACAGGTGCACCAACAGACTCTTCGCCGCCGACTTGTTCTGCGAGAAGCTCCAGATGCCCCAGAAGTAGGGCAGGAACGGCGCGTAACGACCCTTCGGCCCGGCGGGCATGCCGTGCGTCCAGCACTTCTCCGCGATTTGCGGGGCATCGCGCTTGGCCACGGCCCAGGCGCTCGGCGGGTTCATGACGAGCGCGCCACGGCCCGAAACCAGCCATTTGTTGTTCGACGAGTCGTCCCACGCAGGCACATCGGGTGGCAGGAACTCCATGAGCTTCTTGTAGAAGTCGAGTGTCTGCCGGACCTCATCGCTCTTGACGGTGATGTTTTCATTCTGGTCGACCAGCACAGCCCCGAAGGAAGAGAAGATGGCGCCGGCGGTGTCCACCGAGTCCGTCGTGGTGCCGAGGCCAATGCCGAACGGGTAGCCGGCCTTGTGACAGGCCTCCGCGGCCTTCAGGAAGGTATCCATGGTCCAGTCATCGGCCTTCGGTGCCTCACCTGCCGGATACATGGCCTGTACGTCGATACCGGCATGCTCTTTCATCAGGTCGATGCGGGAGCAGGGGCCCTTGATCTGGCTGCCCTGCGCGGAGGGCACTGCGACCCATCTGCCGTCGATGTGGCCCAGGTATGTGACGGTATCGTTGACCTCGCCGTTCTGCTTGATGAGCTCGGTCATAATGTCATCGACCGGCTCCAGAAATTCGGCGTTGTTCGCTGGCTCCCAGGTGGGGAAGGCGAGGATGTCGTGGCCTGATCTTGCTTGGCGCTCAGCAGCGATGGTGAGCAGGTTCTTGTTGCCCTGGGACGGGATGAAGTCCATCTGGACTTCAACTTTTTCCTTTTCGGCCCACTCGAGAACGATTTTCTTTGTTTCTTCGTTAGCACCCGGGACCCAGTGATCCCAGAAACCGATGGACAGTTTTCCGGCCGCATGGGCGGTGCGGATGTAGGGGGCGGCGAGGACTGTCGCTGATGCAGCCGCAGTCGCGGTTAAGAAGCGGCGGCGCGTAAGCCGGGACTTGCGCATGGGGTTTCCTCCAAATCATTGCCAACACCGTGTCTCGACGTGGCGACGCTGTTGAGCCCGACCTAAGGCCATGCTCTCGCGTCATTCTTGTTTGAGGTGGCTACAACCACCGGATGCTGCTTTATGCAGGCGCGACAAAGGTAGCTGACGGATGCTCCGCAAGGCAACAATTGGTTTGCGTCGTCAGCTTGAAAACGGCGTAACTGTGGACACGGTGTTGGCTCACCCTAGCCGCTCAGGCCGGCGGGGCAGTTTCCTTATTCTTTCCGCCACTTGGATTCCTTCTCGGTTCCGTCTATCACGCCCGCGACGGGTGCCTGGCTCCGCCCGGCGCCGCCAAGTTTGTTGAAGCCCGCGCGATCTGGTGAGAGCGATATGAAGAAAATCAAGGTGACTGGAACCGTCGTCGAGCTCGACGGCGACGAGATGACCCGCATCATCTGGAAGCTCATCAAGGAGAAGCTGATCTACCCCTACCTTGATATCAACCTCGAGTATTACGACCTTGGCATCGAGAACCGCGACCGCACCAACGACCAGGTCACGATCGACGCAGCCTATGCCATCAAGAAGCACGGCGTCGGTGTGAAGTGCGCCACCATCACGCCCGACGAGGCGCGGGTGAAGGAGTTTGGCCTCAAGGAGATGTGGAAGTCGCCGAACGGCACCATCCGCAACATCCTCGGCGGCGTCATCTTCCGCGAGCCCATCATCTGCAAGAACGTGCCGCGGCTGGTACCGGGCTGGACGAAGCCCATCATCATCGGCCGTCATGCTTTCGGAGATCAGTACCGGGCCACGGACTTCAAATTCCCTGGCAAGGGCAAGCTGACCATCAAGTTCGTCGGTGAGGACGGCACCGTCATCGAGAAGGAAGTGTTCGACGCGCCGGGGGCAGGTGTCGCGCTGGCGATGTATAACCTGGACGAATCGATCCGGGACTTTGCGCGTGCCTCGTTCAACTACGGCCTGGCGCGGAACTACCCGGTCTACCTGTCGACCAAGAACACGATCCTCAAGCAGTACGACGGCCGCTTCAAGGACATCTTCCAGGAAATCTACGACAACGAGTTCAGGGCGGAGTTCGAGAAGCGCGGCCTCTTCTACGAGCACCGTCTCATCGACGACATGGTGGCCTCGGCGCTGAAGTGGTCGGGCGGCTACGTCTGGGCCTGCAAAAACTATGACGGTGACGTGCAGTCCGACACGGTCGCCCAGGGCTTCGGCTCGCTTGGCCTCATGACCAGCGTGCTGATGACGCCCGATGGCAAGACGGTCGAGGCCGAGGCGGCCCACGGTACCGTGACCCGTCACTATCGCGAGCATCAGAAGGGCAAGGAGACCTCGACCAACTCCATCGCCTCGATCTTCGCCTGGACCCGCGGCCTCGCGCACCGCGCCAAGCTCGACGACAACCCCGAGCTGGCGAACTTCGCGCAGACGCTGGAGCGGGTCTGCATCGAAACCGTCGAGTCCGGCTACATGACGAAGGACTTGGCACTCCTCGTCGGCGCCGACCAGAAGTGGCTCTCCACCACCGGCTTCCTCGACAAGGTGGACGAGAACCTGCGCAAGGCGATGGGCGTCTGATTAACGCAATCAACCCTAGAAGAGGGGAGTAGGGCACGAATTCGCCCTACTCCCTACCTCCATAATTCACTGGACCGCCTGGTTTCGTTGGCACGCCCTGCCTTCTCAGTTGGCTCGCGCTGAAGTCTTGGTCGGCTCTTCGAGTTCTAGGGCCGAGAGGTTAGCAGGCGCGAACCTCCCTACAGAAGCAGTTTCTAGGGAGACCTCCTGCATCTGAACTAGGAGGCCTGCCAAGCGCCATTCTCCATTGAAGGTTTCAAAGAGCATGTCGAAATTGATTTGCTCAGGGCGCGTTTCGATGAAGCCGGTTAAGCGGAGCCGACCCGGCTCATCGATAGTGGGCTGATTAGTCAAGTTCGGACTGAAAAACAGAATAGGCGAAAAATCGTATTTCTTGTGTCGAAGGTCCGCGAACGACTCAGCAAGGTCCGAAGCAGAAACGCTCGCCTGAAAAGTCGGACTACCTAGATCGCGCAAAACAGTATAATTACCTGTCAAATTCGCTTGGGAGAGCGCGATCAGCGTCGTCCTGATCAGCATGTCCAATTTGTAATTGTCTGGAATGAAGCTCTGCTGGCGGAAAGGTTGCGTTGTCGGCCTTAGCTCGTTTTGGGCTAGGCCTTTCCCTGGTTGGAGCGTTATCACAAGAACAATAGCTAAAAATGCTAAAAATGGCATTCTAAATAAGTTCATCAATTTTCTGGAGCAAGCGTCTTGTTGAATACATTTCCAAAGCACTGATTGTGTGAATATAAGAGCTGCGGTCATCCGGAGAATGTAAACTCCGCCGGAATTATATCCGGCGGAGCAAGTGTAGAC
>Ga0065720_1020806_pt1 | contig 12649 bp, 6 predicted proteins | sample Thericmetagenome_FD_59107 | JGI IMG/M metagenome (GOLD analysis project Ga0065720, IMG submission 59107) | Thermophilic microbial communities from the Joint Bioenergy Institute, California, USA of rice/straw/compost enrichment - eDNA_2 v2... | ecosystem: Engineered > Solid waste > Grass >... | reverse complement strand
CCTTTGAAGAAAGAGGAATGGAGATTCCAGTAGGTTACGAAGAAGAACCTTTCCAAGATCAGGCATTCTTTGTTCCAGAAACAAGAGAAGAACAGGCCTTAGTCGATATTACAAATTTGGATGAATCTAGAATAAGTGCTAGAAGAGATACGAAGGAAGAAGAAGAAAAAAGAATTAGAGAATCTGAAGAGGTAAATACTCATTGTTAGTAATGATTAATGATTAGACCTTTACTAAATTAAAAGAGGCTATTAAGGGTCAAAAAGGAGCTCAGAAAGCCATAACATTTGACCAAGTATTTGGCAAGAGTAACAAGAAAGCTAGAAGTGCTGCTTTTTACAATATGCTCTTGTTGAGTAAACAAGACAAAATAACAATGAAGCAAAAGAATATGTTTACATTTGGACAAATTGAGGTTGTAATCAACTAATTTGTGTAATACTTATTCCATATTTTTGTGTGACATGTTGAAGTATGATTGATATACTCAATCATAATGCAATAAATAAATACTAATCTACAAGATATAGATATTCAAATGTAACTATTGATCTCAAGATGATGTATATCTTTTGTCAGGATTAGTTCCCTCGTATGTATTTCTATGTATTAAAATAATAATAAAACTTATTACCTTGTCAAGAAGTTTGGAGTCCAAGTAACTCCATCTCCAACAGGTTTACCTTTGTTGTTACATTGATTAGAATCACTATTTACCAGACTCTCCTTGCAAAGGAATTAACCAAAGCCAAGGATTGGCTCCAAATACCTGAATAAAATTGTAATATGTGCCCATATCATACTATGAATTCAACTGAAATAGCCTCTATACTTACATTTGAACTTGAATTAGATCTCTTCTTTTCCAAGTCTTCAATAGTGGTATTGTTTGTCAGTAGCAATTTGATATGATATTTGAAGAAGAAAGTCAATAAAAAGCTGAGAATAGTCAATATTGTGGTGACGGCAAGGATGCAGACATTCTTTACTAGTTCTGCTTGATGAAAATTGTACTAAAAATCAGAAGACTAACAAAATCCTTTTACCATTAAGTCTCGGATGGAATGAACAGCAGGCTCGACTATTCCTCCAAAGATCAAAAAGATGGACAATAAAGTGTAAAACAACAATAGAAGGAAGAACTTTCTATTGTAAAATCCTACACAATTATTGATCCATGGACAATGATGATCCATATTCAACACACATCTATTACAAACAGAGCAATGATGGCATCTCTCAGGCTTGAAAATGTGGCATATTAAGCAATATCTTCTTTTCTTTACTTCGACATCATCCAAATGGAAACCCTAAAATTATTACTGAAAAAAATGGCACTGTACCCAGTGAAGAGGTACTTTTCCTGGATCAGTCAAAGTTGTTTGTACAAATGACCATAACAGCATAATTAGGGTGTAGTGAACTAAGATTAGATAGAGGATTCTTGGTAATGAAATTTGAGTGTAGTCAGAGACTAATAGTTAGCTTTTTCAATGATATCTTACCTGCTAAGTGAGGCATGTTGACAATGAACATAAAGACATAGTAAACAAATGTCAAGACTGACACAACAACAAAAATGAAGAAGTTTCCAAAAGCCTTGAGCCAATTTATCTTTCTCAACATTTAAAAATGTTTACGTTGTTGATGTTAATCAAAAAATAAAAATATAGAAAATCAAATATCTATCGAAAACTACAAAATAAAGGCAAAAAATTCTTAGCATAGCCTTTTGATTTATGAACATGTCAGTGTCTCATTATTTCATTTGAAACATCATTAAAGGATGACATGCAATTGTAACTCTAATTATTATTTTATAAAAATCAAAAATCAAGGGACAACAGCTGGAATGTCTAAAGAAAGGTGTTCTTGAAGGCTTCTCTTTTTATGATCATTTTTAAATCTTCTGAATTTCTAGGAGAAAGATTTAGAATTTTTACTTTGGTTTAAAATTCTCTCTAAAGATAAATAATCTTTTCAAGTTATTTTTCGGGATGTTTAATCAAGTTATCTAGGACTAGCCTCCTTTCACATTAATTGAAAATTAAGAAAATTTTTTATCATTAGATCTTCGAGTTTATCAAAATGGCCTAGTCCTGAGAAATTTTCATTACATGAATGAGGAAGAAAATCTTTATTTTGAAATTGTAGTCTGACGTTTATAGATGTTTTTTTGAATTGATTTTGTCTGGGGAAAAATAACTTAAAAAGATATTAGGTTTGACATAGTCGCACCCACTTCTTAAATGGTTCTATCATATTGTAAACATTATTTGTTACAATAAATATTCAGCACTATCAACTCTAGGGTTTTACTTCTTTCTTTGATCCTGAGGCTTGATCATCAAGCTTTTCTACAAGAGGTTTTGCTTCTTCTTTCTCAGCTTTTACAGTTTGTTTGTTGACAAAATGTACAGCCCTAGCGATTGATGCTACATCTAAGCAATCGGTGACTTCTTCTCTCTTTTTACTCAATTCTGCAAGTTTGGCTTTGTGTTCCTTGTGGCAGACAAGATAAGCTAAGATGAGATGATGGAATTTAATATTAAAGGGTGTTGAATTTGGATCAGAATAAAAGATTCTGTTAACTATTTCTTGATCTTTATCCAGCTTGAAGAAGGGTGTCAAGACAATTGCGAAGATCAACACCAAGACTGAGGCGATACCTGTGACTTTAGCTAAAACATCTTGAATCTTGGGATAGACTCTGGTATATTCTATTTGTCTATTTGACATCTGAATTTGGATATTCAATATACAGTCACCGGTTGCGGTAAAATCTCCAAGTTCCATATTATTGACTAACAAATCTTTTTCAACAGATTCACTCTTCCCAATGAAGCCGTCATCTGTTTTAACTTCCATAACAGCAATATAAGTTTCTAGCTGTTTTGGTTTTTTGCAATCAATATCAAAGTATTTGGCTTGTAGATATTTCTTGATTGGTTGATCATAGTCGGTTCCATCAAAATATGGTACACCATAATAGATTCCCAAAGTACCCTCTTTCTCCATTGCAGCCTCAACATTTGCTTTAGTATCGCAACCGTTAACACCATACTCACAATTTGAGAATTGCACATACAAAGTTCTTACTGACTCGGTTGCCAAAGTACCTAGTAGATATGCTTCTTTTTGGCCTTTAGGTATGCAATAAATATAGTCCATATCTGAGGCTAATAAGGATATATTTTTCTTCAGCTCTCCTAAATCATCGTCATCACAAACATGCATCTCAAGATCAATATCACTAGACTCACCATAAGCGGTGATCCAAGCTGCATAGGTAAAATGGACATCTTCTTTAAAAGTATCTGAACCAAAGTCAAAAACCATAATGAAATCATCTAATGATGTGGATGGAGGATCAGGAAGAGCTTTTTCAGAAATGGCGATGACCGGATTTTCTTTTTTAGCCATTTGGTCAACAGTCACCCCAAAGAACCATAAAATAAGTGCAATAAAAAGTAAGGTTGCTATAAAACCACACCAACTCTTTCTTTTTTCTTGTCCCCTGATGTTCAATTGGATAGGTATAGCGAAATGATCATATGGAATAGTAACTTTCCCCATTTATGATAAAGCGGAACTTATTTCTTTTAAGATTATTAATTAATTTTTGCAATTTGCGTTTTCATACAAAAAACGACTGCCTTAATTGAATTTATCGTTAATTGAGATTTTACTTAAGTATTTTGGATGACAAGATGTATATTAATAGCTACACGGTGGAACACATTATCTTGGAATCGATTTTTTCTAAAGGTTCATTAGTGGTAATGAATAATAACCCAGATTCGCGCTTATATCAAACAAGTGAGATGTGAAAATAGGAAATCTTCAATATGGGATCTAGCCAATGATGACAAATTCAAAATTTAAAAAAATGAGCTCCTTAGATTTTTTTTTTCTTAAGTGCTAGTTTTCAGCATTTTTATCATTATTGCAAAAAAGATCTATGCAGGGTGGCATGAAATATAAGATAATTGCATTCTGTTTAAAGGCCCTTATATTTATTATTAGCCTAAACCACTTAAAGGTTAATATTGGGATCAGTCATAAATTATCATGTTGAGAATTAGGAGTCTTAATATAGCTCATTGTCCAAAAAGAAAGAAATCAAAATTTTATGAAGAAATTGGTAGTATTCTAAAAAGCTTTAATTCATTGAACAAGCTAATAAATTAAATCAAGACTTCATATAATTCTTAGAAGAGTACTTCTGTGAGGGAATTAATTGCTAAAAGAAAATTCACAACATGATAGTGAATAAAATTAGAGTGGAAAAAATACAATAGAGTTTATAAAGTAATAGGATAAGAAAGGAAATTACATCCTGCATCTAGGACTTGTAAAATTTGTTCGAAATTCTTCCTTAATATATCAACATCTTGTTCTCTTTTAATACTTTCTCTGAGTTGAGTGCAATACATTCTCAGTTCTCTAATTATGCTGAAATGCTGAGCAAATAATGCAGAGGAAGAGTCTAGCTTGAATGCAGCCCCCTTACCTCCTTCTTCTTTTCTCTTAGTTTCTTTAGGTTCCTGAGTTGTCTGTTTGAAAGCACTCACACTAATTTCATCGTCTGCCCTCTTATTATCTGTCCTTAGGAATGGAAGCGCAGAACCTTGTCTGCTAACATTACTATTTGCCTTAGATCTTCTGGGTCCAACTGCTAACGCTTTCTTAAATAGTGATTTCTCATCAAGGCCAAGGGAATTCTGCTCTGAGGTAGATAGCTTAACACCTGAAATATTGATGAATGGTATAGGGCAGTCTATACCAAATCTATTCAAAGCAGTTAGAATATTTTCTAAAGTGACTGCATAAGTATTCCTTCCAGATGTTAGAGCATATAAGAAGGCTCTAGCTAAATTCATTTCCTTTGGATATATTAATCCAGGGATAGGACTGTCTTGTTCAATAAGATCGCTTGCATACAAACTGAGATCTTCGAGAGAGAGAACATTTTCGTTTGAAGTTTGATGCTTATAGAAAGATTTCTGTACTGTTTGAATATTTCTAGTCCTTGCTTCAAAATAAAGGTCAATATACCACTGAAGCAGCTTGTCTATATCTATTCCTTCTTTGTCTGAATGGCCATCATTATAGAATCTTAAATGCTTTTGTAAATTAGCAATAAACTTTTTCCTAGAGTTTTCAGTCTCAAAGACCAAAACTTCATTAGTAACTTCTTCAATTTTTTCCTTGAGTAGATATGTTATTCCATCTGAATGATCATATAAAAACTCATTTTGTGAATGTATTTTTGAGAAAGCGTGCAAAAAGAAATACTGAACATAGGTATCAAACTCTTCCATGATTGTGATTTTGGTGAAATTTGGTTCGAATTTGAGGTTCGTTATCTGGCATAGATTTGCAAAAGTCATAGCACGCTGCCAATGTTTTATATAATATCTCAGAGAAACTAAAAACTCCAGCATTTTAAGTTCAGCCATTCTTCTAAGCCGATATGTCTAGTAAGTTATTTAAGACTAATGCATTATTTACTTTTAAGAAGTATAAGCAGAGATATTCACTCATAGGAACCCAAGTTGCTATCAGGCTATTACTAAGCTCGAACGAATTATTCAGGCGGTCCACATAGATTTCATAAATTTGTTTCTTGAAGAATGGCCAAGGCAACACGTTTGCCATCTCTTTTCCTTTAGTAACATTTTCTAGAAAGACTATCATAGTTAGGGGAAGATTCCAATTATCAGAAATGGTTTGAGCGATATTTTGTGCATTTTCTAAACTCATAACTTGTTTTCCACCAGTTTTAGCAGGACTTTGTTGAATAGGATCAAGCGGTTCTTCGATGTTCTCTATCTTGTCATAAAGGGCTATAATCTGAAGAGGATCAACTCCTGGAATAATTCCTTTTTGATCCACTTCTTGTTGGACATACTCTTCTAAGTTTATGGCTGAGGTCTTTATTGTCTCTATATCTCTTTGCTTTGGCTGTTTATGTTCTTCTCTGTAAATATTCTTAGCTATCCATGCTAGCTCTCCTTCTTCGACTTGGGTCATTTGATCTCGCTTGCCACCTTTAAGCATAGCCTTGAGTATATTGTTCATTTCTTTCAAAAGATCACCCTTTTTTTCTTGTACTTCTTCAAGACCTCTTACAGTATCTTGAAGATTAATCAAATTGTCATTGAGAGCAAGCGCAGGTTCGTTGAATTTTGCCTGTTCTATTTCTAGTTTCTTTTTCATATCCTCAGCTGTATCTGACTTGCTCTCAGTAAGATAATCTTTTTTTAAGAGTTCATGCAACATTTTAACTTCATTCTCCAAGGAATGGACATTATATTCATGAAGTTTAACTTCAGACTCTCTTATATCAACCAATTGTCTATATTGCTTGAGCTTCTCTTCTAAACCTCTTTTCTCAATTTGGAGTCGTTCAAGGCCTTTTCTATTTTCCTCCATGGTTCTATTAAAGATATCTTGTCTTTCATTATCCATTTTCATTGTAAGCTCTAATAACTTTTCCATCATCTTCCTAAAGCAATATGAGACTTTATCCATCAATAGTCCAAGCTCGGCTCTATAGCACTTTACTCGTTGGATTACCTAATAATTAATTAGTGACAATCGAATTTACCTCCTCCATACAGAAAAATCCAATATCAATATCATCAAACACTTTCCCAAAATCCTTTTTCGAAAGATAAAACTCTCTTAAATTTGGAGTAAGAGAATCATAAAATTTCCGGTTTGGTACACGTCCATCAGCAGTTTTGATTAACTCCTCAAAGACTTGTTTTATTGTTGAAGACGTTCGTTTAGTTTCGATATTCAACATGCTTCTATTCATCATACTCTTTTGACTTGTACTTTCGATTAGGGAGACCTGGCTTGTAGTATGTCGGGAAGCAGTTAATTTTTTCATGGTGCCAGGTTCGCTGGTTCTTGTTTGAATGAGGCTTTTCAAATAAAAGTCATTAACTGAATAGTCAGGTGTCATTTTTGTTTTTATTTCTCGAAACTTCGTATTGGTTCCATGAAGCCTTGTTATACTTCTGCTTGAGACGAATTTCCTGTTTTTGAATGAATTAACAGTATTGAAGAAATCATCCGCAGTTGATTTGGACACTCCTCCATAGGTGAGCTGAGAACCATGTCTTTCCATGCCATCAGTCTGTTTTGCGTCGATGCCTTCGGTTCCAAATCTTATTGTTGTTGGTATATTAAGGGGTTGCACATCTAGCTCTGATAAGATGTTATTTGTATCCATTCGAATATCTCTAAAATTGTCATCCTGAAATCCCGCATCTGAACCATTTTTAGTGACAATCCTGGGAAGCCGAGGATAGTTCAGTCGATCTGAATATAATTTCTCCATGAATTCTTTAATTTATTTGCAAGACGGTTTTATACCGACAAGTAAGCTAAAAAACCAAGATTACCCAGAGATTATGCTAAACAAAGGCCTGAAGCTATTTCATACATGAAGGAGCCATGTATCGGATTCAAACTTATTATTTCATTTACACTTAGATAGTCATATATTACAGCACTATGAGCTTGCATATTCGAAAGAGCAAGAAGTAGATTAAGATATCAATAGCATTTAGAAGATGAATAATAATAAGTCTTATTCTATGACTTTTTAATCAAATACATTGACTTAGGCAAATTATTTGTTTTAGGTTTTTGTTTCCGATTCTTAGATACAAGCAAAGATAGGGCTTTCAAAATTATCTAAAGACGAGCTCCTAAGAATAGGAAATCTTTTTCAGAATTTAAAGTCAAATAAAGCATAATTAGCAATAGAACTGAGAGTATCTTTCTAAAGTCAATAGTCAAACACAACAGTTTTATGTATTCAAGACAAAACATTCTTCTTTTTACTCTCTTTCTGGTCAAGAAAGGCCACAAAGATCATTTTGTATTCGAATTTCTATTAAATTTATACTCTGTCTTCTGATAAATTATTTGCGGTATCTAAAAGCATCATTTAATTTTTCTCATAAAAAATATCTGACAACCTAATATGCAAGCTTCATCATCAAAGCGCCTTGCTATGAATCTTTTGAGAGGTCAGCTTCGTGCTCTTGACCTTCCTCTCATGGCTGCCACTCAATCCATTGTTGAGGTAATCTTTTCTATGAACTGAACTCACAAATCGTAGGTTGGCGTATTGAATAGCAGCCTCATTAACAAGCCTGCTCGCTCTTTCTCAGAAAGTAATGTACAGTTTGATAAGATTACCAGTTATGAAAGTCTCATCTCAAGAATATCTAATGCTAGCAATATTAATGATCTCCTCAATGTCATGAACCAAAACATTCTTCTTTATAAGAACGAGCATATTGTTCTTACTCTCAGAGTCTTGGCTAGAATCATCAAGAATGCTAACCAGAGCGACATTGAAAGCCTTGCCAATGATGAACGCTACACCAAGCTCGTCGAAAAGGCTCAAGAAAATATTGAGCAATATAATGAATACGGTAAATCTTGCAAAGTTCTTTTTTGAGTTCATAGAAATTTTGGATTTCCTTTTCTGGCTCAGAAGATTCAGAATGAGCAGAATTCAAACTCATGTGACTGAAGAAAGTATTGAAAAGCTTAGCAACAAGGTTAAGGATTTCGTGAAGTCTAAGTCCTTCAACTTCCGTAATCTTGTCAACCTCTTCTACGACTTGTCCTTCTTGAACAGAGGAACCAATGAAATTGCTGCTGAAATCCTCAATGAACTCAAAACCGATTCTAAGCTTTTGACTCCCTTCACTGTTGTTCAAATCCTTCAAGCCTGTGCTCGTAGAGGAAATATCTCCTCCTCTAAGCAATTCGCCCTTGCTGATTTCGTTACCAAGTCCCTTCCTAATTTGATCCAAGAGTTCGACAGCGACCAAAAATGTTTGGTCTTCAAATACCTCGCATCTATGGAAATGCACCTTAATCCTCCCAAATACAGAACTCCAATTGTCCTATATACTTTGAGAAATCAACTCAAAGAATCTTTGGATAACCTCTCTGAAGTTGGAGTCATCAACATCCTTGAAGCCTATGAAAACCTCACCGGAGAATTCCCAGTTGACTTGCTTGAAGAAATCAAGGATATGGTCATTTTGACCATCCAACACAACAGCAGCAACATCAAATCCTTCTTCTTGTTGGACTTCCTTGAGAGAATGAGCAGATTAAGAAGAAATAGAAGACTTAATGATGACAAGATTGTCACCGTTTATGAAGAAATCGCTAAGAGAGTTTTGAATGATGAATTCATGGGTAAATTCAGAAACATTGAGAGACTCGTTGAAATCTACCAAAAGTGTGGAATTAAGTATGAACCCTTGGTCCAAAAGATCCATGCTAGACTTAGTGAAGTTAACTATCCATTCTTCTCAGCTCCTATCTTCCAATGCCTTATTGACCATGGATTAGATGTTTCAGGTCTCCTTGATAAGTTCCTTACCACTGATTTTGCCAAAAACATGGGATCTCATATGCAAATGAGACTCTATATTGTCCTTTCAAGCATCCAAGGAAACAAATACGAATCCACCATAAATGATCTTAAGTCTAAGCTTTTGGCCAAGCCTGAAGAGCTCCCCAAGTTACTCGGAGTTTTGGCTGAAAGTGGAGTTTCCAACCAATACACCAATGACATCCTCACCCAAGCCATTCAGCAACTCAAGGAAAAGAAAGAAGGCCAAAATACCATTAGCTTCTTCAGAAACATGTTTGCTTCCTGCACCAGCAAAACCGCTCGTAATGAATGGCTCGAATATGCTAAGCAAAACTTCGCTGAATTGCCAACTAATCACATCCAAAGATTCTGCGATGCTTTCTTCAACATTGAAGATCTTAATGTGGAACAAGTCCTCCTTTTCACTTCAGTTTTGACCTCTGTTGTTAAACCTGAAAACATCCCCTTCAGAAGAATCACTTTTGCTCTTAAAGACAACAAAGACTTCATTCTTGAACTTGCTAGAATTGAAGGAAGACTTAAGTCATTCTTGACCCAATACTTGAGCTGGATGGATGTCCACAAGAAGGAAGTCAGATTGGCTGATACCTATAGTTTGATCAAGAGACTCGAAAGCTGTGGTGTTAGACTCAATGTTGTTAAGAGTATTGCCAGAAAGGGTTACGAAATTGCTAGACACTCTGAAGTTAAGCAAAACCCACAAATCGAAACTATCTACGCTGTCTATTTGATGGAAAACAACCTCCTTAGAGTTGATGATGCTAGAGACTTTTATGAGAAGCATAAGAGTAAAGATTCTTTATATTAATCTAATCTTTAGGCAATATTAATGATGTTATCCTGTCATCCAAGTTCTTCACATACATCCTCAAGAGATCTTCTCCTGAATACCTTCAAAAGGAAGAAGTCAAGAATGAAGCTCAAGAAAAGCTCGAACTTCTCCATAAATTCCTCTCTGAAACTAATGCTAGAACTGTCCTTAATGCTTTGGCTACTATCTTGGCCTTCCCTCCTCAACTCCTTCAACCTAACAGAGACTTGTACGTCAAGTCAATTAGAGAATATATTGGTTTCGGTAACCAAACTCTCTACTCCGGCTTGATTGCTGCTTTACCTGCTGATCAAGTTAAGAGCAACTACGAATTCTATGTTCCTTTCATGAGAGAGCTCATCAACAACTATGGAAACTATAACAAGAGAATGTCTTCCACTGAAATTGTCAAGGCTCTTAAGAAGTTCTCTGACTGCAATACCAGAAATCCCTCTATCTATAACTATATCCTCACTGATATTGGCAGAATCTTCAACTCCATCAAGGTTGAAGAACATGTTGAACTCATCACTGCTTTCAGTAAGATGAGCATTAAGCAAACCGATCTCTTTGATAAAATCCTTACTAAAATCAACAACAACCCTCAAGGATTCGCTGGATACCTCAAGCCTATCCTCCTCGCCTTCTTCAGAGTTGGTTACGACTCTCAAACTGCCAAGACTATCATTCCTGAACTCCTTGAAAAGCTTAACCCTCAAAAGGCCTCAAATCTTTTCCCATTCGCCCTCTACCTTCCTATCCTCAATCTCAGCAATGAAGCTGAACTCTTTGAGAAGATCATTCCTAATCTTAAGGGACCTGCTGAAGTTCCTCAAAGAAATGCTACTCTCTTGTATGAATACTTGAGAAGAGCTTATAAGAATAAACCTGAATACGCAGAGGCTGTGAAGTCCTTGATCAATGATATTAACACCACTCTTGAAATCGTTCATAAAGAATCTAACGCTTTGAACAGAAGCAAGGGAGTCGTAAGACATTTTGTTTAATTATCTAAGTCTCTTTAGATTGGTGACTACCTCAAGGCTATGAAGGTTGAATATCAAGACAACTTCTCTGCTGATGGACACAAGGTTGACTTATACATCCCTGAAAAGTACATTACTCTCAGTTGTGATTAATTTTTTAAGGAAAACTATCGTCAAGATTTTCTTGTCTGGTGAAGTCAACTTCGACAGATTCAGCTTGACCGGAAGTGCTTTACTTAGAAAGAGAACCTATGAAAATATTGAAGGATACAAGCCAGTCTTCATTAACATGGCTGAATTCAACAGCATCCCTGAACACATGAACAAGATCAACTATTTAATTGCTGTCGGTAAATAATTGGCGTTATTTATCTAAACACCTAAGGCATTGAAAACCAAAACACCACTGGAATGTATGACTTCTCACATATTGATAAGACCGCTCCTGCTGAGGAATCTGAAGAAGCTGACCAATCAAAGGGTAATGATTTATTAGGATTCTTGTAATCTTTTAGCTGAATTAGAAGCTGAAGGAGAAGAAGAAGATGCTGTTGAAGAAGACAAGAAGTCTGAAAAACATTAAAAATTAAAATGATCCATAAAAGCTTGTTTATTAGGTGTCTGTGTGTATAAAGATATGTATGAATTTCAGACATTATAATAGATTCCAAAAACTCACTTTGAATAAAAAATGGATAAATCTTTCAAACGTTTGAATTCTTTTTCAGAAATAATCGACAAGTATGAAAGCTTTATTTTTGATTGTGATGGAACACTATGGTCTGCTAGCAAAAAATATGAAGAAGCTTTTAAAACTCTCGAGCTATTAAAAAGTAAAGGGAAGAAAATATATTTCTTAACAAATGCAACTCATAGAAGTAGAAAAGAATATCAGCAAAAATTAAAAAGATTTGGTTTTGAAACGGGCATAGAGTACATCTACAATGCTTCTTATTTAGCAGTCTCCTACATCAAATTAGTATATCCTGAAATAAAGAAGATCTATATTATTGGAATGAAACCACCTGTGGATGACGCTTTAGAGCTTGGCTTGCAGGTAGTAGGAGGGCCTGATCATAATAATAAATTTATTGAGAGTGATGAAGACTTTCTTCATATTCCAGTAGAAGACGATATTGACGGAGTGCTTGTAGCATTTGACTTTGGATTCAACTATTATAAACTGGCTTATGCATCGCTTTGTATCCAGAAAGGAGCAAAACTATTTGCAACCAATGAAGACGCATTTGACAATATTGGTCAATATAATCTTCCTAGAGCTGGGTGTGCATTAAAGGCACTCGAAAAGGCTACTCAAAAAACTGCAATCATTTTGGGCAAGCCTAATGCGTTTGGCATGGAGACCCTCAAAGCGCAGCATGATCTTGATCTAAGTAAAACAGTAAT
>Ga0065720_1004707_pt1 | contig 12649 bp, 10 predicted proteins | sample Thericmetagenome_FD_59107 | JGI IMG/M metagenome (GOLD analysis project Ga0065720, IMG submission 59107) | Thermophilic microbial communities from the Joint Bioenergy Institute, California, USA of rice/straw/compost enrichment - eDNA_2 v2... | ecosystem: Engineered > Solid waste > Grass >... | reverse complement strand
GTGCAGGACTACAAGATTCTGATTGAATTCATCAAATGGTATCAGGAACGGAAACAGGGATGACGGGCCGCCGGGCCCGCCATCCCTGTCTTTGTGAAATGGATACGCTCAGGGGTTAGCCGCCCTGCTTGCTCGATCAGGTCATGTGCGCATCCCGGCGATCTTGCACTGTAACGGACTGTACGCCTTCGCATTGGGAGATTTGAGTGAGAATGACGTCGAGCCAGCCTTTCTTCTTTCCGGTTAAGGAATAATGCAGCTGCACCTGGTCGTTGTCGGGTTTGTCCACGATGGACATTTTCCGAACGGTGACTTGATGATCGTCATAGATCCGGTTCAGCCGAGCCATCAGGGCCATATCCCGCCGCCCATGGATCAGCAGGTATTGAATCTTCTTGGATTTGAAGACGCGCTTTTCCACCCGATTCAGAATGAATAAGTTGGTGAATACGATCGAAGTTGCGATAATGGAGGGAAGATAGAATCCGGCGCCAACGGATAGCCCGATCGCAGCGACAACCCAGAGGGACGCCGCCGTCGTCAGTCCGCTGATCGACAGGCCGTTGCGAAGAATGGTGCCCGCACCCAGGAAGCCAATGCCGCTTATGACCTGAGCGGCAAGCCGGGCAGGGTCCATTCTCACATTGGCTTCATAGGCGTAATCCGCGAAGCCGTACATGGATAACAGCATGATGAGCGCAGAGCCGACGCACACGAGGATGTGTGTGCGGAAACCCGCGGATTGATTCGAAAGCTCCCGTTCCCAGCCGATGATCCCTCCCATGAGAACCGCGCTGAATAAACGGATGCACAATTCCGAAGTCGAGATTTGCCATACGTCCATCAACCTTCCAACCTTTCTCCCCGACGACGCTGCTAGAATGTCAGCTCTTCATGCAAGTCCATCAATCGCTTGACGGACATGTCGGCATAGGCGGTCGTCTCCGTCTCAATCACCCAGTTTCCCCGGAAGCCATGGCTGTGCAAGAGTTCAATCAGGCGAGAATACGGGATGGTGCCCATTCCGATCGCCAGATGTGAGTCATAATCTCCAAGATTGTCATTCAGATGCATGCCGACGAGATAGGGCAGGCATAAACGAAGGCCGGAAAGACAAGCGTTCTGCCCGAGAACATGCGCATGGCCGGCATCGAACAGGATCTTCATCCGCGGATCGCCGACGCGCTCGACGACCGATCTTACGAATGAGGGAGAGACGCCGTGCAGTTTCTCCTTGGGCGGCACGTTCTCGAGCGCGAGCATCAGGGGAGAAGCGGGGCTGCGTTCCGACAATACCTCGGACAGGAAGGAGGCGCATCTCACGAGCGCCGCATCTCCGTCCGTCGGCCCGTCTTCCTGGCCTGCATGCAAAACAACATAAGAACAGTTCAGATGCTCGGCAATATCCATCGTCCGATGCAACACGGCCTTGCCGGCGGATCGTTCAGCAAGGTTGGCTGCGCAGGGATTTATGGTATAGACTGGCGCATGCAGACTCCAGGAGACACCATGACGCCGGCCGGCCTCCTTCAGCTTTGCCAGTTGGCTGCAGCTCCAGTCCAAGAGGACGCGATGGCCATCCTCGCACATGAGCTCGATCTTCTTCCACCCCTCATGAATGAGTTGTTCGACTGCTGTTTCCAGCGGTTGATGGATCAAGGCAAAGGTGGAGATGGCGTAAGTTTCTTTTGAGCGCATGCTGCTCCCTCCCATTATTTGATCCCGGAATGCATGAAGCTGTTCAAGAATTGACGTTGGAAGATCAGGAACGCCAGCAGCAGCGGCAAGATGACGATCAAGGTGGCTGCGCTCACTTCCGACCATTGGGCGCCCGTCTCCATCGATAGCCCGAAGATGGCCAGCCCGACGGTAACAGGCCGGTTCTCGACCGAATTCGTAACGATGAGCGGCCAAAGGAAGTTATTCCAGTGATAGCTCACGGCAACCAGTCCGAACGCCATGTAGACGGGGCGGCCCAGCGGGAAGTAGATTTTCCAGATGATTTGCCATCTCGACAGACCTTCCATCATCGCCGCTTCATCGTAATCCATGGGGACACCCATAAAGGCTTGGCGAAGCAGGAATACGCCGAAGGAAGAGGCCAGGAAGGGGAGCATGATCGCCAGCTTCGTATCGATCAGCCCCATCTCTCCAATGATCAGGTAGTTAGGGAAGATCAAGATGTCATTCGGCACCATGATCTGCATCAGGAAGATCAGGAAGATGATCGATTTGCCGATGAAGTTCACTCTGGCGAACGCATAGGCAGCCATCGTGACCGTAATCAACTGTACACCGAATATGCAAACGACGATAATCAAGGTGTTCACCAGATATTGGTTGAAAGGGACAGACTGCCAGACGTTCAGGAAGTTATCGAACGTGAAGTTCAACGTGAACCGGGGCGACAGCGCCTCGCCCTTCGGCCTGATGGCCATCCATATAATCCACAGCAGAGGGACGGCCCATAGCAGGGATACGACGAACATGAACAGATAAGAAAGCTTGACTAGATAACGCACAGGAATTCCGCCCTCCAATCAATTGTAGTGAATCTTGCGGTCCAGACCGAAAAACTGCAAGGCGGCAAGGAACAACATCAGGATGATCATGAACACGGTAAGCGCGGCAGCCATTCCTTGATCCCAGAAGTTGAAGGCGTGCTCGTAGATATAGAAGAGCAGCAGGTTGCTCGCGTTATCCGGTCCGCCCTTGGTCATCGACCAGAGATGGTCGACCCACTTGAACGAATTCGTCAGCGCCACAATCATGACAAACAACGTGGTCGGCATCAGCAGCGGGAAGGTGATTTTACGGAAGACCGTCCATCCGCTCACGCCGTCCATGTCAGCCGCTTCGTACAGATCTTTCGGAACATTCTGCAGGCCTGCAAGATAGAAAATCATGAAGTAACCGGCTTCCTTCCATATGATCATGATGATCATCGCCCACATGACCAGATCGGGATCGCCCAGCCAGTTCAATCCGCCTTTGCCGACGTAATTCAACAAGCGGCTAAGCAATCCGTATTCAGGCGTATAGATGAACAGCCATACGTTGGCGACAGCGATCATTGGCAGAATGGTCGGTGAGAAGAAGGACGTGCGCACCCAATATTTTGCTTTCGCAACCCGGTCTGCGAACACAGCCATGGCAAGCGCCAACGCAATCGATGTCGGTACAGTGCCGAGCGCGAACCAGATATTGTTGAACATGACCTTCCAGAAGATTGCATCACGAAACATCGTGGCGTAATTTTCCCACCCGATGAAATCCGGCGTGAAGTTCGTGATATCTTTGCGATAGAAACTGAGCAACAGGGTCTTGACCATGGGATAGAACGTGAAGAGACCCAGAAACAGAAGCGAGGGCAGCAGCAACAACCAGGCGAATGCATTATTCTTGAGCGCTCGGGAGTTATTCAAGGACATCATTCCTTTGAGTGAACATTGAGGGGAGAGATACGATTCTCTCGTACTCTCCCCGATGGATGGCATGTCTGATTTTCGAGCTCATGTTTTATTTCTTGAACATTTTGAGTGCATCATCGGCTTCTTGCTGTGCTTTCAGGAGACCCTCTTCGGGAGTCATGGCTTTGAGCAGTACGGCTTGCATATTGTCATTAAGCGCCTTCGCGACTCTGCCGTAATTGTGCGTCGAGATTTCTCTCTTCGCATACGGCAGCTGATCTCTGGCTACGGTGACGTAAGGGAACTCCTGGACATATTGCTTCATCAGTTCCGTTTCGTATGCGGCCGGCTTGATCGCGACATATCCGGTTTCTTTGCTCCACGCCGCGGCGCGTTCCGGCGTCGTCATGAACTTGATAAATTTCCATGCCGCATCCTGTTTCTCTTTCGGCGTTCCTTTGAACATGTAAAAGTTGCCGCCGCCCGTCGGTGTCCCGAGCTGTTTGCCTGCAGGCAACATGGCGACGCCGAAATCGAACTTCGCATTGTTCTTGATGTTCGTAAGATTCCCGGTCGTATGGTAGATCATGGCGGCTTTGCCTTCCGTGAAATCGGACGGCACCGTACCCCATTCAATGATGCCTTCCGGCATGACTTTATGCTTGTGAATCAGATCGTTCCAGAACGTGAGCGCTTCGACGTTTTCGGGCGTATTGAAATATGCTTCGGTGCCGTCCGCGTTTATAAGGTTGTCATAAGTGGTGCCGTTCTGGATGGCGAAGGCCTGGAAGATCCAGTTGAAGCTTGTCGGGCCATTGGAAGGCAGTTCGATTCCCCAGCGGCCGTCCTTGGTCAGCTTCTTCGCGTATTCCAGCAATTCGTCCCACGTTTGCGGCGGTTTCTCCGGATCCAATCCGACTTCTCTGAAGGCGTCTTTGTTGTAGTACATCACGACGGTGCTGCGCTGGAACGGAATGCTGTAAGTGTGGCCATTGGTTTGCGAGTTCTCGATCCAGGCCGGGTAGAACTCGTTCAGGTACGCCTCTCCGCCTTCTTGCTCGACATATTCGTCGAGCGGAATGATCGCGTCCATGTCCAGGAAATCGAACAGGTCGGTCGCCAGCAATACCGCGACGTCAGGCGGCGTGTTGCTCATCACGGCGGCTTGAACTTTCATTTTGGTGTCCGAATAACTGCCCGCGTAGATGGGCTTGACAATGATGTCGGGATTCTCTTCCGTGAACTCGGCGGCCATCCGGTCAATGATCGCCGTTACCGGTCCTCCGACTTGAACCGGATAATAGAATGATAATTCTATCGGCTTTTTGGCCCCTGCGGAGTCGCCGGAGGAACCGCTCGCCTGCGTATTGCTTGAAGGTGAACTTGATGTCGGGCTCTTGTCATTGGTGCCGCATGCCGTTAACATTAGACACAAAGTTAACAGCGTGAAGAGGATTTTTCTTCGAGCCATGTCTGCATTACCCCTTTTCTGTTGGAATGTCTCCAGCATAATGTAAGCGCTGTCTTTTGATAAACCATTTTGAATTAAGATTTGGTATAGAATTTTATAAAAAACTAAAAATGAGGAGTTGCGATATGACAGCAGTCATCAGGTCATTCTCCAACGCCAGTCTGCGAACGAAAATCATCGTGCTGTTCTTGCTGCTGATCGCGGCTCCTCTGGGTGTGCAGAGCGCGATTACGTTCAATAATTTCTCCAGCGTGCTGAACAAACAAGCTGTCGGCTACACGGAGCAGATTATCAAGCAGATGAACACGGAGCTTGAGAATTCGCTTCGGGATGATATGCAGAGATTCGCCTTGATGGTGCTGTATAATCAGGAGCTGCTGAACATCCTGGAGAAACATGGAGACGCCTCCGGGTTTCTGCTCATTCCTTCCGTAGTGGAACAACAGCGTATTTTTCAGTATATCGCCGGTTACGAGTTTTATCGCCCCTATATCAAGGGTGTGCAAATTATTACGAATCAGGGCTATATCTTCACCAATGCGCCTCCCAACGATATTCAAAGGTTTATGATGCCGGAACGGGAGAAATGGATCTCGCGGGTTGAAGCGGCGAGAGGGCGGTGGGTGATCTTGCCCAGGCACATCCCGCACTATTGGCTGAATCCGTCGCCTGACGGGTACGTGTCCATTGCGAGCCAGATCTATAGTCCGGGGTCAGTGGAGCCGTTCGGCATCATCAAGATCGATTTTACCGACGAATTGTTCACCCGGTTATCCGAGAATTACGAGGACATCGGCACCCTTGTGATCGTGAACCGCAACAATGAACTGATCTATCTGAAAGAGGGAGAGGCAGGTTCCCCGGCCACATTGCTGCATCGAAGGCTGCCGAACGAGAACAGCGTATCCGAAATGACGATCAATGGCCGGGATTACTTGACGATTGTGGGCTATTCTGAATTTACCGGTCTTAAAATCATCAGCTATATCCCGATTGATACGCTGCTGTCGGAAACCAAGCCGCTGCTTCATTCGACGATTCTGTTTGCTGCGTTGTGTCTGGCCGTCGGGGGCGGGTTGGCCTTGGTCAGCTCCTACAAACTGACGCATCCGCTGGTGCAATTGAGAAGGAAGATGAATCTGGTTCGCCATGGCAAACTGCGCCAGACTGTGCAGGTCGCTTCTCGCGATGAATTGGGTCATCTGAGCCAGGAATTCAACCTGATGACCGAGGAAATCAATCGTCTGGTCAACGAGGTGTACTTGCTGAGCATCAAGGAGAAGGAGGCGCAGTTGTCCGCGCTTCAAAGCCAAATCAACCCGCACTTTATCTACAACACGCTGGAATCGATCAACATGATGGCGATTCAGGCGAACGACTATGCGGTATCCGATACCGTTCACGCGTTGGGCCGGCTGTTGCGATATACCGTGGACAAGTACGATCGCTTGGTGCCGCTAAGCGAGGAATTGGATTTCATTCAGGCGTACATGATGATTCAGAACGTCCGGTTCGGCTCCAGACTCCGGCTGATATTGGAGGTGGACGGAGAAGTTGATCAGGTCAAGGTGCCCAAGCTCTTGCTCCAGCCGCTGGTCGAGAATGCGATTGAACACGGATTCAACAACATGGCGGAGGAAGGGAGAATATGGGTGTCGGTCGTACGGTTTGAAGAAGACCTGCTGCTGACGGTGAGGGATAACGGCCGAGGTTTAACCGAGGAAGAGATCGCACGGTTGCGGCATGCGCTTCAGTCTCCGATGCCGCAGGAGATGCGCGAGCAGCCGAAAGGGTTGGCGCTTCGGAATATTCAAGAACGGCTTGCCTTGATCTATGGCGCCCAATTTGTCATTGACATTGACGGAACCCCGGGGCGCGGGGCTTCTTTCACAATCACGATACCGATCCAGGGGGCTGAACAGGATGAAAATCATGATTGTTGAGGATGAGGCGGTCATTCGTCAGGGGATACGCAACATTCTGGAGGATATCACTGCGCATGAGATCATCATCATGGAATTCGATAATGTTCCGGATGCGTGGGCGTGCTTGAAGAAGGATATTCCGAATCTGGTCATTACCGACATCCGGATGCGCGAGATGGACGGGCTCACGCTGATCAAGAAGCTCAGGCAACTGTATGCGGAACTGCCTGTCATCATCATCAGTGGTCATCAAGACTTCGAATACGCGCAGCAGGCGATTCGGCACAAGGTGACGGATTACTTGCTGAAGCCGATTGATCGCCGTGTGTTGCTCTCTCTGGTGATGAAGATTGCGGATCAGATTGTGCCGTCAACGTATGATGCGGCCGATCCGGCAGCAGCCGGCGGAGATGAAGACAACCTGAGGAAGGGCGACAACAGACGCATGATACGCAAGCTGATGGAATATATCGACACGAATCCGGATGGCGATCTGAGGCTGCNGGTGCTTGCGGAATATTGCGGAATTCACGCGACCTATCTGAGCCAATTATTCAAGGCGGAGACGAATTGCAACCTGTCAGACTATATTACGCAAGCAAGGCTGAATCGAGCCAAGCAACTGCTCTCCACCACGAATCTGAAAATCTACGACGTGGCTCATCTGTCGGGGTATCAGAGTCCGAAGCACTTCATGCTCGTCTTCAAGCAGCACCTTGGCATGACCCCGAGCGAATATCGGGAGCACTCGATATGAGCACAGCGAAAAGAGCCCGCTGTACCGATGGTCCAGGGGCTGATGAAAACGGTTGTGGTGTATCTAGTTGTTCAATACCTTCACAATCTGTTCATGCACGGATGGATGTGCGGCGATCAGGCCGCCGGAGTGCGTCCAGGAAATTTCCCGGCCGGATAGATCGGTGAACTTGCAGCCGATCTCCTCCAAAATGACTCTCGACGCGGCGTAATCCCATGAGTTCACAGCATGCTGGACATAAGCCCCCAGCTTGCCTGCCGCGATATCGCACAGCTCGATTGTGGTGGCTCCGAATACGCGAATGCCTCTCGCCTGATCGATCAGGTGCAGATAGGGCGCCAACCGTTCGTCGGATCGAATGCTGCTCCATGGAATCGTCAAGGCCAGCAACTCATTCTCCAGTCGGCTCTCTTTCAGATTCTCCAGCCGGCTATCGTTCAGACAGGCGCCTTCTCCGGCGAAACATTGAAACCATCGGTCTTCCATGACCGCATATACGATCCCGAAGATTCCGCGATCCCTCTCGCAGAAAGCGACAGAGACGGCAAAGTCGGAACCGCGGCTGATCAGGTTTGCCGTTCCGTCCACGGGATCAATGATCCAGAGGTATCGGCCGCCGACTTGTCCTGTCGCCACATTCTCTTCTCCGATGATCTGATGGTCCGGATAATGCTCACGAATCTTGTCTGTCAGGTAGGTCTCAACCCAGGTATCGATGTCGGTTACCAAATCCTGATGGTTCTTCTTGGCATGTACGTTCAATTCACCCTGCAGTCTGGTCCGGATCCATGCGCCGGCCTCCTTCACCCACTGCCGGGCATGCTGAAACACCTCGCGTTCATCCATCGGTAGCCCTCCTTTGGTCGTCATCTTGTTGCCGCTTAGGTCGCTGCTCTCAATGTAATGGAAAGGCGAGCGTGAACGAAACCCTGCAATTTTCAGAAAAGGTTCGAAATCTTCAAAATCGGCTTGAGCGGCATAACCGACCAAAAGGAAACAGGGATGACGGGCCCCCGGGGCTCGTCATCCCTGTCCATATTATATAGAAGCGCTATCACTGCATGAGCTGCAGGACGGCGCGTGAGCATCGCTCCGGATTGTACTGCTCGTTGCGCTTTGCCAGGAGCGACTGGCGGTATTCCCCGGCCGCGTAGGGCTCCTGGATCAGCTTGAACCAGCGGTCGATCGTCTCGCGGCCCGTCAGAAGCTCGCCGAACCCGTTCCGGACGAAATACTCGCAATTCTCCTCTTCCTGGCCGGGAATCGGCTCGTAGAACAGCATCGGAATGCCCTTGCTGAGGCCTTCGGTGCAGGTCATGCCGCCCGGCTTCGTGATCAGCAGATCGGATACGTCCATCAGCTTGTTGATCTCGCGGGTGAACCCGAGGATCTTGATGTTCGGATGCTGGAAAAGCGGATTGCTTTCCAGCCGTTCTTTCGCCTTCTCGTTGTTGCCCGCGCAGAAAATGAGCTGGACCTTGTCGCGATACCCCGCCATGTATTCGAACAGCCCGTTCTCATCGTTCAGCAGCCCCCAGCCGCCGCCCATGATCAGCACGGTCGGCATCGCGTTCAGCTTGAACTGCCGGCGGATTTCGTCCTTGTCGCAGGACGTCCAGAAGTCGGGATGCACCGGGATGCCCGTCACCTCGATGCGCGAATCGGGAACGCCGTGCTCCATCAGCTTGTTCTTCACGATCGGCGTCGAGACGAGATATTTGTTCACCTCGGGGCTTGCCCAGGTGCCGTGCGCATCGTAATCCGTAATGAGCGTAAACAGCGGGACGTTCAGCCCCAGACGCTTCAGGCGCGCGACGACCGCGTTCGGCACCGGATGCGTGCAGACGATGGCGTCCGGCTTGAGCTGGGTGATAACCTGGGACGTCTGGGTATAGAACAGCCGGTGCAGGGCGAGCTGCGCGAAACGGTTGAGCGAGCGCTTGTAGTTGGAGCGGTAAAGATGCCCCACCAGTTTCGGCTGTTTCGTCACCGTTTTGCGGTATGCCGAGACAATCAGCGGGCCGAGCACCGGGTTAAGAAACTTGCCCAGTTCGAGCACTTTCGTCTGAACATCGGGATTGAGATGCCGGATGCCGACGGCCAGCGCATAGGCGGCCTGGGTATGTCCGGAACCGAACCCTTCCGAGAGCAGAAGCACTCTTTTCTTGCTCTTGCGCATCGTCTCACCCACTTTTCCTACATATCATATTACGGATCGGTACGGGCATTGACAAGGGATGAGCGATCGCCGGAGCAGCGGATGATCAGCCGTTGATGAACGCCGTCTTGAGCGTGTTCCGGTAGACGACGTCGAAGCCCAGGGCGTCGGACAGCGCGCCGAGCGGCACGTAAGTCCGGCCGCCTTCCGCGAACGGCGCCGCCGGAATCGTCCGCGGCTCTCCGTTCACGGTCATCACGGAGCTGCCCGGCGTCAGCACGACCTTGCGGCCCTTCAGGGTGAACGTCGCCGACTTCGTTTTGTTGTCCCATGCCAGATCCGCCTTCAGGGCGTCCGCGATGTCGCGCAGGACAAGGAAGGTGTAGCTGTTCCTGACCAGCGGCTTCGCATTGCCCGGCTTCAGCTCTTTGCCGTTCACGAAGATCGTGATGGGCACGTCCTCTTCCCGCGGCGAAGGCTCGCGGTATTCGCCCCAGACCGCCTCGGCGAACGCGCGGCCCATGGCGTCGTAGCCGTTCTGGTTCGGATGGATGGCCGACCTTTCGCCCTGGATTCCCGCCGCAAGCATCGTCGTCATCGTCAGCTCCTTGCCGACGAACCGGCCGGCGGAATGCGCGACGCGGACATCGCGGTCTTCCGCCGCGAAGCGGGCGGACAGTTCCTCCAGCCTGTCCGTCAGCAGCTTGACGGCATCCTGCAGCTTGTCGTAGTAAGCGATCTCGCGGTTCAAGATTTTCTTCGGCACCGGCGAAAACTGATCGCCGATGACGACGAGCGCGTCCGGATTGATGCGGTGGATCGTGCGAACCGACGTCTCCAGCGACGACCCGATCCGGTCGAGAATGTCCGTCAGCATGTCATCGGCTTCCTTGGTCCGGCCCGCATCCAGCGCCAATGCATAATTAATGAAGTCATTGCCGCCGACCTGGATCAGAATCAGATCGGCGCGCTCGATATTCCGCCGAACGGCCTCTCCGTCGCCGACGAGGCTGTTGATGCGCGGATCGACGAAGGCTTCCTGGCCTTCCGCGAGCAGATCCTGATCGCCGGAGCCTTCGCCGCGCTCCGCCCGCGCGAGCAGCTTCTCCAGCCCTTCGGTCCGGAGGCCGATGATGCCGTAGTTGGAAAATTCCGCCCTGTAGCCCCGGATGAGCGTCTGTTCCCACACCCGCTCGACAAATCCGTAGGGCACGGGATTCGCCTGTTTTTCCATGCCGTACTCATAACCCGCGGCCAGCGAATCCCCCAACGCTACGATGCGGTAAACGCCGTCCGCGCCGGCCGTTTCTCCGGCGGCGTCCGCCCGTTCCGGCAGCGCTTGCATCAAGATGGCCGCCGTTCCGACGGCCAGCAAGGCGGCAAGCGCCGGGCGCAGCCTGTTCCGCCATACTTTCCGCATTCCCATCACACCTTCCCGATCAGAATAGAATAAAGACACAAGCGTGCAAACGAGCGCCGTTCCGTTCCGACAAAGGAAACTTATCGCACCCATAAAAAAGTTGATGCGCCGCCGAATGCGCATGACGCATAGGATAAGTGAATTGGTGCAAATGATCGGCGGAATAGTCCATTTTGCGGCCGGGCGTCTAAGCCTATACTGTAGTTCCATGATGCAAATCGTATGGGCATCCGCCGTTCGTTTTTCCGCTTTTCTTCGGCCTTTACATTGTAAGTCATTTTTGGCCGGATTTGAAGCTTTGCTTGTGCCGAAACGCGGTTTGCACCATTGAAGAAGTGAGGTGGCGCTTGTCATGAAAACGCGGCACACGGGATTGCCGCCGAAGCAGGGCCTGTATGATCCGCAGTACGAGCGGGACGCATGCGGCATGGGCTTCGTGGCGAACATTGCGGGCATCAAGTCGAATACCGTTATCCGCCGGGCGCTGACTGTCCTCGAGAACATGGAGCACCGCGGCGGTCAGGGCAGCGAGCCGAACACGGGGGACGGCGCGGGTATTTTGATCCAGATTCCGCACCGGTTTTTCCGCAGGGAAATGGCCGGACTGGGGGTTACGCTGCCCGATGAAGGCGATTACGCCGTCGGCATGCTGTTCCTGCCCCACGACGAAGCGCAGCGCGCGGAGCAGGAGCGGACGATCGAAGCGATCGTCCGCGAGGAAGGGCAGGAGACGCTCGGCTGGCGCACGGTGCCGACGAACGACGAGCTGCTCGGACGGTCCGCGCGGGAGGCGAAGCCTTACGTCCGCCAGCTGTTCATCGGCCGCGGCGCCGGCACGGAGGCCGGGCTGCCGTTCGAGCGGAAGCTGTACGTCATCCGCAAGCGCGCGGAACGGGCGATCCGCTACGGTGACGCGCCGGGCGGCGACAAGTTCTATGTTTCGAGCCTGTCGTGCAGGAAGATCGTGTACAAAGGGATGCTGACGACGGAGCAGCTGAAATCGTTTTACCCCGAATTGAACGATGACGCGATGGAAACGGCGATCGCGCTCATCCACTCGCGTTTCAGCACGAATACGTTCCCGAGCTGGGACCGCGCGCATCCGTACCGCTATCTCATCCACAACGGCGAGATCAACACGCTGCGCGGCAACATCAACTGGATGCACGCGCGCCAGACGCTGCTCGAGTCCGAGCTGTTCNGCGGCGACATCGAGAAGATCAAGCCGGTCATCGATCNGGACGGATCGGACACGGCGATGTTCGACAACGTGCTCGAGCTGCTCTATCTCGCCGGCCGCCCGCTGGCGCACGCGGCGATGATGATGGTGCCGGAGCCGTGGACGAACCACGAGAGCATGAGCCCGGAGAAACGGGCATTCTACGAATATCACAGCACGCTGATGGAGCCGTGGGACGGACCCGCCGCGATGGCGTTCACGGACGGCGTGCAGATCGGCGCGATCCTCGACCGGAACGGCCTTCGTCCGGCGCGCTACTGCGTGACGA
>Ga0065720_1020810_pt1 | contig 12650 bp, 8 predicted proteins | sample Thericmetagenome_FD_59107 | JGI IMG/M metagenome (GOLD analysis project Ga0065720, IMG submission 59107) | Thermophilic microbial communities from the Joint Bioenergy Institute, California, USA of rice/straw/compost enrichment - eDNA_2 v2... | ecosystem: Engineered > Solid waste > Grass >... | reverse complement strand
GAGCCGAAGCAGCGGCGAGATATCCGGGCCCTTCGGTGCCGGAGGGGCCGGACGGTCTTCCACCTCCAGCGGGATCGAACGGCCGAGCTCCTCCTCGAACAGCCGGATGATTTCGCCGAGGGTGCGCTCCCGCCCCGTACCGACGAAATACGTCCGACCGCTCTCTCCACGCAGCAGAATCGAGCCGTAGGCGCGCACCGCATCCCGCACGTCGAGGAAATCCCGCGTTTCGTGCAGGGAGGAAAGCCGGAAGGGCTTCCGGCCGCCCAGCGTTTCCATTCGCACGATATGTTGCGCGAGCAGGCCGCACAACCCTCCCGAAAATCCAGGTCCGATCAGGTTGGAAGGCTGCGCGACGCTGGTCCAAAGCCCGTACAGCCTCCCGAGATGAACGGCGCAAAGCGCCTGCAACCCTTTGCTTAGACTGTAGGGATGCGGCGGGCGGAAACCGCCGTCGTCCAGGGGCGGCACGAGGGCGGATCCGACTGCGAGGATCCGGCAGTCCGGCGCCTCGCGGCGCGCGCCGTCGATCAGATGGACGGTGGACATGACATTGGCCGCCATAAAGCGGGCGGGATCGAGCCATGAACCGCGGACATCGTTGAGTCCGGCAAGATGAAGCGCATAATCCGGCTTTGCCGCGGCGAGGGCTTCGCTCACGCCGGCGGCATCCGTCATGTCCACCCGGAAGATTCTTATTCGGGGAAACAACCGCCCGAGCTCTTGCGCCGCCTCCGCCGATCGAACCCAGGCAGTAACTTCCAGTCCCAAAGACAGAAAATGCCCGCAGGCATGACGTCCGGTAAAACCCGAAGCGCCGGTGATCACCATTTTCCCGCCCATCTTCAGTCCGACATCCAATCCCTGAGCTCGCGGAGCATGGCCGGATAGTCGGGAGCCCGGCAGGGAAAATCGGGGCGCGTGCTGACCAGGGTGCGGTCCAGCTTGAAGGCGCCGTCGGGAACAATCTCGACATCGCGCTTGCCGAAAATTTCGCTGATCAGTTGGAGCAGCTGGCATTTCGTGATTTTGCGGGGGGCATGCAGATGCACCAGACCGCTCACCGGCCGGCCGGCGAGGAATTCCACCGCCCGGGCCAGTTCCAGCGTCGTCACCCCGTTCCACCACACGTTGGAGTAACCCTTGACCGTCCCGCGGCTTTCCATGAACCACTTGAACAAACCGATGCCGCGGGAGCGAATTTCCGGCCCGATAAACGAAGTGCGCACGGTGACATGGGGATGATCGACGATTTCGCCCAGCGTTTTCGAACGGGCATAAACCGTGCGGCCGTCCGGCGCGTCACGCTCGGTGTAATCGCCGCGTTCCCCCGAGAACACGCAATCCGTGCTGATCTGGATGAGCCGCGCGCCCGCACGGTCCGCCGCACGCCGCAGCCGGTGCGGCAGCAGGCCGTTGATTTCGAAGGCGTCCGCCGCGTTTCGCTCCGCTTCCTCTTTGAGCAGCCCCGCGCAATTGACGATGATGTCCGGCTTCGCGCAGCGGATCAGCGCTTCCGTCGCGGCGGCGTCGCGCACATCCAAAAGCAGAGCGCCCTTCGGGCGCTTTTCTCGCGCCGTGAAAAATATTTCGCCTGCGCCGCGTTTTTGCAAATAATCGACGATCATATGCCCGGCCATGCCGCCGCCGCCGATCACCAGCCATCTCATGGCAGGAAGCCCCCTTTCGCCAGCAGCCGCCTGACTTCCTCTTTGCCGAGGGGGGACAGGTCGGAAGAGTAGGTATTCATTGTGACGCGGGGACATGACGCGTAGCGCTTTTGTACCCGGGGCAGGTCAAAGGTCGGCAAAATGACGAAATAATCGTCGTTGTACTTGGCGACATGCTGCGACTCGTATTCGGAAAACAGAATTTCATGAATCTTTTCCCCGGGCCTCTTGCCGATTTCGACAATTTCCACGTCGCTCCGTCCGCTGGCTTCCGCCAGCACTTCAGCCAAATCGAGAATGCGGCAGGTCGGCATGGCCATCACGAAAATCTCGCCTCCGACGCTGTCTTCCAGCGCTTTGATGAGCAAGCGGACGGCATCGTGAACAGTGAGAAAAAACCGGGTCATGCGTCTGTCGGTAATGCCGATCCGTCCCTCTTCACGGATCTGCTTGTTAAACAGATGCACGACGCTGCCGCTCGTGCCGAGCACGTTGCCGCTTCTGACGCATACGAAAGCCGTTTCCGACGGAATGATGTTGGCGTACAGGATCAATTTTTCTCCGATCGCTTTGGTCATGCCGTAAAAATTGGAAGGATTGGCCGCCTTGTCAGTGGACAGGTAGAGGACTTTCTTCACCCGGTTTTCGATCGCCGCTTCGATGACGTTCTGCGTCCCGACCACATTCGTCTTCAAAGCCTCGTAGGGCTGATCTTCACAAACCGGTACGTGCTTGAGCGCCGCCAGATGAAAAATAAAGTCCACTCCCTTGCTGGCATCCGTGACGGCGCTTCGGTCGCGGATATCTCCGATGCGGAATTTGAGCGCCGGATGCCGCAGGGAGCGGCTCATGGCCACCTGATTGGATTCATTCCGGGAAAAGATGATGATTTCTTTCGGTTTCAGCGGCAAAAGCTGGCGGGTGAGCTCCTGTCCCCAGGAGCCGGTTCCGCCGGTAATCAGAATCGACGCGCCCTTGATCAATCGCTCATCCCTCCCGTTCTTCGCGGTTTGCACCTGAGGACAATTCAATATATTGGCGAAATGCGGGAAGGGACACGACGGCTTGACCAATGCATTCGCACAAATTTTCCCCCGTGTTTGTCCGCCCTGGCGCCGGGCCGGACGGCGAATAGAATGGAAACCGAACCCGCCGCAGACTGCGCCGCATGCGCGTCCGGCAAGCCGGGGGCGGCGGGAACGGTGATTTCACGCTCGCGGGAGATGAAGGTTATGACCATCGGCGTTGTTGTGCCGGTCTATCGGCAGATCCGGTCATATGTGTTCGAATGCTTCGCAGCCCTTGAAGCCCAGGAGTTTCGCGATTTCAAGGTGGCGGTGGTGCTGGACGGGGCCGGCGCCGAGACGGAGCGTGCGGTGCGGGAAGCCGTCCGGCGGCTGACGGTTCCGTATGAAGTGATCCGCCGCACGAAAAATATGGGGTTCGCACACTCCCTTAACGAAGGATTCGAGAGGCTGCGCGACTGTCCGTACATCACCTGGGTATCCAGCGACGACCGGCCTTTGCCCCATTATCTCGGCCGGTTGCATCGGGCCATGCTTCAGGCGCCGCCGGAGACCGTCATCGTCTACTCCCTTTACCACCACATCGACGAGCGAGGCCGGCGCCTGCAAAAGCCCGCATCCCACCACGACCTGATGTGCGGCTTTATGCGGAGAAGGAAAGAAGAAATCATGCAGGTCAATTTTATCGGCGTATCTCACCTGTTCAAACGGGAAGCGTACGTCAGGGCCGGCAAATACGATCCCGCCCGGGGGATGGTGGCCGACCACGAATTTTGGATGCGGCTTTTGCGTGCCGGGGAAATCCTTTTTTTGCCCGAGTATCTGTTCGAATACCGGCTAAACGGGGTGTACAGCAACACCACGGTCACCCCGGAAGAAAAGCTGCACCTGGACAGCATGCGGGCCAGCAGGGATATCCGCCGCCGCTTCGGCGACATTCCGAAAGCAACGGTGATCCTGACCGCCCATAATCACGAAAGGTTCGTCAAACGCGCGGTAGACAGCGTGCTCGGCCAGACGTTGCGCGATTTCCACCTTGTGGTGATCGACGACGCCTCTTCCGACCGGACCTACCCGATCGTCTATCGCTGCCATGACCCGCGCATGATGCCGGTGCGGCTGACCTCCCGCCGCGGAAAAGCGGCAGCGCTGGGCATCGGTCTTGAACTGGCGCTGGGCGAATACGTGCTGGAGCTGGACGGAGACGATTGGCTGGATCCCCAGGCGCTGGCCCTGCTGGTGCGCGAAATGGAGCGCCAGCCGCCGGAGGTTGCCGCCGTTTATGCCAATCAGAAAATTTGGCATCTGGAAACAAACGGCGCCTGGCGGGAAGGACCGATCCTGCGCGGGGGACCGTTGCGTTCCAAGTATGAGGTGCTGACGCGGACGGTCATGCCTTGTCCGCGCCTGTACCGCAAACAGGCGCTGGAGCGGATCGGCGGCTTTCCGGCGAAAATCGCCGGGCAGCCCTGCCTGCCCGTGGATTATTTGACCATGCTGCTGCTCGCCGAGCGGTACCGCTTCCGTTGGCTGGACGCCCCCGTATACCATCGCAGCGTGCACGGGGCGGCGCACGGGCAGATCCACAAAAGGGATTACGCCGCGCAGCGCCGCCTGATCGTCCGCCACATGCTGGAAAGGTGGAACAGCCCTTACATCCCGGAATTTGTCGAGGAAAACGGCGAACTCACGGGATTGAGGCTGCTCTGAGGATCGGGTTTCAGACGCCGCGGCAAACCCGCGCCGCCGACACGGCGCTCCTACTTCAAAAGTTGCAGCAGGCGCTCCCGGTAACGGGCTTTCGTTGCCGCGAATTCGGCCATTTGCGCCGGTCTGCGGGTCACACTGCCCATCAGCGGATGAAGCCGGTAAAGGGTCATGGACTCCTCGAGATGCGGCATCGGCAAATCGGACAGCGCGAGACGCACCCACATGTCGTAATCGTGGGTGTACGGCAGCGACTCGTCAAACATGCCGACGCGCTCGAACACATCGCGCCGGAATACCGCGGTGCATCCGTTCACCACGCATTCATCGAGCAGACGGCGGACGAGCTCGTCCCGCGAGCGAACCGGCCGCATGATCTTCGGCCGCACGGCATGTTCGGGCAAGATGTACAGGTCGAAATTGGTAAAACTGAACAACAGCCGGCGGCTCATCATCCACGGGATCTGCACCGCAAATTTCCGCGTGTAAAAAAGATCATCGGCGCTCAGCCAGGCGATGTACTCCCCACGCGCGTTCCGGATTCCGGCGTTCAGGGCGCTGGCCGTGCCGCCGTTCGGTTTGCGGACAAGGCGGATATGCTTAAGATACGGGTTCAACGCCCCCAGATGCCGGGTGGAACCGTCGTCGACCACCACAATTTCAATGTTCGGGTATGTTTGAAAAAGCACGCTTTCGACGGCTTCCCCCACGTACGGGCAATTGTAAAAGGGGATGACCACCGAGACGAGGGGCAAGTTTTTCATACGCTTCCGCCTCCCAGCAAGCATGCGGCCACTTTTCGCGATACGTTTCGTTCCTCATAGCCTTCCGGGCAGTCCCAATCCGCGTTCATGCCGGACATCAGCCTGACGGCCTCCAAAATCGAGCGCCGGTCGACGCCGGCCAGCACGTTGCTGCCGCAGTCCACGGTTTCCGGCCGCTCCGTGCTCGTGCGCACCGTGACCGCAGGCACTCGCAGGATGCAGCATTCCTCCTGCACGGTGCCGCTGTCGGTCAGCGCGCAGCGCGCGTTTTTTTCCAGCGCGACAAAATCAAAAAAGCCGAACGGTTCATGGAATTCCACGAGGGGATGCAGCGGCGCAGCGATGTCCGCCAGCCTGGAGCGGGTCCGCGGATGAAGGCTGCAGATCACCCTGAGTCCGAATTCGTTTGCCACCAAATTGAAGCCTTCCAAAATCTCGCGGAGCCGATCGGGCCGATCCACGTTTTCGGAACGGTGCACCGTGGCCAGAAAATATTCGCGGGGCTTCAGTTTGAGTTTGTCAAGCACGGGACTTTTGGCAATTTGCACGGCATAATGGCGGAGCACCTCGTAGATCGGATTTCCCGTCTGCACGATGCGGTTTACGGGTATGCCTTCCCTCAGCAGATTGCTTTTGCTCCGCGATGTGTACGGCATGTTGATCGTGGAGACGGCATCGATGATCCGGCGGTTGAGTTCTTCCGGAACAGACCGGTCGAAGCATCGGTTGCCCGCTTCCATGTGGAAGACGGGAATCCCCATCCTTTCCGCCAAAATCGCGCTCAGCGCGCTGTTGGTGTCGCCGAGCACCAGCACTCTGTCCGGCCTTTCGTGGGACAGAATGCGCTCCAGCATTTCGAACTGCGCGGCGATTTGCCGGCCAAAGCTCAGTTCGCGGCCGGCGAACGCATAATCCGGCTGCCGCAAGGCAAGTTCCCGGAAAAACACATCCTTCAGAGACGAAACGAAATTTTGCCCGGTATGGATCAGCACGTGGGACTCGGCCATTTGATCCAGTTTGCGGATGATCAGACTCAGCCGTATGATTTCCGGGCGCGTTCCGATGATTGTGGCGATCTTCACGGCGCTGTCCTCCGGATTGCGGGACCCGTCTGCACTTTTTTCCACTGCCGCGCGTTCAGCGGGATGATCCGGTCGGGTTCCCATTTGTAGAAACGGAACGTCTCCTGGTCGGCGATGGGCCTCAGCCTGCCGCGATCGGCGTAATACACGCCCCCGCCGGGAGCGGCGTACAGCCTTTCGTCGAGCGGCCCGTAAACGTCCAGCACGTCTTCGCGGATAAGATGGCCTTTGGGCAAGAAGGCGATGATCGCGTCGGATACCGTCACCACTTCGTCGAACCGGTATTTCAGCCGCAGAAAAGCCTCCTGGGTGGCAAACGGGTACAGGATGTCGTCCTTCATCAGAAAAACGCCGCGATGCCGCTTTCCCGAAATCAGCAAAACAGACGGTTTGTGGATGCGGAACGGAGGCTCGCGGCTGATCGGAACGCCGGTGGGAATGGCTTCAAGCCCGGCATCCCCGATTGTGACCACCCGGTTCCATTTGAACTTGTAATGGCAAAACGACGGCCAGTCGACGATGGGACGCTTCGTTCCCCGCTCCGCCAAATACACGCCGGCGGTGCCTTTGATCAGAACTCCGCTCGGTATCAAATTCATTCCTCCTTTAAAAAAAACGGAATGGGAGAAGAGGGAAGAGCCGGCGGAACCGCCGTCATCCACCCGGTTTCATCAAAACTGTGGGGAGAAGCGGATCGCCGGCCCCTTTGGCAGGCGGGCGAGCTCGTCGGAGGAAATTTCCGCCGTCCGCCCCTGATCCCCCTTGATCATGCGCCAGGTCCGCTCATCGGCAATCGGCCGCAGCCGTCCGTATTCGGCGTAATAAACGCCGCCTCCCGCCGTGCGGCAAAACAGTCCATGCAGCGGATCGGCGTCGCCTGCCGCCAGGGACCGTTCGTTTATCGGCCCGCCCTTCGGCAACGCGGCGATGATCGAGTCGGGGACGGAGGCAACGTCCGAAATCCGGTAGCCGAAACGGGCGAAAGCCGCGGAAGATACGAAAGGTCGCAGAACCTTTCCCGTCCACAAGTAAACGGACGGCCCCGTCCCTTTTACGGCGATGAAAGCCGGGCTGCTTGTAACGAAACGGCCCTCCCGGCTGATCGGCGTTCCCGTCGGAACAGCCCTCAGCCAACGGTCGTCGACAACCGCAATCCGTCCGGGGCGGAAGCGGTAAAAGTGAAAGGACTCGCCGTCCGCAAACGGGCGTTTGAAGCCGCGCTCCAGCAAATAAACGGCGGGGGCGCTGCCCTTCACCAGAAGACCGTCCGGCAAAAGCGACCGCAAAGGCCGGATATCCGCCCGCTTCCGGCGGGCCAAATCATCCAGTTCGGCGCTGACCGCCTTCAACCGTCGGCGGTACGCCTCCAGACCGAAGCGCCGGACGGCCGCTTTCCGCCGCTTAGCGTCTTCTTCCGGCCTCCAGGGCCGCTGCAGAAGCTCCAGCACGGCTCCGGCCAGTTTACCCGGATTCCCCGCGGCAACAAGAGCGGCGCCTTCGCCCGCGGCGGACAGGATCTCCGTGATGCCGCCCGTCCGATACGCCGCCACTCTGCGGCCGAAAATCAGTCCTTCCAGCGCCGTCATTCCGAAGCCTTCTTCGATCAGGCTGGGCACGACCAGAACATCCAGCGCGGGATACACGGTCTGAATCGCGGGGATGAACGGAAGCCGGTGAAAGCGCGCGGCGACGGGCGAGCCGCGCAGCATCGCGAAGCAGCGGCTCACATATCCGCCGTCCGTGGCGTTGCCGCAAACCAGAAAATGAACGTCGGGCATGGCGCGGCCGATTTCCAGCGCCAATTGCACGAAATGATGCAGCCCTTTGTGCGGCACCAGATCCGCCGCCAAAAAGCCGACCAACCGGCTGCCTCCGCCGAGACCGAACCGGTTGCGCATCGTCTGCCGCCAATGCTCCCAAAGCGACGGATTAAACTCGGAATCGCGCCAGCTCGGCGCAATCAGCCTCGCCCTCTCCGCAAGGCCGAAGCGGCGAAAGGGGGCCAGCACGGTTTCGGAAATGCCGACGATCCGGTCGGCGTGGCCGGCGATGAATCGCACGGAAGCTTCCGTATGCGCGTTTTGCGGAATCACCTCGCTGATGATCCATGCCGCCGGAATGCCGATCCGCCGGGCCGTCACGGCCGGCAGCGGATTGACCGCAGTGATGGCCGCCACCCAATCCGGATCGTGCAGATGGTAAAGCTGCGTCAATTTGGCGGCATCGGCGTCGATGACCGCCCGCATATCCTGCGGCATGGAGGGGGAAGGCCGCCACAGGGAAACGACTTTTCCGAAGTTTTGCACGATGACGCCGACGCCTGCCGCTCGGGCTTTTTGCGCCAGCATGCCTTCATTCGGCACAACGATCGTGCAGCGATGGGTGCGGCTTAACTCCCCGGCCAAAAGAAGCAAATATTTTTCGGCTCCCGTCATGTAGCCGGCGCAGCAAATATGGGAAAACAGGAGAACGGTCTTCATCCCCCCGCCATCCTTTGCAGTTCCCGGATCATGGCCAAAAGCTGCTGGATGTACGCTTCCCTGGCATCGATGAATTGCTGCTGCCGCTGGGAAAACGCGTGCTGCTCCAGAAACAGTTGCCGCATCCTTTCCGTTTCCCGCGTGAGCGTTTCGGCCTTCCAACGCGCATATTCGGAAAGGCCGTGCATCAGTTGCAGACTGCGAAGATCCATGTGCGGATTGCGCGCCTTGAGCTTGCTGAAGCGCAGCGCGGTGCCCGGCGCATTCATCCGGTGCTCCCAGCCGGCCACCAGCCCGATGATGCGATCCGCATCATGGCTGAGGACGAAATGCTCCAGGGCGAGCGCCATCAGCTCGCGCTTTTCTTCCTTATTGAAGGGCAAATCAAGGCGAAAGGGCGAATAGCGGTGCATGTTTTCGGGGAGGAGAAGCGCATTCCTGTCGATATTCGCATACTTCAGCATCAGACCGGTATTCAGCGAATAACTGCGGCCGAAGGAATCGTCCAGCCCCGCCCCGAACTCTTCCGCCACCGCCTTCGGCACAAAGGCGACGGGAAAGACGCGGGCCAGCCTGCGCCACATGTCCCAATCGTAAAAGCGGCAGAGCAGAAAATGGGGATCGAACCACCCGACCTTGCTGAACACGCCGCGCCGCACCATGGCCGCCACATGCGGAATGTGATTGTTGGCCTTATCCAGCTGCCGCATCTGCAGCGGGCTTCCGATCAGCCTTTTCCCGCCGGAATCCATGATATACGCCTGGGCGTAGACCATGCCCAATTTGCCGTCAGTCCTCATTCTGGATACGAGGGTTTCGAGATGATCGGGATACAGCACGCAATCGTCAAAGGCGAAAGCGATCAGCTCGCCCCTCGCCCGTTGAAAACCGTAAAAGGTGGCCAGCGCCGGTAGTCCGGTGTTTCGGGGAAGCCGGATCGAGCTGACGCGGCGATCGGATTGCTCATACCGCCTTATCAATTCCCGGCTCCCGTCAATCGAGGCGTCGTCGATCACGATCAGCTCGAAATTGCGGAAGGTTTGGCCGAGGACGCTGCTTACGGCCCTTTCCAGATATCCTCCCGCACGGCGGGAGCAGGTGGGCAGCAGGATGGAAACCAGCGGCTCCTTCACAGTTTTGGTCCCCCTCTCGGGAACATAAGCGAAATGCCGGTGGATTATCGTATTCCCTCTCCCCGGCCGGCGCAGCGGCGCTTGTCCCACCGGGGCGCACAAAAAAAGACCGTGCCCGCCGGGATGCCCCGGCCTCCCGGCGGCCGGCTTTCCGAAACATCGTCAATCGAATTCCTCAAAAGCTTCGGTCTGTGAATCGGACAAAGATTCAGGCTGGACTTCGGGCGGAGTTTCAAGCGGACGCGGAGCGGCGCCGCCTATCGCGATCCACGAAATGCTGCCGGTCAGATCCGGCGTGTACCGCGTGCGGATCACTTCCAGCACCGCCGCCTGCGCCCGCCGTTCCTTGAGCACCACGTAGCAGGCGGTATGGCTGGTAATGGCCGTTATGGCATATCTGTCGTCGGCAAAAGGTTCCGAAAATTCGACGGTAACTTCGGTTTTCTCATCCTTCGCTCCGAAAGCGAACGGCAGGAATCCGAACTGCTGCACCGTCGCCGGCGCGCCCGCCGCCGTCAATACCGGCCGGATGTTCAGTTTTTCGACCGTCACCGAGCCGTCGGCAAGATGTTCGGAAGCGACGGCGCCCGGCTTGAGATGACGGCCTTCCACGCTGGCTTCTTGCAAATGCCGCGAACCAACGCTCTCCGGGGCCAGCTTTTCTGAGCCTACGCTGCCGTCCGCCAGCTTCTCCTCCGTGATCGCGCCGTCGGCCATCGCGTTTGTCCGTACGGCGCCGTCCCGCAAATGGCGGACATCCACCGCGGCTTCGGCCAGTTGATCGGAGCCGACCGCTCCGTCGCCGATATGCTCGCCCTGGACGGCGCCGATGGCGATCTTGTCGCTGCCGACCGCGCTGTGAGCGAGATGCCGGGCGGTGACCGAAAGCAATTGCAATTTTTCGCTGCCGACGCTGTCATCGGCGAGATGGTCGAAGGTGACGGAGCCCGCCGCCAGTTTTTCCCCGGTCACCGCTCCGTCGGCGAGTTCCTCCGCGGTGATGCTTCCCGGCTGCAAATGACGGCCGCGCAGCGCGCCAAGCTGCACATGCTCTCCGCCCACTGCGCCGGGAGCCAGATGATTGGCGTCGATGACGGCGGGCTGGATGTGGCCGGAGTCGATGCATCCGTCGGCAAGCTTTTGCGCCGTCACCGTTCCGTCGGCCAGCCGGTCTCCGGCCACCGCTCCCGGAGCAAGATGACGGCGTTCCACGCTGCCCTCGGCCAGTTTGTCCCCGGTGATGGAACGGTCCCGAAACAACTTCACATCGAAGGTGCTTTCGGCGAGATGTTCGGCGCGGATTTCGCCGCGGCCGATATGTTCCCCCGTAATGCTGCGGGGCTGAATATGCGCGGAGCGAATGCTGCCCGCGGCGATATTTTGTTCGGTAATCGTTCCGTCCTTGATATGGTATCCGAAGATGGCCCCGTTGCGGATATGCTTTTCGCCAATGGCTTCCAGGGCGATATGCTGGCTCTCCACCGCTCCCGGCGCCACCTTTTCTCTCGTAACGCTGTGGTTTTGCAGATGGTCGGTGCGGATCGCGCCGGTTTCCAGATGTTCCGCGCCGACCGTGCCGGGCGAAAGATGGCGGCTCGTGACCGAAACGTCCTGCAGATGGCGGGATTCCACGGCGCCGCTCGCCAGTTTTTCCCCCGTCACCGCATTCTCCGTCAAATGAAAACCGTGTACGCTGGAAGGCGCCAGCTTCGGTCCGTCGACGCATTCGTCCGCCAGTTTCTCGCGGGTAACGGAGGCCTGTTCCAGATGAAACGATTTGACCGCGCCCGCGCTGAGATGATAGCCTTTGATCGAATCGGCCCGGATGTGTTCGGCGCCGATGGCGTCACGGCGGATGTGATGGTCGGCCACCGCCTCCTCCTGCAGAGCGTCCGAAGAAACGCTTCCCGGCGCCAGTTTTTCGCTGACCACCGCCTTCTCCGCCAGATGCACGCTCAGTACGCTTCGTTCGCGGAGATGCTCGGAATTGATTGCGCCGGGAGTGAGATGCCGGGCTTCAATGGCGCCGTCGGCGATCAGATCGGCATCGAGGGTTCCTTTGCGGATATGGTCGCCGCGGACGGATCGGGCGGCCAGTTTTTCCCCGGTCACCGCTCCGTCGGCAAGTTTCCCGGTGCCCACCGCTCCATCCCTGATCTGGGCGGCGTGCACCGCTCCCTCCGCAATTTTCGCCGTGGTCACCGCGTGATTGGCGAGGCATGCGGCGGTCACCGCTCCGCTTCTGATTTTCGCCGTCACCACCGCCTGATCCTGAATCAGCTCCTCGGTGATGCTGCCCGGACTCAGATGATAAGATTGAATCGAGCCTTCGGCCAGTTTGCTGGCGCTGATGGTCTTGTCGGCCAGTTTTTCGGGGCCGATACTGTTGTCCCGGATTTTATCGCCGCTGATCGAGCGGTCTTTCAGCTTGCTGCCGGAGATCGAACGATCCGCCAAATGCCGCTCTTCCACGGCTCCTTCGGCGATTTTCTGGCTGATGACGCTGCCGTCGGCCAGCTTTTCCGGGGTGACGGCAAAGTCTTTGAGCTGTTCCCTGCCGATCGACGAAGGTCTCAATTTGCTGGTTCCGATGGCGTAATCGGCGATCTTGCTGCCGGTAACCGCCTGGTCGACGATGTCATCGGTATAAATGACCGGCTCCGTCTCGGCGGTCTTGCGTTTTGCGATAAGTTCCGCTGCGGCGGGCGAAGGGCCTGCGGCGGAAACGGGCGATGCGACTGCCGCTTCCGCCGGGATTGCGGGCTGCGGAATCGCGGCGGGAATCGCGG
>Ga0065720_1020809_pt1 | contig 12650 bp, 12 predicted proteins | sample Thericmetagenome_FD_59107 | JGI IMG/M metagenome (GOLD analysis project Ga0065720, IMG submission 59107) | Thermophilic microbial communities from the Joint Bioenergy Institute, California, USA of rice/straw/compost enrichment - eDNA_2 v2... | ecosystem: Engineered > Solid waste > Grass >... | reverse complement strand
GGGGGGGTTGAGGGGCACGACCAACTTGTAGTGGCAACGATAATGGGAGGAGCAATCGATGCTAGCCGTCGTCGGCCTTCTGTTTGTTCAAGAGATCAGGGCACCTGCTATTAGCGCACACACGCTGCCTTTTTGGCAAATTTTGTGACAAAGCGAGCAAAAGCTGTCAGTTGAATTGCTAATGTTGGTCAACCCTGGTTGGTGCTCAGGTTGCGGGTCTTTTTAGTCGTCTTGCACCGGTCTCTGGTTGGCAGACAAATGAAGGCTAGCGCCTGTCATGCAAGCGACACGACTATAGACGGAGCTGTCAAGAATCACGGGACCAGCAGTGCTGAAAACGACAAAGCTTGGCAGATACGCAGCTCCAGGCCGGAAACGAAGTCTGGAAATGAACGATAAAAGGAAGGTGGTTGTCGCGTTATCAACGGTAAGTAAGGAAAGAATTTGGACAGCTTGGAAAAAAGCAGAGGTTCGGATGATGGGAGATCCGTAATGGAATATGGCGAGAGCAAGGTTCGCCGACCTGGGCCTGTTGCTTGGCTTGGCTCGAGCTGCAGGACTCGCTAAAACTTCCACGAGACGCTAACCACTTTCTAACCTGTATCTTTTCACGGATTTTTTTCAGTGATTGGACTCTGCGCTGTCATTGCATCAACATGAACATCAAAATTAAATGATTCTTTTTCCTAGACACTCCACGTATTGCAGTTAACCCCAAACAGTTACATTGACATGCAGGCAGCCCGAAGGTTGTAGGTAATTGCCAGCAAAGGAAAGGCCATCGCCGCGTCCCTGCTTCACCGTGAACAGATTTGATGGAAAGAACAAGGCGATGATAACTGAGACTTTCCACTCAACCAATGGGTCATCTTTTTATTCACCTCACATAAGTCGACCTGGGTAGTAACAGCCAGAAAGTGTCACATTCTCAGGCGTAGCGTGTTATTTGGGCTCTGCAAGTCTGTCCATGAATATAGCAGTGACTTGCAAGTTGTGGTGACATGGCAAGCCATGGCATCAAAGGCTTTTTGGCAAAAGTTGAGTCCATGATGGTGGGCAAACTTTGCTCCACCTGTGATTTTAAAAACCTCCGCAATAATCCAGCAGTTGGCCACCAAGCCCAAGGTGCTGACTAAACTCAATTTGTCGACGATCTTGCTAGGGCTCTTCATCTCGACTTCTTGTGAGGACTTCAGGACGCGCGGGGTATCTAGAGATGAGTTAGGTACTCGGTAGGGTTACAATTGCATTGACATCCTACACTTGCCAACGTACTTCCCTACCATTAACTGGTAAGTAAAGTTCCCAAATTTGGTCTCGACGACAGCCTACTACTGGTGTCTTAAGCTTACTGGCTACATTGTGTAGGTACCCATTTGATAAACTGAGCCACTGAGACACTATTCCATATGTCCTAGGACATGCACTCTTTGCAGATTTTTCCATCTCACTTGCACTCCAACATTAGGATCCCGTTTGGACAGTGTGCTGGTGTCAGACAGCCCCCGCTTAACTTCCCGGCTCAGATATGCCAGCTTCGGATAATTAGTTCCCCGACTACAACCCCGTGTCCCACGTTACACAGAAGAGCCGGGCTGGCCCTAGGATCATGGAGAATCCCGCCAGTATCCCCGGTTGAAAGATACTGTGATTGATAGGGCTATTCTCTTCAGCTGTCACTGCCTGTCGTGTCAATACTCAAGTACCCAGATGATATTGCAGTTTCCCATTCCAGAAGCACAAGTGGAGGGCAGTGTAAATGCAGTTATCTTCACTGATTCGGCGATATATAGGATTGGAAAATGTTGTTGGAATGATTATAAGCGACCTGACCAGAGTTGCTTTTGCCAGGTAATACTGTCGCTAAGTTGTTAACACAGTCATCTCTGCAGTTTCCACCCTTTTCAGTTCTCGAGCCTTTTGTCTGTGAAAAGCAAAATAAGCCCATATGATGATAACTTCTACTTCAAAACAAACAAACCCTCTGCGACCCCTTGCAATGGCTGATCATGGCATGACGATACCAAAGACTTTGTGGGTGTATATCTCATAAATAAACACATTGTTTGCTTGTGTTTTATCCACATGTATATTACACCAGCTATTGCTAGTACGAAACCTAGATTAAAGCTGAAAGTAGCGGACTGCCGGTCCGGGAAAACAAGTGCCATCGTCAGAAGCAAAAATAGAACCACTGGAGTCAACACCAACAGTATGTGCTTAAATTCACACTAACCGCTAGGTAGTTTATAGGATTCTGACCTCATTCCTGGTATCAGCACACTTGAACCTGACCCAACTCCGAGACTCCAACTACATGCTGTTACCAGAGCTCTGGTTCGCCGATACAGACCAGCGAACACATTACGCACTGCTGTTTTGTCCATTTTGTCATGGAAAGATCAAGGTCAGCGATAAGTCCTCTATTAGCTCAGTTTTCGTTGGCTGCTTTGATTTCTGAGATGAGTTTCAATAGCCTCTGCTCCACGGTTGGGCCTGTTCCAACAGGATACTGCTTCGGATGGGGAGGCTTGGGAGCCAGCGGATCAGGATATTCAGCTTTGAATTTGGGTCAGCTTTGTGGGGGTTTTGCTTCGGCAGAAGACAACATACCAACGCTGAACTGGGAATCAAGCAGCCTATTCTTTAGTGTCTCATACTCATCACGAAACTTCTTAGTATTCCAGGAGCCCGGGCCGACTTTGGCATCATCTTGTGTTGGGCTTGGCCCTGACTGACTCGGGCTAGTCATGGAGGCAACACCTTGGTCCATAGGTGTGTCTTTCACGTTCATGGTGCGACGCTCAAAAAGGCGAGGCTAGGGCCGGGAGAGCAAGCGTTCAGCTCTCAGTCTGAGATGACGTCCAACGACGAATGTCAGGGGAAAGTAGCGAGCTCTCAATGTATGTTGCCGAATACACACACGGGACCCTTCAATCCAAGCTGTTCGAGGAGTATTGTACGTCTTACAACTGCCAGCCAGTCTTCCTCTTCCCAAGTCGGTGAGCCCAAAGTCAGAGAGGGAAAAGATACATGTGGATGTGCAAGCTCCCAGAAGCCAACCTATCAATGGCCAACCATATCCAAAAAGCTGCCCCTCATTCCGATGGGGTAACTGCGGGCAATTGATTGGGCGCCCTGTGGGTGGGCTAGCGTAGGGTCTGTGCGCGTCGCGGGGCTGAAGTGGGACAAGACCCCGGTCAGATTGGATCGGCCGCGTGCAGCAGTGCCTGATCCGCCGGTCCAAACAACAACTATGGCGGCCGATCTGTGTCCAATTTTTGGTCCCGGATCATCGCGTTTCGTTGCGGCGATCTGTATCCAGTACCCATCCTTCCTACCTAGGTCTATCTCATCCAACAGTTTCTGAGAATATACAATTTAGGGTTTAGGACACAACAACATTAACATGAGTTCAAGCAAAAAGGTCCCCGATGTTTGGGACGATGAAGACTGGGAGGTCCAAGCTGACCGGCTAGCGAAGGAGCCCCCAGAGCCTGACCCAGAGCCACGACGTTTGACACGTGCCGAGCTCATGGCTAAGCATGCTGAGGAGAATCGCAGGCTATGGGAAGAAGCGTGAGTTCTTGTTCTGGCAACCTCCTATCTATTCAAAGACATCCTCACTGACAAAAGGCATAGCGATGCTCCCCAAGAACCACCAGTCTTTGTCTCCGTCAATGACAACCTTCCCCTCACCACGCCTTTCAAACAACCAATCAAAGTTCTTAGTCGCAAGCCAACGCCACACGTCATCTCTCGAAAAGATCCCATCACGGGCATGGTGGAGCAGTTGACACTCCGAGATGACGAAGACGACGAGGAGAAGAGCAAAAAACAGCCGCAGGAATCGCCCGAGGAGATCAGGCAACGCCAGCAGCGCGAGCTTGAAGAGAAGCAGCGGCGCTATCAAGAAGCGCGGGCCAAGATCTTTGGCGAGTCGAACCCATCATCGGGACAGTCTTCCCCTGGCAGCGTTACTCCTCCGGAGGGACGGCTGGGAGGGAGTCATGGTCATAGGGGCCGGGGTCGGGGCCGTGGTGGTCGTGGCCGCGGCGACCGTGACCGCGACAGGGATGGCGGGCGCCAGGACCGCAGACAGACACAGTTGGGTGGTGAAACAAGAGAGCTGTATGATCCCAAAAAGGGTGGCTACAGTGTCCAGCGGAGGGGCGACGCATCCCCTCCTCAGGGGAGTGGATCGAGAGTTCCTAAAGATGATACCCAGCCAATTCGTTCACCGAGGGGTCCAGACGGCAGTGGGAGAGGATTCGGCTTCGCCAGGCGCGGAAGATCAGAAGCGGGCTGATAAAATTCTAGCTATGCAGAAAATTCTCTCTATTTGTCTAATGACTCCCAGGTATCCCAAAATCCGACCTTACCAACCTCCGCCAATCTTCCCAGCCAGCTGGACGACGCGCTCGGTGTCGGTCATTTGGCGCTTTCCAACGTCGCTCACCACCTCGCGATAGCTCGTATACACCAGTTTATCCAGCTGTATCCCTGTGATCTTGGACCAATGCGCCAGGGTATCTCGGACCCGTGAAGGAGATATCCCCGCTACCAAATCCTTCTCACTCTCATCACACAAGCCACTGGCCCCATTATCCGGTTCGTCAGCCGAAAAGTATGCCTCATCTACCTCCGCCAGCCACGCCTTTTGCTCCTGTGGCCCCGGCTTTTCCCCAAAAATTTCGCGGTCCACGATTACCTGGTCATCAACCTTAATCTGGCCGCCGCCGTTGGTGCACCCTCCCGGACACGCCATAACCTCGACGTAACCATAATCAAGCCCTGTGGCTGATCGGCTGCCGGCAACCCCTAGCGTAGGCCTTCTTGCACTGCCAAACGGCTTCCCGCCAGGCATGCGAGATGCCTTGGCGGGTTTCAACTTCCGCACGAGATTCTGTATGTTGCGGAAACCGTAGTAGCGCGCTGCCCTGAAGAGGATCTCTCCAGAGGAAGGCTGAACAACCGAGAATTCAACTACGTCAGCATTGCGCCCGCGTGTCGTTTGGATCTGCGAGCCGGGATGTCGCGATTGAATGGTGTGCAGGATGAAGAAGAGATTTCCACCAGAAGTGCCCGCGTCGCGAGGTTGTTTGCGATGACGAGAAGAAGATGGGAAAAGGAAGCGGTGGATGATGGGGTCGGGGAAGGCAGGCTGCTCAGATGGCGGCGCTGATCTAGGCATATCGAAGAAGTCTAGATCTCTTGACGCGGCGAGCATGAGGATCTCCTTGCTGGTAATAACGCAATCGACATCCCTGGCTCCTTTCCCCTTACTCTTCCCTATTCCTCCTGTTGTGAAGTCCATCGCTGTGCTGTTGTTCCCCCATACCGCATCCGTCAACTCCTCTCTGCTAGCTTCTAGCTTCTTGTCAAAGCACGGCATAATAGCCAGATGCCATATCCTACTGGGCGGTATCCCCAGTATCCGACTAAGGGTTGTCTTCAGCAGCGTTCCCGTAAGCGCCTGCGGGGATTTCACCCGTGAAAGGTGAGGAAGAACATGTGGATGTGTCTTTTCCGCGTAGCACACCCATCCAGGACATGACGCTGTCAATACCGGCGCTATTACCTTCCCCGTATTCGTGGCTGCCGACCCTTGCTGATCCAATACTTCGTCCGCCCCCAGCAGAAGACAAGCTTCCCTCGCCGCATTTGTGTCCACAATCCACGTAAAACCATTCTTGAACTTGCCCCCCTGCCGCAGTCCTCGCTCGCCGCGAAAGAGGTGTTCGATCATCCACCCAGCCTGCTGGTCCGTCACCCTCTTGCCTGCGTGATGGCCGAGAGATGCAGCGGCCGCAAGACTGGCTCTTGTTTGTGGCGACACGCTGGCTATAAGCAGCTTGGAATCTGGGTTCTCAAGACCGCGCACGCCGACTGAGCCGCTCTGCTTATCATACACAAGCTCAAGCGCCGGCGCGGCATCCAATACGCTCAGGACCTCGGCATGACTCTGCAGGCTGACGAGGACAGCTTCGGCGGAGGTGACACAGCCAGAGCAGGCGAGACAGTCAGTTAGTGAAATTTGGGCAGGGGCTCTTGGTTGGGGCTGTTGCCCGTCGAGGATGACTTCTGGTTCGCTAGAGGAGGTCGTGGCGTCTTGTTGGGGTGCGGGAATGGTCTCGATCGGCTTGATGCAGGCGACACCGGGACTGATGAAGTCGTTCAGGTCGTCGGCGGATAGGATAGCAGACATGGTGGGAGGATGGTGCCTGGAAGCCTCTTGAGCGGGTTCGCAAGGGGGCTCTAAGGTTTAGACCTAAGAAACAGAGAATGCTGGTTCAGACGGCTCCGTTGCTGTTGCGATCCTGCGATCAACGCTAGACCCTTGACACGCGCAAGGATCATCAGGAGGATCTTTGGTGCTGAAAGATGGCCAAGAGGGAACAGGCTGGAGTTGCCTTTAACTGACTGAGCGAAGGAAAGTCAATCAACAGCAGTTGTCTTTGGATAAATAGCTTGAAAAACCAGGATTTCAAGTTGTCTTATAATTTCCTCGGAGATGTGCAAATGGATGGATCATTCAATCTCGCAGCGGTTGTTGAACTTTGCTTTGAAATGCATCCCGCTCTCGATGCGACATCGGCTTTCACAGTGGCGGTCGATGTCCACGCCGCCCCGCGTCCCGCACTCTTCTGTGGCCCCGCTATCCACGAAGTTAATGATAATCGACCAATCAGACAACTCCGATTAGTGAAACAATGACGTAGGGGCTCAGGAACCGACAGGGATCTGTCCCGCCTAACTGGAGTCTGGGCCTCTGTGGTGAAGTACGTACTTACTAGGTACATCCGTATAGATGACCGCGACTGGACCTGAGCAAGAACAACACCAGCAGCACCGTGATTGGAACGCACATGCTGGGCTTTGCCATTGCAAAATTCTTACTTAGCTCGTTGTTAAATGGTCCCATTGAAATGATAAGCCGGAAGGGGTAGAAAACTGGTACTATTTATCCCCTTATCCGCCCCACCTCGATGACTCCGCGGCTCTGACTACTCTTCAGATCTCATCTAGTAGCTCCAGTCCCCAACAGCATCGCACGGCTGTTTGGATGGGTTTTCTAATATGGAGTGGAAAGGACGATACGATGCCTACTTGGGATGAATCGAGGGGCTATGCAACGAAAACGCGTGGGCCCATCCAGAAGCAACTGTGACTTTATATCACTTATTCAAGTTTTATGCTTTCTCTGTCCTATAAAGAGTTTTGGTCAAAGTTACCGAAATAATTATTTGGCTTTGGCAATATCCCAACATCGGCAGTAAATTGAGGGATGTTGTGGGTGAAGGGCATCGCAAACGTTGCTCCTCATAGAGATGCTTCGTAAGATGTGTGGAGCAAAGCATACAGTAAAATTAAGCTTTATGTAAAGACCCTTTTTGAGATAGTTTTTCCTTAACATAACTTCACACCTGATCAGCTCCTGGATCATGATATGTAGATTGCTCCGGGAGGCACATAACCATCCACCATGTAGATAGGTCCCTAGGCACTTCTATAGTCCAGAATTCATGATCTCCCAGGGGGATAATTTTTTTTTTCTTTGGATCACCCAAGCAAAGAAACGAAGTGCTTATTGTTTAACGCCTGTTGATGAAATCTGTATACCGAAAATTTGGTAAAGCACCTTGACGCAGCTCCGTTTGTCTAGCTGCCCAATCCATCCCGAAAACCGAACTCCTCGTAAATCATGCCAACCAACCCATGCCAAAACGCAAAGCAGCCCATTCTTTATTAAACGGCGGTATTTGCCGCTTAGCTTTCTATGCCCCGACGGCAGCGACCTCCTTTGCACTCTTCTCTTTCACATCCCTCACCTTAGCCTCGCCCTCTCCTTTACCGCCGCCCTGAGCGGGAGCATCCGTCATCTCAACATCTTCATTACCATGGTTATTATTATCTCCAGCAGCAGCAGCAGCAGCAGCAGCAGCATCTGCCAGCTTGCGCTTATGCCACTCTTGCTCGCTGCGAATGACTTGCTCCAGCAGCACCTCCTTCTCCAGCCACTCCTGCTTGTACAGTTCCTCCCAGCGCTTGCATTCAGCACGAAGTCGCTCACCTTCTTCTTCCGACCACTTGACCTGCAGTCGACAAAGCTTCACCAGCCGCTCGAGAGGCATCGCCAGCTCCTCGGGCGTGAACCCTTGTTCCTCGGACAGGGGAGTGAACATATCAGGAACGGACGAGTCGTCGCCTCCTGCGCTGCCATCTTCGTCGAGAGTTTCATCGCCGGCTGCGCTGTTCCCGGCGCCGGTGCGGATGGAGGAGTGGGAGTGGGGAGTTTTGATGATGATCTTAAGTTTGGAGGCCTTGTTAGCCCCTTGGGCGGCTTGCATGCTCTTGGGCACGGGATCGGAGGGGCGCAGGGCCTCGGTTTCGTGGACAGTGCGCATGTGCTTAGCAAGGGCGTCGGAGCGGGTAAAGGCGCGGTCGCATTCTGCACAGTCGGTTAGAACGAGGGCTCCTTGGCAGCGGATGGTAACGATACTGACCTGGTAGGTAGCAGTAGAAAGGCTTTTCCCTCGTATGGCTGCGCATGTGCGCCTTCAAGGCGTAGCCACTAGCATGCGGCATGCTCTTGCGCGAGCAACCAACCCATTCGCACGTGTACTTTTTCTGGCGGCTCTCAATGTGCTCGTTGTGGATGTGCTCGACGAGGTTGTCCATGTTACCCAGGTCGCCGGCCCGGCAACCCTCCCACGCGCAGACGGTGATCTGCTCCTGGAAGTCATCTTCGTCTTGGCGCGCGTTGAGCGGCGAGCTAGGGACGTCGCCGTCGGTGTCGGATGAGACATCGGACATGCCCTCGAGCGGATCAGGGTCGGCATCAGGCTCTTGCGTGACCGCAGATGGTGTATTGAACCTGTTCACCGTTTTGATGCGCTTCGCTGGCGGGCCCTCGTCCATGATCTCGGTGGCCTCCTCGGGGAATTCGTCGTCGGTTGACTCCATTGATGAGAGAGGGGAGTCGTCGACGGGAGAGTCTGGTCTGGCCATTGTTGTTGTTGTTGTTGTTGTTGTTGTTGTTGTTGTTGTTGGCGACAATACCGGTGCCTATGGTAGGTTGAGACGGGAACAGCGACTTGCTGATGAGCGCTTAGGAGATTACGAAGGCGTCTTTGATTTGCGGATGGACCGCTTCTGCGACCGAAACGAGAACGAATCGTTGGGATGATGATGACGATGATAATGAAGGGAAGAGTCGAATGTGGTTGACCTGACTTTTAACCCAGAAATGTATCGCAGCCGTAGGCTCTGGTTGCGAAAAACGATTGGCACATGGAAATAGAATCGAGATAGCTCTGGAAATGCAATAAAGCAAAATTTCTACGTGCAGTTTACGTGCAGCGTTCGTCGGGTGGTCTGTGGGCGCGGCTGGACTGCAGCGCAGGAAACGGTGTGATGCGTGAGATGCGGTCGGCTTCGCTGTGGACGATTTGATCCAAACCCAAATCCCAAGCAACACCACACCAGGCAGCTGGCACTCTGGCAGCCGACAGCGATGCTGCGACGCCGAAATCGAATGCGCTGCGACGCGCTGCAAGGGGCCGTGGTTCCGAGTTCTGGCGCTAGGATGGGGCCCGTACGATCCGGAAACGGACATCATGGTAGACAACTGGTTCCAGCTGTCTCAAGCAGGTCTCTCAGCTGTCTGCGATCCCTGATTGGTTGATTCCTCACTGTCTCCCGCGTCGCACCCCACACATACTGTGTGGTGTGCCCAGGCTCTGAGCCAAAGAATGAGACCCTAACCCTGAGTGCAATCCAAACCTGGGTTTTCAGTTATCCGTAGGCGCTGAGATTGGCCGCAAAATGACAGCTCATAGCTAATGAAGTGATGATGTCTATGGAATGTTTAATTGTACATTGTAATCATGATCTTTGTCTCGGTCAAGGTTGATGTGACGCATTGACAGGCAGTCGAAGCCGCACCGTGATGCATGGATGGACCTGACCAATCACGGCGGCTGGTAACGTGGAAGAGTCAGCGTTTGATACAAGTGGGGCCAGCCCAGCGCCCAGCGCAGGGTCTTTTCAGCAGCCTACCCCTCCCCCACCATAACACATAACGGGCCTAGGAAACAAATAAACCGAGTCTGCTATCTCGCTTTTCCACGCTTGGGGGCAACCAACCACCTTACTACCCAAACAACCCAAAATATTTGGCTATTTTTTGCATCATAGACAAGCGGTCCCTAAGCTGACCACAATTTTGTGCACTCTAGCAACAATGGCTGCCTCCACGAAAATCTTCTCCCTCGAGGGGAAGGGCCTGAAGCTCGATACGGCCGAGGACCTGGAGCCCCATATCGCTGCCCTGCGCGCCCTGGACGACGTGGAGGAGGTGCGGCTGCTGGGCAACACGCTGGGCATCGGCGCCTGCAAGCTGCTTGGCGAGGTGCTCGCGACAAAACAGACACTGCGGGTAGGTCCCCAGGAGCAGGTAGGAAGGAATTCCGAATTCCCATACTGACGGGGGACCGTGTCAGGTCGCCAACTTCGCCGACATCTTCACCGGGCGCCTTCTCAGCGAGATCCCGGAGGCGCTCAAGGGGCTCCTCACCCCAATCATCAACCTGCCGAAGCTCAACACTATTAACTTGAACGACAACGCATTTGGGTACAACCTCAGGAATGAGCTTGTAGACTTCCTGTCTCAGCACGTGCCGCTGCAGCATCTGTACCTCAACAATAACGGGCTGGGCCCTCACGCTGGCAGCGCAGTGGCGGACGCGCTGGTCGAGCTCCATGCAAAGAAGGAGGAGGCGCGCAAGCGCGGTCAGGAGGTGCCCGATCTGGAGACGGTCATCTGCGGGCGCAACCGCTTGGAGAGCGGCAGCATGGCGTCATGGGCCAAAGCGTTCAAGTTGAACAATAAAGTTCGCGAGATCAGGATGGTGCAGAACGGCATCCGCCAGGAGGGCATTGAGCAGCTGTTGCGCGATGGCCTGAGCCACGCTAAGGAGCTGCGGGTTTTGGACCTGCAGGACAACACCTTCACCGTGTCGGGTGCCAAAGCCCTAGCCGAAGTGCTGCCCAACTGGACCGAACTGGTTGAGCTCGGCGTCAGCGACTCGTTGCTCAAGGCCAAGGGCGGTCTGTTGGTTGCGGATGCCCTCGCTCACGGCTACAACAAGAAGCTGGAGGTGCTGAAGCTTCAGTACAATGAAATCAACTCTGCCGGCGTTAAGGCGCTCTACGATGCTGTGCGTGGTTCACTGCCGGCACTCAAGCGCCTGGAGCTCAACGGCAACCAGTTCAGCGAGGACGACAAGTCTATCGCTGCGCTGCAGGAGCTGTTCGAGGAACGCAAGGAGAAGTTCGGTGGTGACATCGTGCACGAGGACGAGTGGGGCCTCGACGAGCTAGACGATCTCGAGGAAGAGGAAGAAGAGGAAGAAGAAGAAGAGGAGGAGGAGGAGGAGGAAGAGGAGTCAGAGGCCGAGTCTGAGGAGGAGCAAGAAAAGGACGATGTTGAGGCGAAGGTTGCCGAGAAGGAGGCGGCTGAAGCGAAAGAGAAGGCCATGGACGACCTCTCAAAGAAGCTAGAAAAGACAAGCATCTAAATTTGAGAGGGCTTGTTGACTTCCATGGTGGTGCTCGGCATGCATAGACAGCCCACATAGTTCTCTATATGGAAGAGGGCGGTTGGCATGGTCCACGCGGAGGGACACAGCGATACCCAAGGATGGCGGGCGAATTACGGGAGTTTGGAAGACGGCTATAGAGTTATTTCGGGTGCATTCACTTGCTGTGTGAGCTTTTGTGGGTTGGATGGATGCTCGAGGGTGGCATTATCTCGTGTTTTGACAGTCAGCACGATGAACCAAGCAATCAAGGCATATTCAATTGCCAGGCCGTGTAAAGTCACTTGTAAGACAGGCCTGTGATGGACGTGGATACTTGACCTAATTATCCTGGCTCTTTACTCTTTAGATTGATGATCAGCGCTCTGCATCATTTATCAGGTTGTCGGTCATACAGTCATCCTCCTCACCTTGTCCTCACCTTACCATCGGCTTGTGGCGGGTCGGTTCGGGCTCAGGAACGGGACAAGGGGGCAATCACGATTGGAGTCGCCACTGGAGATGGAGATTGTCGCTGGGGAGAATTTCCTGTGCGCTGGTGACTGCACGGTGAGTTGGGTGCACCTTGCTGGAGCCAGTCACACCACTGGCTCCTTTGTAAGGTCGACATCACCAGTTGCCGCTTGCGGGGCGCTAGTCAAGGCCCGGGATGGCCGCTGACAAGAGAGCTTTCTTATTTAAAAGATCTAGGTAGTTATCATGCCCTATGTATCAGCACAAACTACTCTTCCATCGATTGATCAACCTTAGCTTCGTACTCGTTACTCGTTATACAATTTAACTTCTCTGAGCTTAACGAGTTATACACTCAGCTGCAATAGCTCCAGTAATCCATAACTCACTAACAAAGGCATCCAGCCCAATCAACACTAACGATAATGCTCCTCTTCGAGACGACCGAAGGAGTCATTGAAGTCCTCTGGGACATCGCCCTGGCCTTCTTTGCCTTCCGTCTCGCCCTCATCTACGGCGGCCTTATCCTCGCGAGCTACTTTCTCTTCGCCTATCTGGCCTATGCTCCCTCCTCTCTGCTGCCCAGTCTGCATC
>Ga0065720_1020805_pt1 | contig 12651 bp, 19 predicted proteins | sample Thericmetagenome_FD_59107 | JGI IMG/M metagenome (GOLD analysis project Ga0065720, IMG submission 59107) | Thermophilic microbial communities from the Joint Bioenergy Institute, California, USA of rice/straw/compost enrichment - eDNA_2 v2... | ecosystem: Engineered > Solid waste > Grass >... | reverse complement strand
CTACATTAGTTATTTTAATATTTTCTGAACAATATTGATTATCTTGTCAATCTTTATTCAGTGAATAGATTCATAAATTAAAATAGATATAGGTAAATGAAAAAGTTTGATATCTTGAAAGAAAAATAATTTGAAATGGCTATGCCGAGTGGAAATAATATGAAAACAAAATGCTGGAAATCAGTCTTATAAAGATAAACTGATAATAGGGGAAAATAGTGGAAATCAATCAAACAAGGTCAAAGCAACAAGTTATGAATGTGTTTATGTGTACAGAGAATTCATCATTTGGTTTTTCTGTAAGGATTCAATATCATTTTTTAGATTGGCATTTTCATTCTTTATTTTAGAAATTTGCTTTGTGACACGATTAACTTGCCCAAGCAGGTCCATATACTTTTTCTCGAGGTTTTGGCTTGTGGGGCTTGTTAGTCCATTAGCTATTAATTTATTCACGCAATAAAACAAGAGTTACTTAAACTTTGTCTACTGCCGCTGTTCCCCTTTCCATTAGCATATTTTGCTGATAGTTCTGCGTTATTTTCTCCCTTCTTTGCAACTCCTAGGCTCTCCCTTTTTGTATAGTTGGGATGCTTGACAGGTGATTTATTGGATTCATCAATAGAAATGGAGGTTGAGTGATCCTCAATAACATATCTGTTGTTTTTGACTACTAGCTTGCTAAGGTTTCGAACAAGAAATTCTTCATCATAACCTTCAGTTGTGGTTTTATTCTTGTTTTTGGGAGAAGATGGTTTAGTAGGCTAAAATTTTACAACAGATAGGATGGAATTACCATGCTCTTATTAGAAGGCTGCTTAGAGAGATTCTTTTCTTTGTTGGCTTGGAAGTTAATTCTGGGAGATTTTTGCACTGGTTTGTGGAACTCAATAACCTTAGGAACACTAGGATCAGTTTTTAGCCGACTAGCAGTGTCTTTATCTGTGTTAGCTGTGATTGTGGATTTCTGGCTTCTGTCGTCAAAGTCCATCTTTCTGCCACTGGTATCCTAAAATCATCAATTAGCGATTTTACTTATTCTACCTTTTTGCTGTTGATCAACTGTTGTAGACCATCGAGTAAGGCATAGGATTCTGAGATCTGATGCTGCAACTTGGGATCTCTAATAGGACCCTTAGACAGAGTAGAATCATTCATTCTAGAAGTTGAACTCTTAGGCTCTTTGTGCCTTATTGTTGACAAAGGTGCTTGTAGGGTGATGAGGGATGGTCTGGAGTTGGATTTTTGGAAGGTTCTGACAGTGGGTGACTTCTCAGTTCTTGAGTCGTTCATTCTAGAGAAATTGACTGAGGTGTTTCTGGATCTATCCCCACCAGACTATTAAGTCAATTGATTAAACAGAGATGATTACCATTATAGTAGAATATAACTCATCTTGCTTGGATTTGAGCTCTACTTCCTTCTTTGCCTTCCATTCAATATTTCGCTTATAGAATTCATCTGGGTTGATTTTAGCGTTTTTATATTTCTCTTTAGCATTATTTGGGCTAAAGGTACACTCGGAAAGCTCTCTATGCATCTTTAGTCTTTCATATTCGACCATCCTTCTTTCTTTTTCGTATTGCCATTTCTTAGTTTTGGTGACAATATCCTCAGTCTGAATGCGAGAGTTCTCTCCAATATCTGGAGAGAAAGTACATTCTCTTAGCTCTTTCTCTTCTCTCAATCTACTATATCTTTCCATTATTTCCTCACTACAAAATCAGGTTAAGAAAAACCTTCATATACTGGGCCCTGCTTCTAACAATGCCTCTCTCGTACAGATAGTCTGTGTGCTGGCTAAACTTTCTTTGACCTAGGGTGGAATAGGATTGATTTAGCTGATCTTTGATGACTTCTTTGACATCAAGCTCTTTCTGGGAGTGTTGGTTAGGGCTTTGATATTCAACAGGCATATCACTCAAGTTCCTCTTCTTCTGCTTATTTGGTTTCTCATTGCTCTCAGACTCTGCCTTTTCAGCACGAGAGTTGACTTGAACTATTGCTTTTTCGAACTATTTTGGTCAGTTTGAGAAATGAGGAAAAAATCTACCTTAGGTTGTTCAAAACGTTGTTTATTGCTGATGGTTGGCTTTAAATAGTTTGGTTGCTTCTTGACAGAGGATTGTTGGGAAGAAACAGAACCTGGGGTAGCAGGAGTATATCTTCCACTTTCAGGTCTCTTATTCTTATTTATAGTTCTATAGGAGGTGTCATGCTCTTGACCTTGTGCATACTTAGATTCCTCGGTTTCTGTTTCATTGGCAAGTCTTATTATATTAGGGATTATTTATTTACGTTATACCTCATGATTTCTTGATCGAGATCGTTTATATCATTCAGAATTTCTTTAGTTTTGATTCTCATCTCTTGAATAAGATCAGTTTCTTGAGGTTGCTTGGGGGATCTTATAACAGGCTGAGAATATACACTTGGCTGAACATATTTCGGTTCAGAGACAGTAGACTTTGGTGAAAGAACTCTTTCACTTGGAGAAGTTGCTCTGTCCCTTGATTGAGATCTTCCAGTAGCTTTTTTCTTCTTTTTTTGTTCACCTTGCTTGGATTCAAGAGTTTTCTTAGAACTTGATCTTTTGAGATCAATGCTAATTTTTTGGAAAGATTCTTCCCTTGGGAATTCCTTAGGAGTTTCATAAACTCTATCACTCTTTAAGTTTGCTCTACTGACTTTGGGAGTCAAGAATTGTCTTTGTTTTGAGAGCTCAACCATAGCAACTGGGTTGGGTTTTCTAGCTGAAACTGAAGTACCTCTTCCAGTGTCAGATTTAAATATTGAGTCCTCTTTTCTAGCTGAGGTAAATTTAGAAGAATGGGGAGATGTGACATCTTTGTTGTTATAGATCACAAACCCTTCCTTATGAGAAGCTGTGTCTGGAAGATCTCCTTGGAAGAATTTTTTGTTTCCAGCATCGGCTTTAGAAATACCCCTCTTTTTATGCCCTTTCTTCAAAAGATTCCCTAGTAGTTCTTTCTTTCTACTCAAATAAGCTTGATATAACTCAAACCAAACCTGTTAGCGAACATCACTGCAGCATCTTCTTCAGGCATTTTACTATATCTCACCGGGGCGTTTGAATTCTTGGATGATTGGACCTCCAGATGCTCATTGAGGTGTCTACTATCGTCATGGATTTCTAGGAGTCAACTAGGAATATTTTTTTCTGTACCGACTTCTATTTTTTGGTCTCCTGTTTTAGTCACTCTTTCAGATACTTGACCAGCTATTCTCTCACTTTCTGATCCATCTCTCTGTACTGCACCTTGACCAATTGCTTGTCCTGTAATTGATATGTGAAAAACGGTCATATTTACTATTCGAGAAAGTCTTTTCTGCAGACTTCGCCTCGTTGATTAACCTCTTGAGATTATTCATGCTACTATCGTCAGCTCTGCTATAAATTGAAAAAATACACTTTTATTTTACCCAGAGCCTTGCTCAAGCTCATTTCCCCCACCTGTTGTCGTTACTTGAATATAGCGAGGGCTTGGATTGGTTTCATCTTGATTACCTGTTGTAGAACGATCAGGACTTGCATTCTTATATATACTATATATTGACTTTTCATTTGAGGCCAATAGATCTCCTTTATTTTCAGATCCAAGTAATTCTTGAGTGTTCAAGAATTTACCGTCTGTTTTAGGAGAGAGTTCGCTGCCAAGCGTTTGCTGAAAAGATCTTGCACTTGTCGGATTGGACATTTCTTCATCTGAAATGACTAAGTTGACATCATTGTTATCCATGAGCCTGGATTCAAAATGAAAATTATCTCTTATTTAAAAGTTCTTAAATTCTTCTTGTTGTTAAATTAAATAACTAACTAGTTTTTTGTTATCTTTTTCAAAAAGTCATACAAACTACATTCCTAATGTTTATTTAGCGAACACTCTTTAGTTTCAAAAACTTTATAATATCTTAAGCACTTGGATACAGCTTAGCTCATTATTTTCTCATTATTACCACTCCTTTGTTTAATGGTAATAAATCATTTTGTTTCATAATGAGCTTCACTGTGTTAGCTGGCTATATCATCATATTAGCCAGCATTGTTTAACCTCATCTTCTGGCATTGAGATCAACACCTAAATCCTTCCAAGTCTTAGTAGTACATCCAAATTTAGTTTGCTGAGCAACAGAATCTTTAGGCTTCTCCCTTTGAGCCTGTTCTTTCTTATCAAGCTCCATTAATTCCTTTAGCTTTCTCTCCTCTTCTTGCTTTCTCTTGAACTCGGCTTCTATTTGTTTTTGTCTTTCCTAACAAAGAATAAGAGACTTTTATATATATTTATACTTCTAAATATTTTTTCTTTGCAAGTTCCTCTTTTTCTTCATTTGTCATATTTCTCTCAGCGATAATATCGATCTGGCCTTGGACAAGTTGGGAAAACTTGTCAATAAGACTATACTCGTCTCCAATGAAGACATAGTGATCATCAATCTATCATTTTCAGAAGATACTCTATTTTAATTACCAGAGTGAATCCGATTTGGGTTAAAAGTTCTCCCATCTCCTTAACAAAGAATAGTTTTTGTTGAAGAGTAGGATTAGTCGTTCTTATGCTCTTAAATTTCGGTTCAGTGGGATTTTTGACAATACTAGACAAAAATTAATGGAAACTATCACTACATACTTTGTCAAAATTTTATGTAGTAGTTGTAGGGCTTGTAGTAACTGTTGGTCAGTGTATCTGCCCAATATTATAGTCTGAAGTGTTGAAATTGGCTGTTGCAGGTCGTTTTTACTCTCCATTTTACAAAATAATTATTAATTGCAAACTATTGTAAATATAAATCCGACAAGATATATTGACACAAGATAAGATTCTAATTATTTCAACGCTGCGAATCTGCATCTAAAAGATTAATTCCGAAGAAAAATCTCTTACCCTAACACTCCTTCACCTTCCCATTTCCTAGGAGTGACTGTACCTTCTATTCTAATATAGGGTTCACCTTTATAAGTATAGGTTTCTCCTTCTGTATTGTTCATATCAGCTTTCCTGAGCAGCTCGTAGTTAATAGGATGATTAACATTAAGCTTAACAATGCCTGCTAGCTGCCCTACCTCTGTAAAATTAGAGTGATTCAAAGAGCCGAATTGGCAAATGAGATCATTTAGTCTTATACCTTGACAATTGAATAGAAAAATGGAATATGATACCTCCGACATAAGCAGGAGAGTTGTCAATCACGGCGGTTATAGAACAGAATGGAATTGGAACTTTCTTTTCTGCGGCAGCCTTCTTTTCTTCGGCCATCTTTTTGAGTTGTTCATTCCTTTCCATGATTTCTTTCTGCTTTCTTTCTAACTCTTTTTGCTTTTCCTTATTCTTTTCATATTCCTCCAGTTCTTTGTCAGCAAGACCCGTTTCTCTGTAATGCTGGTGCAAAGCGAATAATCCTTCCTCAACTTTTTTCATTAAGGCCTTATGATCTGTTTGAAGTTCTAATGAGTTTATTCAATATACAGATGATACTCTACCATTAAACCTTCTCTTCATTAGCTTATATTCTGTGAGCTTGCCAAAATCCAAATCTGGCTTTGGAAATCCTTCAGAATCCACTAAACCTTTATTGTATCCCTCTATTTTCATTAGAAATGCATTTGAGCTAAGTACCTGCTTCCTCAATTTCATCTATTTTTTTCTTGAGTTCCATGATTTCATTTTCTATCTTCTCTTTTTCAGCTGCAAGCGCTTTTAACTCTTCCATTTGAAATAAATTTTATTAGATCTTAAAGTTTCAAAGATCTCAGAGACTTAACATGTTAAATAACATTGACCAAGACTCAGAAGAACTTATTTTATAGGAAGTATACTCAAGAAGCCGAAGCAAGTTTAATGATTAGATTTATAAAAGAAAATGAGAGCAAAATGTCGCAAAAGTGTCAAGTTTAATAAGAAGCATATCTCAGGACTAAGTCCTTACATTAAAATATTTCATATTATATGATCCATAAGATAAGCATGTAATCTCTAAAATTGAATTCATCTATTTATTTTCCACCCATAGCGCTCTTGAGAGCAGTGTCTAAAGCGGTCTGGGCCATTTGGTTTCCAAGACTTCCTCCCAAGTTCTTCAATTTAGCTTGTTGTTCTAAAAGTCAGATAATATTTTGCTCTACTTACCACCACTGCATTTATAGAAACAGTAGAGGTTTGTTCCCACTAAAAGCAAGCAGATGCCCTTAATGACACACTACATAAACTTAGAATAATCTATGACATCCTTACGTAAGAGAAGCCAAAGCTCAAAAGTCCGAGGACGAAAAGAACACCCCAGAATGCAATAGCAAGTAATTGTGAAGTCCAAAATAGATACTTATCTACGGGGTTGGGCTTATACTCATTTTCTCTAGATTCAAATATCCACTTTTCTGTTCCGTCCTCTTGGATAATACTCCACCATCTCAAACCAACAAGCAATCTATTTTTAGTTATAGTCTAAAAGTCAGCCAGTCCTACCTTCCAGTGATATTTTTAACAACCCAGAAATCGATTGCAGACATGACGACACATGCAATGAAGCAGTCCACATAGTCATCGAGGAGCATACCGAAGAAAAGATAACTATTAATTGAAAAAAAATTCAGATAATGTAATACAGGACTGCAGCTGCTGCCTTAAAAACGAAAGTAGCTAGACATGCAACTGGGTGAGCAGACTTATCAAGATTCAACTTCTTTGCCAAATCAGAATCCATAACTTGATTCATAGCAATATTTCCGATCCCTCCTTGTTGATTAGTAGGGTAACCAGCTTGACTATTTCCATAGGGTTGTCCAGTTTGATCTTGGTATAGAGGAACCTTAAAATATTAAGAGAAAAGGACGTTTTTTACGTTCATTATGTTTCAATAAATCCTAAATTTAATTTGACTTTGATAAGTATATTAGGTTAGATTGTTAGAGAATTTGAATTTCTAAATCGAATCTTGAAAAACGAGTGCGTTAATTATACAAGCAAGGCAATTCATATGAATGTCTACAGAAATTGAGATACAATCAAAAACTTTACTCTGGTAATCCAATATATTGAAATTTGATAGTCGTTTATATACTCATGTTAACATTACGTGAATAATCAGCAGGGTCCTTCTTCTGAGCGACTGTCATCAGTCTTTTGATGGCTTGTAAATATTTTCTTTGAGTTTCATCATTCAATATATCTAATTCATTAAGATAAGTTGTATTATTATATACGTGCAATTTGAGAACTAAATAATCTTGTTCTTCCAGATCTTTCATGGATGCCTACACTAGTAACACCCATTGGCCAAGGAGCATTTCCAATGGAAAGTTCAAGGTATTTATCATGTGCCTATCAAATAAGAAACTTTTTAATTTTTCCTACCCTGACATATTCCTTCAGCAAACAATAATGTACAATATGGTAGAGAGCATCCAAAATCTCATCATTCACGTGCTAACAGATTATAATTATTCTCTTATGATATTACATGATTTCTTAGGAGCAGGAATAATGGCTTCATATTTCTTCGACATTGCCTGAATTGACCAATTGCACTTTTCGCCTCTTCTGATTCACTCATTTCTTCAATTACTTTGCCCTAAAGGAATTATTCCCGATTCTACTTTATTACCACAAAGTCTTTCTCCCAATCTAGAAGAACCTTTCTGCACCAATAATATACGTCTTTGCATTTTTCTTCCATTGAAACTCCTTCTGATAAACTGGGCTTCTTCCTACCCTTAAACTCAGGGGCATCAAAATTGACAACCTTTTTCTTCGACTCCAAATATTTTACAATATCCTCATACACCAAACCATCATCCTCATCAAGATCAGCTATCTTCTTAAATTCATCCTCAGTCATTTGAAGATCTTTCTGGAAAATATTCTGTTGTCCACCAAGTTTGACATGATCATCAATCTTCTCGGTTTCTACTTTCATTAATCTTTCATATCTCATCCAATCAGTTTCTCCAAACAATGTTATAGGTTGATTTCGGGCTCTTAACCTTTTGATAACATCTGATTTGGGAATTGGAGGCTCTCCTTCAGGATGATTTTCAGGTGAGGGTTCCAGCATGTTTGGTTCTTTATTTCCATGGGCAAATTTCTTTTGCTTCTTTTCAAGTTCCTTAAAATATTCCTCTGTTTCCTCTAATTTATGCTTTAGCTTCTCTTGTTTCTCTCGTTCTTTAGCTTCTTGTTCTTTTCTATATTGCTCGGCTCTTTCTTTCTCGATGTCACCTATTTTGACCCACTTTTGTCCTGAGACTTGGGCCTTTTTTTGGTTAAGAATTTCCTTAAGCTTATCCATTTGCAATAAATTTTGCTTAAAAATCAAATTTCAATCTTCTAGATTTTACCTGATCAAAACGGTGATGAACAAAAAATCATCCTTGGCCCAGGCTAAGTGTAACCTTGTTCTGCCATGAAAGTTTCATACACTTATGTTAATTATTTATAATAACTTCATTTCCTCGCCTGTGAAGCTTTCCTCATCTAATTAGGGTTAGTTTAGCCAAACCTACCAAGAACTGATTCTTCTTTAATTGAAGAGGCTCTAGGAGATGGTTTGGAAAAACAGAATTGGTCGGATTTTATTTGCTCATTTTCTAAATAGGAAATATAAACTTTATATAATTTGACATTAACAACTACAAAATAGACCCTCAAAGTCAAATGGATCTCAATAAATCTACAGGCAAAATGATAAACATCATCCTCGCAGAAAATGGATCCTTATATGAGTTTCCACTATCAAAATTCGTTAATGATATATCTCTAAAGAGACCAAATAGTCTCTTAGACTATATTGAAAAAGAATTTGGCATTGAAAGGGCAAATCAAGTGATCTTCAGAGGCGAGGATGGCAAGATGCTAGAACCCAATATGAATCTAGAGGACTATTTCGAAAAAGTAACTGATGTTTTCAATTTTTTGAATATACAGGATCGAAGTATTTATGTATACAATAAGATGTTCTATAAACAGGAAGTCATATCAGACGACTTTGAAGTCATAGGAAATCTCTCACTTGAGAAGAGTAGAAATTACTAGACATAGATTAATGCCATAGAATACAGTGAATCTGCTCTTAATTTCCTACCCACAATCTATGAAAGCCATCTCGGGGGTAATCTTAAGAGCCTGATTGATGAAGAGAATAACTATAAATTTGAGCAACTTATGGTAAGTTTTCTTAACAGTCGGGTAACAGTAAGGCTTCATTTTCGGAAGTTCGCATGGAAATCAATTCTCTAAAGGATGGCACAATAAAGCTCAAAAGACAAAAAGACTCAGAGTCTGTGGCCAAAAAGAATCTCATGAATTATTACATTGAAAAGAGAAGAAAGTTTGATGAAATCCTTGCTTCCATGGAAATGAAAATCGACGCCTACCAAACCCATCTAGATCAATTTGATGACAATATCAATAAGGTATTACCTTCTGATGCAGTTCTTGATGAGGTAGTTATCAAAAATTAAGATCAGTCCGACTTTAAAAGAGCAAGGAAAAGAGACCTTATTAGATTACTTTGACACGAATAAGATCAAGGCTAGCAAAGCGTTATATGAGAAGAATCAAATGAAGATCAAGCAAAAAATGCAGGAAATTAAGGCTGAGATTGATCAGTATGATGACCAGCTCCAGCAGATGGAAGAAAATATCCCTAATCAATACCAAGAGATCCAAAGGCTTATTCAAGAACAAGAGATACTTTTCGTGGATATTCATGATACTAATCTGCAAGAATTGAGAAATATGCTTGACAGAACAAATGGAAAACCAACAAAATTAGATTTAAATGAGTTTGGTATAAATTTATCTCTATCTCAATAATTCTTCAGTGAGAATGGAGTATGAAAAGCTATCTCCTAAGCTTAAGAAGATTATTCAACAGCTGGACAAGGTCAGAGATCTTGTTGAAAATACAATGGTATTGTTTGATAATTATTGAGTGATATGTGCAGAAAGAGAATGCTATGAAGTTAAAAGATTTTATATCTGTAATTGCAAATCTTCAAACAATCATCAGAACCAAAATATCAAATAAGCTGACTGTTTTTGGAAATCTGGTGGAGAAACACTCAAAAGACATGTTTAACTTCGAAATTTTGGAGAAGTTCCCAACTGTTTATCAGAAATCTCTTGATGAAATTATGAGAAGATACATCTTCAAAAAGGACTATCTGACCCTGCTGAAAATTTTAGAAGATCTAGCCAATGATGAGAATAAGCATAGACAAGCGTAAACTATTTTTGTTCTCCGTCTTAAGTTTCAAGTTTCCTTGAAGAGTATCAAGACTTCCTCCCAAAGACTTTTTGCCCTTTCTTATCAAAGAGCTTCTGTCAACTGAACTTTGAGCATATCAAAAGAACTCTCGATGCTGATTTAGGAATTGAACTTAATGATAGTGGTTCTTTTTCTGGAAAATCAAACGAGAGTGCTGATATCCTCAAGCTTTTGAAGAATTTGAATGATAATGCGTAGTCGATTTTGTAGAATTACATAACATGTATAGTCAAACAAGAGAAAACAAAATCAATGAACTAGAAGAAGTGATCAAGAAAATGCAAGAAGAAAATGAAAAGCTTAAAGATCAAGTCAAGAATAAAGGACTTACTGTCAATAACTTGAGAAAGCTCCTCGGAGTCACTGGATACCAAGACAAGCTTGATCAATTAGTTAACACAACACAAAATACTTATGAGATTAAAATCAAGTTACTTGAGGAAAAGATTTCAACTTTGGCTAAACAAAAGATCCAAGAATTGACAACTAAGCTCAAGAACTTCAAGCCTGCTCAATCCAACAAAGGAGAGATTGAAGAGCTTCAAAATACTAAGCAGCAATTGGAAGTTGAATTATCTAGCTTGAAAAATGAATTAAAAAAGAAGCAAGAGGAGGTTGAGAGCCTGAAAGAGTTTAGCGAGAAACTAAAGACTGACCTCCAAGCAAGAGAGTCTCACGTCAAGGAATTGGAAATAAAGATTCAGAGTATCCAAAAAGAATCCAATGAAGCCTTGGCCAAACTTCAGAGTGAAATTGAACAAAAGAATGCACAGATTGCTGAGCTCGAAAAAAAATTAGACAGACTTCAACAGAGCCAAGATGAGAACAATTCTGTCTCTGAAAAATTGGCTGAAGCCCAGAAGAACTACCAAACATTGGAGAAGGAATTCAATTACTTGCATGCAGAACACAAGGAGAAGCTAGCTTTAATCTCTGAGCTAACCAATAAAATCAAAGATATGGAAGAATTTCACAAAGGAGTTAATGCTTCTTTACAAGCTACAATTGAGCAACATAAGCAAGAAATTGACAGTCTTAAGAAGAGTTTAGAAGAAGCTAAAGCTATCGCAAAGAAGTTCGAAAATACTGAAGCTATTAATATTAAGTTGACACAGGAGGTCAGCGAACTAAAGAAACATCTTGAAGAGAAAGAATTAAATATAAAGAAATTAGGGGAAGAATTGGTAAAGATAAATGAAGAAATACAAAACAGTATGAGTGGATCTACAATGAAGTTGGCTACAGATATGCTGGGTACTTTTGGTAATTCTTCTGTTCTTTTTTTTTAATTGTTAAAGGTGAACTGACTTTAGAGCTTTACAAGTGCCTAGTCGGAGAGGAGGGTTCAGTTAAGCTTGCAAAAGAGACTGATATCCAGGAGATTCTTATTGAGATTAGAAAAATCGTTCAGCATCATATGGTAAAGATTCAAGAGTTTGTTCTTGGAGACAATGTGATCGCTGTGAAAGTCCCTCATACAGACAAAGACTATGTCCTGGTTAATGCTATGGATTATGGTGATGCTAATGTCTTTTACATCTACAAATCCCCAGAAATGTAAATTTTAGTCCTCATTTATAATTCAGTAGAATGGGAAATGTGATTAGGGGTGTCATCAAAGATCTCAAAAATTGTGATTCTAAGGAGCTATTAGGCAAGTACAGCAGCTATAATCTGATTCAGGCAGAGTTGACTGATGTGAAAAAGGTGAATTCTATCGAGTGATCTCTACTATTTAGTCCGATTAGATAACTTTCTTTAACTTTTATGTTATCTATTCTTTGATTGTTTATACTTTATACTGTTAATAATGCTTGGGGCATCATCCAAAACTATAAGAAAAGTAATCAATTATTTTCGCAGTCGGTTCCAAATACACAGATAACTATTCTTTGCAAAAATAATTTTTAATTACACAGAGGCAAAAAAAACAGGAAATCATTTCAAATTTAAATCGATTTTTCATGGAACCTACACGCCGTTCTACAAGATTACAAGAAAAGAAGGATTACGATGAACCCAGACAAAACAAAAGAGGTAAAGCCCGTTCCCAAACCAGAGGAAAGTCAGCCAGTAATGAAAATAATGCAAGATCAAAGTCTAAAAGAGGAAAGAGCAAATCAAATACAGCCAGAGCAAGTACATCCACCGGCAGAGGAGCCAATACCAGAGCACGCTCTCAATCCATTAGCAACAGAGCTTCTGGCTCGGGTGCTAACCAAACAAGAGGAGCATCGAAAAGAGGAAGAAAAAATACTGGAAAAACCTCAAAGACTGATGTTCCCAAGAACCAAAGGCAAACAAGGAATAGCAGACAAGAGGAGAGTGATGAAGAAGAGGTCAACACTCGCCACAAGGTATCCAAGA
>Ga0065720_1020808_pt1 | contig 12659 bp, 15 predicted proteins | sample Thericmetagenome_FD_59107 | JGI IMG/M metagenome (GOLD analysis project Ga0065720, IMG submission 59107) | Thermophilic microbial communities from the Joint Bioenergy Institute, California, USA of rice/straw/compost enrichment - eDNA_2 v2... | ecosystem: Engineered > Solid waste > Grass >... | reverse complement strand
ATCGGTGAGCCCGAGCTCAGACATGTCATCAGCGACCGCGACATCCGTTTTCAATCAAACGGATGTCGATTTCAATTTGAGCAGGGCAAAATGAAACGGAACTGCAATTTTGGGAGATGCAGAGGGCTGGCGTTGCGACTTTTTTGACACCAGATGGATCGACTGACGTGTCGCGAGTAGAGGGTAAATCTCTGTCGAGCCGCTATGAGGGGGGTTAGGTCGAGAGGTTGGGGCCGATGCACACCAGTACGGGGGTCGAAAAATGTTAAAGACGGGGACCGTATCAGCAGCCGAACAAGGTGCAGAGGGCGAATGCAGAGGGCGAAAAAGGTGGTGCTGACGACAGGCTGGGGCCGTGTTCAGAAGGAAAGAGGCCTAAAGTCCCACTGAAGAGGGCCTCAGCGCGCCGCGGTCAGCCGGTCTGGCGGACAGTGCAAGTGCAGTGACCTTATTTTTATTCGCACGGACTGATTGATGTGGGCGCCTGTGCCGCTTGACAAGAGGACTTGTCCCCGAGGATCACCCGCTCCCAGCAGGCCTGTGATCGAAGCTATGGAAGTAATAGGAGAAAGTTGACGAGGAAACAAAAGAGCGATACCTCTGGGAGACTCGGAAGGAGATGCTCAGGATTCCTTCTTGCGACCCCTGCGCTTGCGCGAAAGTTGGAGACTTCTCCAGCGATTCGGCGCGAGCGGGCCATTGTTTGCCTCGTCCAAGTCCGAGGAGGGCAGGGGAAGTGGCCCGGTGTAGGATCCCGAGCTGAAAAGGGCGATAATGAGAGCGCGCGATGCTCTGAGAGGCAGAGAGAAGCGAGAAGATGTAAGGATCACATGGTTCCGATTGAAGAGCAGGTTGAAGGTGAAAAAGCGAGCATTCTCGTGGGGGGCGTCAGTGGAGAGACAGTCTGTATGAGATTGAATGCAGGTGTCTCTGGCTTATGGATACGGGGCGGTTAAAGTCGTGCCTGAGGCCACGCATGCGGGACGCCCCACTCCGAGGAGCCAGGAGCCAAAGGAACCTCAGACAACACAAATGTAATTTACGTACGGTATACCGGTCAACAATCGTGGACTTGAAGGGGAGCTTCTGGGAAATCTGTTAGCTCCTTCGCTGTTGAGCCTTTCGTATGAAATATTGTTGTCCTCTTGCTTTTATCAACTGGGACATCAATCCAACAGCTACTGAGGAAACTGGGCCAGGTAACCATCATCACCAGTAGCACTTGGAAGGTGTCAAGTGAGTGGTGTATCCGTAATTTAACGCGGCACTCTTACCTACGTCAGCTCTGGGAGGCCGAGTCCTGACGCGCGCCACTTTGCGTTTGCATGACCCCAGCCATGCCCTCAACACCGAGTACCACCATCTCTGTGCGTGCATTTTATTTAGCTTTATCAATTTCTGCAACAACAATAACAACAATGTCAGATCACGATACAAAATCTTCAAGAATAAACATCCAACTTGGGAAGTCTTCCAGGTCCTCGCTGGACATAAAGAAACGCTCTCGTCCTGTTTATGGAAAGCAATACCGAGCGCATGCGCTGCACGACGAATCTGAATCCGACGACGGTGATTTTGAGCAGGAATATGGGCGCGCTGAAGCAATCACATCATACGATATCTACGATACAAAGTCAGACGGCGGAGACCGGCGAAGAGCCCGGGACCGTTCTTCAAGCAGCGACCGTGATAGATCACGGACTCGCAACGGAGACACAGCGTCCGATCGAAGGGATAAGGCCAGGCGTGACGATGAAGACCGGCCGAGGAGTCGCAATAGCAACGGAGTTGAGGATAATGAAACCGAAAAAAATCCGATCAAGTATGGATTGACGATCAAGACGAAGAGCAGAGAGGACATAGGCGAACGAACTTCGCGAGACAGTCGCTCTCAATCCGAAGACTTCGGGAAAGAAGGAAAAGGTTCGAAGACCCTCGAAGAGGAAGCCCTAGAAGCCCTCATGGGATGTGAAGTGCCGAAACGCAAACAGCCCGTATTCGACGAGCCTGACAGAGAGCCACAGCTTGAGGATTACAAGGCCGTCCCTGTTGACGACTTTGGTGAAAACCTTCTTCGCAGCTTTGGGTGGGATGGCAAGATGCGCGGTAAGGTTAAAGAGGTAAAGCGTTACGCAAATCTCGCTGGCCTTGGTGCCAGAAACGTTAAAGAGGCCGAAGATCTCGGTGCGTGGGATCCGAAGGCAGGCAAAAGTTCCTCCTCCCGGCCGGTACGACTGGACGACTACCGAAGAGAAGAGGAGCGAAAACGCCGGCGTCTGGAGGACAAGTACGGAGATAGCTACAAAAGAGAACGCGAAAGAGAACGGGAGCGGGAACGGGAGCGTGGGCGTGACAGGTAGACACAGCACTACTCAGACATCTGCAACTGCCAGATTATGCCCAAGGCTCTGGCTTGGGTCAACAACCTAGTGGCCAGGTTTTGATAATAGCGGATGGATTTCTGAACTCCGATCTAGTGTCGGCTTCCCCAGGCGTGCTCAGAAACAAGGCTTTTCTGAACAATGACTTAATTCTGGTTCATTGACTCCGAAGATCTCATGTAGGTTGGCATTCAACACAAGGCATTCGTGTGCGGACTGTCTAAGTATTTCAGGGGCAGCAAAAACGCAAAGTACGTGGGACTGAGTGCATGAATAGACGCATAGATAGACAGATACCTCAAATCAAGACGAGAAGATACCCCAGATACATAGTGTCCCAGATCAACGATGTGCGAGATACAGCCTGCCTTCCCAAGGCCTCAATATAATTTTCCTCCCGCTTACAGTTGTTTCCATATCTTCAGCATCCTCATAGCTTCCAACAGTGAAGACCAGCTCATCATATCCAGGAGTATCAGGCAGCTGGACTTCCTGCTCCTCCCCGGAAAAATTCAGCGCTACCATTGCAGCCTTCTTTCCATCTTGTGTTTTCTTTCCGAATACAAAAGTCTTCTCATCATCCATCCCAAATCCTTCAAACGACCCATGCACAAGTACATCGCGATGCTGCTTCCGGAACCGTATCATCTGTTTCCAGAAACCCAGCACTGATGTCTCTCCCTGCGCCAGCTGTTTGGCGACATTGATCTCCCTCCAGGCATCATGTACACGCATCCACGGGCCCTTCTCGCAGTCCGTGAAGCCAGCATGCACGCCAGTATCCCACTGCATCGGAAGTCGTGCGTTATCGCGTCCCAAAATCTGCAGGCTGCGCATAACGTACGCCAACTCTGCTGGGTCGTTGTTGGTCTTGGCAGCCACAGCGTGGTAGAAGTTGACTGACTCGATATCTTTGTATGAGGTGATGGGCCAGGTGTGTGGGATGTTGATCATTCCAATCTCATGACCTTGGTAGAGGAAGAGTGTTCCAGTGAGAGAAGTGAGCATCAATGCGAGAAGCTTGGCCGAAGCAACGCGGTGCTCCGGGGCGTCGGAGGCGAAGCGTGAGACGGAACGTCCTTGGTCTGTTGCCATAGTTAGAAGTTGTCGCGCATCATAGGCATCAAATGAGACACATACCATGATTTTCACAGAACACTGTCGTCCAGCCGTCGGTGCCCTCAATGAACTGTTGCCACTTGGCCACAATGCCCTTGAACTCTGGCAGTTTCCAGTCCTGATAATAGTACCTGTACTCTTTGCCTTGTCCGATGTCCACTATATCGAACTGGAACACCATGCTCAGCTGCTTCTCGCTGGCACGAACATATTTGAGTACTTCCTGAGGGTCTCGGGTGTGAGGTAGCTCTCCCACTGTCACGGCATCGTAATGGCTCAAGACTTGCTCATGCATCTCCCGAAGAAACTCATGAATCCGAGGACCATTAGCATAATAACACCATGCCGGCTGCTCATAGAATTTGGGATCGACAATGGGGGCGTCCTTGTAGTCGGGCTCCTTGGAGTACCTGTTGATGTGTCCATCAGCCTACTGAGCTGTACAGGCGATGATAAGGCTTAATGTTTTGCTCACATATTGACGCAATCAATACGGAAGCCATCTACTCCCTTATCCAACCAGAAGCGCATGATCGTGTCGTAAATTGCCTTTCTGACCTCCGGGTTTTCCCAGTTGAGGTCAGGCATCTCCTTCGCAAATAGGTGAAGATAGTATTCCCCTGTTTGCTCATCATACTCCCACGCAGGACCTGAGAAATAGCTTCTCCAGTTGGTGGGTGGTAGTCGAGTTCCATCCTCAGCATATCTTGGCGGCTTCCAGATGTACCTAAACCGTTGAATTAGCCACGTTGTTTGAGTTCCAAAAGGAGTGTCACGATGCCACTACCAATCGCGCTTCGAGCTGTCCCTTGAGGATCTCGACTCCTTGAACCAAGCGTGCTGGTCTGAGGTATGGTTGACGACAAGATCCAAGATCAGCTTCATACCCCTGATCGGAGGTTAGCTGAGTCTCAAAAAAATTAAGCTGATGGGACATCACCTTTTGTGGCAGCCCTCAATGAGATCTTCCATGTCTTTCAAAGTTCCGTAAGGAGGGTACACTTTTTGGTAGTCCGAGATATCATAACCCATATCAACCTTCAGTTTGTCAGTTTCAAGGCAGAATTTTCACTCCGGGTACAGCACAGGATGCAAAACCCGCGTGTTAGAGAGCAATGCTGGGCAAAGACTATGGCTGACCTGAGGACTGTCAAATCTATGGACATATACATTCAGTAAGTTACGTTTACATACCCCAGGGAACGCAACCTGAGTGAAGACGTACATTGGCGAGACCCAGATGAGGTCGACTCCCAGGTCCTTCAGATAGTCGAGTTTGCTCAGAATACCGGGAATATCACCAAGGCCATCACCGTTGGAGTCCTTGAAGGAGGCTGGGTATATTTGGTAGCAGACAGCATCTTTCCACCATGGGGTCTCTGGCGCGGAGGGCATGATGGTATATTGAACTTCAAAGATAAAGCCAAAAAATGCAAAATTGATGGGATCTTTCAGCATGTAAAATCGAAAGAGGGGTGGATGGCTCCGGTTCACTCAACCACCCTGAACAGCAAGACATTTAGGTTCAGTGATGAGATGACAAGAGGCAAGCCCTCTTTGAAACTAGCATTCAAGGACCAAAGGTAGCCGACACAGATGAAGCAATCCCCTACGTGTTCTTCACATCCAGTCGGAGCACTCCCCAGAGAGGGGTGGCAGCCAATGATCTATGGTACGTACTCAGGTCAAAGATGGGCAGAGATAGGGATGCACATCCCTGCATATGCTGCCCAATATTAGTGTGCATTGGCTTACGACAGTTTAACAGGTGGGAGGTTCAGCTGCAGCAGCCATGACACTTGTCCTGGGCGGCTCAACAGAAAATTTTCTCAGCCTATGTCAGGAACCGCTTACTCAGGATTGACTTGACAGAACTAGAAGGCTCCGTCTACATTCTGAGGAAGGCATATGGCTAAGCAACTCTGTTTGAATGCAAATTTTCAGAGGTACCGCGCCCTATAATTTTGGTTCTACACATGTAATTATACCTCCAACGAGCTGGAGATTTGTCTGCAATGAGGGGTCAGGACTGATAGTTAACATGCTCTTTTCAGAGGGCATCATCAACTCTTGAGGACATAGATCTACTTCGTTCAAGTTCAACAGTGCTCATAACCTGAAAAGCTGACCACAGACCAAACCTTCTTTGTGCATGAGCATATTTGCTTCATCTCCATGACGGAGATCCAGATATTGGATAGGTGTCTTCCCTGCATGCTGGCAGTATCCCAACAACAGCGTGCTGGGCACCAATACGGAAGATCCTCAAAGAGGACAGAAGGCTCTGGGACAGGGAAGTGTCAATCTCATCCATGGAGCGTGCCTGGCAGGACACATTTCTGTGAAAGTCCGGCAGACAATTGTTTATGGATGTCATGAGCTGAAGAAGAAAAGAGGGAAAAGTTTCTGATTTGTGGCGCAACCGTTGCATGTTTAAATCGCTGCACATGCTAGCAGCCTTCTCTGGGCCACGTACAACCCTTGTGCACACCTTCTCGGCGCCAAGGCCACTGGACCCCTGGAATCCACCTGATCCCCTGCGAACAACGTTCTGACTGGCTGGCCAACCTTACCCAACCCAAGTTTGCCCGGCAGCGACTGCCGAAAATGAGCTGTCTCCTGAAAAAAGTGGACGTGTGTAGGTCAGAGTGGACAGCTTCCAGTGTCCGCACCAAGCTCTGGGAACCACCTATCAACATCACAGGTGTTCCATCGACCACTTCCTTCCTTCCTCTCCCATCCCTCTCTTCCCCGTCATTCGTCATCTCTTCCTGCCCACCAAACAGTCCGCTGCGTGGGCTGTCGCAGTAGCAGTCAAGATGTCTAAGGCACAGAGTGTCAACGGCAGTGAGTCCGAGTTTGAGTTTATCGAAACTCCCAAAGCTCCCACGCCCAAGTTCGAAAAGTTCGAGGACTGCGGTGTGCGGACCACATCGGTAAGTTTGCTACTCATTGCGACAGATCGACGGACTATTTGGTCAATTGGCCTTTTCTGACTTCCATTTACAGGTCCCGACCATCAAGAACGGTCCTCTTCCCGCTGACGGTGCTGGCAGCGACACCTTCTCAAACCTCCTGCTCTTTGCTATCCTGGGCGGTGTGCCGTCGTACCTGTCATGGAAAGTTGGCGGTGGCTTCAAGACCACGCTCTTCTTTGCTCTTTTTACCACCATCCCTCTTCTTGCCGCATTTTGGATCATTGCATCGAGCATCTCGCCCCGCAAGAATGAGAAAACCAAGCTTCCTGGACGCCCAGTCGAGCACTATCTTACCTTCAAGAAGCCCGCGGACCAAGCACGGTATCACGGCCGGAACAAGATTCCCATGGAGACATTCCACGAAATGTACTTTGACGGTGACGTCGACTTCAATGGAGATGCTCTCGAGGTGCTAGAGTACCGCCACGACTGGGCCAACTTCCGCTTCACCTTTGGCCTCATCAAGTTTTTCCTGACTGGCATGATGCCTGAGGTCATTATGCACACCCGATCTCAGGGTAAGTCTTTATTTCTCTTAAGCCGTCTGCCCCAATTGGCCTTGCTAATGAAGCTCTTGTGCAGACGAGGAGCAAGTGCGCGATCACTACGACCGCGGCGATGACTTCTATGCCTGGTTTCTTGGCCCGCGTATGATTTACACTAGTGGCATCATCAGCGACATCAACAAGGAAGAGACTCTGGAGGAGCTCCAGGATAACAAGCTTGCTGTTGTCTGCGAGAAGATCCAGCTCAAGGAGGGTGAGCGCCTGCTTGATATCGGCTGTGGTTGGGGGACCCTTGCCCGTTTTGCCAGTGTGAACTACGGTGCCAAGGTGACCGGCATCACTCTCGGTCGCAACCAGACTGCCTGGGGCAACAATGCTCTCCGCAAGGCCGGCATCCCTGAGGAGCAGAGCAAGATCCTTTGCATGGACTACCGCGACATTCCTGTTCCTGAGGGTGGCTACCACAAAATTACTTGCCTGGAGATGGCCGAGCACGTTGGTGTTCGCCACTTCTCGTCCTTCCTCAAGCAGGTCTATGACATGCTGGATGACGATGGTATCTTCTTCCTTCAGATTGCCGGTCTGCGTAAGAGCTGGCAGTATGAGGATCTTGTCTGGGGTCTCTTCATGAACAAATACATCTTTCCTGGCGCCGATGCCTCTACCCCTCTTGGCTGGTTCATCGACAAGCTGGAAGGTGCTGGCTTTGAGGTCAAGGCTGTGGATACTATTGGCGTTCACTACTCGGCCACTCTCTGGAGGTGGTATCGTAACTGGATTGCGAATCGTGAGAAGATCGAGGCCAAGTATGGCAAGCGTTGGTACCGCGTAAGTTGCTCCACAATATTACTAGCCAGCTTGGGCAGATGCTCACCAACACCCTTAGATTTGGGAGTTCTTCCTTGCCTACTCCACCATCATTGCCCGTCAAGGTAGCGCCACCTGCTACCAGATTGTCTTGCACAAGAACCTCAACTCGTTCCATCGGATTGAGGGTGTTCCCTCTCAGCATGCCATCCACGGTGCCAAACAGGCTGCCGTTTCTACTAAGGTCGACCTGGCTGCCTGGGCGAAGGCCGAAGCTGCCAACTTCCCCAGTGTTCCGGCTCACTAAAGCGTGCCGTGCTGATATGACATTGGCGATGACGGTATTATAGAAACGTTCCGCTTTGAAAACATTGTCGCGTAGCATAGCATGCGAGTTCTATTAAAAGGACCAGCAAACTGGTGTTGGTGATAGATGATACGCAATAGGCCGGGCTCCATCTTAAGACGTCTGTAGGAGTATTGCAGGTGGAGAGAATAAAGAGAAATACGTAATGTATGATCTGGAATTACAGGGTGGTTTTGGGATGATAACACCGATCCTGAGTGTAGGTTCTGTAAGCATCTTGGTCTGGTCCCGTTGCCTCTAGAGTGCACGGGCTTAAGAGGTGCTAGTCTGGTTTGTTCGTCTGGTTGCCCTCTGATAGACGGTGTCGTGTCACCCGGATATACTTCATCCAGCGTATGTGTTCCCAGAGCTGTTGAGTATTTTTGCAATTTGGGTTCTAAATCACAGATAAATACTCTACGTTTTATCCACTCCATCGGTAGTCTTTCATTTCAAACACCCATGCATATGCCGCTTCTTAATAGTACAATGCTAACATTTACAAAATAAAGTTTTATTTGATAATATGGCGCCCGTGGGACTTTCCATCAGGATGCCCCTCGTAGTCCCCCTTAGTATATCCTTTTTATATGACCTGACTTACCCCTTATTACACTCCTTCTTCCCTCCAGCTGCGGCCGATGACGACGAGGAAAACACCACACCAATACCATCCTTCCAACCAATCGGGATCAGGGCAGCCGCCACATCGTTCACCCCGCGCTCTGTCGCGAGCATGTTGTACTGCGAAGCAGCGTTGCGTGTGTCTAGCACGTCGACGCGGATACCCAGCGCACTGATGGCCTGCCGCGTGGCAGGGCTCAGCGGGCGAATCTCTGGACCGACGCCAATGATCAAGAGGTCTGTTGGCACATATCAGTATGTGCTATGTCCTTACCAGCCGTAGGGTAACTTAAAACCTACCCGGCTTTGGCCAGACAACCCCCAAAACCCCCCACACCTCACTCGGCACCTCCCACTGGCCCTTCTCATTCACCAGCTTCTTACTGCCCTTCGCTTCCCACGGCCGCCAGCTAAACGCCTCGCCACCGACAAGCAGCACCCCGGAGCCACCGCGGACCTGCACCCCTGAGTTGAGCACGAACCCGTCCGCGTGACAGACGTCGATGGACGTGGACGGCACGGGAATGTCGCCGAGCATGTCCATGCGCCCGAAGTCAGTTGTGGGCGGCTCCGAGGGCGGGCGCTCGTCGGGCCGGTTGGTGGTGGCTGTTAGGCGCTGGGGTAAGCGAACGCGGTGGGCGGCGGGTGTGGTGTGGAGGGGGCGTATCCTTGGGGTGGTTGAGGAGGAAGTTAAGATGTGGGAGGGCGATCTTTGCTGGGAGGTGAGGAGGGCAGTGCTTTTGCTAGCCGGCCTGAGACGGGGAGCTTGTAAGGAGAGCCATTCTGAACGCGCTTGTACTTGCGGCTGAGAAGAAAGGCATCCTAATGTTTGAAAAGGGACAAATGGGACAGCTTCAGTTCTTAAAAGTTTGCTGATAGGCCTGGAAAAGGTTGACATGATGAACGTGTGTCCAGACCGGACTGTGTAGTTGTGTCCTGTACGTGTGGTCTCGAGCAGCGTTGTCTCAAAGGTGATGAGTGAAGTTTTGGGGATTGCCTAGCTCTATTGGATGGGAAATTTTGGCGTGGGCTCGACGTCATTGCAGGGGTCCTAACGGCCCGAGACCACCGAGAAGAGCCGGCAATTTGTGCTACAACGATCGAAGTTCGATCGGCCCGAGTCCAAAACTTACATATCATATTTCTTGGGGGCAAGTCGACCATGGGGGCTGCAACATGATTCAGATCACCAGGTGCATGGCCTTGAAATGGTGCATGATATTACAACGCGGAAGACTGGATAAGCGGGTATCTCACAGCAGTGACCCCCAAAACACCGGCATGACTGACTCCAAGATCGACACGGCGGGACTGTTGCTTGATTGCTGCTGCTCATGATCGTAATTGGTCGTCATTCGGCGCCCGAATTCCTCCGCTGTACATCTCACAGCCTTCCCCGGCCCCCTTACAGAGCACGGCCTGAAGTCCATTTCCATTTCAAAACCTTATCCCGCAGTGAAATGCAGCCCTAAGAACAGAGACAGCCAATCCCGGCTGTGTGTGCGGGTGTATGGCATGCCGCCCGTTTCCCAAGTGAACATCGAACCCATGAGACCGTCAACCCAGCAAATCAGCCCCGCCTGAGACCAATACCAAGAAGAAAAGCATTTATTTATTTCTTAGAAGCCTTCTTCTCGGCCTGGCTCTGCTCCTTCAGCACCTTCTTGACAATCTTCTGCTCCTCAATGAGGAAAGCCCGGATAATGCGGTCGCGGACGCAGTTACCGCACCTCGAGCCACCGTATGCGCGCTGGACGGTCTTCTTAGGCTTAGAGATGGTGGCATACTCGCGCGGACGAAGAGCAGGGATCTGCAGAAAGAAGAGCCAGTCAGCACACCGCAGTCCAACGCTTGCTTCCTTTCATGTGGGACGGCAGGTGACAAGTTCGGGACCAAGCTGAGGAGAGGTTTGTCGGATGAGTCGACTACCGACATGCCGCTACGTTGTCGCGTCGCAATATCGTCGTAGCGTGATGGAACTGTCGCGGCTATTGTTCGTCTCCCATTCTCGAGTTTGTCATATTTTGTCATCCGGCGCAACCTGGGGTATGAATTTTGGGTTCGTCGAGACGCAAGTTGTGGCGAATTGTGTGCTTTTGGAGTGTCGCTCATTCGGCATCCTTGCTAATCCCCAGAAAAACTTCCCTCTCCAGCCTGGTCCCTTCTCCCGTCTCCTCCTTCGTGATTGAGAAGTAGATTAACTTACACCCGGGAGCTTGATGCCGCAGTCGCCGCACTTGGGGGCAGTGCCGCGCTTCTTGATGTGCAGAACACGCAGCTGGCCGCCAGGAGTCTTGATCACACGCGTCCGGTTGGACGTGGTGTTATAGCTGCAAGGAAAATCTGCGTTAGTCGCTCTGTCCGTCTCTCATTGTTTGTTTTGCCCGCCCAATCCCAAGGAAAAACTTGACGGAGTCGAAATTGGAGAAAACTCACGGGTTCCGGCGACGGTAGGTGACTCGTGTGGGGGCCATTTCTGCGGTGTTGTCGTCCCTGACGTGATGGTTTCCGTCGACTCGATCACGATGTGCGAGATGGATGAATTTTGAGGTCTCGATAGGAAATTTCTGTGTGGGCGCACAATCCAAGCCCCACCCTTCCCGATTGGAAAGGGTTGGTTGGCACTTGGCGGGGAAAGAGGGACCAGCTGGCAAGCTGGCAACGGCTAGATTCGCTTATGTAAGCATAGTTCCCTGGCTGTGGCTGACGGGGAGCTTTTGCTTGAAAAGGCAGAATCGCACCCATGACGGTGATCATCGAACGTCCCGAGTATGTTCGGGCTTTGAACAGCAATCCTCATAAGTAATCGATGTCCTCACGGTAACGAGAACATATGTTTTCTCGGTCTTTGCATTCAGTTTTATTACGCAGATCACGAAGGACTAACACTATGGCGAATAAGCCGGCCGTTTACGATCCGGGAAACCAGTCCGTCGGCCTATCGTGGGATAACGATGCTCTCTCCCTTAAACGCCAGAACGCCAGCTAACCCTTAAGAACCCGAGACCGGAAGAAACACCCAGAAAATCCGTAAGAAACTCCGCAAGATTCGAATCACTGATCAACTCGCCGGCGCTTTCGATTCATGTCGGCCCAGTCGGGGTGTTCACTCGCTCGCCAGCTCTTGATGCCTTTCGGGTTCGTCGCTTGACTCTGGTTTGCTCGAGCGAAGGTGCCATTTGCCTTTTCCAACGATTCTACGAAGCCGGCGATTTCCTTTCGGCAGTTCTCGACAGCTTGCGCGTATGCGGCAAATGCGGCCTCACCTATGGTCACAGGGTTCTGTGAGTTGAAGGTTGCTAGCCCAGTGGATCTTGACAGCACGACTTACGGGAGCGAGGCTTGGTTTTCATTGCTCCTAGCATCCGTGGGAGTGCTGAACGAAGGCTCATCAACTGCGTGACAAAAAGGTCAGAGTGATAAGCGCTTCTCCACTGTAGTCCAGGTTTCGTTAGCTGTACTTACCTGAAGATGCAGCTGGTCCAGCTCGTAGAGTGAATCCTCGAGCTGGTCCTCCTGTTGTAGACCGCCCCCAAAGCCATTATCCGCAACCGGCATCGGCGCAGCTGGAGCTGCTACTGTCGCTGTTGTCTGCTTGTTGGGCGGCATGGTGTTGGAGGCGGTGGACATGTTGGCCGTCCGGGCCAGGGGCTGATCGAGATGAGCAGAAACAAACGGAGATCAATCAAGCTGGATGGATTATGTAAGCCGTAGACGTGCAGCAGTTGTTCCCGAGATCAGAGCCAGGGCGAGCGATCAATGGCAGCCGGCCAACGAGTGGATGGCGGTTTACGCCTGTTGCCCATTTCACAGCGCTACACCGCGGCCTTGTATCATCGGATGAAGGTGAGATGTGAGCGCGTCGCGCGGTTGGCCCCACTGAGCCGGAGCGGCGGGC
>Ga0065720_1020807_pt1 | contig 12661 bp, 11 predicted proteins | sample Thericmetagenome_FD_59107 | JGI IMG/M metagenome (GOLD analysis project Ga0065720, IMG submission 59107) | Thermophilic microbial communities from the Joint Bioenergy Institute, California, USA of rice/straw/compost enrichment - eDNA_2 v2... | ecosystem: Engineered > Solid waste > Grass >... | reverse complement strand
TCGAGTTCGAGGACGTCGAGTCGGAGGTCCTGCTCGCCACCGACCTGCTCGACGCGGCCACGCTCGCCGAACGGCAGCGCCTGGTCGAGCAGCTCACCACCGCCCAGCGGGCCACGGCCGACCGGCGGTGGGCCTTCGGGCACATCATCGTCGACGAGGCGCAGGAGCTGTCGCCGATGGCCTGGCGCCTGCTCATGCGCCGCTGCCCGAGCCGATCGATGACCGTCGTCGGCGACATCGCGCAGACCGGGGACCTGGCCGGCGCCGCTTCCTGGGAGTCGGTGTTCGCGCCGTACGTCGCCGACCGTTGGCGGCTGGCCGAGCTGACGGTCAACTACCGGACGCCGGCGGAGATCATGGACCTGGCCGGGACCGTCCTGGCGTCCATCGATCCATCGCTGCGTCCGCCGACGTCGGTGCGCTCCACCGGCGTCCCCCCGCGGACGGTCACCGGGGACGGGTCGCTGGGCGAGGCCGTGGCCGCGGCGGTGCGGGAGGAACTGGCGTCGCTGGGGGACGGGCGGCTGGGCGTCATCGTGCCGGCCGTGCACTGGGATGTCGTGGCCGAGGCCGTACGGTCGGTGGCGCCCGAGGCCTCGTTCGGCGCCGACCCCGACCTGACCCAGCCGGTGGCCGTGCTCACGGTGGCGCAGGGCAAGGGCCTGGAGTTCGACTCGGTCATCGTGGTCGATCCGCACGCGATCGAGACGGCGTCGGTGCGGGGTCGCAGTGACCTCTACGTCGCCCTCACCCGGGCCACCCAGCGCCTGACGCTCATCGATCCGCGCCGGCCAGCCGCCGCAGAAACCTCACGATCCTGACCGTGGCCGCCGGTCGCCCCGCCGTCACCAGACTCTCCATGTTGTTCCGGATGAACCTCGTCTTCGGGTGGTGGCGTCCCAGGGTCGCCTCGGCGACCCGGATCGCCCGTTTCAGCAACGATCGCGCCGCCCCCGTCTGCCCCAGATCCTTCAGCACCATGGCGAGGTTGCTCAGGTCGACGGCGACCACCGGGTGATTCGGACCGTACGCGTTCTCGTCGATGCGCAGCGCCCGTTCCAGCAGCGGTCGCGCCGCCTCCGACTGCCCCAGTCCGCGCAGCACGGCAGCGAGATTGGTCGACCGGGTGGCCAACGCCGGGTGGTCCGGGCCGTACGTGTTCTCGTCGATGCGCAGCGCCCGTTCCAGCAGCGGCTGCGCCGCCTCCACCTGCCCCAGCTGCTTGAGCACCGTGGCGAGGTTGCTCAGGTCGGCCGCCACCGTCGGGTGGTCCGGGCCGAAGGTGGCTTCGTCGATGGTCAGCGCCCGTTCCAGCAGCGGCTGCGCCGCCACCGCCTGGTCCAGATCCTTCAGCACCAGGGCGAGGTTGCTCAGGTCGGCCGCCACCGTCGGGTGGTCCGGGCCGAAGGTGGCTTCGTCGATGGTCAGCGCCCGTTCCAGCAGCGGCTGCGCCGCCACCGCCTGCCCCAGATCCTTCAGCACCAGGGCGAGATTGGTGAGCCGGATCGCCACCAGCGGGTGGTCCGGGCCGTACGTGTTCTCGTCGATGCGCAGCGCCCGTTCCAGCAGCGGCTGCGCCGCCTCCGCCTGCCCCAGATCCTTCAGCACCATGGCGAGGTTGTTCAGGTTGGTGGTCACCTCCGGGTGGTCGGGACCGTACGTGTTCTCGCCGATGCGCAGCGCCCGTTCGAGCACTGGTTGCGCCGCCCCGGCCTGGCCCAGCTCCAGCAGCACGCCGGCGAGGTTGCTCAGGTCGGTGGCCACCGCCGGGTCGTCCGGGCCGAAGGCGGCTTCGTCGATGGTCAGCGCCCGTTCCAGCAGCGGCTGCGCCGCCCCGGCCTGGCCGAGCTCTCGCAGCGCCAGGGCGAGGTTGCTCAGCGCGGTGGCCACTGTCGGGTGGTCCGGCCCGACGGTGGCCTCGGCGGTGCGCAGCGCCCGTTCCAGCAGCGGCCGAGCGGCAACGGCCTGGCCATGGATCGTCAGGTGAAGGCCGGCCTGGCCCAGCAGCCAGGCCGTCCGGTCCGGCGGGCCGGGATGATCGACGGCCGTGAGCACGTGCGGCAGGAGCGGCGGCCACGCGGCGAGGTGTTCCTCTCGCCTGTACGCGGGCAGGTGTTCGAACAGCAGCTCCCGCACGACGCCGGCGGCGGCTTGGCGGTCCGCGTCGGGCAGGTGCTGGCGGATGGTGGCGGCGAGCAGACGGTGAATCGTCAGGCCGTCGGCGTCGCGGCGGGCCAGACTGCGCCGGAGCAGTTCGCCGACGGTGCGCTCGAAAGCGGCCGGGTCGACGGCGGCGTCGGCCAGCGGGTGGGGCAACACCCCCGGGTGGGCGGTGAACAGGTCGAGCGGGATCGGCTCGGGCGCGAGGAAGGCGCACAGCCGCAAGAGCTGGTCCGCCGCCGGGCTGGCCACCGCCAGGTCGGCCCGGGTCGGCCCCCAGACGGTGGCGATCGTGTGGCGGTACCCGAGCCGCTGCTCCTCGGACTCGTCGAGGTACGCGTCGATGCCGTCCCCGGCCTCGCGCAGCAGGGCCAGGTACTGCGCGGGCGGGGTCCCGTTGGTCGCCAGGTAGCCGCCGGCGAGGTCGACCGCGAGCGGCAGCCGGCCGAGAAACTCGACGATCTCGACCGCGATCGCTTCCTCGATCTGGGGGACCCGTTCCCGCAGCAGCGCCACGGCCTCGGCCCGGCTCATCACATCGACGTCGAGGGTGTGGCCGAGGCGGTTCCACTGGGTGTGCCGGGAGGTGATGATCACGTCACCGGTGAGCTTGCGGGCGCGGGGCAGCCAGGGGGCGAGGTCCTGCGGCCTCACCGCGTTGTCGAAGACGATCAGCCAGCTCAGCTCGGTCCGGTCGAGTGCAGCCACCACGTCGGCCGCCGTCTGGGCCACGTCGGCCCCGGACGGCAGGCCGAGGACCGGGGCGAGTTCGGCGAGCTGGCCGGGGATGAGATCGGGGTTCTCCGCATCGATCCAGGCGATCACGTCGTAGTCGTCGGCGTGCCGGTGGGCGAACTCGGCCGCGAGCTGGGTCTTGCCGACCCCGCCGAGGCCGTGCAGGGCCTGGACCGCGACCGGCGACCACAGCAGGCCCTCGGCGAGCTGATGCAGCAACGCCTCGCGGCCGACGAAGTGCGGGTTGGGCCGCGGAAAACCGCGTCCCACCAGGCGGGCGTGGCCCGGCCTGGCCGGCGGCGGTGGGTCGGTCAGGCGGGCCCGCAGCGTGTCGACGAAGCGAGCCGGGGGTGGGACCGCGCCAGCGACGGATACGTACTGCCGGTCGGCCACGGCCGGCAGCGGTTCGCCCGCGAGCAGCAATGGGTAGATCGGTCGCCGGCTCCGCTGCGCCCGCCGCACCTCCTTGGCCACGTACGCCGAGGCCGCCGCGGCCGGCGACATCACCAGGACAAAAGCCGCACATCCGTCGATCCGCTCGGCCAGCACCCGGCCGAACCGGTCCCCGCCCTCGAGCCGCTCGTCGTACCACCACGGCACGCCGGCCGCGTCCAGCGCCGCGACCAGCACCTTCACGTACGCCGCGTCGGCGTGGGCGTATGAGATGAACACATAGGCCCGGGTCGGCCCCGTGACCGTGTCCACATTAGACGGCACGCCGACCCCTCTTTCGTACCCACGCGGTGCCCCCATGGCACCACACCCCGGCAAGCATCGCGATTCATGATGTCAGCGGGTCGGCTGACCGTACGGCCGATGGTGGCCCGCCCGGACAACACGGCGTGTCGCCTCGCGATCGTCCACCCCGGACGGTATGCTGTCTGATCGAGTTGGCCGGTGCCGGCGCGCCACGGATGGCACGGACCGTTGGCGCTTATTCCTGGCCCGGCCGAACGCTCCCTGTTACCTGTCCTATCCAGGAACCACCGTGCCGTCGATTGCTCACGAACTCAGCGGCGACATGTTCGGCCGTCATCCGTCGCTGGTCCTCGACCTGCTCCCTGATCACCTGGGCAAGGCCGTGCCCGATGACGCCGATCTGGAGATATCTGACCCGACCACGATTTCCACCAACCTGCCGGACTGGCACGCTGACAAGCTGATCCTGTTCCGGCGCCACAACCGGGTCAGCTACGCCGTGGTAGTCGAGACCCAACTCGGGCGGGAGAACATCAAGCGACGACGATGGCCGCAGTACCAGACCATCGTCCACGGCCGGCACGGCTGTCCCACGGTCGTCCTGGTCGTCTGCGCCGATGAGGCCACGACGCGGTGGGCCGGCACACCGATCGAACTCGATAACCACGGCTCGGTCGTCTGCCCGGTGGCGGTCGGCCCGCAGCAGATGCCTCGGGTCACCGACCCCGACCGCGCTCGGGACCTGCCCCTGCTCGCCGCCCTTTCCCTCATCGGGCACCCCGACGATCCGCAGGTCCGCACGGCCGCCGTGGCGGCTGCGCTGGCTCTTTTCGAAGACTCACCGATCAAGGCGCGCGCCTATCATGACTTCATGGTCAAACGCCTCAAGGGGCGCGAACGGGAACTCTGGGAGAACCAAGTGTTGACCACCGGTGGCTACCGCTACGAGAGCAAGGTGTTCCGCGACCTCGAGGCCAAGGGCCGAGCGGAAGGCCTCGTCGAAGGAGAGGCCAAGGGCTGGGCGAAAGGCCTCGCCGAAGGAGAGGCCAAGGGCCGAGCGGAAGGGGAAGTTAAGGGCAAGGTCGACTCTGTGCTCCGTGTCCTTGATCGCCGGGCCGTACCGATGACCGATGAGCAGCGTTCCCTGATCATGGCCTGCACCGACCCGGCTACCCTCAACCGATGGCTGGACCGCGCCCTCGACGCCACAACCATCGAGGACGTTCTCGCTGAGTAACGATGAGCTCATGCCATCACGGCCGTGGCTCCGGGAACTGTTCCCTTGTCGCAGGTGGGAAGGTTAACCAGTGACGCCTAAAGACCTTTACGAAATCGATGGATACCGCTATGAGAGCAAGAAATTCCGCGACCTCATAGCAAGAAGCTACGCCCAAGGGCTGGCTGAGGCACGGGCAAAAGGGTGGGCAGTCTCGGTTGTGCGCGTGCTCGACCGCCGCGGCGTGCCAATGACCGACGCCGACCGCTCGCGAATCTTGAGTTGTACGGACCAGGCCCTCCTCGTCCGGTGGCTGGACCGGTCCTTGGACGCCACAACCATCGAGGATGTCCTGGCCGATTAGGGCTTGGCCGCCAGCGACGGCTGCGGGGGATCGGGAGCGCCTGTAACCCTGCGGACAAGAGCGCCGGATTCCTGTTCCGACGGGATGCTCGGCCCGCTCCTCGCTCGCAAGCTCGCTGCGATGCTCCCTCGTGCCGAGCTTGCCGGAGCGGAATCGGCAGGTGATTCCCCGAGGCTCAGGCTCGACCTCCTCAAATGGCACGCGGCATAACGGCGATCACAGCCGGCTCGGGCGGGGCCGAAACATCGGCGAAAGACGCGGCCGTGACGCGGAGCACGGTCGCCGCTCGGTGGGCCGGGGGCGGGCGCCGGCTCGGCTAGGCTGACCGGACATGCGGGCACTGCTGCTGGAGGGGATTCACCCCGACGCCGTCGCGCGGCTGAAGGCCGACGGGATCGAGGTGGAGACGCTCGGCCGGGCGCTGGACGAGGCCGAACTGATCGAGCGCGTGGCCGACGTGGAGTTGCTCGGCATCCGATCCAAGACCCAGGTCACGCCGGCCGTGCTGGACGCCGCGCCCAAGCTGCTCGCGGTCGGCGCCTTCTGCATCGGCACCGACCAGATCGATCTGGCCGCCGCCTCGGCCCGCGGCGTGGCCGTGTTCAACGCGCCGTTCTCCAACACCCGCAGCGTGGTCGAGCTGGCCCTGGCGGAGATCATCGCGCTGCACCGGCGGCTGACCGACAAGAACGCCGCCATGCACCAGGGCATCTGGGACAAGGCGGCCGACGGCAGCCACGAGGTGCGGGGGCGGGTGCTCGGCATCGTCGGTTACGGCAACATCGGCTCGCAGCTGTCGGTGCTGGCCGAGGCGCTGGGCATGACCGTCTACTTCTACGACACGGCCGACAAGCTGGCTCTCGGCAACGCCCGCCGCTGCGCCACTCTGGACGAGCTGCTCGCCGTGGCCGATGTGGTGACCCTCCACGTCGATGGCCGGCCCGGCAACAGCGGTTTCTTCGGCGAGCAGCAGTTCGCTCGGATGAAGCCGGGCAGCATCTTCCTCAACCTGAGCCGGGGCTTCGTCATCGACCACGCCGCGCTGCGGGCCCACCTCGAGTCGGGGCACCTGGCCGGGGCGGCGGTCGACGTCTTCCCCAAGGAGCCCAAGGGCCGCGGCGACGAGTTCGTCTCCGAGCTGCGCGGCCTGCCCAATGTCATCCTCACCCCCCACATCGGAGGGTCCACAGAGGAGGCCCAGGCCGACATCGGCTCCTTCGTGGCGAACAAGCTCGCCCAGTTCGTCGCCGAGGGCACGACGACGCTGTCGGTCAACCTGCCCCCGGTGGCACTCGCAGCGCGTCCCGGTGCGCACCGGCTCGTGCACATCCACCGCAACACGCCGGGCGTGCTCGCCCAGGTCAACGGCATCCTCGCCGAGCACGACGTCAACGTCGAGGGCCAGCTGCTCGGCACGCGGGGTGAGGTCGGCTACGTGCTGACCGACATCGGCGTGGACTACTCCGAGGCCGTGCTGGAGCGCCTGCGCGCCATGCCCGAGACCATCCGCCTGCGCGTGGCGTCCTGACCGGGCTGATCCCACCGTCCGGCGCCGGCTCAGGACCGGCCCGGCGGCGCAGGACGGGCTCGCCGTCGAGCCGAGCCGCCATTCAGCCGGCCGGCGGGCTGGCCGAGGGCGAGGCGCGGCGCCGGATCGCCCGCACGATCGCGCGGATGATCAGGACGACGATCAGCAGGGGAGTGGCGAAGGTGAACCACCACGGCACCACCGCGAAGACGTCGCCGCCGTTGATGTTGCCCACCGAGCCGGCCGTGTAGGCGTCATCGTCCCCCGGAATGGCGTACGCCTCGATCGTCCGGTTCCGGAACACCAGGTCCGCTTCCCCACTCCGGTCGACCGCGAAGTCCAACTCACCCGCCCCGATGTGCACGGTCCCCCGGTAGGTCTGGCCGTCGATGGTCCAGCGGGAGTCGGGGCACCTCGCCGAGGTGACCTGCAGTGCGTTATTGGTGGAGACGCGGCACCGCTCACCGATGGACACGGTCACGAGCTGGCCGTCGGTGACGACCTTCGACGGGCCAGCGAGCAGAGCCATGAACCCGAGCCCGGTGGCCGCGAACATCACGCCGCTGACCAGGGCCAGGGCCACCGTCCGCCGGCCGAGCGGGGGCGGCGGCGGCTGGTCCTGCGCCCAGGTACCCAGGTGCGCCCAAGCCGTCACGGCGTACACGGGAAAGACCGTGACGGCCAGCAGGATGGCGATGACTCCGTACGGCGACATCGCGACGGACCCGGCGATGAGCGCGGTGCCGATCGCGACGAACGCCAGGACAAGCATGGGCCACAGCCGCTCCGACCAGCGGGGCAGCCCGACGACCCCCACGAGGGTCACCGCGGAAACTATTCCCAGTAGGGTCACCACGCCCTGGGCCGGCCCGGAGACGGAGATCCAACCGCACACGGTGGCGGCGACGACGACCGCCAGTACGATCCCGACCCGGCCGCCTGTGCTCCGCCCCTTCGAGCCAGGCGCCCCCGCAGGCGTGGGCCCACCCTGTCCGGTCCCAGGGTCCATGGACGAAGCTCCCTTCCGCCATCGCCGCCAGCGAATGGCAGCGTAGCGAACTCGTCGCTGGCGCGCCGTCCCTGGCTCATTGAGCGCTGGCGGCGGGACGCCGGCCGGCTTAGGCTGCCCGGATGTCCACACCTTCGATCGGGCCCGACTTCTCGCACGTGACGTCGCAGGCCCAGGCGGAGGAGCTGGCCCGGGCGGGTCAGCTCGAGAAGCTGCTCCTGCTGCCGGAGATCTTCGGCGGCCAGCCCGACCTTCCGCACAACATCGTCTATGTTCCGGTCGGCTTGGGCGAGGTCAAGCGACACATCGACGAGAACATCATCGCCCCGCTGGCGCGGCAGGGCGCGGTCACCCGGTACTCGGCCACGCCCGAGTACACGGGAGACAGTTTCATCCCGATCGCAATCACGGTCACCGCCTCCGAGCCGGGCTCGTTCACGACCACGATCGCCGTGTGGGGCGAGGCGCTGACCCGTCCCTGACCGGACGGCGCGCCGACGCGGACCGGCCGGGATGCCAAGATCTCACAGCGCACGCAGGTAGGCGGTCACGGCAGCCGTCGTGCGGGCCGCGTCCCCGGTGGCGATGAGATCCAGGATGGCGCCCCGCAGCAGCGCCAGCACCTGCGTGCGCTGCGCCAGGCCCGCCTTGGTGCGTCGCACGGTGACCGGCTGGGCCGCGGCGAGCACCGCCAGCCAGTCGTCCACCGTGGACTGAGCAAAGGAGGCCCACGGCCCGTCCGGCTCGGTCAGCGAGCGGGCGTACGCCTCGGTCCACAGCACGAGCACCGGCCGATGCCGCGGGTCGCTCGCCCACGCCCAGATCCGGGCCGCGACCTCGGCCAGCGAGCCGGGCGGTAGACCCTCCAGCATGGACAGTTCGTCGGCCCGGGCCCGGGCGAGCAGGGCCCGGATCAGGCGGGCGTACTCCGGGTCCGTCGACGGAGGGAGGGCGTGACCCGATGAATGACCTCGAGACACGGAACGCATTCGCCGGGCTGCGCTCGGCCGTGCGCGACAGCGTGACCCCGCCCCCGGCCGCGAGCCTGCGGGCCCGGGCCGAGCGCCAACTACGTCGCCGGCGGTTCGTCACGGCCGGCCTCGCCCGGCCCGGTGGCCCGGGTCATTGACCCGACAGGCTGGCGCGGGGCACGGTAAACCTGAGGCCCGGGTCGCGCGTTAGGGATACGTGCTACCCAGCACGCAGCCGACAGCATGGGGGAGGAGCAGCGGGGTGACACCGGCCACCGTCCCCGGTGACAGCCCGCGCCGTGCGGGCCCCGCCGACGCTGCGCGCAGCGCCGGCCCGGACGATGAACCGCGTACCGCTGACCTGAGCACCGACGCGTGCACGGCGGATGAGGCGGTCACCGCCCTCTACACCACCGAGTACGCGTCGCTGGTCCGGCTGGCCACCCTGCTGATCGGCGACCTCGGCACGGCGGAGGAGGTGGTCCAGGACTGCTTCGTGGCCCTGCACCAGCGGTGGGGCCGGTTGCAGCACCACGGCGCGGGCGCGGCCTACCTGCGGCGCAGCGTGGTCAACCGATGCCGGTCGGTGCACCGCCATCGCCGGGTCGTCGACCGGTTCCTCCGCCGGGCTCAGCCGGAGACGATGCTCAGCGCCGAATCGGCCGCCATCGACCTCGATCGGTACACCGACGTCCTGGCGGCGGTGCGCACCCTGCCCGGCCGGCAGCGGGAGGTGTTGGTCCTGCGTTACTACCTGGACCTGTCCGAGGCCCAGACGGCCCAGGTGATGGGCATCAGTCCCGGGGCCGTCAAGAGCCACACCGCCCGGGCCCTCGCGGCCCTGCGGCGCGTCCTGGAGTCCCCGCAATGAGCGTCGAAGAGCAGCTGCGGCGCGCCTTCCACGCCCACGCCCAGCGAGTACAGCCGTCCGCCGATGCGCTGGCCACGATCCGCACACGGATCGCCCGGCGCACCCACCTGGCGAGGAGGATCACCGTGGGCCTCGCATCCCTGTCCAGCGCGGCGGTTGTGACGGCCACCGTCATCATCGCCGGCACTGTCAGCTGCGCACCACCGTCCACAACGGAACCAGTGCCGCCGGCCGGCCCCAGCTCGTCGGTCACCACCACGCCGACCACGCCCGCGCCGCCGGGCGCCGACCGGGTCCCGATCTACTACCTCGGCCAGGTCGGCTCCCGCATCATGCTCTACCGGGAGTTCCGTACGGTCACCCCGGCCGACGGCACACTGTCGGCCCGGATCGCCGCGGCGGTGCAGGAGATGCTGCGTAACGATCCGCTCGACCCCGACTACTTCGGTGCCTGGCCGGACGGCGCCACGGTGCGCGAGGTTCGCATCGAGGGCGATGTCGCGGTCGTCGCCCTCACCGGCGCCCTGACCAACAACGTCAACGTCGAGACCGCGCGGATGACCATCGAACAGCTCGTGTGGACGGTGACGGCGGTCGCCGCCGACGCCCAGTCCCCGCTCAATGGCGTCCGCCTGGTGGTTGACGAGTCGTCGCGGGCCAACCTGTGGGGCCACGTCGAGGTCAGCGGCGTGCTGCGCCGCGGGGACTCCACGCAGGTCCAGGCACCGGTCTGGCTGATCTCGCCGCAGCACGGCGACACCGTGGGCGACGGCGGTCCGCTGCCGGACGTGGGAGACCGAGCGGCCGGCCGCCCCGTCCCGGTCCATATAGACGGAACTGTCTTCGAGGCCACGGTCGCCCTGCGCGTGCTCGATGACAGCGGCACCGCGACGATCGAGACGTACGTGACCCTTGACGAGGGCGCGCCCGGCCGGGGCGAGGCCACCACGACGCTGACCCTGATGCCGGGCCGGTACACGTTGCAGGCGTTCGTCTACTCCATGGACGACGGCAGCGTCCAAGCGATGGACGACCACGAGATCACCGTGATCTGAGCCGCCGCCGTGACCTGAGTCGTCCCCGCGGCTGAGCGGGGCGGGCGCGCCTTCGGACCCAGCCCGCGCTCGCGGCGGAATCCCCGGACGCGGGCCCGGGCTGACCCGGCGGCACGGATCCGGCGGGGACTGGCGTCGGGGCCGGGGAAGGGGCAAGACTGTCGGGCGTGACCCGCTACGTCCAGGCCATGCCCGACCTTCCCGATGTCTACGCCGACGATCCTGTGCTGCGCTCCTGGCTGGCCCGCCTGCTCGGCCCGGACGGTTTCGCCGCCGCCGAGGGGCCGCTCAAGGCGCTCGCGGCCGAGGTGATGGGACCGCTGCGGGCGGCCCACGCCGACGCCGAGGCCCACCCGCCGGTGCTGCACCGCTACGACGGGTGGGGGGCGCGCGTGGACCGGGTGGAGACGAGCCCCGGCTGGGAGCGCCTTCGGGTGGCCGCCGCCGAGCACGCGCTGGTGGCGCTGCCGTACCTGCCGGAGGCCCGGGCCCGGTACGGCGAGCGAGCCCGGGTCGTGCAGCACGCGCTGCTGCACCTGTACGGTCCGGAATCGGCCACCTTCACGTGTCCGATCGCGATGGCCGACGGGGCGGCCGCCCTGCTGTCCCGGCCCGACGTCGACGCCGGGGTGCGCGACGCCTGGCTGCCCCGGCTGGTGTCCACCGATCCGGCCGTCGCGATCACCAGTGGCCAGTGGATGACCGAGTCCCAGGGCGGCTCCGACGTGGGCCGGGCCACCACGACCGCGCAGCCCGCTGGCGACGGGTCCTGGCGCATCCAGGGTGAGAAATGGTTCTGTTCGGCGATCGACTCGGCCATGGCGGTCGCGCTCGTCCGGCCCGACCCGAACGTGCCGGGGAGCAAGGGGCTGGCGCCGTTCCTCATCCCGCGCTACGCGGCCGACTCGCCGCTGGCCCAGGGCCTGCCCCCGCGGGCTCCGGCGCCGGGCATCGTCGTGCACCGGCTCAAGGACAAGCTGGGGACGCGGGCCGTGCCGACCGCCGAGGTCGGGCTGCGCGACGCGTGGGCGGTGCCGGTCGGCGACCCCACCACGAACGGCCTGCACCGGATGATGACGCTGGTCGTGGTCACGCGCCTGCACAACGCGGCCGCCGCCGCGGCCGGCATGCGGCGCGGCCTCGCCTACGCCACGGTGTACGCGCGGGCCCGCAGCGTTGCGGGTGGACGGTTGGCCGACAACCCGCTGCACCGGTCGACACTGTCCACATTGGCCGTTGACGCGCAGGCCGCGTTCGCCCTGGCCGCGCACGCCTTCGCACTGCTGGGCCGGGTCGAGGTGGCTGGGGACGCCGAGGCCGAGCGGGAGTTGCGCCTGGTCGCGCCGATCGCGAAGCTCACCACCGGCAAGCTCGCGGTCGCCGCGGCCAGCGAGTACCTGGAGTGCTTCGGGGGCGCCGGGTACGTCGAGGACACCGGGCTGCCCCGACTGCTGCGCGACGCCCAGGTGCTGCCGATCTGGGAGGGCACCACCAACGTGCTCGCCGTGGACGTGATCCGCGCCCTGGCTCGCGACCCCGGCCTGGCTCAGGTGTTCTTGTCCCGCCTGGACGAGGCCACGGTCACCGCCTCGAGCCTGTTCATCGGGGGTGCCGTGGACGGCCTGCGGGCGGCCCGGTTCGCCCTGGGGGACGCGCTCGCCGCGGCCGCCGCCACCCCGACCGATGAGCGGGTGGTCGCGGGCGCCCGGCAGATGGCGCTCACCATGGGCTACGGGCTGGCGCTGGCGCTGCTCGTCGAGCACGCCGCCGCCACCGGTGACGAGGCCACCAAGGTCGCCGCCGAGCTGTGGGGCCGGTCCCGCCTGGCCGCCGACGACATCGCCCACGACGCCCACACGGTCTTCGAGATCCTCTGCCCCTGACCGCAGCGGACGTCCGCCCAGGCTGACCGACGGGCACCTCCGCCCTGGCCCGATTCCGCTCCGGCGCCCAGGGCGGAGGTGCCCGCCGGTTCCGCTCCGGCCTGCGGCGCGGGAGAGACGCGGGCTCGCCACCCAAGCCCAGCCGTCCGGATTGCTCCCGGCATCGGTCT
>Ga0065720_1004457_pt1 | contig 12665 bp, 10 predicted proteins | sample Thericmetagenome_FD_59107 | JGI IMG/M metagenome (GOLD analysis project Ga0065720, IMG submission 59107) | Thermophilic microbial communities from the Joint Bioenergy Institute, California, USA of rice/straw/compost enrichment - eDNA_2 v2... | ecosystem: Engineered > Solid waste > Grass >... | reverse complement strand
GACATGAATACCGATGGCTTCGTCGTGTCGCTGTCGCCGGCGTGGATGGTCGGCGTCTTCAAAGGTAACGCGCCGGATACGGCCGGCAAATGGAGAATCGCGCAAATGCCGGAAGGCGCGGGCAACTGGGGCGGGGCGTTCGTCACGCTGCCGAAGGAAGGCAAACATCCGAAAGAAGCGTTCCAGTTCGCTTCCTGGCTGCTGAACAAGGAGCAGCAGCTGAAATCGTTCCAAGTGGGCGGACTGTTCCCGTCCATTCCGGAACTGTACTCCCATCCCGATTTCATTTCCTATAAGGACGATTATTTCGGCGGCCAGGCGACCGGCGTAGCCTTCGGCAAAGCGGCCGAGCGCGTGAAGCCGATGTATTACGGCCCGCTGCACGACACCGCCGACGGCCACGTGAAGAAGGCGCTGCGCAATGTGCTGGAGCTGAAGGCCGATCCCGAAACCGAATGGAAAAACGCGGTCGACGAAATCAAAAAATTGGCTGCGCGCTAATCACCCGCCAGGATGGTCCGGAAAACGTCCGGACCATCCTTTTGGCAGTGCCCATCGGCTAGAGGGGGCGTTTTGGGCTGTACACATCGGCGGAAGAGAGCCGCTGTTAGAAGTACGGCGTAGGGAGTGGGCTACGACTGGCGGTACGTCAAGGGTGGGATAGACCCCTTTTTGGTAGTACGTGATCGATAGGAGTTCGCCTCTATTGGCAGTACGTCAAGGTGGGAGAGCCCCCTTTTGGCAGAATGGCATAGGAGTGGGCTGCGATTGGCGGTACGTCAAGGGTGGACAGAACCCTTTTTGGCAGTGCGTGATCGAATGGAGTTCGCCACTATTGGCAATACGTCATAGGTGGGAGAGCCCCCCTTTTGGCAGTACGTGATCGGTAGGAGTCGGCCATTATAGGCCGTACGGTGTTGGTGGGAGTGGGCCGGCCGGAGGCGGACCGGCCGCACCAGCCCGGCATAGTGCGACATAAGGAGGAGAGCCGCTTGTTTCGACTCAGCGAGCAGCGAAGAATGGCGTTGACGGGGTATTTGTTCATTTCCCCGTTTTTTCTCCTGTTTGCGGTCTTCGGATTGTATCCGATCGTTTTTACGTTTTACTTGTCGTTTTTCAAATGGGATGCGCTCGGCCCGATGAAATTTAACGGCATTAAAAATTTCCAGTTTATTTTGACGGACGGCACGTTCTGGACTTCTTTCGGCAACACGCTGCTGATCAACCTGATGGGAACGGTGCCGCAGCTCGCCTGCGCGATGCTGCTCGCCGTCGTGCTCAATTCGGCGCTGCTGCGCATGAAGCAAGCGTTCCGCGTCATTTATTTCATGCCCAATATTACGTCGATTGTGGCCGTCGCCCTGATTTTCAGCGTGCTGTTCGCCAATGAGGGGGCGGCGACGTGGCTCGTGCAGCGTTTCGGCGTGGAAGAAGTGTCCTGGCGCGCCGGTTTTTGGGGCGTGAAAATCGCCATCGCCATCATGGTGTTTTGGCGCTGGCTCGGGTACAACATGATCATTTATTTGGCCGGGCTGCAGAGCATTTCGCCGGAATTGTACGAAGCCGCCAAAATCGACGGGGCGGGCGCGCGGGTGCGTTTTTTTCAGATCACCATCCCGCTCATGAAGCCGTTTATCTTTTTCACGGTATTGATTTCCACCATCGGGGGCATGCAGCTGTTCACCGAACCGTACGTGTATTTCAGCCAATCCGGCACCGCGACGACGCCGAAACCGGGCATCACGATGATGATTTATTTGTACAGCGAAGCCTTCCGCACGAATTTCTTCGGCACCGCGGCGGCGACGGCGGTCGTGCTGTTTGTGTTTACGCTGATATTTTCCTTGCTCAACACATACGTGACGAACCGCACGGGCGGTTCCGGAGGTGACCAATAAGATGACGGCTACCCGTACGGCGGGGGAAAAGCTCAACCCGATTACCGGCTTTTTCTTCTATGTGATCATGATCGCGGGCGCGGTCGTGTCGATTTTTCCTTTTTACTGGATGGCGGTGATCGCTTCCAGAGAACGCACGGCGGCGTTCCGGATGCCTCCGGAAATCGTGCCCGGCACCCGGCTGATCGAAAATTTGGAACGTGCGTTTCAGCGCATCGATTTTTTTCAATCGCTGTGGAACTCGCTGGTCGTCGCCGGACTGACGACCGTGTCGGTGCTGTTTTTTTGTTCGCTCGGCGGATACGCCTTTGCCAAGTTCCAGTTTCCCGGCAAAAAATTCCTGTTCGGCTTCGTCCTGTTCACGCTGCTCGTGCCGCAGCAGCTTTCGGTGCTGCCGGTGTATCTCATCATGGCGAAGCTGTCCTGGATCGACAGCTACAAGGCGCTGATCGTTCCGTCCATGGTGAACGCGTTCGGCATTTTCTGGATGCGGCAATATATCGCCAGCGCGGTGCATAGCGAACTGATCGAGGCGGCGCGCATCGACGGCTGCAGCCATTTTCGCGTCTACTGGAACGTGGCGGTTCCCATCATATTGCCGGCGTTCGCCACCCTCGGCATTTTTACGTTCCTGAACGTGTGGAACGATTTCTTCTGGCCGCTCGTCGTATTGAAAAACGAAGCCAAATATACGATTCAGCTGGCGCTGTCCCAGCTGCACTCCATTCGCGAAGGCGTCGACTACGGCATGATCATGGCGGCGACGCTGCTCGCCACGCTGCCGCTGATGGTCGTGTTTCTGTTGTTCAGCCGATGGTTCATCGCGGGGATCACGACCGGTTCCATCAAGTCCTGATCTTTCGAAAACAGGATTCGCGGACGCAAATGAAGAAATACCTATAAACCAATCGCCGCAAACGGCCTTTGAGAGGATGGACGGTATGAGACTGCGTCCGAAATTTTTGACCGGCATGCTGCTGCTCGTCGTCCTGCCCGTCGTCATGATGGGGGTGCTGTTTTATTTGGCGTTTTCCGATCTGATCGAGCAGAAAGCCGCCACCTATTTTCGCCTGGCGCTGCGCGACGCGGACCGGATGCTGGCGTATGCGATGAACGAAATCAATTCGGTCACCGATCTTGCGATTACGCAGGACGCGGTGCAGGCATTGTTGAAAGCGCCTCCGCAGTGGATTTCGAACGAACAGGCCCGCGAACTGAACAGCTATATCATGACGCACCCGAAGGTGACCTCGTTCAGCCTGTACAACAACGAGCGGTTGGTGTACCGCACCAACTTTTCCAGCGTGGACGTTTCGTACGAGGAGCTGGTCCGCTCCGACGCGTACTTGAAAGCGGTGCAAAGAAACGGACGGCCGTTATGGCTCGCCCCGGGCGAGAACGAATGGTCCCGCAGCCGTGCCGGCGAAATTGTCATCCTCCGCAAAATCAAGGAATTTCATACGCTGCGCGACATCGGCACGCTGCTCGTCACCGTCAAGGCGGATTTGCTGGAACAGGTGTTCTGGGAGGCGTCGGTGGACGGAGAGATTTTGCTGGTCAACGGCAAAGGGCAAATCGTGTACAGCAAATCCGGCCTGCGTGTCGGCGAAATGCTGGAGCCGTCGGTGCGGGAAGCGCTGCAGGCACAAGGGGAGAAGGACTATGTGATTCGGCCCTTTGCGGAGGAATCGTCTTTTATCGCCTATTTGTCCACGACGCAAAACGAATGGGTGATGATGGCGGTGACGCCGGAAAGCAGGCTGTTTCAGGAAGTCAAGCTCGTGCGGAATTTGGCCGTCGCCATTGTGATGTTTCTGCTTCTGACGGCATATTTGTTTGAAAAACTGTTTATTTCCCGGCTTGTGTTCAAAATTTTGAAAACCGTCAAGGGGCTTCGCCAGGTCGAGGAAGGCCGGTTCAAGGAATTGACGGAGAGCCACAAGTCCGACGATGAAGCGGATTTGCTCGTGCGCGGGTTCAACCGGATGACGAGGCAAATCCGCGATTTGATCGCCCAAGTGGAGAAAGAGCAGCGGCAGAAAAAGGAAGCGGAAATGCAGGCGCTGATCGCCCAGATCAATCCGCACTTCATTTACAATTCGCTGGAATCGATCAATTCGCTGGCCGTGCTGCAGGGCAACCGCGACATTTCGCGCATGGTCGTGTCGCTCGGCAAATTGCTGCGCATCAGCATCAGCGAAAACAAGGAACTCATTCCGCTGGAAATGGAACTGGAACATGTCCGCCATTACATGCGGATTCAAAAATACCGGTTCGAGGACAAATTTGAATACGAGCTCGAACTGCCCGCGCATTTGAAGCCGGTCATGACGCAGAAGCTCATCATCCAGCCGATCGTGGAGAACGCGCTGTACCATGCGATTGAGCCGATGAGCGGGAAGGGGCTGATCCGGGTCTGCGTCGCCGACCAGGGCCGGGACGTGCTGATCCGCGTTTGCGACAACGGGGCGGGATTCGACGCGGAAACGTTGGAAAAGCTGGACCGCCTGCCGTGCCGGAAAAAAACCGACAGCGGCGTCGGGCTCGCCAACGTGCACGACCGGCTGCGCATCCGGTTCGGACCGCGTTACGGGGTGCTCGTCTGCTCCGCTCCCGGACACGGAACGACGGTGCAGATCCGCATTCCCAAATTGCTCGAACCGGCGGTCGAAAGGGGCGAAGAGGCATGAAGCCGGCGCGATTCGTGTCTGTCCGGTATGTGCTGCTTGCGCTGTATTTGGCGGCCATCGTCTGGCTGATCGCCGACGGGTATCAGGTGTACTCGGGAGAGGAGCGGCATGCCGACGCCGCCAAAGCGACGCTCACGTTCCGCCATTTCTGGCTGCAGGAATACAATTTGCCGGTCGAGCGCATCGTGACGGAGCTCATCGAAGCGTTCGAGGAGCAGTATCCGCAGTACAAAATCGATTTTGAAGGGCTGGACCAGACGATTCATCGGGAGCAGAAACTGAAGTCCGAAATGGTCACCGGCACGCAGCCCGACATCATGGCGCTGTTCGGCGGGGCGGAGATCGAGCCGTATGTCCGCGCGAAAAGGCTTCTGGATTTGACCGACTGGCTGAAAGAGACGGGGCTCTTCGAACGCTTCAAGGATCTTCAACTGTGGACGTTTGACGGACGCGTGTATGGACTGCCGATGGAAGGCAACGCCGAGCCGCTGTTTTACAACAAACACATTTTTGCCGAGTTGTCCCTGCGTCCTCCGCAGACGATCGACGACCTGCGGCACGCGGTGTCCGTTTTGCGCGACAACGGGTACATTCCGTTTGCGCTCGGCAACGCCGATCGATGGCAGGCCGGCATTTACGCCCATTATTTCATGGACATGTACGCGGGGGAGGAGCCGTTTCAACGCATCATCCGCGGCGAAGGGAATTTTGATCATCCCGGATACCGGGCGGCGTTCGCCGATCTGGTCGCGCTCGGACAGATGGAGGCGTTTCCCGAAAACGTCAACCAGTTGGACGCGGAAGGGGCGATCCGCCTGTTTACCGGCGGGCAAGCCGCCATGTATTTGAACGGAAGCTGGGATATCAACGTGTTTTACGATGACGACGCGCCGGAGTCGTTCCGGGACGCGGTCGGCGTGCTGCCGTTTCCGAAGCGGCGCGCCCACGACGAACGCATCTCGTTGGCGGGAGGCTACACGTTCGGTCTCGGCGTGTCGGCGAATTTGACCGAGGAGGAGAAACAGGCGGCGCTTCGGTTTCTGGAGATCTTGTACAGCGAGGAAGCGCAGCTGCGGCTGCTCTATGAAGCGATGCGCATTCCTTCGATGAACGTCACCTATGACGAAAACCGGATCGGCGCCATTTACGCGCAGGTGGTCGATTTGACCGAGCAGGTGGATCACATGTTCGTTCCCTACGACAACATGCTTCCGCCGGAGGTGAACCAGGTGTTTTTGCAAGCGGCTTCACTGTTGATCACCGGGCAGATGACGCCGGAAGAAGCGATCCGGGAACTAAACGCCGCATTGTAGCGGGGAGGTGCTTCCGATGGAAAACGATCGGATTCGCATGCTGATCGTGGACGATGAACCGCTCATTCTGCGCAGCCTGAAGCAGGCGGTAGACTGGGAAGCGATCGGCGTCGACATTGTCGGGGAAGCGCGCAGCGGCGAAGAGGCGCTGCGGCTGTGCCGCGCGGAGATGCCGGATTTGGTGCTGAGCGATATCCGCATGCCGTCGATTGACGGGCTGGAATTGATGAGGCGCGTCAAACGGGAGGACGCCGATACCGTGTTCATCCTCATCAGCGGCTACGGCGAATTCGAGTATGCGCGCGAAGGGCTGCGGGAAGGCGCGTTCGACTACATCCTGAAACCGATCGACCATGAGGAGCTCGAGGCGGCGGTGCAAAAGGCCGCCGCGGAAATCCGGATCGCGCGCGAACGCCGGCGGGAAGAGGACCGGCTGCTCCACTCGGTGCAAACGTTGTCGATGCTGGCGCGGGAACGCATGTACGCGCAGGTCATGGAAGGCATCTATGAATCGGGCGGCAAATGGCAATGGCTCGACCAGAGCGAGCTCGACAAACGCTATTTCATGTTTCTGATCGGCCTGGATCAGTTTGAGCAGCTGCGCGCGCAATGGTCGGACGGCGAATACCGGCTGTGGATGTTTGTCGTTCGCAACATCGTCGAGGAAATCGGGGAGCGGGAGGGCGCGCTCGCGGTGTTCCCGTTTCACCAGGGAGAATGGGTCATGCTGTGGGCCGCTTCCGCTCGCCGGAAACAGCAGGAAATCGCCGGGGAGCTGATCGAAGCGCTGCAGCGATATGCGCGATTGACCGTGTCCATCGGCATCAGCCGGGTGTTCGAGGGGCTTCCTTCCCTGGAAGAATGCTACCAGAGCGCCAAACGGGCGCTGTTGCGCCGGTTTTACTCGGGCGGCGGACAGTGGTTTCCCGATGAGGAAGCGCACCGTTCGGACGACCGAACGATCGGAAAGCTAAGGGCGCTGGAACGCCGGCTGCTGAACGACATCAAGGTGCTGAACGGCGACCGTGTCGGCAAGGCGTTGGACGAATGGGGAGAAGTCGTGCGGGAAGCTTCGCTGCCGCGGGAAATCGTCGAACAGCTGTATCTGGAGCTGTCCGCGCTGATTCGCCGGCAGCTGGAATTCATGCTTCCGGACACCGGTCGCGGGGACGAATTGTTGCTGCCGCTTTTGCGCAACTCCGAATCCGCGGAAGAAATGCTGGCCTGCCTGAAGCGAAAAGTGTTGGAATGGATCGGAAACATTACCGACGGCGGATGGTCGAAAGAGCAAATCCGCGCGTCGATCCAGAGGGCGAAAGATTTCATCGCCGATCAATATCACCGGGATATCGGCATCGACGACGCGGCCGAAGCGGCCGGCGTCAGCGTGAGCCATTTTTGTTACACGTTCAAGCAGGAAACCGGCATGACGTTTCTGGAATATTTGACGCGCTTCCGCATCGACAAGGCGTGCTACATGCTGGAGCATACCGACGTCAAAGTGTTTCAGGTTTCCCAGATGGTCGGGTACCAGGATGCGAAATATTTCTCGCAGGTGTTCCGCAAAATGATGGGCTGCAAGCCTTCCGAGTTTCGCGAGCAAATGCGTCGGAAAGGCGGTTGAACGAATGGGGTTGTGCGGCCGGCAGCCCGATTTTTAGCCGTTGCCGGTGTCCAATAAAGCGGAGGGCGCTAATGGACACCGGCGACACCGTTAACATGGCAAAACATTGGATCATCGGTTTCATTTCCTTACGGTTTCGCACGATTTCACAAACGCCTCGAACAACCGGTAGTTATGCACGTCCTTTTTGTAATTGAACTCCGGATGCCACTGCACGGCCGCGATGAACGTTTTGTCCGGCATGATCACGGCTTCGACCAGCCCGTCCTCGGCTCTCGCGGCGGGAACGAGCTGATCCGAAAGCGTCTTGATTCCCTGGTGGTGATAGCTGTTGACATGCAGCACTTCCGCACCGACCATACTGTACAGCGGGGTCTCCTTTTCCACATACACCTTATGAACGGGTTCGGTATACGGGGGATTTTGTTTGTGGACCACCTCCGACTTGAAATAAGTCGGAAGATCTTGATACAGCGTGCCGCCCAACGAGACGTTGAACAGCTGCAGCCCGCGGCAAATGCCCAACGCCGGTTTGTCCAATTTGACCGCAAGTTTGAACAGGGCGTTCTCCATCACATCCCGCTCGACGCATATGTCTCCGCACACTTCTTCCACGTCCTCGCCGTACATTTTGGGATGGATGTCATGTCCCCCCGTAAAGAGAAATCCGTCAAACCGATCGGCGATTTGCGCGATGGCTTCCGCATTCGTCGTTAAAGGCAGCATGAACGGAATGCCGCCGGCGTCTTCAATGCCTTTCATATAGCCGGGAAGCATCCAGTAACTTTCCTTGTCGTCATCGTACAAAGGCAGCACACCGATGAAAGGTCTTCCCATACAAACCCCTACCTGTCATATAATATTACATACATTGTACAACAAAATAACTAAAATGGGTATATTTGTTTACTGNNAGAGGNCGACAATTGCATGGCAGGCCATCCCCGTCATGCGGCGTGGTCTGTAACCGCTGTCGGGAGATCGACGAAATGCCGCCGAAAGTCCATGGAAAGCCGCCGGGAAACCGTGGAAGTGCGTGGAAAACCGTCTGAAAACCGTGGAAAGTTGCCCACCGTGAAAAGTTGCCTGGAAACCGTGGAAATGCGTGGAAAGGCCCCCGGAAAGTGCGCGGAAAGCCGCTGGAAAACCGCGGGAGACGCGGAAATTCCGGCGGCTTTTGCGTACCCTTGTCCGAATGCGGAAGGAAGGGAAGCGAATGGAAAAAGAAAGAGGGTTAGCTTTACCGAATGGGACTTGGTCTGCCATTTTCCAATAAGAACCGTTACGCATTCATGATCGCTTCGGCAAACGCGACGGTTTTGATCAATTTCGGATATTCCCCGGGGGACGCTCCGTCTTCCACGCTCCAGCAGGCGCCCATGGCGGTTTCCACGTAAAGGCATCGTTTGAGGACGGTTTCCGGGATGCGCAGTTTTTGTCCCAGGACGCGGAGGATCTTGTTGATTTTCCGACGGGTTTCTTCCGTAATCTCTTCATCGAACTCGTTCAGGACAAACCGGGGAACGTCAAACACCGGGTCGCCGACGACGCCTTTGGGGTCGATGATCTTATACGTTCCATTCTCCGCCAGCAACATATTGTCATGATGGAAATCGCCGTGCAGCAGCATCCGCCGGGAATACACGGCGGACAGCGACAGGCAGATGTCTTTCGCTTTTTGCATATGCCGGGCCAGTTCCGCGCAGTCGCGCCTTCGGCTCATGTATTCCGCAATCCTGTCCACCCATCCGGTGTAGGTCGGAAAACGTTCCGCTTCGTCCGCTTCGATGTGCAGTCCCTCAAATAGGGAACAAAAGACGGCCAATCTATTGTCCAACGACGGTTCGTTCCTCAAAGGGGTCCCCGGTTTGACCGCCTCTTCAAGCAGGATGCCGTTTTCCAGGTCCGCTTCATATACGCTGCAGAATCGCTTTCCGTTGTATTGGCGCAGCGTATGGAACTCCGCGGCGATGTCCGCGGGGCGTCCGAATTTCAGCACGGCGGGCCCGTATTTTGGTGATGCGCATCGAAACACCACGTTCGCGGAAAAGGAAGGAATCAGGCGCAGCGAGGTCAACGACCACTGCTCCGCGCACATGTCCAGGTGCCGCCGCAGTTTCTCATAAAAATCGGCGCCGAAACGGACGACGATCGCCCGAAGGTCATCCGCCGTCCATTCAAAATGTCTGCTCATATCTCCGCATCCCCTCTACTGACGAACGGTTGGTGCTGGTCGTGCTGCCATTTTACCATAATGGTCAGAACGGTGAAGCGGGAAAGATGCAGGCTGAATCCCGCCGTGAGACGCGACGATGATTGGGAGCTGGGCGCTTCCGTCAAATTAAAGACATTTTAAAGTCGTGTCTTTAAATCGCGGATTGGAGTATGATGAAGGTGACAACACCATGTGGATGAAGGAGTCGAGGCCATGAGAACAGAGGAACAGCTGGAACGTCGGTTGGCGGAACCGACCGAGGAACTCGTGCGTGACCTCGCCGAATTGGACGGCGATCTGATGCTGCTCGGCATCGGCGGCAAAATGGGGCCGAGCATGGCGCGCCTGGCGATCAACGCCATTCGCGCCGCGGGGACGGACAAAAAGGTGTTCGGCGTGTCCCGGTTTTCGGATGAAAGGCTGAGGCGGCAGCTGGAAGCCGACGGCGTCGTCACGATCGCGGCCGATCTGCTCGACGAGCGCCAATTGGCGCAGCTGCCCGACGTCAAAAATGTGATTTATCTGGCGGGCACGAAATTCGGCACGACCGGAAACGAACATTTCACTTGGGCGATGAACGCGTATTTGCCCGGCCGGGTGGCGGAAAAGTACAAAAATTCGCGCATTGTCGTGTTTTCCACGGGCAACGTGTATCCGCTCACCCCCGTCAAACACGGAGGCGCGACGGAATTGACGCCGCCCGATCCCGTCGGGGAATACGGGCAGTCCTGTCTCGGCCGCGAACGGGTGTTTACTTATTTCTCGCATAAAAACCAAACGCCGATGGCGATCTACCGCCTGAACTACGCCATCGACCTGCGGTACGGCGTGCTGGTGGAAATCGCAAGGTCGGTCAAAGAGCGGCGGCCGATCGACGTGACGATGGGACACGTCAACTGCATTTGGCAGGGGGATGCCAATGCGATCGCGCTGCGGGCGCTCACGGTTTGCAGCACGCCGCCGGAAGTGATCAACGTGACCGGGCCGGAGACGATTTCGCTGCGCTGGGCGGCGCAGGAGTTCGGCCGGAGGTTCGGCGTGGAACCGGTCATTGTCGGGGAGGAGGCGGACACCGCCTTGCTGAGCAATTCCGCCAAAGCGATGCGGCGGTTCGGCTATCCCCGCGTCACGCTGATGCAGATGATCGATTGGATCGCGGAATGGGTGAGCAACGGCGGCATCAGTTGGAACAAACCGACTCATTTTCAGGAGCGGGAGGGCAAGTTCTGATGACAAAGTCGGGCAAAACCTTGACACCGGAGCAGCGCGCAGCGCTGCATGACGGTCTCGTCATCCCCGCGCATCCGCTGGCGCTCGACGCCTCGCGCCGGTTGGACGAACGGCGCCAACGCGCGCTGACCCGGTATTATATCGCCGCGGGCAGCGGAGGCATCGCCGTCGGCGTGCATACGACGCAGTTTGAAATCCGCGATCCGGGCATCGGTCTGTACGAGCCCGTTCTGCGGCTGGCCGCGGAAGAAACGGAGCGGGCGCGGCCGGACCGGCCGTTTCTGAAAATCGCGGGCATTTGCGGGCCGACGGAGCAGGCGGTGAAAGAAGCCGAACTGGCCGTCCGTCTCGGTTACGATGCCGGTTTGCTCAGCATGGGGGGGCTTGCGGGCTGGACGGAAGAGCAGCATCTTGAGCGCGCAAGGGAAATCGCTTCGATCATGCCGATTTTCGGATTTTACTTGCAACCGTCGGTCGGCGGGCGTGTGTTCAGCTATGATTTTTGGCGGGAGTTCGTCGACATCCCCGGCGTCGTCGCGATCAAAATCGCGCCGTTCAACCGGTACCAGACGATCGACGTGGTGCGGGCCGTCTGCCACTCTCCGCGCTGCGACGACATTGCGTTGTACACCGGCAACGACGACAATATCGTCAACGATTTGTTGACGGTGTACCGGTTTTCGGTCAACGGACGGACGGTGGAAAAACGGATCGTCGGCGGTCTGCTCGGACATTGGGCGGTATGGACGAAAAAAGCGGTCGAACTGCTGGAGGAAATCAAGCGGGTTCGTGCGGAGGAGCGCATCTCGCGGGAATGGTATACGCGCAACATCGAAGTGACCGACGCGAACGCCGCGTTCTTCGATCCCGCGCACCAATTTGCGGGCTGCATCGCCGGCATTCATGAAGTGCTGCGCCGGCAGGGGCTGCTTGAGGGCACCTGGTGTCTGAATCCGCACGAGACGCTGTCGCCGGGGCAGGCGGAAGAGATCGATCGCGTGTATCGGGACTATCCGCATTTGAACGACGACGAGTTTGTACGGGAACATTTGGCGGAATGGCTCGGAAACGGAGCGTAACTGCCGGCGGGGTGTTGCCCATTGTGCGCGGCACGTAGTGCGGCGGCATATGAGGTCGCAGCGGCATGATGGAAGCTGTCGTTTCATTGCGAATAGCCGATCTCATGAAGCTGCCGATCGATGGGGCACAAGATGGATGGGTGATGGAGTGCAAAAATACATTATATTCCGAGCATGAAACGCCGAAACCGTCTCATAAAATGCAAATTTGCACTACATTCACTGAAATCTGAAGAATCTGTACAAATTTAATGTAAAAATGCATGTTTTGGAATCCATGCTCGTTTGAGACGCGTCTGACAGTTGCCCCTGACGGTGATCCACACGAAATCGACAGCCTCTGATGTGCCGCGAACATGGTGGGAAACAGCATCCCGGTTGCGGCCGTATGCGTTGTGGTGCCTGTATTTCGGCGGCCGCTGTATTGGTGTGCTGTGTAGCGGTGTACTGAATTTCGATCTGATGCTTCGGCGCGCGTGTATCGGTGTGATGTGATGAGGCAAGCTGTGATGCGGTGAGCTTTGTCTCGCCGGGCTATGTTGCGGTGTCTGTGTTGAGGCGTGCTGTGTGTGTCTTGAGTGCAGGAGGATGCCCATGCGGTTTAAGGACGTGTTTT
>Ga0065720_1020804_pt1 | contig 12667 bp, 6 predicted proteins | sample Thericmetagenome_FD_59107 | JGI IMG/M metagenome (GOLD analysis project Ga0065720, IMG submission 59107) | Thermophilic microbial communities from the Joint Bioenergy Institute, California, USA of rice/straw/compost enrichment - eDNA_2 v2... | ecosystem: Engineered > Solid waste > Grass >... | reverse complement strand
TAGCAGAAACGGAAATACTGGCAGACGTGTGAGCCAACGGGCAACCGTACCGTCAAGCAAAACAGGGCGGGAAGTTACGGAGTTGGGAAGTGGCTCCCCGGGCTCAACCCTCTTCGAAGTTTCTCCGCGCTGGGTGATTGCGATTAAAGTCACTCATTCTCAAATCCGTGACTTGAGAACTTGAGCGTTCGGCTATTCTCGGTCACGGTGCGCACGATGTTGTCGGGGGCTCCTTGGGGGAGACGTGCTTCGACCTCCAAGGTAACTGTCACTTGGGCGCCTGGCAGCCCAGCCAGGTGGGCGATCACCTCTTCAGCCACTCTGCTGGCATCTCTTCCCACCCGAGTGGGATCCAATGTCACGCTGCCGTGGAATCGTCGTGGTTGTGGGGGCACAGGCGGTTGCGGTTCCGTGCCTGGCGATGGCTGGACTGGTGGGGTGAGCCACGGGCTTGTACCGGGGCCCGACGGTGCTCCACCGCCCGCTGGCTCCGTCTCGGCGTCCATCTGCCGCCGCGCAACTTCAGGCTTGACGAGCATACCCGGAGGATCCGTATCCGGAAGCACGACGTGTCGTCCGCCCCGCAAGGCGCGATACCTGCCAGCCGCCTCATCGTAGCTATCCGCATAGGCGAACGAATCCCGCTCCCAAGTAAGCAACGCCAGTCCTTCTCGCACGGCGCCTAGCAGCACAGCGGAGTTCTTCAGCCGCGGCAGATAGAGGTAGCGGGCAAAATCTTCCACCAACTGCCGGATCTCCACGTGATCGCCGCGCCAGAGCGGAACACGGTCGAGATCCATCCGCAGCCGTGTTCCGGCTAGGGACGTAATCAGCAACTCGTCGGATCGCAGTTTCTTGCTGGCCCGGACAGCAAGCGCCTCCTGGCCCGTCAGTCGAATTGCCTGCCAAGTCACCTCGGCCCGCGGGTCTTGCTGGGTTGGCACGATCAGCCACTGATATGTCTCAGGCAAGCGAGCCGCTACTGTCAGATCGGCCGACTTCTTCTGCTCCTCAGCTTGACGGACCTGGAACGGCGTCAAATCAAGCGTTTTCTGATCCAGCACGATGGAGTCCCACGCCAGATACCGGCGCACAGCGTCATCGAGGTCCTGCAACCTGGTGCGGTCGGCAGCGAGAAATACCAATGTATTCCGGCGGAGACGCGGAGCCGTGCCTCGATTCTCCAGAATCTGTTTGGCGGCAGCCAAGGCCGGGCTTTCGCCTTCTCGGACGTGGGGCTTGTCGGGGCCCAACACTACCAGGCGGGCGTCGCAATCGTCAGGAACATCCTGGCTGGATTGGGGAAGTGGATGCACCCGGCTGAAATCACCGGCTGACCGCACGTCAATCCGGACTCGCCTCTTGATCTCCTCGACAACCTTGTCCGGTTCACGCTTGAACTGCTCGGCGCGGTCCTCAGCGAGCTTGGTTACCGTAGGCTGGGTCGAATACCAATAGCGCGTGCCGTCCTGGTAGAGATAAGTGGCCGCGCCCGCCAGGCGCCGGAGCGCATCCCCGAAGATCGCCGGCGTCTCGCCCGGCACCACGCAGCCAAGTTTGATCCTCCGGTCCTCGATGCCGTGATGCGCCGCAGTGGCCGTGGGCGCCGAGCCCAGGTAGATGGTGCGGGCTACCCGCCGGCAGGCCTGGTACTTACCAAGCGCGGGCACATCGCTATCGAGCCGCACGGGGAGCGCGGCCGGGCCGTCCACATCCTTCTCGATCACGGGCACCCAGTTATCGGACAGATATCGCGTCAGCTCAAACTGCACGCGAGGATCGTCGATTGGAATAGTGGAGGGGAGAATCAGGGGATTTCGGTCCCCTTTCTCCCAGAGGCTATGAATGACCGCCGCCATCAGCCGCAGCACGCCCCGGGTCCGCTGGAACTTCAGCAGCGTCGACCAATCGGTGTAGAGCCGGTCAAAGATCTCCGGATGGATCGGATAGGCTGCCTTGAGTCTCTGCTCGTAGTCCGCCTCGCGGCATTCCGGTGGAAACTCCTGATGCTGAGCGCGATAGAGATCCGCAAACGCACGGGCAGTCACATCCCGAGCTTTGAACTGTTCCGGGTCGGTCATTGGCTGAAAGAGGCGCCGGCGGACGATCTCAAAACTCTCTTCTGCCGACGCCGGGCGCCAAGAGGACTCGATTCGCCCAACGACGTTCTTGAGCCGGTCCAGCGCCTCGCGTCCCCGCAGACCACCCACCTCAACGTCTTCCGCCTGCACATGCGGAGAGCCGGCCGTATCCGAGGCAGGAAGGCTGATGACCACCAGGCAGTTGCGCGCCGCCCGGGCTGATTCCGTCAGCGCCTGCGCGAAGGAAAACTGTGTCTCAAAGCTCCCGCCGGGCAAGTCGGCAGTGTCGTGGAGCTGGCGAGCGTATGCCACCCACTCGTCGATTAGGACCAGACACGGACCGTACTCATTGAAAAGCTGCCGTATCACATCGCCGGGGCTCGTCGCCCGCTCGTCATCCACCCGAATGCGCTCGAAGGCCGCCTTGCCGCCAAGCTGCCAGGCCAGTTCGCCCCAGAGCGTCCGGACTACTGTTCCGTCTGGTTTCGTGGTTGGGTTACCGGGCGAGATGCGGTTGCCGACGAGCACCACGCGCCGGACCTTGGGCAACTCCTTCACTCCGGTTTCTTTCAGCAGCGCTTCCACGCCGGGCATCTCGGCCGGCGGCGTTCCCGAGCAGAGATGATACAGCGCGAGCATCGAATGGGTTTTGCCCCCACCGAAATTCGTCTGAAGCTGTACCACCGGATCGCCGCCCTTCCCCGACAGCCGCTCTACCGCGCCGGTCAACAGCCGCTTCAGGCTGTCCGTCAGGTAGGTCCTGCGGAAGAACTCCACTGGCTGCTTGTACTCGGCTGTTCCCTCGCCGATGTAGACCTGCCAAAGGTCGGCTGCGAACTCGGCCTGTTGATACCGCCCGCTGGCGACATCCGGGTGGGGGGTGGCGACCTCCCGCCACGGCTTCAAGGCGCCGCTTGCCGCCGCTTCCACCAGCGAGCCGCCGGCCTTGCGCTTCTCGCTGCGCACCTGCTCGTCGAAACGCAGGCGCAGGAGCTCGGTCTTCATCCTCTCGATCTCGTCCGCTTCGCGCGCCGAGATCGCGCTGAGCAGACGCCCGCACGAGTCTAGCGCGCGGTAGGCGTCGTCGGTCGAAAACGGCTCCTGGTGCGCCCACTTGTTTCGCCAGTCGCGCAGTTCGGAAAGCAGACTCCTCTCGGCCGGCCCCAGGGTCTTCCGGAACACGTCGTTCCACGAGTCCCACATCACCTTGAGCAGCGCCGATGCATCCCACTCCGCTGGAGACTTCCTGCTGTTCAGGCGGTCCTCGCCAAGCACCCGCAGCAGCTCATTCTGGGCCCGCTGGCCGAAGGTGCTCTTGAATTCGCGCTCGATGAAAGGCGCAAGGCCGGCCCTCAGCAGATCCAATGCCTTGCCGACGCGCTCATGATTCGTGATGGCCATAGGAACTCGCTATCCGAGGTGCCGGATCTCCACGTCTCCCCAATGTTCTTTGAGATACTCCGCGACCAGGCGCCGGTGGCAGTGATCCGGTTTGTCCTCGCTGCACAACAGGCAGCCGTCGGCGATCACGTCCCGCGATACCTGGTCTTCGATCTTCCGCTCACGCATCAGTTCGAGAAAGCTGCGTTCGTATACCTGCCAGTCACCCTTGTGCTTCTTGTACTCATCGAGAAGCTCTTGCGTCGGCGCCAGAATCGGAAGGTGAACGTACTCCATGCCGCAGATCTTCTCAAGGAAGTACTTCAGATCCTGCTTCTTGGCGAAGCCAGCGAGCTGTGAGACGTTGTTCAGGCGCACGTCCACCAGGCGCCTGGCGCCCGACTTGCGCAGCACCTCGAAGAACTGTTCCGCGCTCTTCTTGGTGAATCCAATAGTGTAAATCGTCATGGGGCGACTCTGACCTTCTCTTCCGGTTCCGGCCTTTCCGTGTACGCCACGCGCTCTTGCTGCCGCGCACAGGCTTCCTCAACCAATTCCTCGCGGGAGCGGAACAGGTCATCCTGAGTGAAGCCGAAGCGCTCTAACAAGCGGTTCATCGTGTCCCGATGCGCTTCGATGTTGCCGTCCGCGAGAATGTGCAAAACCGATGCGCCGGCCTTCTCGAGCGCCGGCGCAACGAGGAGTCCACGGTGGCAGTCCAACGGCTCCCGCTCGGCGCACATCAGCGCGACCCGGTATTTCTGCGCTCCGGCAAGAACCCGTTCGATCCCTTTCCGAAACGGCTCGGTCAACGCGACAAGCCGGTACTGTACTTGACCGTTCACGTACCAGGATGGATCTTGAGGCCGCCCGCCCAGTTCCTTGCCCAGGAACGAGTACGCGATGCCTGCCTGCTTGAGCGCCTCGGAAAAATCGTCACGATTGAACTGCGGGTGCAGGCGGCTCATGGGAACCGAGCGGACGTCCGCCACCGCCGTGATGCCGTGCTGCGCCAGAAGCCGCAGGAACCCTTCCAGCGTATGGTTGGAATGGCCGATCGTGAAAACTTGAGTCTCCGCGCCCATAGCACTTATGTCCATCCGATTACTGCCGCGATGAGCTTGTACGCATACACTTTGTTGGGGTCGTTGTTATCTCTCAGTGGTTCTCCGAGACTAATGGTCAGGTAGCATGCTTTTCGCCCAGTCAAACGCCTGATGTCCTGGCGAGCTAGGTCCTCGATCACGGGGTCGGTAACCCGCAAGCTGTACCGAACGCGCCCCAACGTGAAGCACCCCCGGATGCGAAGGGAGTTGTCCCAGTGGTGAGAGGTGAACTCGAAATCCGTCGCGTGAACCAGTTTCAAGGAGTTCGTCTGAGTGTTTGCGTCCTCCAGTGGTACGCGATCATTTTGGCCTCTTGAACTGCTATAGCCATCGATCCACAACGGAGCAGGCGGATCGGCGAGCTCTGCTAATCGCGCAGCTGGAAACCGTTCGACCTTTACCCAGCGCTGAGTTGGATCGAGGAGCCAGTTCTCCTGCTGGTAATATCTCGGGCAGGGCTGCAGGAGGGGGACGTCGATGATATCCAAGACTAGTGGGTCCCCACCGCCTGCGTAGCAGCGCTCACTTTGGGAGACTTCTTCCTTGGGACGGCTACTCACCGGCCGTATCCAGGCGCCGGGCCTGCCGTTGATCAGTTCCTTGCCCGCGACGCACCGACCTTGAAGCTTCCGGGAGTTTGCCAGGCAGACGATTCGCTTCGTGACGCCCATAGTCGATCAGCCCTCAAACAGAGCGCCCTGCTCCTCGCTCTTGGCGCGCGCCAGCCGCGCGATCTCCGGCCAGCCCAGCACCAGCGCGTTATAGGCCTGGGCTTCCTGGGACCGGTTCTTGCGCTCGCTGAGATCGAAGAGCCGGTAGGCCAGGTCGCGCGCCAGCTCGCCCTGGGCGCCGATCTTGCGCAAGAGTTCCGCCGTGGCGATTTCTCCTGCTTTCTCATGGTAGTAGACGCGCAGCAGATGATGCGTCAGCTCCCAGTTGGTCAGTCGCTTATCTGAAGCCGGGTCCCAGTCCTTGGGCAGTTCCTCCGGGCGCAGCAGCCGCACCTTGCCTCCCCGCGAATGGACGATGCCGGACTGCACCAGGCCCGCCACCGAGGTCACCTTGGCCTTGCTCAGCAACTCCGCGTCGCCAAACTCGCCTTCCTCGAAGCCGTGCTGCTCATACCAGGCGATGGCCCAGCGGGTTTCGCTGTCAAACTCGTCTTCCTGCTCGGAAAGAACCTCGGTGAGCGTCTGGTTGATCAGCGCCAGCGCCGTCCGGACGGACATTGGCCTGCCGCTGGCCTCCAGGATCCGGCTGTAGCGCGAGTAAATAGCCATGCCGGGTCCGATGGCTGCCTGGGCGAAATCGACCGGCGCCACGTTGCCCTGCTGGAGATGCCGCAGGGCCGCGGGCAGTTCGCGCTTCAGTTCGGCGACGAACGAGCGGCGATCGGTCTGCGGCGCGTTCTCCGGCCGCGGGCGGCAGGCGAGCACGATGTAGGAGGCCAAGGCGTTCGAGCCCATGGCGCGCATCCGCCATGCCTGGGAGGCGCGGACCGGCCATGTGGCCGTGATCCGGAAGCCGGTTCCGACCAGAGCCTCCAGCATCGTCTCCCAGCCGGTGGTCAGGTCCACCTTGCCGTTGCTAGAGTTGCCTTCGCTTTCCTCATCCCCGCCGCTTTCCTCGTCGTCCTGCTTGAAGGCGTAGTAGACGGTGAGGGGGAATTCGGGATTCATCTTCTCGCGCAGGGCTGCGAACGCCTTGCGGAAGCCGGTTTCGAAGTGTTTCTTGGCTTCCTGCTTGTCGCCGCCGAAGCGTTCCGGCGAGGCCGTGAGTTCCTGGCTTTTGGGCACGAGGACCGTGCTGAACAGATCCGGGTAGAGATCCCCGATCGTCCGGCGCAGCCAGACGTAGAAGAAGTCTGAGAGGGCCGCGTAGCCGATGTTGTCGTAGTAGGGCGGGTCGGTCGAGACCAGGAGGTTGGCGATGCCGTCGGCCCCGGTGGCCGCGTCGATCTGGCGGGCACTGCCGTGCCCCAAAGAGGCACCGGTAGGGAGCAACGTCTCGACGGCATCCGCACAAATATGGATCGCGTTGAACCAGCAGATGGCTTTCTCCCCAAGCATGTTGGCTTCGGCGAAGTCCCACACCATCGGGATTGCTTGGCGTCCAAAGAGATGCATCTGCTGTTGGCCGCTGGGCTTCCAAGTGCTCAATCCGTTATTGAAATCGGCGCAGCGATCCAAGGCGAGCGCAAGAAACGTGCTGACTGTGGCGGCGCACCTATCCGCCTCCGCCTCGGAGAGCCCTGCCGCCAGAGCATCTCGCCGGACGTCCTCGCGGATCTCCTTCACCAGATCCGACAGCGTCACCATTGCCGTGAGCTGGCGCGGGGTGAACAGCTCGGAAAACTGCGTGAGGCCATAGCCCACGCACCAGATACTGCGCGGATCGTTCGCCAGTTCAGCCTGGACTACATCGGTTGGCCCGTCTGCGCGGGCCACTTGCTCTTGCTGCATGTCGGCCGGCACATATGTCCTGCCTCTCTGAACTCCGGCCACTATTGCAGTTAGGCGCAAACCGAGTCGGTTTGCTTGTCCTTCCGCCTTGATGTGATCATCCGATATCGGGTCGCCGGTCAAGATACACCGGAACTGCGCTCGACCTGTTTTCGTGCCAGCCCTAACTAATTCCTTTTCTCTTGGCGCACCAGTCCGCACGGCAAATCGCCACGTCCCCGCCGCACGATCCACCGCCGGCTCCAGCCACGCCTCGCTGCCCCTCTTGCTCGAAAGCCAGAAAGTGCTCATCAGCGGGACGTGCGCGCCCTTGGCTGCCGGGTTCGGGCTGCGCACGGTCCGCGCCCAGATCCAGGCGATCACCGGCAGCTTCTTCCCGATGAGCGGCTTCAGGTCCGGACGGCCCTCGGCCATCTCTGGGGTCACTTCAACGGGCGGGTAGAGATGGCCGATCCGCTGCCGGGCACGATCGAGAATCACGCGCCCGTAGTAGCGGACATCCGCCGCCAGACCGGTTGTCCCACGCCAGTTCTCGGAGCCACCAATCTTCAAACGATCCTCGGGATTCACCGGCGGGCGGTCCGCCCACAGGGGCGCAAGCTCGAGGTTGCACTTGTTCAACAGAACGGCAACGGGGTTCAGGTCGGCTGCATGCGCCTCGAAGCCCAGCCGGGCGGCTTCAAGCGGAATCGACCCGCCGCCGGAGAAGGGATCAAACACCGACGGCAACCGGCTGCCACAGTGCTTGAGCATCTCGGCCCGGGCTTCCGCGTACACCTCGGGGTGCCTGTGCAACTGTTTCTGCATCAGCCGCCGAATGATGCCGAACAGGCGCTCGCGCTCCCGGTCCTGCGCCTCCGGCGTGGGGAAGCGTTCCGGGTGGCTGCTCGGGTCATCGACCACGGAGGCGAACAGGACCCCCCGCGCCACCGGCAGCGGCAGCCGCGCCCACCAGTGATGAATGCCCTTGGGATGCGGACCGATGCCCGGCATCTTGTCGTAGGCCGAGGCGTCGTTGATCTCGGGCAGCGGCAGGGCGACCTCGATGAGTTTCTTTTGGTGCGCGTCCGTGGTTTTCACGTCTTTAGGGAGAACCATAACAAGTCTTTATTTTTCATTCGGATACGGTTCCGATATGGTTCTGGATATGGTTCACATTTGAGATTCTGAACCATACGGGAACCATAGGGCGAGCCATCCATCCAGTTCCCGGATCATTCGTCCGCTCCCTGGGTGTGTTCGTCGTCCGTTTGTGAGAACCACCGCGCTCCGCGCCGGCTTCCCTCCATGCGAACCACGCCCTCGGCCCTCAGTTCATGCAGCAGACCTTTGATCATTTGGCGGTTTAGCGCCGGGAGCACTTGCTGAAGTTCCGCCATGGCGCATCCCTGAGGCGACCGTCCGCGGATGTGCTTCAACAGGATGGCTTTGTTCTGTTCCCGGTCCAGTCCCTTTCTGCGGGTGTAAACGCCGGCCTGGCCGGTTGTCGAATAGAAGCGCCGTGCGAGCAGGTAGCGTGTCCCCCGGCCCCGTCCGATGCTCTCGACCACACCGAGCTCAATCAGACGGCGTAACCGTCCACGGAGTTGATCCGGGATGGGTTCCTCACGATGAACCAGATCGATCAGGAGGAAGTCGTGGACATCGAAGCTGGCCTGGAGCTGACGGTTGACATCCTCAAAGAACCGGACGAACCGGGGATCCCTCACTTGACCGTGAAGTGTCAGGACCACCTGGTAGGCATCGGTGCCGGTGAATTCCGGGCGAAGTTTGCCCTGGCGGATGCTCTCTTCGAACATAAGGTTCATGCCTTGGCCGGATCTTTCGACCAAGCCGCAGCGGGCGAGCGCCTCCGCGATTCGCCGGTTCCTCGGCGCCTGACGGTCCAGGATATTGTCCGGGTTGATGCCCACCGGAAAGCCGCCCGGGCTCTCGATGACCAAGCGGCGCGGATATTGACGGACAAAGACAGAGCCGCCGAGTTGGTAGTCCCTATGGCAGACGGCGTTGAGCACCGCCTCGCGAACCGAGCGCTCCGCAAACGTGGGAACATCGAAGACGAACAGGCCCTCTTGATAATGCTGGACATCGTTCCGTAGGTTGATCTGTCCCCACAGATCCTCGTGAAACGAAAAGAACCCGCGGCGGTATTCGATACGTTGCGCTGCGGGGCCGGCTACTTCCGAGGAACGGTACTCGAAGATCACTTCGGCCTGAGGAAGAAATCTGCTCAACGCGTGCGGCTCGCCCAACAGGATCAGAGCCGCATACGTGAGTCCTTCCGGAATGAGCAGTTCGGCATCCCTCAGGAGTTGGTCTGTGGCAAGACCCTCCAGCCTAGTATTGTTTGACTTCTGAATCCACCGCCTCCGGAATTCGCGGATCGCTCGTTCGTCCAGGTCCTCGATGCGTGCATCGCGGCAGATCTCAGAAGAAAAGTCCCTTCCGGTCTCCGAGAAGATCGCTCGCAGCCGGTCTTCAGCCATCGGGACCAAGGCATCCGCCTGTCGCGACCAGTACACGCCTTTCCAGCGCAACGGGTTGCCTAGCGGGCGTGGTGGGATGTGGAAGGCCAGCACGCGGCCATCCGGATGCGGTATCTCCTCAATCTCGATGCGCAGAGGCAACTGCTCCATCAACTTGCGCCGGACCGCCTCGATCTGCGGGAAGACAGTGGTGCCTACAACCTTGCGCGGGCGGTGATCCGAGACCCCGAGGACGAGCTTTCCGCCGCCTTCGTTCGCGAGGGCGCAACAGTATTTGGCGAGCTCATCTTCGGAGAATGCGTTGCGTGTTTCCTTAAACTCCAGTTGCTCTCCTTCCTGAGAGGCCAGCCAGGAATTGAGCGCAGCAACACGGTTGGAGTCGACCGCCTGAGTCAGCCCGCTCATGATGGCTCCTCCGCGCGGGCGAGCAGTTCCGCTAAGTCGTAGTTCACGCTCGTCACGCCGAAATCCGGTTCGCGCCGGAAGGGCCGGCGGACATAACGAACACGGTGCTCGCCGCCGTTCAGAAACTCCACCAACGCGAGAATGAAGGAATCCGGCTTGTTCAGGGAGGTGAGGATCTCGTTCTTGGTGACCGTAATGGTGGCGGCGTCAGCGTCCCGGCCCTTGACCTCGATAAAGCGCAGACGTCCCGTGCGCGGATCGCGGCTCTCGATGTCGTAGCCGAGCTTGTCGGATTCGAAGTCTTGAGGGAAGTGCCCGAGGCGCCGCTCCATCTCCATCACAATGGCTCGCGCCCGGGCGGCGATGGCTTGGCGGTCCTTCGCCGCCTGTAGATCAGCTATCGGTTGTCCCGTCAGCTTCGCCAAGAATCCCATGGGAACGACCACGAGTCCTCCTAGGACGACCGGGGGCAAAGCAGAGATTTGGGCTTCCAGGTCCAGTTGTTCCATGCGCTTCTGGAGACGCCCTGCCAGTTCGTCGGCCCGGCGGCGGGCTTCCTGAGAGTTCAACCGCGCGTTGGGGCGGCCGGCTTGTTCCTGGAGTTTCAGTTCCTCGGCACGGTGGTCCCAGTAGGCGATCTCCTTGGTGAGGCGGTCCTTGACCGCGGCGCGTGTTTTTTCGATCCGCTCCATACGGCGGAAGCGGACCTCGCCGAGATGCTCCGGAACCAGCCGGGTGACCGCATAGCCCTGAGCCTGCGCTTCGAGTTCCCGCGTGATCCAGGCGCAATCCGGGTGAGAGAGGATAGCCTCGATCGATGGTTCGTCCTCACGAAGCGGGCGGTAATCCAGATAGGGAGCGTAGTGCAGATGACGCACGCTGCGATCCTGATCCACCTCGACGTAGAGCATGCGCCTGGAGACCACACGCCGATCGCCGGTGCGAGTAGAACCCGCATCCTGAATGGCATGCTCCAGGTAGAAGAGAACGCGCGGCTCGTCGCCGGGATCCCGCTCGTCCACAAGGACCGTGCCTCGCCGCAAGAGATCGCGATCGCGTTCCAGGGTCAGGTCGATGGTGGCGTCCAGAAGGGGATGCCCTGGACAAACAAAAGCCGCCAACGGCTGGCCAGGCGGCGCGATCAGGTGCTTTTCAAAGGTGATCCGCTCGTAGCGGGAAAGGACGGGCTCTCCCACCCCGATCAGCCTGTCCCGATTACGGATGACAGCGGGGACGTGTGTAATCTCATAGCGCTGCGGTTCCCGCTGCTTGACACTGCCCCCGAGGCGGCGGAAAGCTTCGAGGAAGAAGGATTCGATGTAGTGCGGCTGAAGCCGCCGCGCTTCGGCGCGCTCCATCTCCTCGCGGATTGTCTGTAGACGCGAGGCATGAATCACGTCGTGGGTTAAAGCGCGCTCTTCGACCAGGTCCTGAATCTTGGCGGGATCGAAGGCGCTGGCGACTACCTGCGTGAGGCGGGCGCGAACCTCGGGACGCTCACCATAGCGGATCGCTTCGACTAACAGGTCTCGGAGTGGCCGCCCTTCGAACTGAAGTTTGCCCAGAACATCGAAGACCTGGCCGCCAAGGGTCTGCCGGGCTTGTTCCAGCTTCTCGAGCAGAGTCCGGTAAACCTGGCCCTCGCGTGTCTCCTCGGCGACCAGATTCCAGAGGTGGCACACCTCGGTCTGGCCGATGCGGTGAATTCGCCCGAAGCGCTGCTCGATGCGGTTCGGGTTCCAGGGCAGATCGTAGTTGACCATCAAGTGGGCGCGTTGCAGGTTAATGCCTTCGCCAGCGGCATCCGTCGCCACGAGCACGCGCACCTGGGGATCGTGCAGGAAGGTCTCCTGCGCCTTTCGCCGTTCCTCCCGGCCCATACCGCCTTGAATCGTCACCACCGCATCCGGGCGGCCCAAGAGAGTACTGATCCGCTCGGCCAGGTAGTTCAGCGTGTCCCGATGCTCGGTGAAAATGATCAGCTTCTCACCCGTGGGCCAGCCGGGGTGTTCTTCGCTGGTGCGATGCTTGGCGGTGAACACGCCACTCAAGAGATTCGCCAACTCGCGCCATTTGCGGTCTTCCCCGCTGCGCCGGACCTCGGCGGCGAGCGCCTCCAGCCGCGCCAGCGTTGCGATCTCGGCACGCAACTCTTGAATCGTCCGGGCGGCCGTCGCGCGGTCCAGCACCTCTTCTTCGACTGCGGCGACTTCGTTTTCCGGCGCGTCCTCGATTTCCTCGATCTCGTCGGCATCGAGCGCGGGAGATGGAGGCATTGCCGCCATCGCGCCCCGCTGGAGAAGCTCCAGTTCGCGGAGTTGTCTTTCCAGCCGCTCTCGTCTTCGTCGGAGTGACTGGTAAATTGCTTCGGGAGAGGAGGCAAGCCGACGCTGGAGGATCGTCAGAGCAAAACCAACAGTGCCGGCACGCTTGTTGTCCTGAAGGGCGTCCGCGCGATTGAACTCCTCGCGGACGTATTCCGTGACTTCCTTGTACAGCCGCGCTTCAGCGTCGGAAAGCCGGTACGGCACGGTATAGGCAAGCCGTTCCGGGAACAGTGGTGTGCCGTCGAATTTAACAAGCTGTTCCTTGACCATCCGCCGCATGATGTCGGAGACGTCGACAACGTGCACGCCATCGCGGAACCGCCCTTCGAAACGATCGCCATCCAGGAGAGCGAGAAAAAGCTGAAAATCCTCCTCTTTCCCGTTGTGAGGAGTAGCGGTCAACAGCAGGAAGTGCCGGGC
>Ga0065720_1020803_pt1 | contig 12673 bp, 10 predicted proteins | sample Thericmetagenome_FD_59107 | JGI IMG/M metagenome (GOLD analysis project Ga0065720, IMG submission 59107) | Thermophilic microbial communities from the Joint Bioenergy Institute, California, USA of rice/straw/compost enrichment - eDNA_2 v2... | ecosystem: Engineered > Solid waste > Grass >... | reverse complement strand
CCGCCGTTTGTCGTTGCGGGCGACGACCTCCGCCAGCTCGGCCCGGGTGAGCGGCCGCCCCGCCGCCCGGCAGCCGTCGAGCAGCGCGTCCACCTCCACCCAGCCCGAGGCGTCCAGAGTCACGTTGGCCACTTCCGGCCGGTGCCGCAGCACCAGGGAGAGGAATTTCGAGGCGCGTACCAGTTCCCGTGGGTCCACGCCGCGATTATGACCTGGCCGGAGCGCTCGCAGCCAGTGGTTTTCCGACCGCCGAAACGCGACGGCAGCCCTGTGGCCTCCGGGTGCGCTCCGTGCGCATCCGCCAACAGCACGTCCGAAAAATGACAAGATGGGTGCCTGCTGAGCAAGTGGCGGGTCTGACAGGAGAAATGATGACAAGCCAGGCGGGCGTGGACGGGCAGCCCACCGAGATCGGCGGCTACCGGCTGACCACCCTCCTCGGACAGGGCGGGTTCGGATCGGTCTACCTGGGAGAGGACGCCGTGGGACGGCGGGCCGCGGTGAAACTCCTGCACGGCGCGATCACCGACGAGGTGCGCGACAGCCTGGCCCGTGAGGTGGAGGCGGCCCGCAGGGTCAAGCAGTTCTGCATCGCCCGGGTGCTGGACGCCGACCCCTACGCGCCCCGGCCGTGGATCGCCACCGAGTACCTGGAGGGGCCCACGCTCGCGGCCCGGGTGCGGGAACGGGGACCGCTGGAAGACGCGGACCTGGAACGGCTGGCGGTCGCCACCGCCACCGCCCTCACCGCCATCCACCGGTCCGGAATCCTGCACCGCGACTTCAAACCCGCCAACATCATCCTCGCCCCCGACGGCCCCCGGGTGATCGACTTCGGTATCGCCAAGACCGCCGAACAGGCCCGAGTGATGGCCAGCGGAGTGGTCGGCACCCCCGCCTACATGGCGCCCGAGCAGATCCGCGGCGGTCTGCTCGACGACAGGCTGGACGTCTTCGCCTGGGGCGCGGTCATGGTGTACGCGGCCACTGGGCGGGACGCCTTCTCCGGCCCCCACCAGCAGGCCGTCATCCACCGGGTGCTCACCGAGGAACCGGACCTGACCGGCCTCCCCGCCACGCTGCTGCCCCTGGTGCGGCGCTGCCTGGACAAGGACCCGACCCGGCGCCCCAGCGCCCACCAGGTGCTCAACCGGCTGCTCGGCCACGGCGACGACGCGGCCGACACCGACACGGCGCTGCGGGAGGGGCGCACCGCGGTGCTGGACGGGGACACCCTCCCCTACACCCGCGAGGCCGCCCACAGCGGGCAGCACGAGAGCCCCCGGCCGGACCCGCAGGCCACGGTGCCGCCGCGCAGGGCGCCGGGCCAGGCCCCGCCGTTCGAGTTCGCCGGCACGCTCTTCCACGACCCCGGCGACCTCGCCGCGCAGATGCAGCGCCGCTGGGCGGAGGGCACGGCGCTGTTCGCCTCCGACAGCGAGCGCGCCGAACTGCTGAACTGGCTGGTCGACGACCTCGGGGACACCACCGTCAACCGGGGCCTGCTGCGCAGGCGGCCGGAGGACCCCGAACTGGCCCTGGCCCGGTTCGTCGCCGAGCTGCGCCCCGACCTGCCGCCGCGCTACCGGGGCCACGACATGCGTCCCGAGGCGTTGCGCGCCGCGCTGGAGGCGCGCAGCGGAACGGCCAGGACCGCCCTGCTGGCAGCGATCTTCGGCGAGCAGCGGATCCTGTCCCACGCCTTCACGCACATTGTGGAGGTCTTGCGGGTCATGGCCTCCCACACCGCTTGCCAGGCCGAGTACCGGGACCTGCTGTCCGCCTACGAGGCCTCGGCCGAACGGTTCGCGGTCGCCCAGCAGCGGATCAACGAGGTGTTCGCCCGAAGCGGCGCGGTCCGCGTGCTCCTTCCCCAGGGCGGCACGGCTGACCCGGGCCGCACCCGGACCGGTCCTGTGCACGTCCTCGGACCGGACCGCGCCGATGCGGTGCTGCGGATCGTGGACCACCTGCTCACCGGTGTCCGCGATGGGGCCCGGCCGCAGCTGCCCGCGGAGCCGCAGGAGCAGCGGTGGCTGGCCGCCCTGGCCGGGGCCGTCGGGCCGGTCGGCGGCCCGGGGGCGGCGGGGGCCGCGGCGCTGCTGGAGGAGTGCGTGCCGCTGGCCCGGCAGCTGGCCGAGACCGAGAACGCCCTGCGGTACCGGCACGCGGAGTACACCGAGGCGGTCGAGAAGGCGACCGGCAGGTGGCGATGGCGCTCCGTGGTCGACGCGGTCTCCACGTTCGTCGGCTGGGGCGCCCTGGCCGCTCCCATCCTGTACTGTCTCGCCGCGATGGTCGCCGCCGTCGCCCACGGCGAGTCCGTCAGCGATCTCTTCCTGTTCGGGGTCGTCCCGCTGCTCCTCGTCTGCGCACCGTTCGCCCTGGGCGTCTTCGGGATCACCGCGGTGGTACGCAGGAAGCTCAACGCGGCGCACCACCGGCGCCACGCCGACTACCTGCGGTCCGTCACCGGGCAGATCGAGACCGGCATCGCCCTGCTGACCGAGGCGCACCGGCAGCTGTCGGCGGCCGACCGGGGCGACACCCTGCAGCAGACCCGGACGCTGTGAACGCCGTGGCCCGTCCGCGCCGGCGCGGACGGGCCACGGCACGGGCTAGCGGACCAGTCCGGTGTCGGCGGCGAAGGTGTTGCACGCCTCCATGGTCTCCGCGGTCGCGCCGGCCTCGAACCAGTACACGCGGTTGGCGGCGCTGCCGTGCGTGTCGCTGTCGCCGGTGTCCTCGTTGAAGTGGCGGTTGACGAAGGCCACGTCCTCGGCGTCGTGCCCGGAGAGCACGGCCACGCCGGTGCCCGCCAGGCATTCGGCCTGCAGTTCGATCTGCCGCCCCACCTTGAGCTCCTCGGCCTCGGAGCCGGCCTTGCGCTCCAGGGTGCCCGCCGCGTCCAGCAGGCCGGTCTCCCCCTGGACGTGGTGCCCGTACTCGTGGGCGACCAGCGCGTACCAGATCCGCTCGTCCTCCATGTTCGGGTAGCTCAGCAGCTTCCGCACGTTGGGCACCACGATGGTGATGCTCAGCTCGTGCTCCAGGTAGTAGGCGAGGGTGACCCCCTCCTCCTCGGACTCGCCGCGCAGGTCCGCGGGGATCTCGTCCAGGACCACGTAGTGCGGCTCCTCCGGACGCAGCCCCATCTCCTCCAGCGGGGTCAGCCACATCTCGTTGAGGCACGGGCCGATCGTGTCGGTGAAGGTCTCCCACTCCGCGGCCGAGGACGGGTCGAAGTCGGGGATCTCGCAGTCGACGGTCTCGGGGAAGGGCAGGTCGTAGAAGGGGTGCGAGGCCACGTCGACCGGGATGCTCTTGGCGGTGTGGAACCAACTGTCCTCGTAGAGGACGTCCCGGTGCGGTTTGCCGGACGCCTGGGCCGTGTCGCCGGTCAGGGTGGAGACCGTCAGCGCCACGCACAGCACCAGGGACACCGCCGCGACGAGCGCCGCTCCGCCCGCGGTCAGCCACAGCCGGGCACCGCCCTGCCGCGGCGCGGGGGGAGGCGGGACGGGCACCGGCGGGACGGGCACCGGAGGTGCGGGCCACGCCCCGGTCGCGGTGGGGGAGGGCGCGACGGCCTGGAACTGGGCGGTGAGGTGCGCGGCGGGCAGGGATCCGGTGGGCGCCTGTAGGTGCTGCGGCGCGGGGGAGGGGACCGGGGCCTGCGGCGGGCGGAGGGAGGGCTGCGCGCCGGAGACGGGGCCGGGGGCCGAGGGCTGGAAGGGGGGCAGCGGCCCGTGCAGGGTCGGCGGGCCGAATGAGGGCTGCGCGCCGGGCACGGGGCCGGGGCGCGCGGCGGCCTGGGGAGCGGTCGGCCGGGGTGGGGCGGGCGCCTCCGGTGCGGTCTCGGGCACGGGCGTCTCCTGCGCGGAGGGCAGGGGGCCGCTGCTCTCGGGAGGCGGGTCGGAGGGCCGAGAGGTCGGAGCCGGGACGGCTTCACCACCGCGAGGCGTGTCCAAGACAGGGTCCTTCGTGTTCGGGGGGTACTGGGGAGGAGTCAACACTATTGGGGCATCCCGCGGGGCGCGGGACGGATCAGGTGGACAACCCGGTGAGACGCCTGCCGGGCGCCCCCGGTTCCGCTCACCCCTCCGGTGGCCGGTACCGGACACCCACCGACGCCAGCAGGTCGGCCAGTTCGGCCTCGAACAGCGGCTCCATGTCGTCGGGTCCGAACACCATGTTGTGGAAGACCTCCATGCACACCAGGCCGTACAGCCGCACCCAGCAGGCGGTGAGCACGCGCAGCTCCCCCTCGGAGTGCCGGCCTGCGATGCCGGCGCTCCGGGCGAACTGCTCGAGCTGGCGGCACAGCTCGGGCGTGAAGGAGCCGGAGTCGGGGAGCGGGATCCGGTCCTCCTCCAGCAGTCGGTTGAACAGGGTGAGGAAGGTGGAGGCGAAGCGCTGCCCCTCGCGCAGGGCGGCCTCCTCGTGGGGTCCGGAGGGCTGGTGGGGCGGGCGGGGGCCGAACAGCAGGGCGAACTCGGCCCGGTTGGCCAGCGCCCAGGAGCGGAAGGCGCGCAGGGACGCCAGGAGGCGGCCGTCGACGTCCTCCTCGGGCACCCCCGTGTTGGCGTCGGTGATCCAGGCGCTCAGCTCGGCGAAGAAGTCCGCCTGCAAGGACAGCAGCAGGTCGTTGAGGCTGGCGAAGTAGCGGTAGAGGGCGGGCGCGGTCATCCCCATCTCGCGGGCGATGGCGCGCAGTGAGACGCCTTCGGCCCCCTGTTCGACGAGGCGGCGCCGGGCGATCGCCTTGATCTCGGTGAACGCGGCCTCGCGCAGCCGCGCCCGACGCGGTTGCGGGGAGGCGGCGGGCGGGGCGTTGCCGGTGGGCAGGTCGGTGGTGTCCTTGTGCATGGCCTTCCTTGAGCACAGTTTATGCGGCTGGCGGTGGCTGTTTCGGTGGAGTTAGCGCCGTATGCCGGAGTTAACGGTGTTTGCTAACATTATCGCCGTTTGCTGAAATCCAATGCCCTAGGGAGACGCGTCCATGTTCTCTGCGCTCGGCCGGTTCACCTATCGGGGGCGAGTCTGGGTGCTCCTGGCCACGGTGGTGTTCGTCGTCTTCGCCGCGCTGTGGGGCACCGGGCTGTTCGGCTCGGTCAGCGACGGGGGGTTCGAGGACCCCGACGCGGAGTCCACCAGGGCGGCCGAGGTGATCGAGGAGGAGCTGGGCCACGACGCGGTGGACGTCGTGGCCGTGTACCGCAGCGACGAGCTGCGGGTGGACAACCCCACCTTCGCCAAGGCGGTGCAGCGGGTCCTCGACGACCTGCCCGACGAGTACGTCAAGTCGGCCACCAGCTACCTGGACGAGGACCTCAGCGACATCGAACGCGGCATCCTCGTCTCCGAGGACCGGCACGCGGTGTACGTGCCCATCACCCTCGTGGGCGAGGACCAGGTCGAGCGGATGGAGTCCTTCGAGGCGATCGCCGCCGACCTCGACGCCGGTCCGCTCGACACCTACCTGGGCGGCTCCGTCGCGATCCAGAGCGAACTGTCCGAGCAGGCCGAGACCGACGTGGTGAGCGCCGAGATGATCTCCCTGCCGGTGCTGCTGGTCCTGCTCGTCGTCATCTTCGGCGGAGTGGTCGCCGCCCTGATGCCGCTGGCCGTCGGCGGTCTGGCGGTCCTCGGCGCGATGGTCCTGCTGCGCGCCCTCACCTACCTCACCGAGGTGTCGGTGTTCGCCGTCAACGTGGCCAGCATCCTCGGCCTGGGCCTGGCCATCGACTACGGCCTGTTCCTGGTCAGCCGGTTCCGCGAGGAGATGCGCCGCAGCGGCGACGTCGCCTCGGCCGTCCCCGTCACCCTGGCCACGGCCGGGCGGACCGTCGCCTTCTCCGGCGTCACCGTGCTCATCGCCTTCGCCGGGCTGCTGTTCTTCCCGCAGCCCATCCTGCGCTCCATCGGCCTGGGCGGCATCGCCGTCGTCCTGTTCGACCTGGTCGCCGCGCTCGTCGTGCTCCCCGCCCTGCTGGGGGTCATCGGCCGCCGCATCGACGCGCTGCGGCTGCCCCTGCCCCGGCGGCGCTCCGGCGCCCGCGCCGACGACCGCGTGGGGGGCTGGTCGCGGCTGGCGCACAGCGTCATGCGGCGCCCGGTGCTCTACCTGCTCACCGTCACTGCCGTGCTGGTCGCGTTCGCCTCGGCGCTCTTCTCCCTCGACGTCGGCTCCACCGACCAGCGCTACCTGCCCGACGAGGCCGGCAGCCGCCAGGCCACCGAGATGCTGCGGGAGGACTTCCCGGCTGGCGGCGTCAGCCAGATCGACGTGGTGGTCACCGGGGACGTCGCAGAGGACGACCTGGCGGACTTCGCCGCGGAGCTGGCCGACCTGGACGGTGCGGAGGGCGCCCGGATCGTCCGGGCCGAGGACGGTGCCGCGCACCTGACCGTCGCCTACGAGGGCGAGATCGACGACGACTCCACCGCCGACCTGGTCGAGGCGGTGCGCGCCGTCGAGGGGCCCGCGGACGCCGACGAGGTACTGGTCGGCGGCCCGGCGGCGCAGCAGCTCGACAACACCGAGGCCATCGTCCGGACCGTGCCCGCGACCCTGCTGTTCGTCGCGCTGACCACCATGGTCCTGCTGTTCCTGGCGTTCGGCTCGGTCGTGCTGCCGCTCAAGGCGATCGTGATGGGATTCCTGTCGCTGGGCGCCTCGCTGGGCGTCGTCATCTGGGGGTTCCAGGAGGGCCACCTGGCCGACGTGCTCGGCTTCAGCCCGGTGGGGACGATCGACCCGACCTTCCTGGTGCTCATCGTCATCGTGGCGTTCGGCCTGGCCATGGACTACGAGCTGTTCCTGCTCAGCCGGGTCCGCGAGGAGTACCTGGCCACAGAGGACAACACCCACTCGATCGCGGTGGGCCTCCAGCGCACCGGGCAGATCATCACCAGCGCCGCGCTGCTGCTCATCGTGGTGCTGGTCGCGATGGGCGTGTCCGACCTGCTGTTCCTCAAGATCATCGGCGTCGGCCTGGCGATGGCGGTGGTCGTGGACGCCACCCTGGTGCGCGCCCTGCTCGTGCCCGCCACCATGCGCCTGCTCGGCCGCGCCAGTTGGTGGCTGCCCGGACCGCTGCGCCGACTGCACGACCGCATCGGCATCACCGAGGGCGAGGAGGCCGTGCAGCCCCGCCGCGAGGAGAAGGCGGAGGCGGGCGTCGGCTCCTGACCCCGCGCCGAGCCCGGATTGCCGACGGTCCCGCCCCCGGAGCCGCTCACACCGCCGAATGCGGCTCCGGGGGCGGAGCCGTGCGAGAAATCCGGAGAAACCTCTCCCTTTCCTCCGGGGGTCTGGTGTTAATTTCACTTCGGGACGCAGCAGATGGGATTCTCGCTGATCCGTCCCGATCTGGTCCGCTCCAGGAGAGGAAAGGAGATTTCCGTGAACGGCGACGGCAGCAACTAGCAGCGGAAACGAAGAACATGAGGGTTGGAGGACCAGGTCTTCCAACCCTCATGGAAATCTGTGTGAATGTGTTTTCACGACGTGTCTTCGCGGGCTGTCGCCCAGAGAAGAAAAGTTTTTCTTATCGCTTCGAGTTCCTGATGCGTTCGGCCAGCACGGCCAGTTCCGCATCGTCAGCGCGGGTGTGGTCGTGGGAGGACAGGTAGCCCCGGTACCGGTCGAAGTAGACGTCCACCGAGGAGCGCACCGCCCGCCAGGCCGCGCCCTCGTTGCCCGCGGTGCCGTGCATGGGGAACAGTTTCGCGTGGGCGTGGTCCACGCCGTATCCCTCGTACATGATCCCGGTGCGTGCCACGTCCGCGAACGCGGCGTCCAGGCACCGGGCCGCCTCGCGGGCGGCCAGGTGCAGGGCGAGGTAGGCGTCGGTGTCCATCCGGACCACGTAGCTGGGCCGGTGGGCCTTGGGGATCACCACCGAGAACCCCTCGGTGTTGGGGAAGATCGACAGGAATGCCAGGTGGTCCTCGTCCTCCCAGAACGGGTGGCAGGGCTCCTCCCCGGCGGCGATCGCGCAGAAGACGCAGGAAGCAGCGGAAGGCAAAGAAACCTCCTTCGAGGTTGGTTGTGGTCGTGTAGTCAGGGCTGGAGCGGACCACAGGTTGGGCAGTCGGGATCGGGGATGCTTGGCTGCTCGTCCAGGCGCAGTTCGTGGGTCCACACGCCCACTCTCCGGCCCAGTGACTGCACAAATCCGAAATCGCCCAGGTATTTCAGAGCGTCAAGACTGGCCAACGCGGAGGAGAGCATGTTGGTCGGACCGTGCGAGGGAGCCTGGTACCGGCGGTTGATGCGGGATATCAAGGCGTCGAGTTCCGCGTTTCCTGAAGGGGCCTGGGCAGTCAGTGGACGACAGGACCAGCATCCCGTCTTCCCGGGGACGATCAGTGGTCCCCATACCGCGATGTCGTTGACGTAGCACACGTTGAGCCAGGCTGTTTCGGTCGTGACGCAGTGGGCGTTGACGAGTTCGGTGATGCCCGTGGAATCGGCGGACAGCACGAGCAGGTCGGCTTCGGGAAGGGCAGCGAGATCGGAGAGGTCGGTCATCCGTCGTCTGATCGTGCACACCTCGACGTCAGGGTTGCGGGAGCGTAGCTCCCGTGCCAGGACCTCGCATTTGGCTGCACCGACGTCGGACTCGGTGAACAGGTACTGCCGGGTCAGATTGCTCTTCTCGATGTGGTCGGCGTCGACGAGGGTCACCTGGCCCACTCCGGCGGTGGCCAGGGTGACCGACATCAGATTGCCGATACCGCCGCAGCCCAAGAAGACGATGTGGCTGTCCGCCAGTCGCTTCTGGACCTCCTGCGAATCGGCACCCGAGAGCCTATAGAACAGGGAGGGGCGGCTGTAGCGGTCCTCCGGTCGGTAGGAGCCTGCCGGGATGAGGTAGTGGCCGCTACGAAAGATCTCCACGATTTCCTCAGCACGCCCAGGTGAGAGCCCGCATTCGCGCTCCAGGAAAGCAGCGGCCTCACCGTGAGTGCGGGGAGCCGAGTAGTGGTCGGCGAGACGGATCAAGGGATCCCAGAGGGACGAGTCGTCAAAGACCCGTTGAATGGAACCGAAACCGAGGAAGAGTTGACCGTCCTGAATACCGATTCGGACGTAGGGAGCGAGTGTGTGTGGTTCCTGAAGGACCTCGGCCGTGCTCTGACCCACAACTGACGCCTTTCACGGAAGTGGTCGATGACTGATGAGTTCCTGGTCCTGGACGGTAGAAGCAGCCGTTGGGTCAAGGAGCAAGGTTGCTTGAGATTGCTGACGTAGTGGTGGGAAATTTTTGAAGACTCCGCAGAGAGGCGGACAAACTGGGAGTACCTACCGAGGAGGAGAGGTATGAAGCTGCGCAAGCTTGGAACGACGTCAGTTGGCGGGAAGTGCCCTACTCTGTACGAAACGGACAGCGGGGACATCGTCGTGCAGGGCTACCGACTCACCGACGCCGAGGCGCTGGCTCAGTTGGAGGATGTGCTTCCCAACGAGACGTTCGTCATCGTTCCTCGAGAACTGATGGTTCGTTTCGCGCCCAAGGAGTAGCGGTATGCGCGAATACCTGAACGATGACGACTTCACTGCTTTGTTCCGGTCTTATCGGTACACTGCGTGGCGTCTGGAGACTCGGCGCTACTACGGCAACGTTGGTGAGGACAAGCAGTTCCAGGAGTGGTTGGCGGGGAAGGACCCCGGAGTCGAGTGGCTCAGACCGTGGCTGGGCATGGTGCGGGAGGAACTCGCCAAGGGGAAGCGGATGGAACGGGTGCGAATCGTCGATAACCCGCCCTCGGATTACCTGCGCTGGGAACTGTGGGCCACTCCCTACAACCTCGCGGTGGGTGAGGACATCCGCTACCTGTCCCGGGACCACCCTATCGTCGCGGAACTTCCCGACGAGGATTTCTGGATCTTCGACAGCCGCACCTTGGCGCGGTTCGAGTTCGATGGCGATGATGTCGCCGGCATCTGGCTTGACGACACTCCTGAAGCTGTTGTGACTGCTCTTGCCGCCCGGGACGCGGCGTGGCACCATGCGCTCACCTACACCGACTACCTGGCGGCAAGGGTGGGATGACCGACTACCAGACGGCCCGGACCTCCTTGGGGGCGCGGTTACGTGAGATCCGGATGGAGGCCGGGCTGTCAGGGCGGGCGTTGGCCCAAGCCCTGGGGTGGCATCCGTCAAAAGTGTCCAAGCTGGAGTTGGGCAGGCAGACCGCTTCTGTGGCGGACCTGAAAGCATGGGCGGCGGCCTGTGACGTGCCGGAGACCGCCGCCGAACTGCTTGCGATGCGCAGGACGCTGGAAACCCACTATGCGAGCTGGCGCCGACAGCTTGCTGGAGGCACCAGGGCCAGACAGGCGACCTTCGTCGACGTGGAGAGTCGGATGCGTCGACTCCGGGCTTTTGAGACAGCAGTGGTTCCAGGACTGATGCAAACCCCTGACTACGCCCGATACGTCCTGCGTAACGTGGTGGCCCTACACGGCGCACCGGACGATGTCGAAGCTGGTGTCCGTACCCGGATGGAACGCGCCCGCGTCCTCGAAGATCCGGGAAAGACGTTCGACATCGTCCTGTGGGAGCCGGTTCTGTATGCGCGGGTTTGCCCGGGGGAGGTCATGGTTGGCCAGTTGGACCGTATTGCGGAGCTGATCATCCGCAAGGGTTCGATGATCGGGATTGTTCCGCTGCACATCCGGCTTCCCGCGATCCCCGAACACGGCTTCTGGATCTTCGACGACGACCGTGTGAATGTGGAGACGGTCGGCGCAGAGCTCTCCCTCACCGACAACGACGCGATCGAGCCCTACCGCCGGGTCTTTGCGAGGCTCTCCCAGGCAGCATTGCGTGGCCAGGCCGCACTGCGCCTTGTGGCACGGGCACGGCATCAGCTCGTACCTGTCTGATGACCGGGGCCGCCGCTGACTCCCCGGGCCGCGGACGGGGAACGGCCCCGCCCCCGGAGGAGAGTCGGGGGAGCGGGGCCGTGGTCCGGCAGGCGTGTCAGCAGGTCACAGCGCCTTGAGGCCGTCGGGGTGGAAGCGGGACCCGTTGACCTTCTCGGAGATGCCGGTGCGGTCCAGGTACGGAGTGATGCCGCCCAGGTGGAACGGCCAGCCCGCGCCGGTGATCATGCACAGGTCGATGTCGGCGGGCTCGGCCACCACGCCCTCGTCCAGCATGATCCTGATCTCCCGGGCCAGCGCCTCCAGGGCGCGGTTGAGGATCTCCTCCTCGCTGGACGGGGAGCCGCCGCCGGTGAAGAACGCCCGCACCTCGGGGTCGATGGTGAAGTCGGGGCCGTAGATCGTGGTCCTGCCCGCCTCCACCAGCGCCTTGAGCTGCTGGGACACCCGGAAGCGGTCGGGGAACGCGGCGTGCAGGGTCTCGGCCACGTGCAGCGCCACGGCCGGGCCGACCAGTTGCAGGAGCAGCAGCGGCGACATGGGCAGGCCCAGCGGCGCCACCGCGCGGTCGGCGACCTCCGGCTCGGTGCCCTCCTCGACCGAGGACAGCACCTCGCCCATGAACAGGGTGAGCAGCCGGTTGACCACGAACGCGGGCGCGTCCTTGACCAGCACCGCGGTCTTCTTCAACTGCTTGGCGGTGGCGAACGCGGTGGCCAGCGTTGCGTCGTCGGTCCGCTTGCCGCGGACGACCTCCAGCAGCGGCAGCACCGCCACCGGGTTGAAGAAGTGGAAGCCGACCACGCGCTCGGGGTGCCGCAGGTCCGCGGCCATCTCGGTGACCGACAGCGACGAGGTGTTGGTGGCCAGCACCGCCTCGGCGGAGACGTACTCCTCGACCTTGGCGAACACCGACTTCTTGACCGACATCTCCTCGAAGACGGCCTCGATGACGAAGTCGGCGTCGGCGAACGCCTCGTACGACAGCGACCCGGTGACCAGGGACTTGAGCCGGTTGGCCTTGTCCCGGTTGACCCGGCCCTTGGCGAGCAGCTTGTCGATCTCGCCGTGCACGTAGCCCACGCCGCGGTCCAGCCGCTCCTGGTCCAGGTCGGTCATGACCACCGGGACGCCCAGGCGGCGGGCGAACAGCAGCGCGAGCTGGCCGGCCATCAGGCCCGCGCCCACCACGCCGACCTTGGTGACCGGGCGGGCCAGCGACTTGTCGGGAGCGCCCTTGGGACGGCGGGCGCGCTTCTGCACCAGGTTGAACGAGTACAGTCCGGCGCGCAGCTCGTCGCTGAGGATCAGGTCGGCCAGCGCCTCGTCCTCGGCGGCGAAGCCCTCGTCGCGGCTGCGGTTCTTGGCCTCGGCGACCAGGTCGATCGCGCGCAGCGCGGCGGGGGCGGCGCCGTGCAGCTTGCCCTCCACGGTCCAGCGCGCGGTGGCGACGGCCTGGTCCCACGCCTCGCCCCGGTCGACCTCGGGACGCTCGACGGTGATGTCGCCCCGGACGACCTTGGCCGCCCAGCGCAGCGACTCCTCCAGGAAGTCGGCGGGCTCGAACAGCGCATCGGCGATGCCCATCTCGAACACCTGCGGGCCCTTGATGGTCTTGTTCTGGGCCAGCGGGTTGTCGATGATCAGCTTCAGCGCCTTCTCCGCGCCGACGAGGTTGGGCAGCAGGTAGGTGCCGCCCCAGCCGGGCACCAGGCCGAGGAACACCTCGGGCAGCGCGAAGGCGGGGACGCCGGAGGAGACGGTGCGGTAGGT
>Ga0065720_1020802_pt1 | contig 12674 bp, 14 predicted proteins | sample Thericmetagenome_FD_59107 | JGI IMG/M metagenome (GOLD analysis project Ga0065720, IMG submission 59107) | Thermophilic microbial communities from the Joint Bioenergy Institute, California, USA of rice/straw/compost enrichment - eDNA_2 v2... | ecosystem: Engineered > Solid waste > Grass >... | reverse complement strand
GTAGGCTTTATCGGGTTTTTATTCTTTGTTTTGTTATTACTTCGAAGCCTCACAAATCGATTCAAATGTATTATTTAAAGAGTTAGAGATATTTACTCTCGACTGGTGTAGGTTATTCATAAGTTAATTACAATTTTAAAAGATATTTTTCACATGCTCGCAAAAAAATGGTGGCTAAAGAGTATCAAAGGTCCTATGAATAAAATTTTCGGTACAGGCAGAGCCATGTACTTAGAGTCAATAAAGAAATTAAATCAACAAAGTTTTTCTTTACGAACTCCATCATATCTTGCATTAAAGTGTTTTTCATCTCTAAAACCTACTCTGGATCCCTCCCAAAAACAATATGAATGTCGGAAAATAAATGATGACCTTAAGGAGCTGCAAGAAACTCTTTCACACAATATACAAGATATCAAGTCAATGCTTCCAAACCGTGGAATTAATACAAGTGTCTTTTTCTTGAAAAGCTTTGCAAAAATAGTCCATGAAGATCAAGAAGTTTATGATATTTTATATGAAAATATAAAGGCTCAACTCGATTCAGTCTCTAATCCAGAGCTTTTGATTGAGCTCTTAGAAGGTAAGCTATTTTATTGTGCTATTTATTGCTTAAGGACTGGAGGAGATTAGGAATCATCCTGAAACCCTCTCGCCCGTTCCCTCTGATATACTAGCACAGCTTGCTTCTAGACTAAAATCTTGTTTTCCACTATTTAAGACTGAATTCTTACAAAGGGCTCATGAAATCCTACAAAATTTTGAAACTGAGAACATCCCAGAAATCAACGATTTGTTGAAAATAATGCCAGTCTCTCATACCAATGAATTAGAAAAGATCTTGAGTGCTTTGGAAATCAAGGAAAAATACGAAAAAATCAAGGATGTGCTTAGAGTTGTCTGTGATATAGATAATAATTTTATTGAACTGACGAATACTGTCAATGGTCATAACATAAGAATCTATAGCTGCTACCCTCAACCAAGTGATAGTCTCTCTCCAATTATAGATTATCTTAGATCAGGGCAAAAACAGATCAATTTATTATTGCTTGAGGATTCACCAATATTCCTTAGCCCTGAAGTCCCTGCTAACATTCAAGATAACTATATCTTGGCATCTGAATACATGAGAACACACTCCCATCTGATTAATATCCTTGAGGGCAAGGAATTGGAGGATTATGTAAACATTTACATAAAAAGTACAGACATCTTTGAATTTCAAGCTCAAGAGCACAGAGTATTAACAAAGATGAATTCTAGGGTCAAAGTTCCCAGTGAATTAGGGACCGTATCTTATCATTTTTATCAAAATTGTGATAAATCTGCCAATCCAAAAGTAGAAAATTATTTTATGATATTTATCATATAGATTATTTTGATGGATCTGACTCTCCAGGAAATAATTGGTAAAATGATGGAGAAATTTAAGTTAGCTGAACTGCAAGAGCTTATTAAACTCTTGAACTATTGCACCCTCATGGAGAAATTACGCTTCGCAAAGTTTAGCTCTGAATTTGGATGTTCTTATTGCAATAAATCAATGCCCTTATACCTTCCAAAAGATATGATATCAATAGTCAGTGGAGACCCTGAATATCCGTTGGAAGATAGAACTTTCCTTCTAGCAAGAACCATCTTCGATTCTCTCTGTTCTACCAATTCTCAAAAAAAAGGTGTAGCTGTTATAGGAAGCTATCACTCCTTGGAAGTTTTGAAAGCCATTATAGAACTCTTTTATAATTATAAAGATACTAAGATTGAGGAGTTCATCAGACAAGATCTATTGAAAAACAATATCTTCCACTTTCAATCAACTGGAAGTAAATTAGAACAGATTGAAAAGCTTGCAATCTTAGAAACTATTCACCAATCTATTGATCCCTCACTCGTGGAGAAAAATGAGCTTGAAGAAGATGAAGATTACATCAAATATGTAGAATATTTGGATCATTATGGTCATGAAATTTCCTATGAAAAGTTAGCTGAAAATAATGAGGAGATAAAAATCACTCCCGGAGACTGTCTTGCTGATATCCTTGTATTTGGAGATTCTAATCAAGAAGATATGTCGTTAGGAGGTGTCTCTGAGAAAAGCCTATCAGAAACTATACAGTCAATAACTCGTGACCCTGAAGCAGATGAGCAGCCCGTTGAAAAACCCCAAAAGATTAAACTCAAAGAAGGACTGAAAAAGTAATTTTTGTTTGTAATCAAAGTCTCTATTTGTTTATTCTATACAAATTTATTCAATAATGATGTATCTTAAAAAGGGAGCGACTATATATGTAAATTCAATACTCTCATCAAAGTTTAATGTTTGGTCAGATAGTCCCATATTTTATCAACACCACTAGTTTTGAAATGAAGTGTTACCAGAGTCCTAGGACCTTTTAGGGCAATGGTAAAGTCAGCTTTTAATTTTTCATAAGCTGTGGTGACAAAATTAGCAATTTCTGGAATTAGCATAACATACTGTTCAATTGACATCTTTTTCAAGTTTTGTACTCCATTCCTGAAAGAAAAATCTTGATTGCCAACTATAGATCCAAATAGAGATGTATCACCTGAGTCAAAGTTTAGATTCACTTTACTACCTTTGAGCAAGAGTAAAGGAATAATGCTCTTTATTTGAGGGGGAAGTTTATTCCATTCCAAAGAGCCTAAGTATTGATTTCTTAAAGCTTTCAGTAGTTGACCAGTGAGCTTTGCTTCTAATGAAATCGATGTTCCTTCTAGGAGGTGAAGAAAGATATTTTTACCTTGTGCATTTGCACCAGCAAGCTCAGCTGTAAACAAATCATCAATATCTTTCGCCAAAGAAATATCAAATGCTAAGGATGCATTGAATTCATCAGGTATCATAGTTGAAAGAAGAGATCTATATTGCTCAGCAACGTCTTCTATGAGAGGATTATTATATTTTAGTCCTATATTCAAATTCTCTCCATCAACGGCAGCAGACAGCTTTATTTCATTAAAATCAACAATAGGTGGAAGCATCTCTTTGGCCATTTCTTTACCTTCATTTAAGATTGTTAAGATATCTCCTTGTGCCTCTTCTGGATGAGTTGATTTAAACTGAATGATGATTGCGGCATTTTCATTTATATCTAAATTCTTGGCAAAGCTCTCAAATTTCTGATCCGACTCCAACCCCAAATAAACTTGTAGTTCTAGCTTAGTCTTAGCTTCAACCACGTTTCCGATATTGATCTTTAGGGAGTGAGTATCTTGTCCAAAATCTTCATCTTTAAATGATTCACTTAGCTTTTGAAGTTCTTTCCTCGTCTTCTTGAGCAAATTCAACATTTTTAGCTTTAATGATTGATGAAAAGGAAGATTGGTTCCTTTGGAAGATGTAAACCAGATAAATAACTCCTCAAAGGAAATTTTTCCATCATGATTTTGATCAATAGAGTGAAAAAACTCTTCTAGTTGAGCTTGGGTGACATCTTCTCCAATTTCTTTGAGTACTAAAGAAGCTTCTTTCAAGTCAATTGAGCCATCTCCGTTTTTATCGAAGTTCCTGAAGACCTCTTGTAATAAAATACGAGCTTCGTTGGGGTCTATTTTTTCCATTGTAACAAAAACTATTTTTGAATTAATGTTTATATAATTAGACTGATTATTTGAAGAGACTTAGTTCTTTGATTAGGTTACATTGGGATTATGTGGCTCTTAACAACATATGTAAAGATAAGCATCATTCCATTATTTACAAAAAAGTTTTAGAAGTCTAACAATTTGCAAGTTGTATTTTTCTAAAATTTCATGAGTAAAAAAGAGAGTCAAAACATTTATGTAAAGTCTTCTTAAGTTTTCAACAAACAATAGCAAATTGAGGATATCAAAGACAATTCAGATTCATTTTTGAAGATAAAATTTCATGTAATGTGCCTTTTGGAGGTCTCATAATTTAGCTCTTGGAGAAAGATTGGGTTTATAGTGATTTTGAAAAAGACTTTAATGTCAATCACAAGTTTATAACGATAGAGTGTGAACTGAAAGATAGGCACCCTCGGTATTATTAATTCAGCTGGCTCTAACTCAAAGTTTGGAAAACTTAAGGGTTTATTTGGATCCTGAAAGAGAACACAAATTGAAGTAACAATTTCCATCTATCAGACTGTTAATAAAATAGTTTGAATGTCTACAATAAAACAATTGGCGAGGTATTTGACACTAAAGGCGAGAAAAAAGATGAAGAAGGAAGAGTTAACTGTTATCATGCATATTGACTACTTTTATGCCACATCTATGTTACGGACTCACTCTAGACTACTCTCGAGTATGACAAATGATTCACCTTAATAATTTCCTGAGCTTCATTCAATGTAATCTGATTTTTAGAAGAGTAATAAGCGGGATATTATCAGGTAATCTATTACTAAACTTGTATTATGACTTTGAACCTGGAATCAAAGATCCTATACTCTTATTCTAGTTTATCTTTGAACCTTATGTAATTCTAATGTGTAGAGTGACACTGTTCTTAATTATTATCAGTTACTTTTCGTTCAAACTTGTTCTGATTGGTATTTTGAACTATAAATTAGCTTGCATTTATATCAATCTCTATCAATAAAGATAAGAAATCAATAATTTTGCAAAGAAATGGAAACAAAAGAAGAGGCCTTGCCCAGTCAACTTATTGATGCTGTTTTAAAAAAATCATCTAATAATCCAAGTACCCAACAGATAGAAGGATATGACTTTAACAATGGTGTGAATTTTGAAGAATTATTTAAAAGCTACACTAAGATCGGTTTTCAAGCCACATCTGTTGGAAAGAGCATAGATATTATTAACAAAATGCTAAAGTGGAGGCTATCAGATGAGCCCGTGAATGAAAACGAAGCAGATGAATACCTAGATGAAGAGGTGAGAAAGAATACAAAGTGTACAATTTTCTTGGGTTACACTTCTAATTTAATCTCGTCTGGGTTAAGAGAAATGATTCGCTTTTTAGTCCAGCATAAACTTGTCAGTTGTATAGTCACTACTGCTGGTGGAGTTGAAGAAGATTTTATCAAATGTATGGCTCCTACTTATCTTGGTGAATTTCATGTAAATGATGAAGAATTTAGAAAGAATGGATTAAATAGAACAGGAAACTTAATTGTGCCAAACGAAAACTATTGTAAATTTGAAGATTGGGTTATGCCCCTCTTTGATGAAATGTGGGAGGAACAACAGAAAAAAGGAACCATTTGGAGTCCTAGTAAAGTCATAAAGAGATTGGGTGAACGAATTAATAACCCAGATTCAGTTTACTATTGGGCCGCAAAAAATGACATCCCAGTCTTTTGTCCCGCTTTGACGGATGGTTCTTTAGGAGATATGCTCTTTTTCCATAGTTACAAAAAACAAAATTTCATCATTGATATAGTATCAGATATAAGAGAGCTAAATAGAATAGCCCTTAAAGCTAAAAAAACGGGAGTGGTAATCTTAGGAGGAGGTATTGTTAAACATCATATTCTCAATGCAAATCTCATGAGAAATGGAGCTGATTATGCTGTTTATGTTAATACTGGCTCAGAATATGATGGTAGTGATGCAGGCGCAAGACCATCTGAGGCTGTAAGTTGGGGAAAGCTCAAGATAAATTGTGAATCCGTTAAAATCTGGGCAGATGCTTCAATTGTGTTCCCCATATTAGTTGCAAACACATTCGCCAAATATCATTTTGAGAAGATAAAAGAGAATGAATCCGCTCAAAGGGGAACATCTCAGCAAAATTTGTAAAGCTGCTCTAGCACTGGCTACTGTAGTTTCTTTTTTTCACAAGAGAGCAATAGTTTGTAATATAAATATTCGATGTATTGAAACTATGTATCTCAGTCATATCTATTGTCATATCAATATAAAATTTGGTTCTAGTTCTAGTAATAAATTTAATAGCAAGAAATTCTTCATGTAAAACACATCTTTAATGCGCTGAATTCATAGGTCTTCTTCTTTTCAGAGTTCGGATGAGTGAAGAGGCTTTACATCCCCATAAACTTGAATTGTTTCTCAGTCAGCATGCTCCCAATACTGATACTAAACTCAATACTATTCGAAAAGTTCTGCGAAAAGTAGAAAGTGATGTCAATCTTTCAAGTAGAGACTACACTAGCTTGTCAAAATCACTTCCTCCTGATGATCCAGTCTTCCAAAAGCCTCTCCAAAATGCATGGAGTTCACAAAAAAGCCCCAACTATCAAAAGAAAAACTCAAACCTTTCCACCAGCATCTCAAATGGTAAGTTTGGCACCTTATCAAGTGAATGAATAGATGAGTCATCGATTCTAGATCGTTTACCAGAATCAGAATCGTTTATCATAGAATCCAAATCTCTTTTAGATATAGAAGAATCAACAGGAGCCAGAGGTAAATACAGCCAATAAACCCTGATTTCTATAGAAAAACATTCCTATACCTTAATTGAACACTCATCTGATAAAGTGTTAGGATCGAGTCTTACTTCAGGTAAATTTATAATGCTTTTACAAACCTTAGATATTTTAGCTTCTCATGGAACAGACTATAATGATAAATCTTTTTCAGAAAGAAAGTCAAGTCCATCACATCCCAATTTTATCAAGCCGCATTGTTCTCAAGAAATTGTCAATGTCGAAGAGGATGAAAATACATCTAATTCTAATTTTGCAATGGAGCTAATTACTTGGAGCCCCATAAAGGCGGATTACTCACTAAGTAACTAATTCAAGGTCATATTAAAGTGTTAGCTCTTGATGAGTCCATTTTCTCATCTGAGTTGGTATCAGTAGCAGAGAAAATTACAAGCACGAATAGCAAATCATATACTCAAGATCTGATAGATTATGTCCAAGCAAATAAAATCAAGCTTTCAAAACATATTTATAAGGAGATCCCTCGTCAAGAAGCTGTATATTCTGTCATATTTGAAGGAAATTCATTGCTAGTCTTCAGATATCTTCTAGAGGAATTGTCAACAAAACTCAAAGAGGAATCAAGTCTTCTAAGGCAAAAATATCAAGAAGATTTCGAATATATTGGGACAAAGTATCAAAAAATAAAAGAATCAGAAAAATTTATCAAATTTGGGGAAAAGGAACTACAAAGATTATTAGACAAACTCATAAAATTATATGAAAGTTCAGAGATTAATTTAATAAAAACAAATCTAGATAAAGCAATCAAGTTTCTCAAAAAGATTATTTCAAGAATTCCCTTTTCATCAAAATATCAAAAGACTTTCAGTATGGATAAGTCAATTCAGATTGATTATATTACGCTTCCAAAGCTATTAGAAAATCTGATTGACCCTGATCAAGGAATGGAGCAAGTCCCTCTCATAATATACACATACGATATTTATATGGATGCCTTAAATCTAATCTTTTATTTGATCTTAAAATATCTCGGGCCTGCACCTATCAACATGACCTTCAACGAAGAAGCCCAATATAGAACCCAAACTCTAGATAAATTAAGAAGTCATATTCTGAATATTATGATCCTTTGGATATCTGAAAGAAGGCTTGACTTCCTGAAACATCCAACATTGGCTGCTGTTCTAAATGACTTTCTTGAGTACATCAATTTAGATGATAAAAAGTCTCCAAATTTGATGGAACTCATCAAAAAACTGAAAAGAAAATCCCGTGATGTTTCCCTGAGACTTCTTAAAATTAAGAAAAAAGAAAGTTCATCAGTCGATCAAAATCATCACAGCAGAAAGAAGAGTTTGTTTTTCAGAGCTTCCATATCTAAAATACTAAATTTATTAACACCAGGCCATACACCTTCAACGACCAATGAAGTTATCTCTACTAATGAGAACGAGCCATATTCTATTCATAACTTGCTCGAAGTATCCAGTGAGGTGATAGCTCAGCAGCTTACTCTAATTGATTGGAAAAAATTTTGTAAAATAGACATCAGTGAGCTTATTTTGAAAAGGTGGACAAAAATGGATAAGAGTGAATGCCCATATTATTGGAAATATGTTAGAAGATTCAATAGTTTCTCTTATTGGTTACAATATTTATTGCTTTCACAAGAAAGTATAGTAAGGAGGGTTAAAATCGCAGAGAAATTCTTGGAGATTGCTACTATTTGCCTCAAATCATATAATAATTATTGTTCACCACATTACATATTTTCAGCCTTGCATTCCTTGACTAGTCTTGGAGTTCTCAGCTTTCAAAAAGATAAGTTACATGCATTTAACAAATTAAAAGGCCTATTTCTCTCGGTGGCCAATGTTTCTCAGATGTATGAAAAATTATTTAGAGAATCTACAGAGGCCACAATACCGAACTTGAACTATTTCCTCAAAATCTTCTTGAAACTTCAAGATGGAGTCAATTTTTTCATAAAATTACCTGAAAGTAAAAACAGGTTCATTAAATATTATGCAATTGCTCATGTATATGAGTATTGTGAGGAGATGAAAAAGCTTCAACGAAGGAAATATAGCAATATCTCCAAAGATCATGCAATATATAAATACCTAAAAAATGATTACAAGAATGAATTTGATATTGATTTGGATAATGACGACCTAATAATGATTCGACTGAAAGAGATGGTTGAAAGCGCTAAAGAAAGAAAAGCCAAGATCTCAAGCTTTTTTGATTAATAATTACGAGAGTCATTTGAAGAGGATTGTTTTTCTTTAATAATAGTAATATAAAAGACCAAGAACTTTGTTATGTCTTTGAACCCACGCAGGAATTTCTCTCAAACCTGGTTAAAACCAGGTGACTAATTTATGCTGTGTTATAACTAGTACACTATATGTTACGTTCTTTTCTTGGCCTTAACATTGTTTAGATTTGAATCAGTTTAGTCTGTACGAATTATAAATCTCTGATATGGATATATGTATGTATTGAGTTACGAGTTACACTCAAATCTTTTTCTTTGAGCAATTAGCTGTTCTTTAGCCAGGAAGTAATATTGTTAACAATATTAATTCTGATTTGCTGAAGAACTAATGAGTCAGATGCTTTGGGAGTATATAACTCAACACAATGAGCACAATCAGGGCAATTCACATAATATGAAGTGACACCAGGGATTGTGGAATTGATATTTGATGCCCATAGCCATGGATCTTCACATCCATTGACAAGAACTGTATTCGAAGATTTGATATTCTTGCCACCATATTGAATATTAATCAAGTTAGTATCTGGCCAAAGATCAACACCAAATGAGTCTTTGCAGAACTTTTGGTAAAAAGTGAGATTAACTCTAGTTGATCTCATTGCATGTTGAAGAGAGCCTGGTCCTTGGAACCAACCTAATTGAGAACAGCATTGATAATTCCATTGTCTTGCACCATCGTTAGACGGGTCCCAGGTACTGTTACCAACGAAGTAGCTACCATAATCTTTTGGATCACCATTCTGAACAATGAATTTAACAGTAGCATTCCATAAGTCATTAAAATTTGAGTACTTAGCAAATAAATTGCATAGTTGGGTTCGACCTCCATATTGTATGGTTTCAGCAATAGTATCAGCAAAATACCATAAGAACTCTTCATTGGATAGTTGTTGTGCGTCAGGGCCGAATTGGCCTTTAAATTGTTGTGCCCAATTGCTACCATTATTGTAAAGATTTGCTTCAACGTATTTATTGAGAGCTTGAATAGTAGCAGGACATTGGGGTCCGCTTTTATTAGCAGAGAGGTAAATCTGATAGTCGAATTCAGTAAAATTGAGAATGTCATAAATGACAGGACTTGAAGCCCAAGATCCAACTACCAAATTAGGATATTTGAGTCGGAGCCAAGCAGAAAGCGCTCCTGGGTAACTTCCTCCTAAAGAAATCCACTTTGAATTAGCCCCAATAGCATAATTCGTATTGTTCCCCTTCACCCAATTAATGAAGTAAGCAAGATCAGCTAAAGCTTGTTCCACTGTCAAATAAACAAGATTAGATGTTTTTAAGCTATCATTTCCAAGTGGTTGAGACAAGCCATAGTATCTATGCTCTAGAACAACTATCAAAGCTTTTTGTTGAGCGGCGACCATGATTGGGAATTGTCTCTCTGGCATTACCCCTGGGCAAGTATATTCGCCACATATATACATAAAGACAGGTCCAGACTTTGGATCATAATAATCTGGAACAACCCAATATCTTTGAGAGAATGTTCTGTTATCTAGAGGTGAAAAATGATCAACAAGCTGTCCACTGAACCAGTATTGGTACTGATTGTAAGAAAGTTTTTCGTAGAGACCAACATTTTGTTCTCTTTCAAGATTTATAATAGCTTCTGGTCTGAGACGTCCTTGACAAAGGTTCACAGCACCCAATAAGAAGAGAATTGTGAAGATTACTTTCATCGCAAAACTAAGAAATGAGATCTTATTACTTATTTTGTGTTAATTCAAATAATCTCTAAAAAGATCTTGAGAAAATAGAAGAAATTGTTCATATGTTTTTGTTTTCGTGATGAAATAATGTTTCTATGAAATCTTAGAGTCTGAATTACGGTTATGATTCCTTAAAATATGCAAATCGACCGACCGCACACACATCGAACAAGCTCATTTATATTACAGACCATCTATGAAGAAATTTATATGATCATTTACTCAGGTCCTTCTTCAGCAGGGCCACCACCCATTCTCTTGCCGGCCTTCATGATCTATCAAGTTAGTCACTGGGAATATCTAATATTTACTTCATCAACAAGCAATAATTGCTCAGCAAGCAAGGGAGCAACATTCAAGAATTGTTTCTTAACACAGTAATTATCATATATTCCCTGAGTTTCGGGATTAATATAAGAGTCGCTCTTTAAGACATCAATACCAACAGGAACCTTTTCTTTCTTTTGAGCATCAATCAAGTGGATGATGCTATCTTGAACATCAAAACCGGAGTTAGCAGCCAAAGTCTTGGGGATGACCAATAGAGCTTCAGCGAAAGCTTGGACACCCAACTTGGTTTTGCCTGAAACTGAATCCTTGTATTGTTGTAGGGCATTGTAGGCAGCAATTTCAAATGCACCAGCTCCTGGAAGAAGACATTGATCATCGTAGACATTCTTGACTGCTCTCAAGCCATCTCTGACAGCTTCCTTTTAATATTAAATCGATTTTTCTAGAAAATACCTTGATCATAGCAATAGTATGGTCATTGGGACCCTTAACTAAGATAGTGCAGGAACGGGGATTCTTGACACCTTCAATAAAGGTCCATTTATCATCTCCCATTTGGAATTCAGAGACTTCATCTGCCCAACCCTATTTAAATTTAAAGACATCGTAAACAGGTATTACAAGGTCTTCAGGAGTGAGATCATCGACTGAATTGACAGCGTTACCACCACAGGCCAAGATAAGTCTTTCCATATTTCTTCTCTTGCATCTTCTTAAAGCAATGATACCTTCCTTGGAGAAGAGTTCAAGAGAGAGAGGGTCAACTCCCTTTTGATTGATAACAACGAAGTTCTTGTCAGTTCCTTCACAAACCTTTCTCTTCAACTCAATAATCTTCTTGCATCTCTCATCAGTGAATTTTCTTTCACTGGCAGCTAATTTTTCTCTTTGTTCAGCAGTGGAATAGAAAAAGCCGGAATGAACTTCAGTCTTTTCATATTCAAGAGAAACATTGCAAGTGAGGATATAGCAGTTCTTAAGTCTCTTAGGGGCATCAGCATTTCTGGCTCCATGATCCAAGACAAGTCCTCTAACTAATCTACTTTCGCTTCCAAATTTATGAGGCATATGCATCATTTCAATCATAAAAAGATCAATGGGTTGTCCTGGGATTCTGATAATCTCGAGGGCATCAACAACAATTTCGTGGAGTCTAATAGGTTATTTTTCTGAAACGAATTTAGTACAAGTTTGCCATTTCAGGGTGAACCTTGGTTGAGAGAGCGGTTTTTGCGACATCAAGAAGCAATCTCTTATCAATCTGCTTAGGAACAACCTTGAATTCTTCAAGGAACTTAAGACAGTATTCTCTAGCGAGCTCATAACCTAAGATTGATGAATTTAAATTAGAAAGTTCTGAACCTTCGCTAATAACTCTGGGATGAACTCCTTCTTGGATAAGTCTTTCGGCTTGTTTGAGAAGCTCCCCAATAAGCAAGACATTGCTAGTGGTTCCATCTCCGACAATATCGTCTTGGGCGGTAGCAGATCTGGCGATCATGGCAGCAGTAGGATGTTGAATTTGCTAAGTTAGATTAGAATGGGATTTCAGGGGACTCTTACCATCTCATTTAGCAAGACGTGTCCATCTTTAGTGATTTTGATTTGACCAGCTCCTCCGACGAGCCTAGAGAACTTAAGGACTTAATTTGAAAAATTACATTTTAAGCGTTCCTTTAGGACCTAAGTTACTCTTCATGACTTCTTGAAGTCCTCTAGCAGCATTAATGTTCATAGCTAGAGCAGCGAATCTTCTCAGCACTTCGGCCTTAGAGTTGACAAATTGAACTGATGACATTTTGGCTCCCTTAGATATTTAATTCAATAGAAACTTGAGTTTAGATTTTTGAATTTATATAACCAAAGTACTTTAGTTTGATATGATTGTCTCAATATTAACAAATTAACTAAATTATCTTTAGGATGCTTAGTAAAATCATTAGAGCACCCTTAGTTAAGTCTGTTCGTCGTAACAAATTATCGGGCTTTCTCTTATCCTTTAGGACTTACCAACAG
>Ga0065720_1020800_pt1 | contig 12681 bp, 12 predicted proteins | sample Thericmetagenome_FD_59107 | JGI IMG/M metagenome (GOLD analysis project Ga0065720, IMG submission 59107) | Thermophilic microbial communities from the Joint Bioenergy Institute, California, USA of rice/straw/compost enrichment - eDNA_2 v2... | ecosystem: Engineered > Solid waste > Grass >... | reverse complement strand
AAAAAAAAAAAAAAAAAAAGAAGTCAACCATCCTCCAGATGAAAAACCTGGCTCTTGAACCAGAAACAAGCCGAAGACATTCTAAGCATAGAGGCAGTAACATGCTAACTAGCCCAGAAATGTTGAACCTTCTAATCTTCACCCACTCACCCACTCTTATCGCAACAACCCTTCTTCTCTTCTCCCTCCCGGACGTCTAACCTTTGTATTCCCCCCTCCAATCCCGTACTCTCGCTTGTCCCATTCAACTGCACACTACAATTAACCTCCTGCCTGCCCGGCGGCACATCCAGCGCCGGGTTCCTCTCAAAAAAGTTGACAGGCCTCATCACCACGCGGATCGTTTCCGCCGGCATGACGGGGAAGTCCTCCACCCTCGGGATATGATTGATCCCAAACTGCACCCACACCACCGGATCCTTCCCCTCTTCCAAGCTTTCCCTCCTTTCAGCCCAACTCCTCACCCCCTGCCCGCCACGACTTTGGTTCGTGTACCAACCGCCCGGGTAGAGCTCCCGCTCGCGGTAACGGGTCACGTAAACACTGTGATCAGCAAACTCGGCGCGTTTGTAGTGGAAGGAGTCCTTGTCGGCTAGGATGGGCTGCATGGGCGGGATCTGGAGTTTGTATCCCACCGCAGCACCGTTCACAGGGTTGGTGACGGAGGGGTTCACGATCTTGAAGGTGCGATTCTTGGACGGGTCAAGGTCGAACCCTCCCGTTGTTGTGATTTTTGTTTGGGTGACGGTATACCCTACCCCGTGGGGGTTTAGTTTCTCGTCACGCGGCAGGGGATGAGCCTCGTCGTAGACGACGGTGTTGCCATGCCCCGCGATCATGGGGTCGATGCGCAGGCTGAAGAAGTGCTGATGGTGACCGGCCAGCACGCCGGGGTGGACAACCGTGCCGAAGGGGTGTGGGGTGTGGGAGAGGTCGACGTCGACGGGTTGGGTAGAGAGGATCCCCGTTGCGCGGGCTTCGTAGGTCAGGTCGCCGGCGGTGTTGAAGATGAAGGCGAGGATGTACTCGTAGTTGCTGACGGTGATGATCATTTGTACGACGAGCTCGCGGTTTCGGACGACGACGGCGCGGTTGGTGCGGTAGTTGGTGTGTTTCCACAGTATACCAGCATCCTGCTCATGGATGCAGATAACGTTGGGTTGATGGACGGGCTTACCATCGCTGTCTGCAAGCACTGCGTCGATGTAGTAGATGCTCCCTAAGCAGTCGCAGCCGAGCTGGAGGTTATTGGCCATGATGCCGGCTCCCGCATCGCCCAGGTCGAAGGCGGCTTTGCGGTGGAAGGGATGGCGTGGGTCGGCGTAGGGGATGGACATCTCGGAGAGGCTGAGGCGGTAGAAGAGGGGACGATTGTCGTAGTGCACGTCGTAGAGCACAACGCCTTCGCGCTGGTTAAAGCCGACTTTGAAGTCCCATTTTTGCCAGCGGATCGTGCGACCCAGTTCGGAGAAGGGCTCGACAGTGAAAGAGGCACCTTCGGGCTGGACCACTCGCAAAGGCTTGAGATCGGTGCGTAGGGCTTGAGCCTCGGGGATGTACTCGTTGGGTGGTACGGGCTGCCAGGGGGAAAGGGGCTTGATGGTCTCGTCGAGGCCAGTGGGCAGCATGTCGATGCGGATGACTTCCAGGGTAACCGGGTCAACGACGGGGCAGATGGGAAGGGGGAAGGCGTAGTGGCAGCTGTCTGGCTCGTTGGGGTTCTGGGGGTCGCGCATGTAGAGGAAGCAATGCATGAGGCGTTTGTCGTCGTAGAATTTGCCTTCTTTTATGCCATCCGAGCCTGAGAGGGATGTCAGCAACATGACAGGGGAATTTTTGGAGAGAGCAGCTCACCATAGATCCAGGGATCAGATACTACAACTGTCCCCGGCGGCAGCTTCAGCTTGGCAATATACTGTCGAACCTCGGGATGAGATAAGGCCGCTTTCTCAACGGCAATAATCTCCTCGGCATCGCCATTGGGATGGGTAAAAGGCCCAAGCTTCACATTAGACTCGACCTTGCGTTGTGTCAAGTTCACGATGGCTTCGTGAACATCGTGCTGTGCATCTTGTCAGCCAATGTTCGTTTGTAAGAGACTTCGGCCCTGACTAACTGTTCCCTTGAAGTAATACACAACCAGCGCCCGTCGATCAATGGGTGTTGGCCTCTTCCCTTCCCGCTCAGCAATGAGATATGGGGCAAGCTCTGCTTTTGCTGGCTCGAAGAGCGTGATGACCTTGAAGCGGAGAGTGACATTGGATGGCCAACATCCCCGTACGAGGTTTGCGCTGTCGATAATTTCTTGGACGGAGAGCGGGCCTAGGGGGTGCGTTCTTGGGAAAGAGGACTCATGTGAAGGGGTGCTGGAAGGCGCTGCAGCCGCGATGCTTTCTGATGATTCTGACATCGTGAACTTTGATGCTCTTGATCTTTCTGCCAGAGGTAAAAACTTCTGAGGGATCGCACGACCGATACTCCTAAAGTCAGCACCCAACCGGGGATGTATGTGGATGCGTTGCTCTTTAAAATACCCGTGTCGAGTTGTCAACACACAAGATATAACCCAGACTTCCCAACAAACTTCGCAGGTCTGCTCTCCAAAAGCAGTTTACTTCTACTTTTATCTCTCCATTCCCCTCACCAGATGTATCTATTCTTGCAGTCCCGTGATCGGGCTGAGGTTCAACAGCAGCAGTAAGCCCCCGCGCTGTACCCCGCATCCCAACGTGGCTCCAAGCAGAACTGTCCCTCACTGGGTACTACACTTGCACTACTACTCTAGCGTCCTGTGACATTCCACGCTCCCGTCACCATCCACAATCTCGCATACCACCGATGCATCAACTCCATCCACCATGGCATTGGCCCCTTCTCGCCCTCAAGCTTCCTCCTGCTATTAAAAAAGCAGCTCTTCAACCCCAGGATCACCTCCCTCCGGGTCTTGTCAACCTCAGCGGATATGACAAACAGTCCGTCCGAGTCTCGGGGGCCAGGGTTGCGCGGGGTGTCGCCGCAGCGGAAGGTTATTGAGGTTGGGGTTTTGTCAACCACTTCGAAGTGGTCAGTGACAAGAGTGCCTATGTCGTAGGGCGATGTTTGGAGATCAGGGACGGTCCAGAGGTGAGAGGAAGTTTGGGGGGTGTGGTATTTGTGGGAGAGGTAGGCGCGTTGGGGGCGGTAGCCTTGGTTATAGGGAAACGAGGTGTTAGTAGTAGTAGTTGGAGGTGATGGTTTAACTTTCTTTCCCTTCCATCTTCAACAGCGTGCTTTGGCGATTGGGCAAACAGCACCCGGAACTTGAAATCATGCTGCTGGGATCTTACCCAATCCACCCCAAACCCCGCGACAAAATTCTACAACCAGATCGCCCTCGCCATGCAAGAGCTCTGGCTTAACCTTTCTCAGAGGGATCCTCTTGATGCACACGTCCTGTGTGGCAGCGTTCCGGTGTGGGTTGTACAAGGAATAGCTCTGTGACCGCCACAGAGGATCATCCTCAGCCAGGGGGGTGATGATAGTGGTTGTTGTGCCAAGATAGGCTAGTATTCCAGAACTTAGCCCCCCGGCTGCTACAACAGATTGCTTTAATTGCTTTCCAATGGGCATTTTGGAGGCGTGCTAGCTGACGTCCAAAGAGATGGAGAGATACGCCGGGTATTGTCGGCGTTTGGGGAGGTTTCTTCTTATCTTACCGTGCCCTCGTATCGAGAGATACGGGAACGACGTCATCGAAATGCCAAGAGATGTATCCCACCCTGCCCCTCCAAGTCTCACGTCTAGTCATTGCTTAATATCTCGGGTCTCTTTCTTAAACCTAATGGCTGGATGGAATGGTCAAAAATTTGGAAAAAAAATTATTAGTTTATTATAGCCAGAATAGTTGACATTAAGGACCTTCTTTCTTAGGGTTCAAGCTCACCACCGCGCGCAGTTGCCTGCTATTGTTGAAACATGTTGTTAAGTTGTCAAGTACCCCGCCAAATTCCACCCGAACTTCACATCAACGCAAAAAAACTCACCGAACATAACAGGGATGATCATGGACCTGTCTGTTATGCTCATGAAATACGATCGTCGCATTAATCTCGGCACTACGTAAGTAATCGGTATAAGGATAACGCATCTCATCCCGTTTCCTGCTTCCTCATCTACCGGATGACCAATGCTCATGTGAACCGGATTATGCTCTTAATATGCTCCCAGCCCTAATTTTTAAACTTCTCCGTGACCATAACTCATAGAGCACATCATCATGACTTAAAAGCAGAGGAGGCTCAGCCAACCGAAGGCAGAACACGAGAATGCTAAATGAAGGACGATGACGACCTAGACTCAACGCAACTTCCAAACTCCAACCGACCGACCGAAATCAGTTAAGATCAGGACATGGCCATCCCCGCAGCCGCACGACTATGGCGGCGGAGCAGCTCGGGCATCCGGCCCTTGAGCAGCTCCTGAAGACACTCGTCGATGACTCTGCCGTCTGTGATGTTCTGGGCGCGGGTCTTGCGCAGCCAGTACTCGAACGGACCGCCTGAAACAATCCAAGCGTCAGCCAATGACTCAACATCACCAAACTCACACCGCTGGGCAAGCAAGACTCCAGGAGCCAAAACTTACGATTTTGCCTCAACGCAGCCCCCAATTCAGCACACCTCTCCGCCGGCGTATGCTCGCCATGCATCTCAGTAAAGTGCGTAATCATCTTCGATATGTCCTTCAGCGGCCACTTGCACGGCGCCGCTGGAGACCGCGGGTTGCCCGCCAGCAAGTACTTGGGCGCCGAGCAAAGCCGGCACTTCCAGAAACCGAGACGCTGCAACGCCGTGTTGACACCCTCCTGCGAGCTGCCCCGCCTAAGATATCGCTCTGGCTCGGGAGAGGGCGATGATTTCATGCGTTTAGTACTAGTCTCGCTAGCATCGTCTTCTGAGGAGCGTTTGCCGGTCGATATAGTGGTAGGCTGGGCCGCAGAGTCTATGACAGCCGGTCTGGTCGGTAGGACAGCTGTTGTGCCTGCGGCGGGCTTGCGGCCAGGCTTGCTGGTGCCGTTGAGGCCGTAGTTGATCGAGGAAGAGGGAAAAGCTGCATAGCCACCCGGTCGCCAGACAGAGCGGCGCGCTTGCGCTTGGATGGTCTCGATGCGGTGCTTACAGTGGCGGATTTGATGACCCAGGTCGAGGATGCGCAGCTGCAGGGTGCGCATCTCTTGCGGAGTGAGATCGTCCTCGTGAAGCTGGGACTTGCAGTAGTCGAGATCGTACTCGTAGGCGAGGATATCTTCCTTCAGCTGGCGGATGGTGATTTCATCGAGGTCAGAGAACTGGTAGTCGTAAGCGTCCACCACACGGCCGTCCACGATAACTGTTTGGCCGTTGCTCTTTGCGATCTCGGTAGAGCTGGAAACACTGGAGGGCCTTGCCCCGTGCTCTTCGACACCATCCATCTCGGCAGGTGTGCTGCGGGAAGAATCAACATCACTGTGTGCTGGTGCAACGGGGCCAGGGGCCACGGTGATGCTGTTGTTTGGCGATGTGTCTTTTGGACCAGCCTGAATGAGTCGGTTGGTTAGCATGTCTTGAGCTGGGATACGTCTTGTTCCATTAACATCATAGTCAGGTAGCTCTTGGCATCATTTGATTGTTGTTGATAGTAGCGAATTACTCTTCGCTTTTTTTTTTTTTTTTCAAATGAAAGATGCTGCTAGCCTGATTGAAAACAGACAAACAACTGGATTAAGATGCGCGCAGAGTATGGAAACTTACCATTCCAACAGAGAATCTCACAGATGATGTCACGGGGATCAATTGAGAAGGATGTGGTGAGGTGAGTGAGTGAGGCCTCAGTATGCAAATCGCGGGCGGTTGTTCGCGTGGTGAGAGGGGAAGAAAAAAAACAAGTTATGGAATGTGGATAAAGTGAAAGGATTCAAGGAAAACGGTAAAAATGGTTGGTCCCCCGGGAGGAAATAAGGTTGAAGTAGGCTTGTCGTGGTGCGTGGGAAAGAACCTTCTGGTTTGCAATGCGCTGGTTGATGATAAATGCGAAGGTGCGATCACAAAGAAAACGGATGAGATGAAGCTAGCCTTTGTTCTTTTTTTTCTTTCCATCCCTTTTGTCCTTTTTTCTTCCATTTGAACCCTTGCTCCCCCTTGATTGGTTTACCCGGCGACCCACACCCCCACTCTGGTGCTTTCTTATTGGTTATTTCTAGCATCACGTTCCACCTTCCATCCAGAAAAAGCAGCAAAGAAAAGACAGAAAAAAAATGATCCTGATACACCAGGTTCCATTTTTTTTGTGCAATGGTTGGCAGCTTTCGCCATGACTGCTGTGGCCATTGATTTTTTTTCTTCGATCGGCCACATGACTCTGAGGAACTCTGACCACGGCGATAAGTTGCCGACGTTGCTTAGTAAATTTTCCGTCGAGGCATCTGATGTGGTGTTTCCTGAAGCATTGATTTACTGAAATTGCACTGGTGCAGGCAGCAGCACTGCTCCTCACTCAGTGTTTTTTCAAACTCATAATCTCACATCTATTAGGACATGAAATGAGATCCTCAATATCCGTTGAAGTGCTTGAAAGAGAAGCTTGCTAGGCTTTTTCTCTTCTTGAAATCTTTTGACTGACTCTGCTGCCATCTGTTATTCGAGGAGTGAGGATTATATCTAATGTTGTTTTTTCAGTTGATCTCTTATCATGGTGAAGAAACTTAACGTGATCTCAACTACGGCACTCTGTCAACCAGAAAGGCTCATAGAAGCCTAGCAGGGGAACCAGTTTGTCGGTCACCAAGGGAAATTGACATTATCCGGATAAAGTCAACGGCTATGGGTGAGCCATCCTATGTCACCTATACAGAGCAGCCTCTTTCCCGACTGGCCGGTTCTTATTGATATGTGGCCTGTCTTTCGGTCCAAGAAGGAATCCATTCTGATATTCAAGTTTTTGTTCCTAATAACTGAAATTATGTTCACTTCTCACTTTCTCACCAACACCCTGCATTCATCCTGCTCACCAGATTTCAGTTTCAACTTTCGATTTGCTTAAAGCTCTCAGTCACAACATGAAAGGCAGGTCCCGTCATGGTCGGCATAACAAACTACTTACTGGATTGCTCATTCTGGCCAGACTCATTCAAGACGCATCACCTTTCCCTCCACCAAAGGACTGGACGATTTGCTCAACTCCAAGCCCTGAGCTGACCTCTTGGAAAACCTCACTTTTGGAAGGCACATGTCCACTAGCAGATGATTTCTCGCCGTGGTCACAACCCCCATTATGTCTGGACCCTGCAAACGATAGTGGCTACATTGGTAGTGACGCTGACTGTGTGTTTACCCTCGCTTCGTTCCGAGGAAACCAAGGCATTAGTTTGATTACCACGCCACAACTTGCAGCCAGTCTTGTCACATCCCTCGACGATTCTCGAGTTCATCCATCTTTACGATCGAGAATATTGGAAAATAGCCAACATCAGGAGTCGAAAAGAGGATATGAAGTTCGCGACCTCCCCGGACGAGGGAAAGGCATGCTCGCAACCCAGAAGCTCCACAAGCACAATGTCATTCTGGTTGAGTTTCCAGTTTTGATAGTACGACTAGACTTTATCAACCGGGATATCTTCACTGAGCGGCAGAAGAGGGCCATGCTGCGAAAAGCAGTGAAGCAGCTCCCGCCGGGACAGAGGGATGCGTTCATGGCTCTTGCACGGAGCACGGGCGGAGAGCCAGTACTGGATGTCATACGCACGAATGGGTTTGGGATTGAGATTCAGGGGGAGCAACATCTAGCAATTTTTATCAACGGTTCGGTATGTTTCATTCCCACTCGCCTATGGCTAGCGATCGTATATCTTGTGCGAGAGAGTTTGCTGATGGAAGCATGTCGTTTGTTGAAGAGAATCAATCACAACTGTCGTCCAAAGTAAGTCTTTCGTCAGTGTTGCCATAAGAAGTCCGGTGTAGTGGCAGAACTGAGAGTTGACTGACGACTGAAAGTGTCTTCTGGCGATATAGTCCCAGCAACATGGCCATGGAGGTCGTCACCCTTCGAGACATCCAAGCAGGGGAAGAGGTCACCTACAGCTGTAAGCTTTGACCGCACCTCCATGTCGCAACCTTTCCACTGACAAACATCAGACGTCCCCCTCGGATACACCTCCGAAGAACGACAAGCCGTCCTTCAAGCATGGGGCTTCCGCTGCCGTTGTGATTTATGCTCAGCATCACGAAAGGAGAAAGAGATCTCCGATAGTCGTCGAGTCCGGCTTCTCGACATTCACCACACGCTTAGACAGGCATCTGAACTGAACTCTCGACGCATTGGAGAACTTGTTAGTGAAGCACTGTGGCTCATTGACCAAGAACAACTGCATCCTCAGTTGGTGGAGTATTATGAAACCTTTACGCGGGCATATCTCGATATAGGAGACTTCGACATGGCGTGGAGGTTTGCGAACCTGACGGATAAGACTTGGATGTTTTATGGGGGTGAGGAGCATGAGAATTTAGAGGGCATGAAAAAGCTGCGGGAAGATATCCTCCAACGGGCATTGGTTGAGAGGGATGATGATTGAGTGAGGTTAAACTGTTGATGGGCTGATATCGAACACGATTTCCTCGTTCAACTGCTCATAAACAAGCTATCCCGGTCTGGTATCTACAAGCTACTTCTATTTTGACCCCTTAGAACCTACTCAGGCTTGCGGGCATACACAATCCGACGCCTACAGAACGTGTGAAGCGACTTGTCACTTGTCTGGATTCGCAGTTGACGGAGGTACGACGCGATTTCTTCCTGGCTCCAGCCCAATACCACACCATAGATGTAGGTGACATAACCTGCACGATAAGATCACTGTTAATCTCCATTTCACGCCACTCGAAACTCACATCGAACTTAAATAATGGAACCAACGATCTGCATCGTGGACTACATCCGGACTTACCTTCCAAGTCACTATGCACAGCCAGATTCAACAGCTTTCCGACCTCCTGCATCTTGGGATCCGTCGTGTGATCATCAAGTGGACCCACGAAGTCCTTGACAACCATGTCTACAAACCCAGCGGCCTTGATTCCCTCGATCTGGATATCATCCTCGATAACGGTAAACGAACGGCCCAACTTCTTCCCCCCTTCCGTGAACATCTTGCCCCACAAACTCAGGGGACTGTCTTCAGGGACAGGAGTGGTAGATGTCCAGATTGCGGAAATCTCGTAGTGCTCGATCCAGCCGCCCGGTTTGCACACGCGGAAGGCCTCCCGGTAGAATTTGTTCCAGTCCGAGATCGTGCCGACCATGTAGCGCAGGTAGATGAAGTCGAATGTGTTGTCTTGCCAAGTCCAGTCTAGGTTGGCGTCGTCGATTTGGAACTTGACATTGGGTGGTGACCAAGTTGGCTGGATGGGGGCTATATCGGTGGCGATTACTTCGGTGTTGGGGTGGGCCTCGGCGAAGTCTCTGTGGAAGTAGATGAGTAGTTGCGTCTTGTGCCCCGCCGGGCTTCATGTTCACTTACATAGCCCAAAGACCCGTTCCTGTGCCAATCTCTAGGACTTTCTAATCATGGGATCAGCACATATGTCCCTAGCATGCAGCTATCACGAACAATATTACCTTAGCATCAGGCTTGATCGGTGCAAGGTATAACTTTCCATCTGTCAATAAGATCGAGGCATAATGACTGTGCCGTCAGCCCTTTGGAACCCATAAACACAATGACGAGAACTCATGCACTTACTTCAACTCCAAGGTGTCTGCATGTGCGTTGTCAACAGGGGCCCAATGCTCTGCTTGTCCAATCTCATGATGGTAGGACCGGCCAAAAAGGGTGCGGTAGTGATAGAGACTGCTAGCAATTGATGTCTTGCTGCTAGCAATACTATCATCCGAGCCATCATCAAATGACACAGGCTAAGAATTAAGAATATTATTAGCCTTGGACTTGTGAGGCTTGTCATTGCTGATACAAAGTTTACCTCCTCTCGTTTGCTCATGTTGGGGTCTTGAAGGGGCGTTTTGTATCACTCAGAAATGGAGATTTCAAAATACTGCTAGAACCGCCCAGTTCCCAAGGTCAACAACTTTCAAGCACTAAGAAGAGAGGTCTAGTAATTTGCAGGCCGCAGAGCAGCTAATTCGCTTTGTACACGTCTTGCCCAAAGGTCAGGGGCGTTGACTATTTATCGTCTGAGGAAACAGCTGGTGCACATCTAAGTTCCATGTTTTTGTTCACGGGTCGCACTGTGTGATGAAGGGACGACGTGATAACTTATACTTGCACAACGACCTATATACATGGCCCCTAGCCTGAATTGGTTCAAGCGGTGACAACTCAGACTTGCCGTGACACGTTCTGCAGTGGCATCACATTGCATAGCCAAGGGCTTGGCACTGCACCATTGGTGATAGCTATAACACATTCTTGGAATTGATTATTATACCGCTGTTTATCGGTTTACTCTAGACGGAATGTCGATTTGGAAAAAGGCTTGTGGACCAAGTTCTGTGCTGAGTTTATCAACCCCACAAAGGTTTCATGTTAGGACAGTATTTAGGAGTGGAAGGCCACCTAAACTTTACCTGCTATGCCTGGTGCAAAATGATATTCGCCATCAGCATGTCGAACCTTTCTTCAACAAGTCTTGTATGCGATATAATGTTCTAACATTACGTAACAACACCTGAATGGTAAGCTATCACCGACGGCCGTGTCCTGTTTGAGGCTGATATGCATAACCGACCGGGGTGGCAACGGTTCGTGCCGTCTGTCATTGATCGATATGTATATATAGCAAATCTTTCTCGAACTGACTAATGCACTTCGACATATCTAGCATCCATAATCTGCTGCTACACGTGATTAAGTTAAAATATTGGGCAGTAAGCTAGTCATAAGGCCTAGCACACAACATCGCAGGAGAATATTGGGGGCATAAAGTCAGTCAAAGGATTTATTTCCAAAAGGCTTCCTCGACAGTATACAGGTATAAAACTGTTCGTAGACAGAAATGCATCCCTGATGCAGAAAGTTGTGAACGCAGCACTTAACCACACAGCAGCGGAACAGCATCTCCAACACTGAAGCGACCTTGTCGAAGTCACAACGTCGCGAATATCTCCTGAGAAAACACTAATAGCTGGATGTGCTTGTGCCGCGAGAGAGTATGTGGATCAAACAACTACTGAGGTTTGCGGCCGTAGACCGCCCGACGAGCGCACCGATAGCGCACAGACTCGTCATCGGCTTGTTCTCGTAGTCCAGTCACGAACTTTGCAATGTCTTTTGGCAACACTAATACAACTCCGAACGCGTATGTAACATAGCTTAATCGATGGATTTTCAGCGTAAGTATCGACAAATCCAAAGTCGCGTCACGGTGATATAAGCAGCAAACACACCGCAAAGCCTTGGAGCCTTTCACATCTTCCAAGTCCGTGTGGATGGCTAGATGAAGCATATTTTCTATCATCTCCTTTTCCTTAGAACTGTCAACTTGGTCGTCAAAATGAGTTTTTAGGTCCTTGACGACTATGTCAACAAAGCCGGCCGCTTGTATGCCTTTGACTTGGATGTCATCTTCGATAATGGTAAAGGAGCAGTTCGTTCTCCGTCCAAAGTCTGCAAACAGCGCATTCCACCGGGCCATCGCACTGCCCTCGGGAATCCCCTTAACACTCTTCCATGTAAGTTCCATGTAAGTGTGACTTACTGGTGTTCATACCATCCTCCTGGCTTGGTGCAGCGGAAGGCCTGGCGATAGAAATTATCCCAGTCGGTAGTAGTACCAAGCATATAACGCACATAAACAGAATCGAACATATTGCCTGGTCAGGTCCAGAGTTCATTCGCATCATCAATCTGAAACTTTATATTTAGAGGTGCCCAGGTCGACTGATCTGGTGTAAGGTCGGTGGCAATCACCTCAGCATTCCGAGGGTCATCTGCAAATTCTCTGTTTGAGGCTATGTAGGTATGTGTTTACGAGATCTAAGCGAAGAGATTCCACACACATTGCACAGATTTCTGTTCCTGTGCCAATTGCAAGCACTTTCTATCAATGGCATTAGATGGATTTAACAATGGGTTTCAGGAGGTGGTCTCTCAACGCGCAATCCAACGAATTCACTTACCTGCACATCAGGCTTGATGGGGGCTAAGAACAGCTTTCCGCCCTGCAACAGAACTGACCCATAGTGACTGAAGCAATTAGATCACGGCTGTCCTGAGTAGGCATTTCATATGCTCATCTAAAGAGCTCACACACTTTAGCTCCAGGGTCTGCGCGTGTAGATCGTCTACAGGCAACCAACGCTGTGCTTGTCCAAGTTCTCTGTGGTATGGCTGGCCATACAGAGTTCGGCAGTGATAGAGACTGCTAGCCACAAATGTTTCGATACTAGCAATGCTATCCTCCTTATCAGTAACAGTAACCTTGAGAAAAGAATCAGTAGTTGCGCACTGAAGCACTATTTTCACAGAACTTATTGACTCCTGTGCCCAACTCATGAGTACGATGAGTATGAATCCAAGTTTGAGCGTTGCTCCAGAGCTAAGGGCCCCCATATGATTATTAACTGCAGCTGGAGGGGTGATAATGAAAAATGTAGCCAGCTTTGGATCTTTATCAGTAAGAAGTGATAGCAAAGATACAATGGTTAATGCTTATT
>Ga0065720_1020799_pt1 | contig 12700 bp, 9 predicted proteins | sample Thericmetagenome_FD_59107 | JGI IMG/M metagenome (GOLD analysis project Ga0065720, IMG submission 59107) | Thermophilic microbial communities from the Joint Bioenergy Institute, California, USA of rice/straw/compost enrichment - eDNA_2 v2... | ecosystem: Engineered > Solid waste > Grass >... | reverse complement strand
CGTCGATGTGGAGCGTTCCAGAGCAGCAGGCGACGGCGACGGTGACCTGGCCGCCGGGGAGGGCGGAGTCGGAGTGGCGTACGGCGTTGGCGACCAGTTCGCTGACGAGGAGCACGGCGTCGTCGGTGCGGAGGTGGGCGATGTTGGCGAGCAGGACGCGGACGTAGCGGCGGGCCTTGGCCACGGAGGTGGGGTGGCCGGGGAGGTCGATCCTGCCCATCAGGCTCAGCTTGTGCGGGGTGTCGCCGGGAGCGGCGGCCGGTAGCGGGCGTGGGGCCGGGGTGGCGTCGCCGGTTCCGGGCGGCGGGGCGGAATCCGGGTGGGCGAGGGGCGGCCGGTCGGGGCCGAGGGGAGAGTGGGCGAGGCTCGGCGAGGCCGTCTCCGACGTGGGCTCCCGGCCCTGGTCGCGCGTGTGCATCGTTAGTCCCTTTCGCTCCTTTGTCGGGCATTTGAGTGCGTCCTGTGGTGAGTGTGATACGCAGGGTGATCGTCAGGTGCTCGATAGTCGCGGATCTCGGGACTCTTGGCAAGGGGATCTGCAAATTTTCTTCAGATCGCATTCAGTTATTTCCCGGACGCAGGGCGTGGCAAGGGTGCACACTATGCGTGGTCGCCCGAGGAGGTTTCAGTGACGATCAAGCGTGGACCGACGGTACGGCGCAGGCGGCTCGCCGGTGAGCTGCGCAGGCTGCGGGAACGCAGCGAGATGACCCTTGAGGAGGCCGCCGAGAAGCTGGGCTGGTCACCGGCGAAGCTCTCCAGGATCGAGACGGCCCGCGTCGGGCTCACCTCGCCGGATCTCGTCCACATGCTCGACATCTACGAGTTGCCCGAGGAGAAGCGGGCCGGCCTGATCGTGCTGGGCAGGTCGGCGCGCAAGCGCGGCTGGTGGGATGCCTACGCCGACTCGCTGCCGAGCGACTTCCCCGCCTACATCGAACTCGAGGCCGACGCCGCGTTCATTCGCAGCTACGACGGCATGATCGTCAACGGCCTTCTGCAGACCGACGAATACGCGCGGGAGACGATGCGCGCCGCCCTTATGGGGCTGTCCTCCCCGGCCGAAATCGACCGACGGGTCGAGGTGCGTATGACGAGGCAGGAGCTTCTGCTCTGCGAGGAGAACCCGCTACGGTTCTGGACGGTCATCGACGAGGCCGCGCTCATTCGCCAGGTCGGCAGTGCTGCCATCATGCGAAAGCAGTACATGAAGCTGCTTGAGTTCGCTGAGCGGCACAACGTGACGATCCAGGTGTTGCCGCTTGCCAAAGGAGCTCACCCGGCGACCACAGGCACCTTCGCTATCCTCGAATTCCGGGAAGCTTACGACCCGGAGGTGGTGTACCTCGAAGAGATGTCGAGTAGCCTATATGTAGAAAATGACCACGAGATTTACCTCTACTCGCTCGCTTTCGACCATCTTCGGGCGGTGGCGCTTGACCCTCACGAGTCGAGCCTGCTCATCGCGCGACTGGCCGAACAGTCCCAATAGAAGCAGTAGTCCGCCCTGTCACAGAGACAAGGGGGTCGCCCGTGGACCTGTCTCGTGTCGCCTGGCGTAAGAGCCGTCACAGCGGTAACGGTGCCAACTGCGTCGAAACTGCGGTCGTCGATAATAAGGTGAACGCCGGGCGGCTGTTCCTGATCCGTGATTCGAAGAACCCTGATGGTGCGTTCCTCGTGTTCAGTCAGGCCGAGTGGGATGGGTTTATCGATAGCATCAAGGAAGGCAAGTTCAACGATTTGGGCTGATCGGTTCTTCTGCTGGTAATCGGCCCACCCTCGTCTCGTGGCTGGATACCTGCTCTGACAGCCCTTTCCTGCGCGCGCTTCTCCCATGTTGCTGGTAGGCGCACGCGGTAGAGCAGGTGAACAGTGATGCAATCCAGCTGCCTCTACCGAGACGACTGCTGCCTATCATCCTGCGAAAAGCAGGGTAAGGCAGGTATTTTTGAAGAGGTGAGTGTGCATCAAGCGATGAACACTTCGCGTAGATGCCAGCTCAGCACCTCTGGGTCAGGGTAATCTCGCCTGTTCTCGGGTAGCGCGATTTTGTGTCCTTCGCGTTGGTAAAACTCATCACCCGCATCGAACTCCTTTCGCAGTCGAGAGCTGACCCGTAGTCGATAATCTGGATCGATCGATAGATAGCCTCGGTCGAACAGGGTGTGTACGTCCGACCGTAGGAGAATTCCATTGTCCAAGCGATGCCGCCCTCCCTCCTTGACTGGCCGAATATGGGCGGCCTGAAGGGTGGGGCGTAATCTGGACCCGGTGATTGCACACTGATGGCGATAGGCGTTCAAAACAACCGCCTGAAACGCTCGTTGGCCAAGGCGTTGCGGAACGAGACGAGGATCACCCAGGACCGGACCGTCTCGATGCCAAGTCCCTGACGAAGCTGCCATGTTATCGGGCTCGTTCAGTAGGCGGGCGACGAGGCGATTGAAGTAATCGGCACTCGGGTCGCGGGCCAGATCGTATGTCTTGCCCTGAACGATGTTCGGGGCGAAGTCCGGTGGAGGGGCCATAGGCGAAGCGAAGAAGCGGACATCCCGGAGCAGGATACATCCGATGATCGGGTCTTCGATATCGCTGATCGGCTGCTTTCGGTAGTGACTAATGCGCTGCCGCATCTGGGCGAGACCTGTGGTTCCGTTGGCTTCTTGGAAGATCTCCCATGCGGTGGACAGAGGCAATAGCTCGAAGGCCGCGAAGACGCCTCCGCCGACCACTTGGTTGTGTGGGTGGTGAGTCTTGAAGAAGAAAGGTTCTCCGGGCTTGAGCGCCCGGAAGCGGGCGGCTCCGGAGGGGCGCCAGAAGTTCGCTTCGGTTAGATGTGGGCGATTGGCCAGGAAGCGGTACCAATCGCCATCGGTTACTCCGATATATAGTCGCATAAACGCGATTATGCACCGCGTGGGCGTTCGATGTGTACTAATTGGCCCGGTTCAGGCCTACCAGGCGAAGGTTGTAATGGGCGCGCAATGTGTCTCAACTGGTCGAGACGATAACGGCGGCGTGGCGTATCGCTTGTGCTCGGGGCCGTCCCCGGCAGATGTATCGAGACCCTCGGCGAGGAAGGCGATGGTCGGCATGGCAATGCCGACCTCCTAAAGAATGCTGAGAAGGCACTGAACAGCCCTGGTTCGGCGTCGTACCGCCCAAGCTTCTCGCCGTCGCGACCTTGGTCACGCGGCCGTTCGCCGATCTCGACCGCGCAGGGGCCGTACTCGCCGTGCCCACCCGCTGGAGAACCGAAGGGTTTGTACCACAGGTGCGGCCTTCTCGCTGCCGAGCTCGGTGAATCCCAACGCAGCCGACCGCTTCATCGGAGGTGGCCCTAACCTCTTGACGGCCCGCTACGGCCGGCCGTCGGGGCAGGGGCCGGTGGAGGCGCGGATGACGAGTTCGGGGTCGAAGAGTTGTTCGCCGGTGCTGTGGGCGCGGCCTTTGATGCGGTCGGCGAGGGCGCGGGCGGCGGCGGCGCCGATGGCGAGGACGGGGTGGCGGACGGTGGTGAGGGCGGGGTCGGTGTAGGCCATGAGAGGGGAGTCGTCGGCGCCGATGACGGAGACGTCCTCGGGGACGCGCAGGCCGTGGCGGCGGACCGCGCGGATGGCGCCGAGGGCCATGAGGTCGTTGCCGCAGACCAGGGCGGTGGCGCCGCGGTCGAGGAGACGGGTGGCGGCGGCCTGGCCGCCGGCGATGTCGAAGGAGGTCAGCTCGATCAGGTCGGCGGTGCCGGGGCCGACGTGGCGGTGCATGGCGAGGCGGAAGCCGGCGAGGCGGCGCTGCACGGGGGTGTAGCGGTCGGGGCCGCTGATGAAGCCGATGCGGCGGTGGCCGAGGCCGGCCAGGTGCTGTACGGCGAGCTGCCCGGCGAGGGCGTCGTCGCAGGACAGGGACGGTACGGCCAGGCCGGGCACGGCCCCGTTGACGAGCACGAACGGCACCCCTTGCCGGGCGAGGTCGTCGTACCGGGAACGGTCCACGAGGGTGTCGGCGTGCAGGCCGGAGACGAAGACGATGCCGGAGACCTTGCGGTCGAGCAGCATGCCGACGTACTCGTCCTCGCCGGAGCCCTCCGGCGTCATCGTGCCGAGCACGGTGGTGAACCCCTGCCGGGCGAGGTTCGACTCGATCACCTCGGCGTAGATCGGGAAGATCGGGTTCTGCAGCTCGGGCACGATGAGGCCGACCAGGCCGAAGCTGCGCGGGCGCAGCACGCTGGGCCGTTCGTAGCCGAGGGATTCGATCGCCGCCAGTACGGCCATGCGGGCGCGGGCGCTCACCCCGGGGCGCTCGTTGAGCACCCGCGAGACCGTGGACTTGCTCACCCCCGCCTGCTTCGCGATCTCGTCCAGCCGTGCCGCCATCACCGCATCCCGATCCGTCCGTTGCAACGCCGCAAGGCATCTTGAAACAAGACGCCAATCCTCTGCAAAGTCTGTCACCTGCGGAAACTTGCTGTTAACTTCGGGCATCGCCGCGCGGTCACCTCCCGTCAGCCACGGCTTCTGCCGTCCTCACCTGGAGCAACGCATGCGCAAAGCAGTACTCGCGCTGGCCGCCTGCCTGTCGCTGACCGCCTGCGGCGGCGGTGGCACGGCGGCGGACGGGGCGCCGGGCGACGCCTCGCCGAGCGGGAGCGCCGCGACGTCCGCCACCCTCACCATCTGGGCCGACCAGAAGCGGGCGGAGACCCTGAGACCGTTCGCCGAGGCGTTCGCCGCCGAGAACGGCGTGAAGGCCGAGGTGGTCGTGGTCGCGCAGAACCCGCAGCAGACCTTCGTCACCGCGTCGCAGGCGGGCAAGGGGCCTGACGTGCTCGTGGGGGCGCACGACTGGATCGGCAACCTGGTGCAGAACGGGCTGATCGAGCCGATCCAGATGACCGAGGAGCAGCAGGCGGCCTACGTCGACGTGGCCCGCAAGGCGGTGACGTACGACGGACAGATCTACGGCGTGCCGTACGCGGTGGAGAACCTCGCCCTGTTCCGCAACACCGAGCTCGCGCCCGAGGCGCCGAAGACCTTCGACGAGCTCGTGGCGACCGGGCGGAAGCTCAAGGAGCAGGGCAAGGTCGAGGAGATCGTCGGCTACCCGGTCAGCCAGCAGAACGGCCAGTCCGGCGACACCTACCACCTCTATCCGCTGTACACCTCCGGCGGCGGCCACCTGTTCGGCACTAAGCCGAACGGCGACGCCGACCCGGCCGACCTCGGCGTGGGCACGCCCGCCTCGGTCAAGGCGTTCGAGAAGATCGCCGAGTTCGGGGAGAAGGGCGCCGGGGCGCTGAAGCGGTCGCTCACCTCGGACAACACCGCCGCGATGTTCGCCGCGGGCAAGACCGCGTTCATGGTGTCCGGGCCGTGGCGGCTCGCCGAGGTCCGTACCGCGGGCATCGAGTACGACGTGACGCCGGTGCCCGGGTTCAAGGGCGGCGAGCCGGCCCGTGGCTTCGTCGGCGTGCAGGCGTTCTTCGTGGCGAGCAAGGGCGACGACAAGGCCCTCGCGCAGGAGTTCGTGACGAACGCGGTCGCCGCCGAGGACGTGGCCAAGGCGCTGTTCGACGCCGAGCCGCGGATGCCCGCGCTCAAGTCCGCCCTCGAGTACGCCGCCGCGAAGGACCCCGACGTCGCGAAGTTCCAGGCCGCGGCCGAGAACGGGGTGCCGCTGCCGTCGATCCCGCAGATGGTCGCGGTGTGGCAGCCGTTCAACGCGCTCATCCACACCGTCGTCAAGGGCGAGCCGGTCGAGCCGGCCGTCAAGGCGGCGGGCAAGGCGATCGCCGAGCAGCTCGGGCGGTCCGGATGACGGTGACGCAGCGTCCCCGGGTCCGGCCGGCGCGGGCCGGGTCCGGGGACGGCCGCACCGCGCCCGGGACGGGCGGGGTCGCCTCGACGGCGGTGACGCTCGGCCGGGTGCTCGCGCTAGGCCTGATCGCCGGTGTGGGCCTGTGGGCGGCCGCGCCGCTGGTGGCGAACGGGTCGTGGGGCGGGGTCGCGGTCGTCGCCGTGGTGACCGCGATCGCCCTCTACGTCTACCTGTCGCCGCGGCGCCTGCCCGCCAAGTTCCTGCTGCCCGCGACGCTGCTGCTCGTCGCCTTCCAGGTGTTCCCCGTCCTGTACACGATGTCGCTGGCGCTCACCAACTACGGCGACGGCCACTTCGGCGCGAAGCAGGAGGCGATCGCCGCGATCGAGGCATCCTCGGTACGGCGGGAGCCCGGCTCGGCCGAGTACCGGCTCACCGTGGCCGAGCGGGACGGCGACCTCGTCTTCCTGCTCGCCGACCCGGCCCGCGGCACCGCGTACGCCGGGACCGGGGACGGCCTGCGCGAGATCACCGGCGTGACGGTCGGCGCCGGGGGACGGATCACGGCCGCGGACGGCTACCGGGTGCTCACCCCGGCACAGGCCGCGGCCCGCGGCGAGGAGGTCGGTTCGTTCGCCGTGCCGGTGCCCGGCGGCGCGATCCGCGCCCAGGGGCTCACCAGGGCGTACGAGGGCCGGGCGACGCTCGCTTACGACGAGCGCTGTGACTGCGTGAGCGACGGCCGTACCACCTGGCGGGCGGACAACGCCGGCGGCCGGTTCACCGCGCCGGACGGCAGCTCGCTCGCCCAGGGCTGGCAGGTCGACGTCGGCCTCGCCAACCTCGCCGCCGCGCTCACCAATCCGAAGATCAACGCCGCGTTCCTCGGCGTGTTCACCTGGAACCTGTGCTACGCCGTCGCGGTCGTCGCGCTCACGGCGGCGCTCGGCGTGGCCACCGCCCTCGCCCTGCACCACCCGCGGATGCGCGGCGTCCGGATCTACCGCACGCTCATCGTGCTGCCGTACGCCATGCCGGCGTTCGCGATGCTGCTCGTCTGGCGGGACATGTTCAACACCGACTTCGGCTTGATCAACCGCCTGCTCGGGCTGGACGTGGACTGGCTCGGCACGCCGTTCACCGCGCGGGTATCGGTGCTGCTCGTGCAGCTCTGGCTCGGCTTCCCGTACATGTTCCTGGTCGCCACCGGCGCGCTGCAGACGATCCCGGCCGAGTACCTGGAGGCGGCGCAGGTGGACGGGGCGAACGCCTGGCAGCGGTTCCGGCTGGTCACCCTGCCGCTGCTGATGATCGCGCTCGCGCCGCTGCTCGTCTCGTCGTTCGCGTTCAACTTCAACAACTTCAACGGCGTGTTCCTGGTGACGGCCGGCGGGCCGTTCCCGTCGGACAACCCGACGGTCGGGGCGACCGACCTGCTCATCACGTACACGTTCCGGCTCGCGTTCGGCGAGCAGGGCGCGCAGTACGGCCTCGCCTCCGCGATCTCCATCTACGTCTACCTGATCGTCGCGGTGATCTCGATCATCGGCTTCCGCCGTACCAGGGCCTTCAAGGAGGTGCGGTGATGCGCATGGGGCTCGCGCTGCGGCACGCCGCCGCGATCGCCGTCACGGCGTTCGCCGTGCTGCCCATCGTGTTCGTGGTCTCCGCCGCGCTCGACCCGATCGGCACGCTGAGCTCGGTCACGCTCGTGCCGCGCGGCGCCGGGCTCGGCAACTCGGAGCGGCTGTTCACCACCACACCGTTCTGGACGTGGTACCGCAACTCGGTGGTCATCTCGCTGCTCACCTCGGTCCTCGCGGTCGCGGTGGCGGCGCTCGCGGCGTACGCGTTCAGCCGGTTCCGATTCGCCGGGCGGCGGGCCGGGCTGGTCAGCCTCCTCGTCATCCAGGCGTTCCCGCAGTTCCTCGCGATCGTGCCGCTGTACGTGATCTTCAGCGTGATCAGCGACAACTGGCCGGCGTTCGGGCTCAACAGCGTCTGGGGCGTGGTCCTGCTTTACATCGGGGGCCAGGTCGGCGTGAACACGTGGCTGATGAAGGGCTTCTTCGACTCGATCCCGCGCGAGCTGGACGACGCCATGCAGATCGACGGGTGCACCCCCACCCAGGCGTTCCTCCGGGTGATCCTGCCGCTCGCGGCCCCGGTGCTGGCGATCAGCGGGCTGCTGGTGTTCATCGCCACGATCAACGAGTTCCTCATCGCCAGCGTGTTCCTCACCGGTGACGACGCGCGGACGCTCGCCGTGGGCCTGTTCGGCCTGCTCGCGGACCAGCGCAACGCGAACTTCGGCATGTTCGCCGTCGGCACCCTGCTCACCGCGATACCGACGGTCGCGGTCTTCCAGTTCCTGCAGCGTTACATCGTCCACGGGCTCACCGCGGGCGCAGTGAAAGGATGACGCCCTTGCTCGACGGGGGATTCCACCACGACGGCTCCGCCGACCACGTCAGCACGCTCGCCCCGCGGCCGGGCGAGACCGTCACCGTCTTCCTCCGCACCCCCAAGGCCCGCGGCATGCGGGTGCACGTGCGGTCCACGCCGGACGGCGAGCCGCACTTCACCGAGGCGGTGCCGGACCGGGAGACGGACGAGGAGGTCTGGTGGCGGGCCGACGTCGTGGTCCGCAACCCGGTGACGCGCTACCGGTTCCTGGTCGGCGGCGACGGCGGCTACCGCTGGTACAACGCGGCGGGCCTGCATGACCACGACGTGCCCGACGCGGCGGACTTCCGGCTCGTGTCGTACGCGCCGCCGCCCGGCTGGGGCGCCGACGCGCTCGTCTACGAGATCTTCCCGGACCGCTTCGCCCGCTCCGGCGCGGTACGGCCCTGCCCCGACTGGGCGGTCCCGGCCGAGTGGGACGACCCGGTCGCCGGGTCCGGGCCGCTCACCAGCGTGCAGCTCTACGGCGGCGACCTGGACGGCATCACGGCTCGGCTCGGGCACATCGCCGACCTCGGCATGAACACCCTCTACCTGACGCCGATCTTCCCCGCGCCGTCGAACCACCGGTACAACGCGTCGTCGTTCGCCGAGATCGACCCGCTGCTCGGCGGCGACGCCGCGCTCCGCGCCCTGCTCGACGAAGCGCACCGGCGCGGCATCCGCGTGCTCGGCGACCTCACCACGAACCACTGCGGCTCCACCCACCCCTGGTTCACCGCGGCGGCGCGGGACAAGGACGCCCCCGAGCGGGAGATGTTCCACTTCGGCGACGACGGCCTCGGCTACGAGGCGTGGCTGGGCGTGTCGTCCCTGCCGAAGCTCAACTGGACCAGTGAGCGCGTGAGCAGCCGGATGGCGGACGGCCCCGGCTCCGTGGTACGGCGGTGGCTCCGATTCGGCCTCGACGGCTGGCGCATCGACGTCGCGAACATGACCGGGCGGCTGCGCGAGATCGACGTCACCCGGGAGGTGGCGGCGCGGATCCGGCGGGCCATGGCGGAGGAGAACCCCGAGGCGATCCTCATCGCCGAGCACGGCCACGACGCAACGGGCGACCTCGACGCCGACGGCTGGCACGGCACGATGAACTACGCCGGGTTCACCCGCCCGGTGTGGTCCTGGCTGCGCGGCCCCGGCGTGGAGCTGCCGTTCCTCGGCGTGCCCGCGCCCATCCCGCGCCTCGGCGGCGGGCACGTGGTCCGCACGATGCGCGCGTTCGCCGCTCACACGTCCTGGCGGTCCCTCGTGCACTCGTGGTCGATCCTCTCCTCGCACGACACCGCCCGGATCCGCACCGTGTGCGGCGGCGACGAGGCGCTCGTCGAGGTCGCCGCCGGGCTGCTCTTCACCCTGCCCGGCACGCCGATGGTGCTCGCCGGCGACGAGCTCGGCCTGGAGGGCGCCTGGGGCGAGGACGGCCGCCGCCCCATGCCCTGGCACCGCCCGGACACCTGGCGCAAGGCCACCCTCGACGCCTACCGGCGGCTCGCCGCGCTGCGCCGTACCGAGCCCGCCCTGCGCCACGGCGGCCTGCGCTGGCTGCACGCCTCCGCCGACGCCCTCGCCTTCCTCCGCGAACGCGCCGGCGACCGCCTCCTCGTCCTCGCCGCCCGCGCCCCCCACACCCCCGTACGGCTCCCGCTCAACGCCGCCGCCACCCCCCTGTACGGCGGCGCCGACCTCACCCCGGCCCCCGACGGCACCCTCACCCTGCCCGCCGACGGCCCCGCCTTCCACGTCTGGCGCCTCGACCAGCGGCCGCGTCCCTGATCGTGGTCGGGGAGTCCCGATCAGGCGCCGTGACCATAGGCCACTGAGGGCTCATACCGGTGAGTCTCAGGGGGAGAGCGCCGGCGCTTATGCCGCAAATGCGGCGGCCACTCGAATCGGGCTATCTTCATGCACCATGAGTGCCCAATACGCGTGGTCCGAACTCTTCCGTGCAAGACACCCGGCGGCCGGGGATACCGATCGTTCAGCGGTAAATGCCGACAGCGATCTGCATCCCCCGGCCACCGAGGCGGAAATCGGTCGGCTTGAAGCGCGATTGGGCATACAGCTGCCGCCGAGTCACCGGCGGTTTCTGCTGTTCTCCAACGGGTGGGGCAACGCCGACGACTGCTGCCTGCTGGGCGTCGAGGAAATCGGCTGGCTTCGTGACGTCGCCCCCTCGTGGGCCGAGAGCTGGTCGGAACCCAAGCCCGAGGACTCATGGAGCGTGCCCGACGAGCTCTACTTCGTCTATGGACGCGAGCAGGTCGCCGGCGATATCAGAAGGGAGTACGTATCCGACGTCCTCCTCGCCGGGTGCTGGGACGACGGTGTCATTCTCCTCAACCCGCACGTCAAAACTCCGGAAGGTGAGTGGGAGGCCTGGTATCTCGCCCCTTGGCTGGCCGGTGCCAACCGTTACCGGTCTTTCTGGGACCTCGTCGCGCACGAACTCAGGCGCGGTTCCTGAAGGGCCCGGGAACCGCGGCTTGCACATGAAGACGCGGCGGGCCGAACATTTTCCGCCGCGCCGGCGTCTTATCGGCCGTTGACCGCGAACCGGCGACCGGCACGACGGCTCCCGCCCATGGGCGCCCCGGCATGTGCCGAACCGGACTCGCGAGACCTGCCGACTGAGACGGAAACACTGAGACGGAGATCACGGAGGAGGCGTGCGCGACATCCCGGACCGTATGCGGCTGCTACGGGTCCTGGCGGCGGTCCGGCCGCTGCCGTTGGCCCTGCTCACGGCCGCCCTGCTGATCCAGAGCATGATCCCGGCGGCCACCGCGGCCGCGCTGGCGTTTCTCGTGGGGGAGCTCGGCGAGGCGGCCGGGCAGGGCACGGCCGACCTGCTCGGCGTGGCGCTCGTGCCGCTCGGCGGGTTCGCGGCCGTGCTCGTGTTCGGGCATCTCGCCGAGGCGGCCGTGGCGCCGCTGGAGCAGCTCGCCGCCGCGCGCATCGACGGGCGGCACCGGACCGAGGTGACCCGCCTCGTCACGGGCAGCGACACGATCGCGGCGCTGGAGGATCCGAGGACGCAGATCCTGGTACGGCAGGCGCTCGCCGACCGGAGCCGCGGCTACGACCGCACGCCCGCGGACGGGGCGCTCGCCCAGCTCCGGTGGGCCGCCGGGCTCGTCGGGGCGGTGGCGGCCTGCGGGGTGCTGGCGAGCTTCTCCTGGTGGCTCGTCCCGCTCGTGCTGCTGCCCGCGGCGCTGAACCGGATGATCCGCACCAGGGACAACCTGAAGCTCATCGGCTTCTGGCGGCAGGCCACCGAGGGCGAGCTCCACGCCGACGTGTGGCGGAACGCGGCGGTCTCCCCGGCCGAGGGGAAGGACGTGCGCGTCTTCGGGTTCGCCGAGTGGATGGTGAAGCGGATGCAGGAGCACATCCATGAGGCGAACGACGGGCTGTGGCGGCACATCGACCGCATGCTCAGGCTGTCGTGGCGGCACCTGCTGATCGTGGCCGCCGGGCTCGTGCCCGCGTACGTGGCGGTGGCGATGAGCGCCGCCGACGGGCAGGCCACGGCCGCGGTCGCCACGGCGGTGCTCACCGCCGGGTGGTCGCTCTTCCTGGTGCTCGGGCCGAGCAACGACATGTACGACATCGTGAGCGCGATCCGGGTCCTGAAGGCGACCGACGAGCTGCGCGCCGCGCTCGCCGAGCACGCCCCGGCCGTCCGCGGCGAGCTCCCGCCGCCCGAGTCGCCGGGCCCCGCGCCCCTGGTCCGGTTCGAGAAGGTGAGCTTCGGCTACCCGGCCTCCGGCCGTACCGTGCTGCGGGACCTCGACCTGGAGATCCGCCCCGGGGAGCTGCTCGCGATCGTGGGCCTCAACGGCGCGGGCAAGTCCACGCTGATCAAGCTGCTCGCCGGGCTCTACCGGCCGGACTCCGGGCGCATCACGGTGGACGGCGCCGACCTCGCGGACATCGACCCCGCGCTGTGGCGGGAGAAGCTCTCCATCGTCTTCCAGGACTTCGTCCGCTACCAGCTCAGTGCGCGGGACAATGTGGCGCTCGGGCAGGCGTCCCTGCCGCCCGACCAGGACCTGATCGACGCGGCGGCGGCGAGCGCGGGCCTCGCCCCGGTGCTCGACCGCCTGCCGGACGGCTGGGACACGCCGCTGGCCCGCTCGCGCTCCGGCGGGGTCGACCTCTCCGGCGGCCAGTGGCAGCAGGTCGTGCTCGCCCGCGCCCTCTACGCGGTACGGCGCGGCGCCCGCCTGCTCGTGCTCGACGAGCCGACCGCGCACCTCGACGTGCGCACCGAGTTCGAGGTGTTCGACCGGCTCGCGGCGAACCGCGGCGAGACGAGCGTGGTGCTCATCTCGCACCGGCTCTCCACCGTACGGCAGGCCGACCGGATCGTGCTGCTCGACGGCGGCCGCATCGTCGAGTCGGGCACCCACGA
>Ga0065720_1003788_pt1 | contig 12701 bp, 6 predicted proteins | sample Thericmetagenome_FD_59107 | JGI IMG/M metagenome (GOLD analysis project Ga0065720, IMG submission 59107) | Thermophilic microbial communities from the Joint Bioenergy Institute, California, USA of rice/straw/compost enrichment - eDNA_2 v2... | ecosystem: Engineered > Solid waste > Grass >... | reverse complement strand
TCCTTGCATATTGCGCCGATTTTTACTAATCTTCTTGCCGTCCCTCGAGCAGACAGTAAGTAAGCAGTCAGTAAGTAAGCAGATAAATCGATGTTCGAGGGCAAGGAGTCCCGTGCTGCAAATTCTCATTGGCCCTGATACATTCCGGCGCGACTTCCTGGATGGCAAGGGCAGCGTGACCGTCGAGTCCGCTGGCGCGCCTTTCGACCCCCTCAAACCGTTCGATCCGTCGGTAGCCAGGCTTCACATCGTCTCCGCGAACGCGGACGCTCAGCTTTCGTTCGGGCAACAGGAAGGGCTGTCCTGCGGCGTAGTCTTCGATGCGGGAAGCGAGAACGGAATCGAACTGTCCTGGCCGGATGCAAATCAACCCGAGGGCGCCCTCCCCGAGGGAAAGCTTGCCGCCCGGCTCTTCCTCAGCGGCCGAGCAGGCGCGGAAGCCAGCGGTGTGTTTCCGGCGGGAGCCGCCAGCTTCCACTTCGGAGTGACCGCGGGAAGCGCGGTTGGCTACGAAAGGCGCTGTCTCTTCGACAGAGCGACGCGGTCCGGGCTCATCATCTCCGAACTGATCGGCGGGCTCAGGCTGCCGCAGCATTGCGGTACGCCCTCGTCCATTCCCGATGAAGGAGAAGTAGTAAGCTTCCGCTACGCCGGCTTTCTCGACCTGGAAGCGCGGCTCAATTGGGGATACGAGCTTACAGGCATCGAGGGGTTCCAGTACCGGGAGATCGACGCATCGTTTCACTACGGCTTGCGATTGAAGGCCGGAGTAAAGGCAGGTTACCAGCTCGCCGGAGAGTTCGACGTCGAGGCATCGCGCGGATCGCGGCCCGGTTGGGCACGACTGACGGTCCGGAAGCAGAGAACATCGCGGTCCGACTTCGCTGCCGCCTTTCGGGCCGATGGCGATCTCCGGCTCGGAGGTCTTCCGCAATCGGCCGACGAATTCCTCGCTGCCTTGTTCGGGGTCGACGCTGAAAGCGTCCGTCGCCTGTTCGAACGGGCGCGTACTTTCACGGATCTGGATCAGCTGGAGCAAGCCGCTGGCAGACTCCTCAAGAAGACCGTGCATGATCTGGCACAGAAGTGGATTGGGAAAGCGCTCGATAACGCCAACGTTCAGCAGTTTCTCGCGGTGGTGAACCGCTTCCTGGCGGAGCATCAGAACGCGGATCAAGCGGTTGTCAACGCGATAGCGGCTCTCTATGAGGACAACTACGAGGCCGGAAAGCTCGGTGAACTGCGCCGGAGCCTGGCGCTGATTGCTGGTCTGCGAAGCCCCGATGAACTCCGCACGCTGAACGACGAGGCCGCGTGGACCATCATCGAACGCCTCGCCGGAGCCGATGTGCCGCAACTGCTGCAAGACGATGCGGCGTTTGCGCGCCTCACCGCGACCGCTGAGCGGGGCGTTCAGTTCCTGGATGGGGGATGGATGCCCCAGTTGCGTGACCTGATTCTTGAGCTCAAGTCTTCATTCCCGCTCGACCGAGTCTTCGAGGAACTGACGGAATATGCGTCCGAGGAAAAGCTTCTCACTCTTGCTGACGAGCGGCTGCAAGGTCTCGTAGAGAAGCTCGTAGGCAAAGCCTGGGAGGAAATCAAGGAGAGCGGAGCCGCGGCGGTAGCGGCGGAGCTCAGGGACACGCTCGACAAGATCACGTCCTTCAAGGACACCTGGTACGCGCGGCTGACGTCCGCCGCCAGCCAGTCGTTTGCGCTCCAGGTGAATTACGCCTTTAGCCGGGCNTCCAGGAGCAAGGCGCTNCTCGACNTCGAGATTGATGTGACGACTCCGCNGGGGCAGAAGCTCTTTGCCGATGCCGCCGTGGGAAAGATGCGCGCGCTCTTCGACCGGGCGAACCTCCCGCTGCTGGTCGTCCACGAAGGCGTCCTTACCCACGAACTTACGAAGGCTTCTCACCTGTCCGTTGCTGTGTTCGGCTGGCAGTTCAAGCGGCTCGCGGAGCTGGTGTCTCGAACGGAATACAGTCTGGAAGCGCTTCCGACCGGCATGGTCGGGGTCTTCACGACGGAAGCCGCCATCCGCCGGCGAATCGAGCAGAGGGGCCGCGATGAGATGGCTGAGACGATCGAGTCCAACTTCCTGCTCCGGCTGGTAGGCGAGACGTATCGGCCGGACGAATTCGACACACTGGAATCGCTGCAAAGAAAGTCCTTCCTCGCGCGGTCGATCAACAAAATGGCCGTCGAATACCGCTTCTTCGCTGAAGACGACCTCACGTCGGTGAGCGAGCTCGGCGAATACTTGAAGCTGGCGGAAATTCTGGGCCTCATCCCTTCTGCGCATTCGATGGCCGAACAGCTCGGGCGGGAGTTTCCCGGCGGCTTGGGCAAAGTGACGGCCCGGTACCTGGTGACGTACGATAGCGACTCCTTGCGCGACGCATTCACACTCCTTTCCGGCGAGCCGCTCAAGCAGCTTGTTCGGGCGACAGCGCGGCAGGTGGCGGCCGCGCGGCTGATCCAGAGAAAGAATGACCGGCTGGCAGCCGTAGGCTTCGCCTACCTCGACCCCTACTTCGCGGACCTTTACTACCGGCAGGGCTTCACAGCCTTGCTGAACGATGACCGCGCGATTCGCCTCCCGAACTGGTTCACAGGAGGCGAGACCCGAATTGTTCCCCTGCCTGCCAGGGATCCGGGACGCCACGTGCTGGCGACCCTGTTTGTCATGGAGCAGAAGATGGCGGACCGGCTGGCGCGTCTCGACGAAGCAGTGGATGAAGCGCGCAAGCAGAAACGCCCCGTGAAGGAATCCGAACTCGAGCAGGCGGCGAAAGATTTCGTCGCCACTGCCGCGAAGATCGACCAGTTCATCAGCGTCAACAGCTTCTTCGCCGTCTTCGACAGATTCATCTATGAAGGCAGCCGGGGCAAAGGCTTCCGCCAATCGGCGATGATCCTTCAGATCCAGCCGCCGGGTGAAACTGAGCCGGTGACGAAGTTCTTTGCGTCGGGCTCTCTGGATGGCAGAAAGGGCGAGCTGAAAACGGCAGCTTCCGCATGAAAAGCTCCGCTTGCCAAAGGACGACAGGATCCGCGATCAGCCACGTAAACCGGACTCGGCGTCTACGCCGAGGAATGGAAGGATGAGTTCAGCCAGCTCCTCGGCGCAGGTATAGTTGACGGCGTGCGGGCAATCGGGAATGATGGCAAGGCGGCCATATGGAAGCAGTCCCGCCGCTTCTTCGGCCCAGCGCTGCGAGACGATGGGGTCTCTGGATCCGCGAACCACAAGCGCAGGCACGCGAATCTTGGGCAGCTTCTCCTCGATCGGATCCTTTAAAGCGAAGCTGAATGTCTTGAGCGTCCGGAAGACACCCGCGTACCAAAGATCGGTGATCTCTTCCCACAGCATCGAGGGACGCTCGCGGGCAATGTCAAGCAGAAGACCGCCTGCCTGCTGGATCCAGCCACGGCGTTTTGGATCAACGGTCGGTCCAACGAAGACCACGCTTGACACCTGAGAAGGATGGCGCACCGCCAGCTCCGCGATTACCTGGCAGCCGAGTGAGTTACCTACGAATGCAGCCCGCGGGACGTGAAATGCGTCGAGGCAGGCGACCAGGGCTTCGGCAAGGTCGGCTAGCGTAAGCGTATTTTTCGTCCTGTCGCTGAGACCAAAGCCCGGCAGATCGGGAGCCAGCACTCTGCAATAGGGCGCCAGAAGCTCACCGGTTGGAACCATATACCTGCTGGAGATCGTCAAACCATGGACGAGCACCACCGGAGGGCCGCTCTCCCAGCTCGCGCGAACGTGCATGGTCCAATCGCCATGCTCCACCCAGTGGATGTTCAAGCGCCCCTTCCGGGCGCGTGTCGTTACGCTCAGCGGTGCTAGCATGGCTCTCGCCACCGCCGTTGGTGGCCCCCACTTTATGGACTTCCGCGCAACCGAAAACGTAGCGCTGTATCGTGTACGCTGGTACAAATCAATGCGATGGATTCTCTGTTTTCTGGTTTGTGCTTCCGCGATGCCGCAGACGACTAACGCCGTTGATGACCAGCAGCTTCGACAGATGACCGCCCGCTTCGCCCCGGTTACGCTTCGGGTCGACACGTCAACGCTGTCTCCGGGAGACCGCATGGCCCTGGAGACTCTGAAACAAGCAGCCAAGGTCGTGGATGACCTGTTTATGGAACAGCTCTGGTCCGGGAACCTTGCGCTTGCAGCCCAGCTGGAGCGCGACAAGACGCCACTTGGACGAGCGCGTACGCAGTACTTTTGGATCAACAAGGGCCCTTGGTCCGACCTTGACGACCACAAGGCATTTCTCCCCGGTGTCCCGGAAAGGAAACCAGCCGGCGCGAACTTTTACCCGCCTAATATGACGCGCGAAGAATTTGAATCCTGGGTGAAGACGCTGCCCGATCCGGTGCGATCCCAGGCGGAAGGCTTCTTTACGGTAATCCGCCGCGATAAAGACGGAAAGCTGACGGTTGTTCCCTACAGTCAGGCCTACAGACCGCAGCTCGAAAAGCTGGCTTCTTTGCTCCGGCAGGCGGCGGCTCAAACCGATAATGCTTCCTTGCGCCGGTTCCTGAACCTGCGTGCAGACGCCTTTCTTTCGAACGATTACTATGCGAGCGATATCGCCTGGATGGATCTCGACGCGCCGCTCGATATCACAATTGGTCCCTACGAAACATACAACGACGAACTGTTCGGCTACAAAGCAGCGTTTGAAGCGTACATTACGCTGCGGGACGATCGCGAAACGCAAAAGCTTCGTTTCTTCGCGGACCATCTTCAGGAAATCGAAAACAATCTTCCCATTGACGCCAAATATCGCAACCCCAAGCTCGGCGCGCTCGCTCCGATCCGCGTTGTGAACGAAGTGCTAGCCGTGGGCGATGCTGCCCACGGAGTCCGCACGGCTGCATTCAATCTGCCGAATGATGAGCGGGTCGTACGGGAAAAGGGCAGCAAGCGCGTGATGTTGAAGAATGTGCAGGAAGCTAAGTTTCGCAGGATTCTGACGCCGATCGCCGAGCGCGTCCTGCCGAAGGATGCGCAGGGTTACCTGCAGTTTGATGCCTTCTTCACCCACATACTTGCCCACGAGCTGTGCCACGGCCTTGGACCGATGAGAGTCGGTGACAAATCCACGCCGCGGCAGGAATTGAAGGATCTCTACAGTGCGATCGAAGAAGCGAAGGCGGATATCACGGGCCTCTATATGCTCCAGTATCTCTACGACAGAGGTCTCCTGCCGGGAGGACCTGAGGTCGAGCGCCGGATGTATACGACGTTCCTGGCCTCCGCGTTCCGCACGTTGCGCTTTGGCATTCACGAGGCCCATGGCAGGGGCATGGCTCTCCAGTTCAACTATCTGCTCGACCGCGGCGCTTTCGTCGCAAACCCGGACGGGACCTTCGCGGTTGACTTCTCAAAGGTCAAGGCGGGCGTGCGCGATCTCACTCGTGACCTGCTTATGATCGAGGCAACCGGGGACTACGCCGGCGCGGCCAAGATGTTGAAAGAGCTCGCATTCCTGCGTCCTCCCCTCCAACAGGCGCTTGGGAAGCTGACCGGAATTCCCGTCGACATCGTCCCGGAGCCTTAGCTACCGGTTCGCGGACATTGGCTTTGGACGCAGCAGGCGGTGTAAATCGAGGGACGGCGGTTGAAGGCCAGCTTGCGTCAGCATCACGTGTACCTGCCCGCGATGATGGGTCTGATGGTTGAAGAGGTGCGTGAGGAGAAAATGCAGAGGATCCTCGAACGGCTCCCCGGCGCTGTTGCGATAGTGTAACGGGGAGAGGAGAGCTTCATCGGTCAGTTGAGCAACGTACTGCTCCAACCTTGCGTCCTCGTCCTTCCTCGCTTGCCACAAGCTGTTGAAATCCTCGTAAAGGATCGCGTTCAGCGGGAGCCGTGGATCAGCTCCTTGAAATCGGCCCAGCCAGATCCGGTCGCCAACGAGAATGTGATTCAGCGTCCGCTCAATGCTGCGGAAGGAAGCCTCGCGCTCCTTGCGGTACTCCGATACATCAAGACGCGCGCACACTTCGTACAACCGCCCGTTGGCGAGGGTGTTGTACCGGGCCATTTGCTGGAAGTGGTGGACCAACGACATAGCCGGATCATAGCGCAAATGTTCGGCGTTCCGCTCCTTCACGATTCGCCAAAGGATCGCCCGCTGGTGATAGCATCATGAGGTTTCGAGGAGATTGCCACGATGCTGCCAGCCAAAACATTCTTTCCCATTCTCCTTCTCCTTGCTGGAGGTTCCGCACATTTCGCCGCGGGTGCAGATGCGACGCTCGTTGTGAAGACGCCGATGCCTCCTCCATCCTGGGCTCTCATGGAGCGAGAGCTTCTCAAAGCGAACTCTCTGGCCTGCGAGCGCTTTGCCGAGAAGTACCTCGATGAGCGAGGGTACCTGCTGCACACGCCTCGCTGGGGCACGCTCGACGGGCCGGACGATGCCATCGAGACCTTCTACAACTGGACGCTCCTGCATGCGCTCGGCGGTTCCGACGCCGTACTCAAACACTATCAGCGGGCGCAGGAAGGCCACTGGCGGCAGTATGGCGAGCTAAGAACGAAACTCACGGAGCTTGCCGCAAACGGAGCCTACTACAAGGAATTCATCACCATGTCCGACTGGTTCCATACCGGCGAAGGCATGCGCGCCTTCTTTCTGTTTGGCCTCTCCGAACCCAATAACGCTCGCTATCGGGAGCGGATGAAACGCTTCGCCGGCATGTACATGAACGAAGACCCCGAAGCGCCCAACTACGATCCGGTCAACAAGGTCATCAAGAGCATCTGGAACGGCAGCAAAGGACCGATGATGCGCAAGGCCACTGTCTACGACTGGGTAGGCGATCCCGTCCCGGGCAGCTTTCATCTGCTTCACAATCCCGCGGGGCGGAGTCAACTGCTCGATCTGGAAAAGTGGTACCCGCGGATGCTGGCGCATTGCAACGAATATCTCGACAGTGTCGGCGATAACTTCCTGAATCTGGCCGCGACGATTCTGGGCTTGAACGCGTACATGTTGACGGGAGAAGCCAAATACCGCAATTGGGTCCTCGAATACGTCGATGCGTGGAAGCAGCGGACCGAGGCGACCGGGGGCAACATTCCGAGCAACGTCGGGCTAGACGGCAAACCCGGCGGCGAGTACGGCGGCCAGTGGTGGAAAGGAACTTACGGTTGGAACTTCACGATCTTCGACGGAGAGATCGAAAAGATCGCGCATCGAAACTACTTCACGGCAGGGTCATGGCCGGGCTTCAGCAATGCGCTTCTGCTGACTGGAGATCAGGGCTATGTGAACGTGCTGCGGCGGCAGATGGACAACATCTACGCCCAGAAGAAGATCGTGGACGGCAAGGTCCTGCTGCCGCAGATGTACGGCGATCCTCGCGGCTACAAGTACAACGGTCCTCCGAGCTGGTATCACTACACCGACAATCTCCACACAGACCGTCTGACTGAGATCTATCTCTGGTCGATGGACAGGAAGGATCTCGACCGCGTGCCGGTGACGGACTGGATCGCCTTCCTAGAAGGTAAGGACCCGGGCTACCCGGAACGCGCGTTGCAAGCGGACTTTGAGCACATCCGCCAGAAGGTAAAGGCGATGGAGGAGGACATCACCACGCCTGATACACGTCTGGCTGATTATCTTCTCGACCTGAATCCAGCGGCGACGAATACCCTGGTCAATCTCACGTTAGGCGGATATTTCGCGAAAGGGCGCATCTGGGTGCTGCATTCCCGTTTCCGCTACTTTGATCCAGAGAAACGGCGGGCGGGACTGCCCGAGGATGTCGCGGCGCTGGTGGAAAAGCTCGAAGATCAGTCTGCAACGGTGATGCTGGTCAATATTAGCCCGCTCCGCGCTCGTACAGTCGTTGTTCAGGCAGGCGCCTACGGAGAGCATCAGATTCAAACTGCGACAGCCGGCAGCAGCTCGGTCGCCGTGAACGCGCCGTTCCTGACCGTGCGGCTCGAGCCGGGTTGCGGCGCGCGAATTGTAGTCCGCATGGAGCGCTACAAGAATCAACCGACGCTGGCTCACCCGTGGGACCGAGGCTGGTACGGACGCAGCTAGCTAGAACCGGAAGTGCAGCCCGATCTGAGCCATCCGCGGACCGCCGGACTGAAGAGCCGGCGCGAGGCCTGCATTCGGACGTCCGCGGCCAAGCATCATATTGAGCAGCGAGGTCGATTCCCCAAAGAGCGGATGGGAAAGAAAGCGAACCGGGTCACCAAAACTTGGCCGGTTCGCGACGTTGTGCACCTCGAACCGAACGCCAAGACTGGCCCCAGCTATCTGCAACTGCCTCTCGATGGCTGCATCGACCTGAACCAGGCCGAAGCCCCGGATCGCGTTTCGCCCCAGGGATCCTTGTCTTCCGTCATTCCGTAGGCGAAACGCGTCCGGATTCAGCCGGCGCCCGTTGGGAGCGGACGGGTCCAGCAGCCAGATTGGTTGCCCGCTGATGAGGTCGGGACGGGCAGCGTTGTCAAATCCAAGTCCGAAGCCATTCTCGCGGGAAACAAGGTCGATGGGAAAGGCCGTACGCACGCGTCCAATCCCGCTCAGCGTCCAGTTACGTAGCAGGCGCGTAGCGATGGACTTTCCCATCGGCGCCGGCAACTCCCAGGTAAAGGCCCCCTGGAGAGAATGCCTGGCGTCAAAATTCGAAGGTCCCCGGTCACGGGAGAAGCCGTGGGCGGGATCTACAAGAAAGAGTGCCGAATCCCAAGAACTATTATCAATCGAGTGACCCCAGGTGTAAGAAATCAGACCACCGAGCCCCCGACTCACCTGCCGGCGGTATTGTACCTGGAGAGCATGGTAGTCTGAGATCCCTTCATTGGTCGCCAGCACGATACGGGGCTGGTCCGTTCCGGCGACGACGTAGCTCTCCCTGCGGAGCAAGCGGCGTCCGGAAGAGCCAACATAGCCCAGCGATAGTACAGACCTTGAATCGACGGCGCGTTCCAGGGACAGATTCCACTGCATCGTATAGGGCAGCCGGAGCCCGGGAGCATAGCCGTAGTCGAGATTGTTTGTGATGCTGGGCTCGCCCGCAGCAGTGAGCGCCGTATACCAGCGGTTGAATGGAGCCCCATTCAGCAGCTCCGTGGCTGAGACAAAGCCTGTGTCATAAAAGATTCCGAAGCCGCCCCGAAGCACTGTTGTCGAGGCTTCATTCAACCGCCAGGCGATCCCAACCCGCGGCGCAAACTGCGTATAGCTGGCACGCCAGATCGGGGTCTGCTCGTAGGCCATCAAAAACTCGCCGTTCGGTAGAGCAATGGGTTCTGACGGAAAACTACCGCGGAAGCTGCCGCTGCCGGCGCCCAAGCCCGGCGCTCGAAAACTGGGCGCCGGGGTGAACTCCCATCGCATGCCCCAGGTGACGTTCAGCCGCGGTGTGAGCGCGCACGTATCCTGAGCGAATGATGAAAAGATCTCGATCACGCTGGAGCCCGCTCCGGCTTCGAAGGTCGTATATGAGGGCGTCACTCCATTCAAAAGATCATCGAGACTGGAGTACGTGGCAGTCATCGCAGTGAAGGCACCGTCGCGAGTCGGCGTCACACGCTGGTAATCGAGGCCGAAACGAATCTGATGCCGGCCGGACGTCAGCGCAAACGTACTTGCCATATTCCATTGCCCTTGGTGCGACCGCTCCCCCTGCCCGATCAGTATTTGTCCTAGCCCATCAATCCAGACTGCCTGAACACCGTTGCCAGGACCAGGCACTGGCGGGAGCAGCGGCGTGAGATCGGGTGTTTTCGCTCCATCGAGCGGAATCGAAGCCCATCGCGTGTCGACGGCGGCTCGCGAGATGTTGAGCCGCGTATCGTTGGTTACCGAGGGCGTCAGCGCCGAGACGACGCCCATCGTGAAGCTGCGCGTACGAAAATCGGCATCATTCACCTGCAGATAGCCGGACCGGCTCGATGACGGCGTCTCCTTGTAGCGAACGAACGCCAGCCCGCGCTCGCCGAGCGCTTGATCGATGCGGAGGCTCCCGGTGTGAACGGATGAAGGCCAGCTTACCTGAGCGGTTCTCTCGGAAACCTTCCCGCCGTTGTTCATTTCCGGAACAGGAAACGCGTCCAAAACACCGCGAACATGCTGCGGCGCCTTCTGCCTCACCTCAAGGGACGGAACCATATGCCGGAACGTAAAGGGTTGAATGAGCCGGATCGATTCCCCGCTTGCAAAGAAGAATGTGTGATCCCGCCGCAGCGGACCTCCAAACGATCCTCCGAAATCGTGCAATCGGGCTGCGGCTCGTGGAATTCCGCTTCGGTTGGCGAGCCAGTTATTGGCGCCCAGCTCTTCATGGCTGCCGTTGTAAAATGCCTCGCCGTGAAACTCATTGGAGCCGGAGCGCGTGATGATCGCCACCTGGGCGCCCGGCATTTTGCCGAATTCCGGCGCGAACGTCGACGTCTGCACACGAACCTCCTGCACTTCTGGTAGCGCCGCGAGGGTGTGAAGACTCCCGATCGAAGTCATCGCCGGAAGCGCGCCCCCAGGGAACTGACCGATCAGGCCACTGCCGGTAACAGCATTGTTCGCGCTCAGTCCGTCGACAAGAAAGTAGTTCGTGTTCGGTCGCTGGCCGGACGAGGAAAACTGTCCCGCCTCGCCGCTCGCAGCAGGCGTGGTCAGTACGCCAGATGCGAACTCGAGCATGCCATGAAGCCCCTTCGTTCTCAACGGCAGGGCCTCAAAAGGTTCACGCCGGAAGGTTAGGACTGTGCTGCCATCCTCTGTGTTGATCTGCTCGTGCCCTCCCTCAACGTTGATCACCTCCTGAACGCTGCCGAGCTCGAGCATGAAATCAACACGCACACTCTGGACGGCGCCTACTTCGACGCCCAGCCTCGCGGCAGTACGAAAGCCAGGGCGCCGCACAGTAATCTTGTAAGCGCCCCCTGGCAGGGTGGAAACGAAATACATGCCGCGGTGGTCGGACTCAGCAACGCGGCGGACTCCCGTCTGCTGGTTCATCACCGTTACAACGGCTCCAGGAAGAACCGCTCCCGAGGAGTCCTGAATGACACCCGTGATGATTGCTCTGTTCTGCGCGCGTAGCGCTATCGCCCCAAGGAGGACGGCGACCAGCAGGACCAGCCGCCGCATCTACTTCTCCCTAAGAACTGGCTCCCAGGCCGCCAGGCCCCCCTTCCAGCGCCCAAACGAGCCGCGTACACCGTCCACCGCATCTTCCGGATTCGCCAAAGGCTCCGAGGGCGCCAAAGCGCGCGTCAGCGCGCTGTCAAGCTGCTGTGTTGCTCTCAAGAACTGGTGGGCGCATGCCTGCCAGGATGCACACCCAGCGGGAACAGCAGCGGCCTCAGCGCCAATCAAGGGCTCCAGCCTGGAAGCGAATTCAGCAGCACCGTTCTGAATCGCAGCCACATGATTCCGAACGATCGACCGGAGAGTGGCCTTTTCGTCACCGCTGAGCTTGGATTCGCGTTCGCTGGAAAATCGAATCGCGAGATTCTCCAGGGCGTGCGCCCGCGCTAAATTCGCTTCGCTCCGCTCAAGCATCTCGTTCACGTACTGCTCAAGCAAGGCGCTTCCTCCAAAAAATGCCTCAAGGCGCTTCTGGAGAGCATCGGGCCGCCGGACTGTTTCTGTCAGTACCTCCGCCGTAGTACCGCTGCTCACCGGAACTGGCGACTCAAACTCGACCACCACATTCGGAAGCCGGGACAGGGCCGCCATCAACTGCTTCTGCCGGCCTTCGTCAATGCCTACTGCCCGCACTTCGAGTTTGCCCGCAGCCTCGTCGCGCTCAAGCTCGATCGGTTCACCGAGATCGGCGCCGAGATTGTGCAGCGCCGCTACAACCCGCAGCTCGTCCGCCACGCTCAGCGCCGACGCAGGCGCGGCGGGACCAGGTGCGGCAGGCGCCGGCTCTGCTGGCGGCTCGGGCACATCTCCTGCATCGGAGATTTCGACGGTATCGTTGTCCCTGAAGCGAAAGACCTCGTGGACGGCGCGGAGGTCGGAGGCACGCAGCGTCAGGGCTACCTCGGCAAGGTCACCCAGAGGCGTGCGCGTTTCGATGCGGTAAGCCGGACCGCCCGCAGCCTCGCTCTGCTTGAGGACAATGACTGCGTCCTCCTTCTGCGTTAACTGATCCCTCCAGCTCGAGTAGCTGGCGGCACTCAGCGGTTCATCCCAATCGAACTTCGCTGCGCGTAAGCGAGCCCGAAGTCTCTCGTCCGCCTCTGCCTCCGATGCCGTTGGGCGGGCTCGGCGATCCGCCGATCGCGAGGGTCTGACGTAGAGCAGGTCTCGCGTCTTAATGCGGATCATACGAGGCGGACCTGCCTCCCGTTCGCGAAGGATGGCTCGATCCAGAAGCTCTGCGGCGCTGACGGTTTCGGGACGAGTCAGCGTGAAAAGCACGATGCCGGCGACAGCAGCGGCGGCAGCAGCAGCCCACCAAGCGGAAAAGGCACGCTTCCGAACCGGCTGCGGAATTCCTTCTGCGCCCGCACCGCCGAGTTCAGACCACAGATCTGCCCACTTGTTTGGAGGGGGCGGCAGAGACCGCTTGTGAGCGGCGTGATACGCCGAAGCTACTTTCAGCCCTTCCTGTATCTCGTAGAGCCGGTCGCGACACGCGTTGCAGCCAAGCAGGTGCTCGTCCACAGCAGCCATGCCAACGGGATC
>Ga0065720_1020796_pt1 | contig 12706 bp, 11 predicted proteins | sample Thericmetagenome_FD_59107 | JGI IMG/M metagenome (GOLD analysis project Ga0065720, IMG submission 59107) | Thermophilic microbial communities from the Joint Bioenergy Institute, California, USA of rice/straw/compost enrichment - eDNA_2 v2... | ecosystem: Engineered > Solid waste > Grass >... | reverse complement strand
CCCCAGCCACTCGAAGGTCCGCTCGGAGATGCCCGCCGAGTAGGCGGCGAACAGCGGCAGGCCCCGCTCGACCTCGCGCCGGGCCTGCTCGCGGGTCTCGGCCACGTGCAGCATGACGACCACCCGCCAGTTGGAACGATCCACGACGGTGCCGTGCCTGGCCGCCTCCTCCTCCACGACCGACCAGTGCCGGCTCAGGGCGGCGTAGCCGCGGGCGGTGGTCGCGCTGAGGGAGAGCATGCCGGCGCCGTACCGGCCGGCCATGCTCGGCCCGAACGGTGACTCCATGGCGGTGAAGGCGAACTCCATCGTGGGGTCGCTGTAGGGCTTGAGCTGCAGCATCGCGTCCCGCAACGTGAACCACTCCGTCTGCGTGGTCAGCGGTTCGTCGCTGGTCAGCAGGTGGTGTACGGCTTTCCAGGACTCCACCATGCGCTTGCGGGTCTCGGCCCACGGCACACCGAGCATCGCCGCGTCGCTGGGCAGCGAGCCCGGGCCGACGCCAAGCATGGTGCGGCCCATCGACAAATGGTCCAGCATGACCGCGCGCTCGGCCACGTGGAAGGGGTGGTGGTAAGGCAGCGACACCACACCCGTGCCGAGCCTGATCCGCTTGGTGCGCTCGACCGCGGCGGCGATGAAAAGATCGGACGGGCCGATGATCTCGCTGCCGCCCGAGTGATGCTCACCGATCCACGCCTCGGTGAAACCGAGCGACTCGGCGTACTGGATCATCTCAAGGTCCCGGTGAATGGCCCGGGTGGGGTTCTGCCTGGCGTAGTGCATGGGCGGGATGAACATCCCGAACTCCATGCGCTTTCTGGCGGTGCTCATGTGCTCTCCTCGCTGGGCCGCAGTCCGGTCATACGGTGACGTCGTGGATACCGCGCACTTCCCGCTCACCCCGCACGGTGGGTAGATAGACCTCCTCGACGAACCGCGGCAGCACGTCCCGTGCCAGCCGCTGCATGCTCGCGAGGGTCAGCTCGTAGGACATGGTCGAGTACTGCACCATCGGCAGCAGGTTGCCGAACCCCCCGACGGCGTCGAAGAAGTCCCGCAGCTGCGCGAAGACGGTGTCGGGATCGCCGGCCATCATGAACCCGCCGCGGGTGAGCTCGGGCACCGGCCGGTTGACGACCTCGGCCATCGTGGGGGCGGGTGGCGGCCCCAGCGGCGGCGAGGGAACCTTCCCGGCGGCCTTGGCCTTGAGCAGCTTGGCCCGCATCTCCGGCGGCAGGTAGCCAGGCGGGTCGGTGAACTGGAACGGGTGGCGCCCGCCTTCCCGGTACCACAGCTTCACCTTTTCGGCCTCACGGTAGGCCTCCTCGTCGGTGTCGCCGACGAACAGCTGCACCGAGTAGGCGAACTTCGACAGCGGCGGGTCGGCACCCAGCTCGGCGGCGCGTCTGCGGTAGGCAGAGAAGATCCCCGCGGCGCCCCTGGTGCCGACCCCCAGCGTCGCGACGGTCATTCCCCGTTCGGCCAGCAGCGGCGCGCTGGCCGAACCGGTGGTGGGCGACCAGATCGGCGGGTGCGGCGTCTGGTACGGCCGCGGCCACAGGTTGACGTTGCGGTGGTGGAAGTACTTACCCTCCCAGTTGAAGGGGCCGTCGTGGGTGGTGAACGCCTTCATGATGAGGTCGACCGCCTCCCAGAAGCGCTCCTTCATGTCCACTGCCGAGGAGTTCACCGCGATGACCTCCTGCGGCACGCCGCGCACGAACCCGACATCGGCCCGCCCGCCGGAGATCACGTCGATCATCGCCATCTCCTCGGCGACGCGCACCGGGTCGGGGCGATGGGCCAGCGGGTTGCCCAGGGTGAGGATCCGCGCCCGCTTTGTCTCGCGGGCCATGATGGCCATGGGGATCGTCGTGATCGCGTCGGTGCAGGTCGCGGTCGTGTGGTGCTCGTTGAGCATCACGTTCAGCCCCAGCTCGTCGGCGGCGGCGTAGATGTCGAAGTATTTCTTGTAGAGCTGATAGCCGGTGTCGGGGTCGTAGTAGGAGTTCGGCACCGTGATGCGGTTGTTGGGCATCAGATGCGCCGGCGGCAGGTAGGGGTAGGGCATCTCGGTGAACACGTAGGTGCGGAACATCACGGCCTCCCTGCCCGCTCCATCGCCCGCACTCCGCCCAGCGCGGTCTCGGCCAGTTCGGCCACGCACTGCGCGACCTGCGCGGGCCGCTCCTCCTCCACCCGGTGCCCGGCGTCGGGCAGCACCCGCAGCTCCGCGCCCTGCGGGCCGATCAGGGCGGCGTACTCCTTGGCGTAGTCCGGCCGTAGCGCGAACCGGTCGCGGTCCCCGGCGATCACCATGGACGGCACGGGGACACGGCGCAGCCAGTATCGCAGCGTCGGGTTGTGCATATACGGCTTCCAGCAGTAGCGGGCGGTCGCCTCCTGGGCGATCGCCAGCGCCAGGTAGTCCTCGTCCGACAGCGCCGAAAGGTCGGGGGCCGCCGCCGGATCGCCGTACCAGATGCCCGGCAGCTCGTCGAAGCCGGCGATCCAGATGTCGGCGAAGTCCCGCTCGTCGCGGCGGCCGAACTTCACCCCGGTGGGGGCGATGAGTGCCAGGGCGGCCAGCGCGGGCGGGCGCAGGATCGCCAGCTCGGCCGCGACCCAGCCGCCGAAGGAACATCCGGCGACCAGTACCGGCTCGCCGAGCTGTTCCAGGAACTCGGCGTAGACGAGGGCGAGATCGCGAACCTCGCCGATGTACTCGGGCCGGGTGGATCCCCCCCAGCCCGGGTGGTGCGGCGCCACCACGGAGAAGTGCTCCGCCAGCTCCGCGAGGACCGGCCCGGACCACTGCAGGCCATCCTCGCCGTGGAGGAACAACAGCGTGGGACCGGATCCCGCCTCGTGCACATCCAGCGAGACGTCGCCGATCGTGCGGGAAACGCGGTTCACGGCATCTGTCCTGCCTGTTGGGAAATCTGCATGCGATGATTCTAATTATTTCGACCTATTGAGCGCAAGGTGACCACGGCCATCCCCCGCCGCTCACCGCTGGTCACCGAACGGCGCGCCGGGGATCGCCTCCAGCAGGTTCACGGGCACCACCCGCTCCGGCCTCACCCGGAACAGGATCCGCTGCTCGCCCTCGAACCGGTTGGGATAGTCGATCCCGATGTAGCGGCGGGACAGCGCATCGATGTGCTCGTCGGCCCCCTCGTGCGTGTCCTCGACGATCCGTCCGCGGATCTCGACGTACTCGGTCGGTTCCGCGGAGTTGACCACGCACACGCTGACACGCCCGTCCCGGCGCACCCGCCGCGGCCAGGCCCGGCCCTCGATGGAGTTCAGGCGGATCGTCTCGCCGTCCAGGTCGAACCAGACGGGCTGCACGCACGGCGCGCCGCCGGCGTCCACGGTCGCCAGGCAGGCCAGGTTGGGGGCCTCCAGCACGGCCCGCGCGCGGTCGGTGAACTCAACGGTCATCTCGTGTCTCCTCTGTTCGTCTCCGCCGCACCGCGGCCGGGAGATGGCCGTCGATGGCCCGGGTGGCGGCCGCGGCGGCCGCGGTCAGGGCGGCGGCCAGATCGGCGATCCGCGCGCCGTCCACCGGTTCGGCCGGGCCCCACAGGTTGAGCTGGTAGGCGACATCCCCGCCGGGGCCGAAGACCGGCGCCGACAGCATGTGCACCTCCTGGGGACGACGAAGGTCCAGCACGTCCGGGTTGTACTCGCCCCACATGGCGTCAATCGCCTCCCGCACGGTCGGCGAGCCGGGCGGTACGGCACCGCTGGCGACCCGTTCCAGTGCCGCGCTCTTGGCGTGCCCCAACGCGATGCTGTAGCCGCGTTCGCCGATGCGGGCGGCCATCCGCCGGTAGGCCTCGCGCCGCTCCGGGGCGGAGCCGGGGGGCAGCATGTCCAGCCAGGCGCGGGTACGGTCCTCGTCGTAGGCGGCAAAGACCGCACCCAGCGGCGGTGCCCACGGCAGGCGCTGGCCCACCCGGGTCGGGGCGACCTGGGTGGCCGAGCGGCCGGCCGCCGCGGTGAGCACCAGTTCCCCGCGGACCAGGCACACCGCCGTCACCTGGGTGTCCAGGCATTCAGCCAGCCGCTCCATGGGGCCGCGGGCCAGGTCCACCAGCCGCAGCAGTCCCACCAGGTCGGCGTCGCCCGCGGCCAGCGACAGGGGGGTGAAGGAGCCATAGCCGCCGCGGAAGAACAGCAGCGGCAGCGAGGATCGTTCCACCGCCAGCGTGTCGACCGCGCCGATCACGATGTGGTGGTCGCCGGCGTTGACCACATCGGCGATGGTGCAGTCGATGGAGGCGACACACCCTTCGATCACCGGCAGCCCGGTGGGCGACAGCCGCCAGGCGATGCCGTCGAACTTGCCGGTCTTGCGAGTGGCCACCTGACGGCAGATCCGCTCCTGGTCGGCGGCCAGCACGTTCACGCAGAACCGCCGCCCGCAGGCCCGCAGCGCCCGCCAGGAGCTGGACTTCTTGTCCGGCAGGAACGCCACCAGCGGCGGGTGGAGCGAGACGGAGGTGAACGACCCGACCGTCATCCCGGTCGGTGTGCCGTCCTCGCCCAGCGCGGTCACCACGACCACGCCCGTCGGGTACTGGCCCAGCACCTCCCGGAAGCGGATCGGATCCACCGCGACGCCCTGGCCCGCCGCCCCGGTCATCGCCCGCTCTCCCCGCCGGCGCTCGCCGGGAGAGGGGTGAGGTCGACCAGCAGGCTGCTGGGGCCGCGCAACGCGATGTTGGGGGTGAACTCCAGCTTCTGCCCGGGGACCAGCCGGATGTGCGGCGCCTTCTCGGTGAGCAGTTCCAGCACGATCCGCATCTCCATGCGGGCCAGCGGTGCGCCGGCGCAGAAGTGCACGCCCTTGCCGAAGGTGATGTGGTGGCGGGCGTCGGTGCGGTGGATGTCGAACACGTCCGGGTCGGCGAAGCGCTCCGGGTCGCGGTTGGCGGTGAAGAACAGCATCAGCACCGTGGCGTCCTTGGGGATCGTCGTCCCACCGATCTCGACGTCCTGCTTGGCGCGCCGTCGCCAGCCGATCACGGGGGCGTCGTGGCGCAGCGACTCCTCCACCGCACCCGGGATCAGCGACCGGTCGGCGACGATTTCCTCCCACTGCTCCCGGTTCTCCAGCAGACGGCGGATGCCGTTGAGGATGAGGTTCGTCGTGGTCTCGTGCGCGGCCAGCGACATGCCGAACAGCACGGTGGCGATGTCGCGGGGGGTGAAGCTGTCGGGGTTCTCGAAGTGGCGGCGCACCATCTCGCTGGTGAAGTCGTCCACCGGGTTTTTCATGCGTTCGGCGACGAACTCGTTGGTGTATTTCCAGAACGCGGCGACGTTCTCGGCGACCCGCACCTGGTCCTCCGCGCTGGCCCGGCCGTAGGTGAAGGTGATGCGCCGGTCGCACCAGGCCTTGAGCTTCTCCAGATCCTCCCGGGGGAAACCGATCAGGGAGAACCCGGTCAGCGCCGGCAGGGGGAAGGCCAGATCCTTGAAGATGTCGCCGTGTCCCTCGGCGACCATCGCATCGATCTGCTCGGTGGCCCACTCGCGCACGATCGGCTCCAGCGCGCGGATACGGCGCGGGCTCATCGCGTCGGCGACGTACTTGCGCACCTGGGTGTGACGGGGCGGGTCGGCGTTGATGAGGTTCGGCGGCAGGTGCACATCGCCGTCGGCGAGGACTTTGAGCGCCTCCTGCGACGGGGGGTGGATCGGCACGTTGGTGTTGGAGTTGGAGAAGTGCTCGGTGTCAGGCAGGATCGCCGCGACGTCGGTGTACCGGGTCACCAGGTAGGCGTCCAATTCGGGAGCGTAGTACACCGGGTGCTGGCGCAGGATCGGGGATATCACGTAGGGGTCTTTTACGAACTCCTCATCCATCATCGAGAAGTCGTGGAGCACGGGACACTGTCCGGACATGATCTTTCTTCTCCTCGGGGGTCCGCGGCTCAGCCGGCCGCGACGTGGGCCGGGCTGCGCCGCAGGTACTGGGCGAAGGTCGTGGGGGAGCGGCCGAGCAGGTGGGTCAGCACCAGGCCGTTGCCGCCCTTGAAGCCGTGACGGCGGAAGTAGGCGAACATCTCGGCGTAGCACTCACGCCGGTAGGGGGAGGCGAAGTCCTCGCCGCGCACCTGCGCCCACTCCTCCAGGGTGATCTCGCGGGCTTCGATGGGACGGCCCAGGGCCCGCGACATCAGATCGGCGATATCGGCGATGGTGAGCATCCCCGGCGCGCACAGTTCGAAGGTTCCGTTGTCCAGGGTGTCCTCCAGCAGCGCGCGTACCGCCACCTGCGCCATGTCGGCCAGATCCACCCAGGCCAGCGGGACGTCCGCTGGGTACGGACGGCCCACCCAGCCGAGTTCGGCGATCCGCTCCAGCGGCGGCAGGGTCTGCATGAACATGGCGGGCCGCAGGACGACCGAGTGCAGCGGGGTGCGGGCCAGGGCCTCTTCCACCTGGAGCGACTGCTGGTGGTTGGGGATCGGCGCCTGCGCGTGGAGCATCGAGATGACCACGACCTTCCCGGCACCGGCGTGCTCGGCCGCGGTGATGAACGCCCGCCCCAATGCGGCCTCGTCGGGCACGGCCCGGGGGCTGAAGTAGAACGCGGCATCGACTCCGGTCAGCGCGTCCTGCACCGACCGCGGATCCCGCAGGTCCCCGGGCACGACCTCGGTGGCGCCCGCAGCCCGGGCCCGCTCGGCGGCCTGCGGTGTGCGGGCGATCGCCCGCACGATGGCCCCGGCCCGCGCGGCCGCCCGCGCGACCAGACCTCCGGTTGGCCCGGAGGCCCCCACGACCAGGACACGGCGGGAGGACGTCCTACCGTTGGGGGAAGGTGGTGAGAGCTGGTTCACAAAATAACCCTATTGTTCTCAAAATATCGAATTCAAGGGCGCAGGACGGCGACCCGCCCCTGCGCCCACCGGAAGCGGGACGCAGACGATCGCGGTCACGGCGCTCAAAGGCCGTCCCGGGAGACGATCGGAGTGCGGACCACCCCGATCGACTCGATCTCGATTTCGACGACGTCGCCCGGCTTGGCCAGCCGCGGCGGGTCCATGCTCACCCCGGCGCCCGCGGGGGTGCCGGTGGCGATGACGTCGCCGGGCAGCAAAGTCACCGTGTCGCTGATGTAGGCGATGATCCGCCCCACGCTGTGGATCATCTGGCTCGTGTTGCCGTCCTGCACGGTCTCACCGTTCACCCGGGTGCACAGCCGCAGGTTGTGCGGGTCGCCGATCTCATCGGCGGTGACCAGCACCGGCCCGATCGGACCGGTGCGGTCGGCGTTCTTGCCCAGCGTGAACTGCGGTGTCTCCAACTGCTTGCGCCGCGCCGACAGGTCGTTGAACGCCGTGTAGCCAAGCACGTGCCCCAGCGCCGTCTCCTCCTCGGCGCCGAACACCTCGTCCCCGATCACCGCGGCGAGTTCGACCTCCCAGTCCAGCCCGTCCTCCTTCGGCGGCACCGGCACCGGCACGCCGTCGGTCACCAGCGTCGACTCCCAGCGCCCGAAGATCATCGGCACCTTGGGCTCGTCGAGCCCGGCGACCGCCTTGGCCTCGTCGGCGTGCGCCTTGTAGTTGATGCCGACACAGAAGACGCGGGCGGTCTGCGGCACCGGCGGAACCTGCCCGAGCCGCGAGAGCGGCAGCGGGCCCCCGACCGGCTCCACGGCGCCGCGAGCGCGGTAGAAGTCCGCCACCGTGCCCAGCGGTGTGACAAGGCCGTCCGCCACCGACCCGATGTGGCGGATACCGTCAACCTCATATCCAACGAGTCGCATGAAGTGTGTTCCTCACGTGTTCGATGATTATTCGGGCAGCGGGGGGAAGACCTCCACCCGGGCATCCGCCGGGATGTCGTCGTGGTCCACCGCGCTGCCCACCTCGCGCCAGATCTCATAGGCGATCTCCCGCGCGATCCGTCCGTCCCGCATCTTGAAGCAGTGCGCCAGCCGCACGCTGACCTCGGTGCCGTGCGGGTAGGGGAAGTTGTGCATCAAAGACGGCTCGCCGACGACCTTCAGGTGCGCGATCTGGTCGTCGAACACGAACCGCTCGGTGGCGAAACGCCGCAGCGCGATCGTCTTACGGTAGGCGAGGGTCTTGAAGATCCTGCGGTAGGCGTCCAGCACCTCCTGCGGGTCCTTCATCACCACACCGCGGGCGGGCGCCTCCCAGGTGATGTCGTCGGCGTAGAGCGCGACGGCCTTCTCGACCTCGTCGGGGTTCTCGGTGTGGAAATGCAGGTCGACCACCCGCATGTTGCGGGCGATGATCTCCTCGCGGGTCAGCTCGGCGTCCGGACGGGTGTCGATGTCGAGTTCCTTGGCGATGTCGTGCCAGGTGTATGTCATGGGTGTCCCTTCAGGTGGGCGGGTCGGGCGTGCCGGTCCCGGCGGGTTCGACGACGGTGCCGGCCGATGCCGTCTGCGCGGCCTCAGCCGGCGGTGTCGGTGACGTACATGCCGTCGACGAAGTCGGTGAACCGGCCGACGGTGAAGTGCTCCGGCTCAAGCCGCGGGAAGTGGCGGTCGGCGGAGAAGGTGTTGCGCATGATGGGAAACTGCGGGTCCTCCGGCAGCTTCAGGTTTTCCAGGGCCGTCTTGAGGGCCGGGCCGTCGGGGGAGTCGCCCGCGGCGGTGACCGCAGCCGACCAGATGCCGATGATGTCCCAGGCGAGCGCGTAGGTGAACAGCGAGGTCTCCAGCGGCCCCTGCGCCTTGATCCGTTCCAGCATGGTGGTGAACTGCTCGCCCCGGTCGGCCGGATCGACGTAGGCCTGTACCGGCATGAGCACGCCGTGCACGCTCTCCAACTGGCCTTCCTTGGCGATCTGCAGCAGGTTGACCTGGCCGGTCGCCGCGCCGCCGGCGACCGTCGGCACCTTCTCCGCACCGGCCTTGATCCGGCCCTCCAGCATGTGGCCGATCTGCGCGCCCGAACCCTCCATGAAGATCCAGTCGGGGTCGGCGTCCATCGCCTGCTGGAAGGTCGCGGTGAGGTCGACCGAGTCACTCTTGAACCGGACCTCGGTGACCGAAAGGTCCGATCCGGCGGCGGCTTTGAACCCGGCCGTCACGGCGTCGCCGAGCGCGTCGTCGGCGGTGACGACCGCGACCCGCTCGACGTCGCCGCGGTTCTTGAGAAACTCCACGACTGCGACGAGGATGTCGGACTGCAAAGCGTTGACGGAGAAGTAGTACGGGTACTTCTTCACATCGTCCAGGACCGGCGAGGCGGCCACCCCCAGGCCGACGACCTTCCTGCGCTCCAGTACCGGCGCCATGGCCAGGCCCTCGTTGGACCCGGTGCCGGGCACAACCAGATCGACCGGCCCGTCGTTGAGCTGCTCCTGCAGGAGCGTGACGGAGCGGCTGGGGTCGCTCTGGCTGTCCTTGACGATCAGTTCGATCGGCCGGCCGTTGATCCCGCCTTTCTTGTTGAGTTCGTCGACGTGCGCCTGCAGCCCGCGCCCCACCGCCTTGGCGGGGGTGGCCAGCGGTCCCGTCTGGCCGGAGATATAGACCACCCGGTACGGCTCTGCGGCCGTCTGCCCGCCGCCGCTGTCATCGGGGCCGGCGCCGGAGCCGCCGGCCCCGCACGCCGTCATGAGCGCCATCGCGGCGACCGCCGCCACGACCCGCAACAGCGGACCTCGTGTGCCAAACCATCCTGCCGCCACAGGTCCTCCCAGGTAATAGTTCGAAAGCATTAGAACGATAAGTTAAATAATGGGAGGCCACCCGTCAAGAGCCCATGAAGTAGGCCGCCTCCACGATCCCCCGCACCCCCGGGTCATCGGCCGGGCCGACATGCGCCACCCGCCCCACGCCCAGCACCACGACCGTGTCGGCCATCTCCAGGGCCAGATCCACGGCCTGCTCCACCACCAGCAGCGTCCGCCCCTCCTCCGAGCGGATCCGTTCCACCGTCTCCATCACGTTCCGCACGATCGACGGCGCCAGCCCGGAGAACGGCTCGTCCAGCAGCACCAGCCGGGGATGGCTCATCAGCGCCTGGGCGATCGCCAGCATCTGCTGCTGCCCGCCGCTCAGATATCCCGCCGTCTGCCCGCGCCGCTCGCCCAGCACTGGGAAACGGTTGTAGGCCTCGGTCAGCCGTTCGGCGGTCTCCCCGCGTGACAGCCGCACGCCGTACAGGCCCATCAGCAGGTTCTCCTCCACCGTCCGCTTGCGGAAAACCCGCTTGTTCTCCTGCACGAACCCGATGCCGCGCGCGCCCCTGCGGTACGGCGGATCACCCGCCAGGCTCACCCCGGCAAACCGGATGTCGCCCGCCCGCAACGCGTTGAGCCCCATCACCGTGCGCAGCAGCGTGGTCTTCCCCGCCCCATTGCGCCCCAGCAGCACCGTGATCGAGGACTCGGCCACCGAGAACGACACATCCCGCAGCACGACCAAGTCGCCGTATCCGGACCGCACCCCGTCGAACTCCAGCAGGTCAGCCATGAACGTCCTCCCTGTACGCCGCGTCCGTCGCGGCCGGGCCGCCCAGGTAGTGCTCCAGCACCTCCGGATGCCGCGCCACCGCCTCCGGCGTGTCCACCAGCACCACCTCGCCACGCGCCAGCACCACCACCCGGTCGGCCAGCGACCGCACCAGGGCGAAGTTGTGCTCCACCAACAGCACCGATCCGCCGCTGTCGCGGATCCGGCGGATGATCGTGTCCAGCGCCCCGATCTCGTCGTCGTCCAGTCCGGAGGCCACCTCGTCCAGCAGCAGCACCGACGGTCGCGCCGCCAGCGCGCGCGCCAGCTCCAGCAGCCGCCGCGTGCCCAGCGGCAGCGATCGCGCCGGCGTGTCGGTCACGTGCGCCAGCCCCACCGCTGCCAGCAGCTCGTCCACGGCCCGGCGGTCGGCACGTGCCACCCGGCGGAAGCGCCCGGCGCGCAGCATCGTCTCCACCATCGACACCGGCGCCACCCGGGTCCGCGCCACCGCGACCGCCTCACGCACCGACAACGCCGGGACCGACGGTGTCTGGAAGGTCCGCGCCACCCCCCGCCGGGCGATACGGTGCGGCGCCTGGCCGGTCACCTCACGCCCGCCGATCGACACCGCCCCCGCGTCCGGCCGGTAGTAGCCGCACACGACGTTCAAAAGCGTCGTCTTGCCCGACCCGTTGGGGCCGATCAGCGCGACCACCTCGCCGGGCTCGACGGTGAAGGTCACCTCCTTCAGCGCCACGACGCCGCCGAAGGACCGCGACACCTCCCGCACCGACAGCCGCCGCCCGTCGATCGGCGGCAGCGCCGCCTCCCGCGCGCCGCCGGAGGTAGCCGGGACCGTCGTGGATCGCCGTAGCCGCGCCCGCACGTCCTCCGCCAGCCCGGCAATGCCCTGTCGCAACGCCACGCCGGCCACGACCAGGAACAGTCCGTAGAAGATGTAGGCGTAGTCACCGAACGCACTGGTCTGCATCGGCCCCACCACCATCAGCGCCACGCCGACGAACACGCCGTAGACGCTGCGCGCCCCGCCCAGGATCGAGGCCGCCAGGATGCTGATCGCCACCGTCACTCCGAACGACTCCGGGGCCACGTACCCGTCGAGGTAGGCGAACAGACTCCCGGCCGCGGCGGCGGGAATCCCGCTCACCGCGTACGTCTTGAGCTTGGTCGTATACACCCCGATGCCCAACGAGGCTGCCAGCACCGGGCTCTCCCGCAGCACCGCCAGGGAGGTGCCTGCTCGCGAGACCACCAGGTTGCGGTACAGCACAAACCAGGCCGAGGTCACCAGCACCACGACCGCGGCGAACTCCTCCTGTCCCAGCTCGCGCCCCAGCAGCATCGGCGCCGGGACGCCGCCCAAGCCCTGCCGTCCGCCGGTCCACTTCTCCAGCGCGCTGACCACGTCCGGCACCAGCAGCACCAGGAACAGTGAGGAGATCGCCAGCATCCATCCGCCGAGCCGCAGCCCGGGGATGCCCGTCACCAGGCCGAGCGCCAGCCCTGCCGCCGCCGACACCGCCAGCGCCGCCAGCACGTCGTTGACGTGGTTGAGCGCCAGGTGCGCCGTCACGTACGCGCCCAGGGCGTACATCACCGGCTGCGCGAACGACAACTCCCCGGCGTGGCCGAAGCTCAGGTTGAGGCCGCTCACCACCAGTCCGAGGATCGCGATCAGCACCATCTGCCTGCTCTGCGCCGCCGGCAGCCACCACGGCGCCGCGGCGCACACCGCCGTGACCGCGATCCACGCGGCGGCCAGGCGCGCGCCCCGCCACCGGCCTGTCGCGGAGGAACCCGCATCCGCCATCAGACCGTCCTCTCCTTCACCTCACCGAACAGGCCGCGCGGTCGTAGCGTCATCACCAGGACGAAAAGGACGAACACGGAGGCGTTCTGCCAGTCGGCACCCAGCCCGCGCACCACCAGCGCCTCCACCACGCCGACCCCCAGCCCGCCGATCAGCGCACCGATCTGGCTGCCCAGCCCGCCCACGGCCAGTGCCACGAATCCCTTGATCGCCAGCAGCAGCGCCAGCCCGGCGATCGCGAACGTCTTCGGCCCGACGAACGGCGCGACCACGAATCCCAGCGCCCCGGAGGCCATGAACGTCACGAAGGAGAAGCGGGCCGTGTTGACCCCCAGGACCATCGCCGCCTCACGGTCCTCCGACAGCGCCATCGCCGCCAGCCCCGCCCGCGACCGGCGGGTGTACAGGTG
>Ga0065720_1005093_pt1 | contig 12709 bp, 12 predicted proteins | sample Thericmetagenome_FD_59107 | JGI IMG/M metagenome (GOLD analysis project Ga0065720, IMG submission 59107) | Thermophilic microbial communities from the Joint Bioenergy Institute, California, USA of rice/straw/compost enrichment - eDNA_2 v2... | ecosystem: Engineered > Solid waste > Grass >... | reverse complement strand
TGGCCGGCGCCCGCCCGCCAGACCGCCTCCTGCACCGCCTGCCGGTGCGTCTCCGGCACATAGATGACGAGCTTGAGCAGCGGGTCGACGTGAACCTCCTCCAGACTGCCCTCGCTCTCGATGCCGAGCAATTCGGCCATCCAGTCGTTCATGCCGCCTTCCGCCGTGTCCAGGTTCGTGTGCGCCACATAGACCGCGATATCGTTCTTGATCAGCTTCTCGTAGACGCGCCCCGCCGGCGTCGACGTGTCGATCGCCGGAAGCGGCCGATAGATGACCGCGTGATGCGCGATGATGAGATCCGCGCCGGCCGCGATCGCCTCATCGACGACCGCATCCGTCACGTCCAGCGCCACGAGCGCCTTCCGGATCTCCTTCTGCAGCGTGCCGACCTGCAGGCCGATGCGGTCGCCTTCGACCGCCAGCCGCCGCGGCGCGAACCGCTCCATCAGCTGGATGACGAATTGTCCGCTCGCAAACATGCCATCACCTCCCCGATCAAACCGATTTCCTCCGCAATCTCCCGCCGCTTCCTCGCAGCCTCCGGCGAATCGGAACGCTCGATCTGCCGGCTGATCGCCGCGAGCTTATCCAGTTCCGAACGCCATTTGCCGAAGAGCCGCTCATCCGGCCGGCGCAGCAGCCACGGCCCCATGCGCAGCAGCAGCTCCCGCTTCGTCTCGGCAGGCCGATCCAACTCGAGGAACGACGCGTCATACAGCGCCGCGCCCAGTCTGTCCGCATCCGGGACCCGCCGGGCCTCCAAAATCTCGTACCACCGGCCGTCTTCCTCGATGATCCGCTCGGACGCCAGATGCCATCCCCGCTCCAGAAGCCACCGCCTGACGATGTCCTCCCCGACGTTCGGCTGCAGCACCAGCGTCGTCACGCCTGCGAGCTTGCCCGCCTCCCGGCCCGCTTCCAGGATGGACGCGATCAGCGCGCCGCCCATGCCCGCGATGACGACGGAGTCGACTTCGCCGGGCGCGACGACGGCCAGCCCGTCGCCCTTGCGGACCGCCACACGATCCGCGAGCCCGTCGGCTTCGACGCGGGCTGCCGACGCCTTCAGCGGACCGTCGCGCACTTCGCCGGCAATCGCGAACGGCGACTTGCCGGAGGACACCAGATAGGCCGGCAGCAGCGCATGGTCCGAGCCGATGTCCGCAACGCGCGCGCCCGGCGGCACCAGGTCCGCAATCGCCTGAAGCCGCTTTGACAACATCCGTCCCGCCGCATTTGCCGCTGTCTTCATGCCACCCACACCGTCCATTGCCTCCGCAACGCGAAAATAATCCCGCCGCCGACCGCGATCTTCACAATGAGCGCCAGCTGGATCCAGGCGGGCTGGTCCATCAGGATCGCGGCATACAGCTCCGGCATGAACCAGAGCGTCGCCGACGCGGCGAACAGCACGGCGGAAGAATGTTTCGACCACCGGTGGACGAACCAGCAGAACCACCCGAAGACGAAGGAGGCGGGCAGCCAGAAGAGCTGCACCTCGTACCACTCCGGATGTTCGCCGCCCCGCGCCAGCATCATGGCATAGACGAGAAAAATCGCCAGCCAGCCGATGTAATGCAGCACCGGGAACCGGGCCGCGATGCCGAACACGATCCAGAACAGGCCGCATCCGGTCAGGAACAGCGCCGTCCACGCCGGCGTGTCCAACCCGTGCAGCACGAGCATGGCGATGCCCGCGCCGAGCAGCGTCAGCATGCCGAGGCCGATCAGCGCGAGCCCGACCGGTTCGCTCTGCCGCCGGCGCTTCAAGCCGAAATAAAGCAGCAGCACGACGGCGAAGAGCGCCAGCGCCGTTTGCAATACGGGGTGAAACACGCTAAAATAAAGGATGACAAGGCAGACCACGGAAAAGATGCCAAATGCAAGGAGCCATTGCTTTCCGCTTGCGCTGATCGCGACGGACACGGCGCGCCCCGCCCATCCGGACGAGGGACGCCTGATCTCCTCATCGTCTGTCTTGTACAGATTCAGCAGGAAGTCGCAATATTGATCCGGCAGCAGCTTGTTTTTCTGCCACAGTTCAATCTCACGGACGATTGTTCTGCGTCGCTCCTCGTTCATACGCATTCGTTCCTTTCGGAGGGCGGCGTAGCTTCACGCCGAAGTGATAAAAAGGACCCTCCTGCCGATGCAGTCAGGTCCCGTCATCCCGTCACTCCAGGAAATCTTTCAGCCGTTTGCTCCGGCTCGGATGCCGCAGCTTGCGCAGCGCCTTCGCCTCGATCTGGCGGATCCGCTCGCGCGTGACGCCGAACACCTTGCCGACTTCCTCCAGCGTGCGGGTGCGGCCGTCATCCAGTCCGAAGCGGAGCCTGAGGACGTTCTCTTCGCGCTCGGTCAGCGTGTCGAGCACATCTTCGAGCTGCTCCTTGAGCAGCTCGTAGGCCGCCGCATCGGCCGGCGCCAGCGCCTCCTGGTCCTCGATGAAATCGCCCAGATGGGAATCGTCTTCCTCGCCGATCGGCGTTTCGAGCGAGACCGGCTCCTGCGCGATCTTCATGATCTCCCGCACTTTGTCCACGCTGAGATCCATCTCCGCCGCAATCTCTTCCGGCGTCGGCTCCCGGCCCAGCTCCTGCAGCAGCTGCCTCGACACCCGAATCAGCTTGTTGATCGTCTCGACCATGTGCACCGGAATGCGGATCGTCCGCGCCTGATCGGCGATCGCGCGCGTGATCGCCTGCCGGATCCACCAAGTGGCATAGGTGCTGAACTTGAACCCTTTGCCGTGGTCGAATTTCTCGACCGCCTTGATGAGGCCCATGTTGCCTTCCTGGATGAGATCGAGGAAGAGCATGCCGCGGCCGACGTATCGCTTGGCGATGCTGACGACGAGGCGGAGATTCGCTTCCGCGAGCCGTCTTTTCGCGTCTTCGTCGCCCTGTTCGATCCGTTTCGCCAGCTCGATTTCCTCTTCGGCGGTGAGCAGCGGGACGCGTCCGATCTCCTTCAGATACATCCGGACGGGGTCGTTGATCTTGATGCCCGGCGGCAGCGAAAGATCGTCGTCGAAGTTGAAATCGTCGTGCTCGTGATCGTCTTCTCCCGCAGCCATCGGATGATCGTCGCTGTCATTCGTCACTTCGATGCCGAGTTCCTCGAGCTGTTCGAAAAATTCATCGATCTGTTCCGGTTCCTGATCGAACGGGGACAGTTTTTCCATGATTTCTTTGTACGTTAAGGATGAGCGCTTCTTGCCCAGTTCTATCAACTGTTCCTTGACGCTTTCAAGTTTTTGCTGATCCGTGTCCAATTCCGTATGTTGATCGTTTGTCATACTCCGACTCCCTCCTCCCTAGGACGGTCGCGTGGCCTTAGCTCTCAACTGTCTCTCCAAGGTATTGATCTCGATGGCGATCTGCGCGGCCCGCAGCGCGTCGCCAGCCCGTTCGGCGCGAATTCGTTCTTCCACCCGTTCTTTCAAAGCCGTGAGTCTCTGCCGTTTCAGAACCTCCTCCGCGTAAGCGTCCAAATTGTCGCTTGTGCAGGGCGGCACGGTCTCCATGCTGAGAATGGAGGCGGCAGTCCGTTCCAATCGTTCGTCCTGGAGGGTCGAGAAAAATCGGGTGACATCCGGCTCGTGGCCTTGTGCATAGTAGGCATACAGATAAGCGGCAATCGCCGCGTGGTCTTCCACCTGGAAGGCGTCTCCCAGCTTGTCATGCACATATTCGGCTGCTTCCGCGTCGTGCATCATCCAGTAAAGCAGCGTCCGTTCGATGTGATGACGTCCCGGCGGCTCCGGCATCCGTCCGGCGGGCGGGCGAGCCGTTTCATTCCTACCATTATTCCACCGATTGCCCAACTTATCCCCGAAAGGACGGTTTTTTTGCGCGGCGGCCCGAATTTCGGAGCATTCCTGTTTCAGCGTCTCCAGCGGAAATTCGAACTCCCGCGCCAGTTCCTTCAGGTAAAACTCCCTTTCGGCTGGCGAATCGAGACCGGCGATGATACGCACCGCTTCGAGCACGTAATCCTTGCGCCCTTCTTCTTCTAGCAGTTTATGGTTTTTGCGCAGAAATATTAATTTAAATTTGACGGCGGACACCGGCTGGCTGACCATGTCGCGCACGAACGATTCCGGACCGTATTTCCCGATGTATTCGTCGGGATCGAGTCCGCCGGGCAGCACGACGACCTTCACCGGCATGCCGGCGTTTTCGAACATCGCCGCAGATTTCAGCGCGGCCGACTGTCCCGCATCGTCGCCGTCGTAGCAGATCACCGCTTCGTCCGCGACGCGGCGGAGCAGGGCGACATGCTCTTCCGTGAACGATGTGCCCATCGACGCGACGCCGTTCCGCACGCCGGCATCCCAAGCCCGTATGACGTCCATGTAGCCCTCGAACAGGACAACCCTCCCCGATTTCCGGATTTCCGGCCGCGCCTCGTGGAAGTTGTAGAGCACGCGGCTTTTGTTGAACAGCAAGGAATCCGGAGAATTCAAATACTTCGGCTGTCCGTCCTGCAGGATGCGGCCGGCGAACGCGATCGTGCGGCCTTCGCGGTCGCGGATCGGGAACATGATCCGCCCGCGGAACCGGTCGAAGAAACCGCCGCCGCTGCGCGCGGCGACCAGCCCGCCCTTCTCCATCAGCCGAAGATCATAGCCCCGCTTCTCCAGAAACTCGGCCAAGAGATCTCCGCGCTCGGGCGCATATCCGATCATGAACTGATCGATCAGCTTGTCCGACATGCCGCGGCGCTTCAGGTAAGCCTTGGCCTCTCTGCCGTGTTCGGTGTTCTGGAGCAGGTAGTGGTAGAACTTCGCCGCGTATTCGTGGGCTTCGATCAGCTTCTGCCGTTCCCGCTGAGCGGGGGTCGGCTCTTCCGGAGCGCCCGCGCCGCCGGGCAGCGGAATGCCCGCTTCCTCGGCCATGACGCGCACGGCTTCCGGGAAAGTCAAACCTTCAAGCTCCATGCGAAATCGGATAACGCTGCCGCTCTTGCCGCAGCCGTAACAGTGGAAAATGCCTTTCTCCGGGGTGACGGTGAACGAAGGTGTCTTCTCCGAATGAAACGGACACAAGCCTTTCAGATACTTGCCGCTCTTCGTCAGGTGCACGGTCCGGCCGACCGTCTCGACGATGTCATGCGCCCGCAGGACAGCCTGAATGACGTCTTCCGGTATTCTGCCGCCGGCCATCCACATCACCTTCATCCTGAATAACACGTATTAGTATTCTCTACCTGTCATCATTATCCTGCATATCCTGCAAAACTTTTGTCAGCATTTGTTGAAATCGCATCCGGTCCTCGCGGGTCATCGCCCGGGGCCCCTTCGTCCGACCTCCGGCCCGCCTCGCCTTCGCCTGGTCATGCCGGCTCGCCATCAGGAAATCGATCGTCTCGTCCCGGTACCGCTGGCCGCGGTTCGAAAGCACCGTCGCCCGTTTCGCCAGGGCCATCGCCGCCAGTCCGAAGTCCTGCGTCACGACGATGTCGCCCGGGCGGATCAGATTCGAAATAACCAAATCGACGGCGTCCCGCCCGCGCTCCACGTGCCGCACCTCGACGCCCGGCTCGGGGGCCAGCGCGTGGTCGTACGAGGCGACCAGCAGCACCGGAACACCGAATCTTCGGGCGGTGTCGGCAATTTCCCGCTTCACGGGACAGGCATCCGCATCCACCACGATCCGGACATCGCCCATTGCCGCACACCCTCATCTTACGTTCTTATTCCTACTATAAAAAATATATTCGCCGTACAGGCCGCAAATCCTTCCGCATCCGTCCCGCAGCCCTGAACCGGTCAGATCGGCTGGCCGCCGGCGTTCCGGATATGCTCCATGATCAGGCTGGCCGTCTCCTCGACCGCCCGCCGGGAGACATCGATGACGACGCAGCCGAGCCGGTCCATCACTTCCCTCGCGTAGGCCAGCTCCCGCTCGATCCGTTCAGGCGCGGCGTACATCGCGGTATCGGGCAGGCCGAGCGCCTTCAGCCGCTCCCGGCGGATCTGGTTCAGATCCTGATTGTCGATCGTCAGGCCGATGATGCGCCACGACGGCACGCGCGCCAGCTCGTCCGGCAGCTTCAGCTCCGGCACGAGCGGCACGTTCGCCACCTTGAACTTCCGATGCGCAAGGTACATCGACAGCGGCGTCTTCGACGTCCGGGACACGCCGATCAGCACGATGTCGGCCTTCAGAATGCCGGAATGATCCTTCGCGTCGTCATGCTTGACCGCGAATTCGACCGCTTCCACCCGGCGGAAATAGTCCGCGTCCAGCTGATGGTTCAGCCCCGGCTTGTACTCCGGCTTGATCCCGGTGCGCAGTTCAAGGCCGTCCAGCAGCGGCCCGAGCGCGTCGATCGCCATGACGCCGTCCCGCCGCGCATAATGCCCCATCGCTTCGCGGAGATGCGGCAGCACCAGCGTGTACAGAATGATCGCCTGCTCGTCCCGCGCTTCGGCGACGATGGCCGCGATGTGGGACTTGTCCGTCACGAACGGCCGGCGCCGGATTTCGGTCGGCGCGGAATGAAACTGCGCGACCGCCGCGCGCACGACGGCCTCGCCCGTCTCGCCGGCCGAATCCGAGACGGCATAGATCACGCACGGGCGGTTCGCCTCAGTCGTCCGGTTGCCGTCCATGGCCGTACACCTGCCCGCGCTTCATGACCAGACGATCTTCGAGAAATCCGCGATGCGCCGGATGTCGGCCGCGACGGAGGCCAGCGTCGCCAGGCGGTTGGATCGGACGGCCGGATTGTCCGTCATGACCATGACCCGGTCGAAATACGCGTTGATCGGCTCCCTCAATTCCGCAAGGGCGGCAAGCGCCCCCGCCGCATCGCCGGCCGTCAGCGCTTCTTCGGCGCGGACGCGCACGGCCCCGTGCGCCTCGTGCAGCTTCCGNTCCGCTTCGTCTTCGAACAGCGCCGGGTCAAGCTCCGTTACCTCGGCCTTCGCCGCCAGATTGCACACCCGGTTGAACGCGTCGACGGCCGCCTTGAACGCGTCGCCCTGCCGCACCGCCTCCGCGACCGCCTCCGCGCGCTTTACCGCAAGCAGCGGATCGTCGAAGCCGGAAGCCATCACCGCGTCGGCGATGTCGTAACGGATGCCGGCTTCCGACAGCACGTTCCGGACGCGCAGGCCGAAGAATTCGTACAGATCGCGCAGAATGTCCTCGCGGCCGCGCTTCAAACCGCGCTCCTCGTAGACGTCAAGCGCGAAGCCGAACAGCTCGCCGAGCTTGAGGCCCAGCTTGTGCGCGATCATCGTCTGCACGATGCCGGCCGCCTGGCGGCGCAGCGCGTACGGGTCCTGCGATCCGGTCGGCACGATGCCGATCGAGAAGCAGCCCGCGATCGTGTCGATCTTGTCGGCGATGCCGACGACGGCGCCGACCAGCCCCTCCGCCGGCTTGTCGCCCGCGTNGCGNGGNCTGTAGTGCTCGTTCACCGCGCGGCACACCGCTTCGCGCTCNCCCAGCTTGCGGGCGTAATCCTCTCCCATGATGCCCTGGAGCTCGGGGAATTCATACACCATGGACGTGACGAGGTCGAACTTGCAGATGTCCGCCGCACGGCTGATGTCCGCCCGCGCCGCGGCGTCGTCCGTCACGCGGGCAGCGACGGCGTCCGCCGTCCGCCGGATGCGGCGCACCTTCTCGGCCATCGTGCCGAGCTCTTCGTGCCAGACGATCGTCTCGAGCTTCGCGAGCGCCTCTTCGATCTTCAGCTTCTGGTCTTCTTCGTAGAAGAACTTCGCGTCCGAGAGGCGCGCCCTGAGCACCTTCTCGTTCCCGCGCCGCACCAGCTCGATGGACGTGTCGTCGCCGTTGCGCACCGTGACGAAGTACGGCAGCAGCTTGCCTTCGCCGTCGAGCACCGGGAAGTACCGCTGGTGCTCGCGCATCGAGGTGATCAGCACGTCCTGCGGAATGTCGAGGAACGCCGGATCGAAGGAGCCGTACAGGACGGTCGGGTACTCGACGAGGAACAGCACTTCTTCGAGCAGATCGTCCTTCACCGCGATGTTCCAGCCGCGCTCGCGCTTAAGCGCCTCGATCTGCCGGAGAATTTCCGCTTCCCGTTCCTTCACGTCGGCGATGACGTATTGCTCCCGCAGCTTGGCCGCGTATTCTTCCGGTTTCGCCAGACTCGTGTCCGCGCCGAGGAACCGGTGGCCGCGCGTCACATTGCCGCTTCGGACGCCTGCGATCTTGAGCGGCACGACGGCGCTTCCGTACAGCGCCACGATCCACCGGATCGGCCGCACGAACCGCAGATCGTAGCTGCCCCAGCGCATGCTTTTCGGAAACGTCATCGACGTGATGATGCCGGCCAGCCCGTCCGGCAGCAGATCGGCCGTCAGCGCGCCTTCGCCACTCTTCAGGGCGTACACGTATTCGACGCCGCCCGTCTCCTTGAAGAAGAGCTGCTCCGGCTCGACGCCCTGGCTGCGGGCGAAGCCGAGCGCCGCCTTGCTCCAGCCGCCGCTTTCATCCAGCGCGATCTTGCGCGACGGACCGCGCACCTCCTCGCGGATGTCGGCCTGCTTGCCGGCCACGCCGCGCGCGAGCACCGCGATCCGGCGCGGCGTCGCATAAGCCTCGATCGACTCGTACGCGATGCGCGACGAATCCAGCCATTCGGCCGTCTTCGCCTTGAGCTGGTCCATCGCGCCGCGGACGAACCGCGCGGGCACTTCTTCCATGCCGATCTCCAGGAGAAGATCTTCAGCCATTCGACGTCACCCCCTTCTTCAGCAGCGGGAATCCGAGCCGCTCCCGCTCCGCCAGGTAAACCGCGGCGCATTGCCGCGCCAGATTGCGCACGCGGATGATGTAGCCCGTCCGCTCCGTCACGCTGATCGCGCCCCGCGCGTCGAGCAGGTTGAACGTGTGGGAGCATTTCAGCGCGTAGTCGTAGGCCGGGAACACGAGGTTTTGCTCCAGCGCGCGCTTCGCTTCCTCTTCGTACTGGTTGAACAAGTTGAACAGCATCGGCGCGTCCGACACTTCAAATGTATATTTCGAATGCTCGTACTCGGGCTGGAGGAAGACGTCGCCGTACGTGACGCCGTCCACCCATTCGAGCTCGAAGACGTTTTCCTTGTCCTGGATGTAGGAGGCGAGCCGCTCCAGGCCGTACGTGATCTCGACTGCGACCGGGTTCATTTCGAGACCGCCGACCTGCTGGAAATAGGTGAACTGGGTCACTTCCATCCCGTCCAGCCACACCTCCCAGCCGAGCCCCCATGCGCCGAGCCCCGGATGCTCCCAGTTGTCCTCGACGAACCGGATGTCGTGGTGCCGCGGATCGACGCCGAGCCGCTTCAGGCTGTCCAGGTAAATCTCCTGGATGTTGTCCGGCGACGGCTTCATGATGACCTGGAACTGATGGTGCTGGTACAGCCGGTTCGGGTTTTCGCCGTAGCGGCCGTCGGCGGGNCGGCGGGAAGGCTCGACGTACGCGACGTTCCACGGCTCCGGACCNATGGACCGGAGNAACGTCATCGGGTTGAGCGTTCCCGCGCCCGTCTCGACATCGTACGGGTTGACGACAACGCAGCCCTGTTCCGCCCAGAACTGCTGCAGCGTCAGGATGATGCCCTGAAAGTTCATGCCATGCACTCCTTCGCTTCGAATGGGTTTCCGCCGTGCCCGTAAGCGGGCACCGGCATGCACGCGGCCGCGCAAGGCGGGAATTCGCAAGCCTGAACGGCTTTGCGCCGCAGACCAGCGGCGACCCCGTTTAGCGTAGAAAAGATAAGCCTGTCTATAAGCGGGACGCTTATAAACGCTTATCTTTCCAAAAAACTCCCGTCCCACACGCCCGCATCCGGACGCAGGGACGGGAGCATCTCCCGCGGTTCCACCCTGCTTGGCTGGCCGCTTGCCTGCCGCGGACAGCCCGCCTTCATTCGCACAGGACTCGAGAGCGCCGTTTCGTCCGGCCAGACCGTCCGGGCTCGCACCATCCCCGGCTCGCTTCGTGCGCGTCTGATTGCCGACTACTTTCTCCGTCATCGTCCATATTCATATTAAAATAATATATCAGGCTAACTCTTCCATGTCAAATGATCAATTGCCCGGCTCCGGGCCGGCTTCGCCCTCCGGCATCGAAGGAGCCGGCGGCTGGCCGAGCGCGTCCAGCGAGTCGAGGAACGCCCGCGATTTCAGCTTGTGCGGCAGATGCGCGTCGACGAGGGCGCGCATGCCCCGGCGGACGGCCGCCTTCGTCTCCGGGCCGACGTTCACCTCGCCGAGCCGCCGGAGATCGACGGCCGCGAACAGCCTGAGCAGCTTGAGCGCCTTGTCGCCGAGCGGCAGCACCTGATGAACGCCCGCGCGGCACGCGGGGCAGACCGCGCCGCCGAGCGCCGGCGCGAGCGCGGCAAGCCCGTCCGGCCGGCCGCAGGAGACGCAGCGGTCGAGCACCGGCGCGTAACCGGCCGCCTGCAGAATCTTCATCTCGTAAACATGCGTCGTAATCGCCGCGTCCTTCCCGTCTTCGAGCGCAGCGAGGCAAGCGAGCAGCTGGGTGAACATCCAGCTCCCCGCTTCCTCATCCTGCAGGGCCCGGTCCGTCAGTTCCGCGACATACGCCGCATGGGCGGCCAGATCGATCTGCTCGCGCAGCTTGTGATGGGAGCGGATGATCTCGCCGCTCGACAGCGTGCCGAGCCCGGACCCTTTGAAGAACACGAATTCACCGTATGTAAAAGGAAGGGCAAGCGAGCCGTACCGGCTCCGCGGCTTGCTGGCGCCGCGGATCAGCACTCCCGTCTTGCCGTGCGACTCGGTCAGCAGCGTGACGATTTTGCCGCCTTCCCCGTAATCCATCGATCGGATGATGACGCCTTGTACCCGAATCAGCACGCCCTCACGCCTCTCCCCCCCGCGAAGACCGCCGTCCCGCGGCTTCAGTCCGCCATTTCCTCCCAGTTGTCGAGCGAATCCAACGATTCCGGCGTCGGTTTCTTCTCCCGCTCGCTCATTTCGTCCATTTCCCGATACAGCAGGAACGCATCCACATCTCCGGTCAACGTGAAAATTCTCCAAGAGAAATCGCGCATGGGAAATTCATCCTTTCTTTGCCGCTGAAAACCGTTCCGTCGCCGGATCAGCTTTCGGCAGAAAATGCACGCCTCTTGCGAAGATTAGGATGCGACACCCGGCGGCGCGCTATCCGAGGGAGTTCGGACCAGCGGCGCCTGCCGGCATGAGAGCGGGCGCCGCCTTCGGAGATCGGTCACTCGTCCGGCCGGAAGCCGAAATCCCGCAGCACCCGTTCCTGGTTGCGCCAGTCTTTTTTCACTTTCACCCAGAGATCCAGATAGATCCGCGAGCCGAGCAGCGCTTCGATGTCCTGACGCGCCGCGGCGCCGACTTCCCGCAGCATCGCGCCGTGCTTGCCGATGATGATGCCCTTCTGCGAATCGCGCTCGACGTAGATGACCGCCCGGATGTACACGACCCCGTTGTCCTGGACGCGCATCTCCTCGGTCGCCACGGCGATCGAATGCGGCACTTCCTCGTAGGTCAGCTGCAGGATTTTCTCCCGGATCATCTCGGCGACGATGAATTGCTCGGGGTGGTCCGTCACCTGGTCGGCCGGATAGTACATCGGGCCTTCCGGCAGGTAGCGGATGATCTGCTCGAGCAGCGTCCCGACGTTGTTGCCGTTCAGCGCGGAGATCGGCACGACTTCGGCGAACTCGAACAGTTCGCGATATTTCGCGATGGCGGGCAGCAGCGCGTCCGGATGCACCTTGTCGATCTTGTTCATCACGAGGAATACCGGCGTCTTCGTCCGCTTCAGCTTCTCGATGATGAAGCGGTCGCCGCCGCCAAGCTCCTCCGAGACGTCGACGAGGAACAGGATGACGTCGACTTCCGCCAGCGCGCTGTCCGCCGACCGGTTCATGTAGTCGCCGAGCTTCGATGTCGGCTTGTGGATGCCGGGCGTATCCAGGAAGACGATCTGCGCCCGGTCCGTCGTGTAGACGCCGTGGATTTTGTTGCGCGTCGTCTGCGGCTTGTCCGACATGATCGCGACCTTCTGACCGATCATGTGGTTCATCAGCGTCGACTTGCCGACGTTCGGCCGGCCGACGATCGCGGCGAATCCGGAGCGAAACGGTTCATCACGGGAAGCCTCGTCCCGTCTGCCCGATCTCGCCTTGCTTTGCGTCCCGTTCGCTCATGCGCGTCCGCCTCCGTTCCGGCGCCGGTCTTCGTCCAGCTGCGCCTGGGAGAACGCGCCGGGCAGCAGCTCCGCGACCGTGGTCACCCGCCACGGGCCGCGGATCGTGCCGAGCACGACCGGCATGTCCGGCGCGCACAGCTCGGCGAGCACTTGCCGGCAGGTGCCGCACGGCGTCACCGGCTCGGCCGTATCCGCCGTGACGGCGATCGCGCGGAAGCTGCGCGGCGGCCGGCCGGCCGCGACCGCGCTGAACAGCGCCGTCCGTTCGGCGCAGTTCGTCGGGCCGTAGGCGGCGTTCTCGATATTGCATCCGGGGTGGATGCGGCCTTCCGCATCCAGCAGCGCGGCGCCCACCGCGAACCCGGAATAGGGAATATAGGCGCGGGTCCGCGCTTCGGCGGCCGCTTCAAGCAGCGCCTGCGCTTCCCGCTCGCCGATCAGGGATGATGGGATATCGCTCATCAGCAGCGGCGCTCCTTTCCGTCAGTCAGTGTTGCCAATGGCGGGTCCGGCGATCCCG
>Ga0065720_1020794_pt1 | contig 12711 bp, 3 predicted proteins | sample Thericmetagenome_FD_59107 | JGI IMG/M metagenome (GOLD analysis project Ga0065720, IMG submission 59107) | Thermophilic microbial communities from the Joint Bioenergy Institute, California, USA of rice/straw/compost enrichment - eDNA_2 v2... | ecosystem: Engineered > Solid waste > Grass >... | reverse complement strand
GTTTTAGATTCAAAGCCTGTTTAAAATTTGAACAATTTGTTTGAATTAGGTTCTGAGAAGTGTTAATTTAAATAACAGATTCAATTTTTAAAAAATCAAGATCAAAAAGTCTCAGCTATGGAAAATTACGAAGTCTTAGAGCCTCTTAATGCTGGTTCCTTCGGAAAGGTCTCCAAAATTCGTAGAAAGAGTGATAACAAAATTCTCGTCTGGAAAGAGCTTTACTATGGAAATATGAGCGAAAAGGAAAAGCAGCAACTCGTAGCTGAAGTAAATATTCTCAGAGAGCTCCGCCATCCCAATATTGTCAGATACTATGACAGAATCATTGACAAGCAAAACCAGAAAATCTGGATTGTTATGGAATACTGTGAAAATGGGGATATTTCCCAGTTGATCAAGAAATGCAAGAGGGAGAAAGAATATCTTCCTGAAGAGATGATCTGGAACTACTTCATGCAAATCATTTTGGCTTTGCATGAGATCCACCGAAGAAAAGATGGGAAGATCCTACATAGAGATATTAAGCCTGCTAATATCTTCCTTGATGCAAATAATAATGCCAAACTTGGAGACTTTGGTCTCTCCAAGATCTTAACTGATGCAAATGGATTTGCCTATACTACTGTTGGAACCCCCTACTACATGTCCCCTGAACAACTTAATGATAAGAAATATAATGAAAAGAGTGACATTTGGGCCTGTGGCTGTCTCTTATATGAGATGTGTGCCTTAAATAGACCCTTCGAGGCTGCAAATCATCTTTCTCTAGCCATCAAAATTAAAAGTGGAAAATTTGAAAGAATTCCCAAGATTTATTCTGATGAGCTTCAGAGAGTGATTCAATGGATCCTTACAAGAGATGTCAACGAAAGACCATCTGTTGATGAGCTCCTTAACATCCCCCAGATTTCTATGAGACTTAGAGATAAGAGACTCAAGGAGACCAGGGCTGCCATTGCAAAGAAAGAAGATGAGCTTAAAAGGAGGATTAAGGAGTTAGAGGAACTTGAAATGGCTCTAAAGAATAGAGAGTCTGAATTACTTTATAGAGAGGCAAAGTTACATGAGCAAGAAAGGGCTCTTCAAATCGCAGAGTCCAATCTAAAGACCGCTCCTAATACCACAGAAAGAGAGCACACCCTTGGAGACAGAGACGTGCCTAAGTTAAAATTAACTACACATAAATATACCACTAGTTCAGTCACTGAGACTAGCACAGACAGAACCCATTATATTGATAAAGGGTACAATACATCTAGCACTGAGACTGGCTTTTATCATGCTCCTAAGTTAAGCAGAGCAGCCTCTCGTACTGAGGACTCAACTGTGGGAGGAGAGACCTATATAAATTATGAGATAAACAACATCTTAAGGAATATGGACCGTATTGTAGCACAGACAAAGGGCATGAAGGATGGAGATTCTCCTAAGATGGATAGGATGGATAGTGTTCCGAGTATTACTAAAGAGTTCTCAAGAAAGAATTCATCTAAAGTTTTGTAACTAACTGCATAAAATTGTTCGCTTTGTTAAATTGACTATGTTCTGTATTCGGTGTCAATTTACATATTGAAGTATTCTGGTTGAATTTTGTTCATAATCAGTCAACTGATGTTTGACTATCAAAATTTCTATTAAATAGGATATAAGGGTGGATACAAGAAGCTCAAGCTAGTCTCTATAGCCGAGATACTGACTTAGTTCTCAGGGAGTATTATCAGTGACAGTTTTAGCCAAAACCATATAACAGAAAGCTATTCCAATGATCATAGATGCATCATGAGCTTCTGTGCTCGTCTTTTAAGCAGAATAATATGGCACAGATTTATGGAATTATTTCAAAATCCTATCTGATATGATCTAAAGGAAGGCAATACGGTCTTCTTTGAATATCTTTAATTCGGGCTTAGGGTCTATAAGGACAGAGCTACTCTCAGCCTTATAGATTTAGGACATTAGTTTAAGCTAGAAAAAGAGCACAAATCTATCAACATCAGAGCATATGAGTGGAACTTCAATTGAGATCAAAATTTTTTATATTTTTTTTTCCAATGTAATTAATCTCAAAGAATGTTCGAACAAGGGTTTACATTTTCCTTAAATGCTTTGGCAATACTTAAGTCATCATATACTATGTCTTTCAGCACCAATTTACAACGGTCCATTATAACACATTAATCTGAACTGTTGAGGGTCAAAGCCAAGTGTGGAATAATTTTCAGATTTTGAAGGAATATAGGTGGAATATCAAATACTATCAAGTTATAGATCCATTGCTGTCTCAGGTGATTTCCATTTAGTGGATATAAATTAGAACTGAGCTGCACTAATAAATTAATTAATTGTTGACTTGGTTAAATCAAGAAAAAGGCAGCTCAAAATGGGATAAACTTTCTGGATATAAAAGGAATTTTGGTGGAACCTACCGACGGATACTCTGCCTGCATGTCTGCATGACTGGTATTTGCAATTAATCATATTAATTTCGAATCATTTTCAGTTTCTCCTTAAATCTCGAATAATAGCATTGATTTAGGCGAAATCTTTACAACCGAATCACTGGTTGATGAGTAGTTTTAGCCTTATTTCCCTAGGGAAAGTGTTCCCGAGGGAAGTTGTCATTATCCTCCATAAAATGATCGAAAATGAGCTCAGGAATAGAAGATGCAGAGAGTTCATGACGATTCTTTGGGTGTTATGATGTCCAGAAGATTAGGTTTAATTGGTTTATTGGTATAGTATTTAATAAAATCACACCTAAATTTTGAGAATCTTAATTTCAAAATGAACTTTGTTATCTACATATTTACTCAGTTCTTCTTTCTTATTCTTTCAAGTTTAGTAAAGGCAGATGTCCTCTTTATATCCTCAGACCAGGGCTGTTTTTCGGGATGCGCCGGGGACGTTGACACCCCATACGACAATCTCTGGTCTGCACTCCTAGCTAGGTCTGGAGTCCCGGACACGGAATTTATTCTGATTGGTAATTCTTCTGCTATGCATTTTCTATCGGCGCGCGAGGACAACTCCAATGGTTCGACCCGGTATGACCATCCAAAAACTGTTATTTTGGAAAACAATGTTATCATCCGTCCCCTCTTTTGTGATGAACCCGTCATTAGTTCATATGCAACACTAGCAGGGAAGTGCATAGAAAGAAATCAGAAGCTGACTATATATGTCAAGGACTCAGGTTTACGTATAGTTCTAAGAGGCAATACGATACTGGAAAATTTAGACTTTGATGGTGTGGATGACATCTCGAAATTTAATATCCCAAGTACAAACCTATCAGCCTGCTTATACACGCGCCAGAGGTGTTGTTACAGTAACACAAGTATGAGCCTGACTTACCCGGATTTGACTTGCAGTATCCAAGACCAAATCTTAACATATGTGTCCTCTACTGAGTCTTTCATCACTCTGGATAAGGATGATGCGTTAGTGGATGTTCAGTTCAAGCTAGTTTCTTCAAGAGTCAGAAATATGAATTTTATGAGTACAAATGGCTTCATTAAAGTTAATTCTTGGGGTTTAATCACTATTGAAGACTCTAACTTTGATTCAAATTTTTTTCCAGATGGAGTCATATCAGGGAGTAGCATGGCTGGCGCTTGGACCGTGGTGAAAATCAACGTTACTGGTTGCCAAGTCACGAATAATAACTTGCTAAACATACGCTATGATAATGAGTTTGACAAAGGAAGTTTCATATATTTCCCTGATAATCAAGCTGGAAGCATTCTTATCCGTAATAGCATTATTCAGACGATACAATTCTTTGACAATGGATTCTTTATCTATGGAACAGGAGGAACTAAAATCGTTCTCGAAGATTCCAATATTACTGATGTCACAGTTACAGGTTCAACAAATGGACTTATTAAACTTGCATATCCCTCGATTTTTGAGATTACTAACTGCCGCTTTACCTCAAATTCGATTTTAAATGAAGCCAGACTGATATCTTTCAGCAACTCAGCCTCTCTAACAGTAACAAATACTGTATTTGAGAATAATATGATCACAAATGACGATACAGAATCTATCCAGTCTAGTCTGCTCATTTATCAAGATACAACGGCTGGTGCACTAACGTTATCTAATGTTACATTTACAGGAAATTCTTTCACTGGAAAATCAAGAATAATCACAGCACAGAATACTTTTAATTTGACGAAATCCAGTATCATAAACAACACCATAGTCGCTTTGACAATACTAAATCCTTCATTGTTTCACATTGCCTCATCCCGAAATGCTATATTAGATCAAGTTCAATTTACTGATAACACGATGAATGCCAAGACCGATTACGGCGAGGTTTTTAACTTCCAGTCAGCCGCTCAGGTGAATATTACAAATTCGAATTTCAGTAATAATACAATTCAGGGTTATTTCACATTCCTTCTTTGGCAAGGGATTACTACTATCAACTTTGAATCTAATATCTTCGATAATAATTGTATTACAAACTCTGGATATGCATCCTACTTTATCAGAATAGCTCAATCTGCAGTCTTCACAAACACTAATTTTACCAGAAATAAATTCAACAAGCTTTCTCCTTTGCTCTCGATCTCTACCCCACAAGAGATTAATTTTACCAGTGGTGCAATTACAGATAACACTATTGTAGGAGAAGAAGCCTTTGGAGATGATTGCGGTTGGATCCAAGCAGATGCAGATGGAGGAAGGATAAGATTCAAGACTATGGCCGTGCAAAGAAATACATTTGAAGGAAATTCTAAGTTAGTAAGAGTAAAGAATAATGCAGATTTTCGGTTTATTGATTCTGAATTTAGCGATAATATGATCAGTGGCTTGGGATATACTTTTTCTTGGGTGTATGCGGAAGCCGGAGCAACAGTCGTCTTATTGAGGAGCACCCTGAAAAATAATACTATTAATGATTATGCTCAATTTATCTATACTCAAGGCACCGCCAATGTGACATTCAAGGAATTAGTTTTCCAGAAGAATTCAATGACTGCCAGTGCTGGAGGGTGTACTTTAGTCTATGTGACTACAAGCTCATCGTTGAATGTTCAAGACAGTCAGTTTTGCGATAGCACCATAATCGGAGGGTCTGCTGTAGCAAACTACTTTACATTAGATGCAGCGTCTGTTACTGCTACTTTGAGAAATGTCACATTTGATTACAATAAGTTGAAGGATAATGTAAAAGTAGTCCAGGCCATTGGTGGGATCATTACTGCGAACAATATTGACATAAAAGCCAATAATATTGATAACAATGCTATTAATGGCTATATCTTTGATTTGAGTGGAGCTACGCTAATAATGAACGATTCCTATATTCAATATAATAACTTCACTGAGGCTGTCTATATATTTTCAGTTAGTGCTTCCACACTACAGCTGTACAACAATACGATTTTGGGCAATAGAGCAACTGGATATTTATTCCAGACTTATGGAATTTATGCGGTTTTGGCCTCTACAGTGGAAATTGTTGCAAGTAACTTCTCTTCAAATTACCTGAACGGAGCTTATATGATAGCTATTTTAGACACCTGCTTTGTTACGATCACCCAGACAGAAATCTCTGGTAATCAAGTAGTTCCTGAGGACTTCGATTCTTCTATTCTTTACGTTGCTAATGCTCAGGTAAAGGAACTGAATATTATTGCAACAAAAAACTCCTTTATTTCTTATGGATCTGGAGCTTCATTGGTCTCCTTGAGTACAGGATGCACATATCTCAACAGCTATCAAATAACTTTCACAGGGAATTTCTTACAGAACGATGGAGCGAGTGCATTCAACTCTCTCTCTGCCATAGTATTCGTCGATTCTACCTTCTCAGACAACAACATAACTGAGTTCTCAAACCTCTTCTACTTGACAAACACTATCACCATCAGCTTAAATAACACTGTTTTTTCAGGAAATACTCTTTATGGCCTGGATGGAGAAACTTCCGCCCCAACAACAATCTTCTATACAGATCCTGCAGGTTTCACTCTAAATAACAGCAGAGTCCTGAATAACAAGCTAGTCAACTATGCAGCTTTTCTCTATCGTGATACTTCAGCCGCTGCTACTGTCACCAACACAATCTTTGACTCAAATAACCTTACAGGATCTGCGTATCTAATCAATAATGCTATGACAGCATTCTCGTTGACAAGCACGACATTCAGCAACAGCTATGTGACGGGTCTCTCTGCAATTATCTTCATAGGAATGACCTCAACCCTAACAGCCAATACAGTTACTTTTGTAAACAACATCTTCGCTGATGACGGAATTATCATTGCGGGTTTCCAACCAACAAGTACCTGCACCCTTACGAATATTAATATCACCAAAAATGTGAAATATGTTGACCCGAGCGATATCAGATCAAGTGCTAGAGCTGATATTCTGATCTTGAACAAGGGAACTATGACCTTTTCAACCAGCAGGATAATAGAATCAAGTAACCTTATCTTCTCTACAGGAACATTGACCACAAATGACCTAACAGTCACCACATTAGTTCCTGTTAAGGGTGTTCGAAGATTATATAAAATTACTGATGGTACACTCACAGCTAATAGAGTCATTATTGCTGCAGCTGACAGCCAAGGAGCAACTAAAGATACCTGGATCAGCTCAGTAAAATCTACATTGACAGTAGGTAGCTTTGTTCTAAATGATGCAAATATCGCAAAAGGAAATGTTCTGGACATTGTGGAGTCCACCCTCACAGTCACGAACTTCACAGTCAAAAACTCCACCTACTTCGAAGAGGGCGGTTTCCTCAATATTTTACGTGGAACTCAAGTCACTGTGCAGACTTCAACTATTTTCGGAATGAATTATCTTCTAATCTCCGATTCCTGTTCTGGACTGACTCTTCAAACAATAAATTTCCAGTCCACCAATTTACACAATATGATCATTCAGATTAAAAATGCTAAGACATTGACCATGAACCATGTCTATATGGATGTCCCTTTAATTACAGATAATCCTATTGATAGTGTGATCAATATTCTGGAATCTGGACCTACTATTAACATTAATAATCTGACTATTTTGAATTCTTTCACCTACCATGGCGCTGTTCATTTCATCCTCCAAACAAGATATGCCGCAGTTATGCTCAAAAGCTCCAAGTTTGTGAATAATACTGTTCGAGGTAATGGTGGCGCTATTGTCCTTGATAGTGTTCTCTCAAGTGCCATCAACATCCAAACCACTAACTTCACTGGAAATAAAGCTATTCGTTATCTTAATAGTGGAGGGCGAGGAGGTGCTATTTATCTCTCATCAGCCAACTCCTCTGATTATGCTCCTCAATATAATATTACAAACTGTCATTTTATCGACAATATTGCAGATGTATCGGGAGGGGCTATATACTCCTACGGGATTCCTGCAAAATTGCTAGGTGTGAACAATTTTATTGGAAACAAGGTCGGCGATAAGGCTAATAATATTGGAACTCATGCAGTAAAACTGAAAAATATCCTGACTCAGGAGGAATATGAACATTATTCTTCCTCTAGCCCCTATGATAATAACACAATCTGGCTCAGAAATATTGGTAGTGATGTAGCCATTACCGAAAACTACAGTATCGTCCTCCTTGATATGTTTGACCAGAGAATCAATGATGACAGCTCTTCAACACTGGAAGTTGACACAGGAGGGAATCCTGACTTTGTCCCTTCTCTCAAATATATCAAAGCAGAAAATGGATTCTTTCGGCTTAGTGGTATGAGATTTAAGTATGGACCTTGCCTCCAAGCTAAGATTTCTTTCCGCACGAATGGAATCCCGAAGTTTAACAATTATCAATACACGGAGTCCGACGGTACGGAAAAAGTTTATGCTTATATCTCCTTTAGAAATTGCAAGATAACAGAAGTGTTAACAGATGATGGTGCCTGCACGGAATGCCAAGAAGGCTTTGCATCAATCAGTGAAAAAATCAACTCGAGGATCCCTTGTACACAATGTGACTTGAAATCAATGTACTGTAAGGGAGGAGCTAAGATTGGGCCTACAAAGAACCATTGGAGATTAAACAGTACAGCTGATATCTTTCTTGAATGCCCTGTCGAAGGCATTTGTCATGGAGGTTTATTGGAAAACGGCACTTTGTCTCCGACTACAACATGCGAAGAAGGTTACACTGGTAATTTATGCTCAAACTGTGTGCCTGGCTATGGTAAATATGCGGGAGGTACCAAGTGTGCGGACTGTAGCAAAAGTGTGTCTATCTATATTATCATGGCTCTCATAATTTGCATGTACATTGGTATTATCGGATCTGCAACCTTTTTGGCCATTAGAATGTCAAGAAAAGCTAAAGTTGGAGTCCAAGACTATGATACAATGACCTCTGTCCTGATTAGAAATCTGATGAATTATTCTCAAGTTGTTGCCTTGATTGGAAGCATCCCAGTTAAGTGGCCTAAGGCCTTCACTAAGCTGATAGAACTAGGTCAGAAGGTCTACTTTATTAGTGGTGACATGCTCAACCTCGATTGCTTCTTGAAAGATGTTGAAAAGGATTATAATGTGAACAGACTATATATCAAGCTGCTTGCCTATAATGTGAGTCCTTTCATCTTTTTGGCGGTTTCGGTGTTGTTCTGGGTGATCTACTTCCTTATAAGAAGAAGAAAAATAATCGGAAATTCTGATTTCAAAAACAAAGTCATTACCACGATTGTCGTTATCTGCTTCACGCTGCAGCTTTCCATTATCAGAGAAAATTTAAAGATGTTTCAATGTAGAAATTTATACAGATATGACAACCCTATTTACTTTTTGAAAAGCGATTATGATATCCAATGCTGGACTGAAGAGCACAAATTCTGGACGTTTTCCCTTGCAACTCCAGCTGCTATCTTCTGGGCAATAGTACTACCCATATGCATGTTTTTCTTCTTGAGAAAGCAGAGACACCGTCTGGATGCCGAAAGTAACAGAATGAAATATGCCTATCTCTACAGAGGTTACAATAGCAAGAAGTATTTCTGGGAATTCGTTATTTTGATCCGAAAGTACTTACTTATTGCTATTACTGTATTTGGAACCTTCAGAACCTCAGACTTCCAGATCTACTTCGCTATTTTTGTAATATGGTTCGCTTATGCACTACAACTTAGATACCACCCCTACTTCTCCATTTCCCTCAATAATCTAGAAAAGACAGGGCTGACTTGCGCTGCGCTTGTTAATTTCACAGGTCTTTACTTCTTTTTCAGTAAGACTTCAGTAGCCCTGGACTTTACCTTCTTATTCATTTCGTTTGTTGCAAATGCTTATTTTGGTTACAGATGGCTAAGAGAGTTTCTTATTGTGCAGAGAAACAGAGTTATTGAGATGTTGGCAAAGAGTGCAAAAATGAGGGCTAGGTTCATGAAATATAAGCTGTTAAGAAAAATATTCAAACTCGAAGCAAAGAATGATGTCGTTTCCCCAGAAAAGAAAGAAGAAGAAATCCAAAAACGCCTCGAGGATATCCTGAACAATATTCAAAATGACGAACAAAAGGAGGATTCAGACGATGAGATGTCTGTCTCAGAGGGTAATCGTTATGACTTGAACGCACCGATAAAACCAAGAAAGAAGGTTGTAGCTGCACAAGATGATGGTCATATCTCTGACAGAATTATGCAAGCAGATGAGGAAGCTGCGCAGTTGCCCAGGCACGAAAGAAAGAGAAGAATGCTGAGCAAGAAATTAGTTAAAACAGATTTACCAAAGGAACCTGATGCGTCTGAAGAGGTCCCTCAATTTGTTAAGTTTGCAAGAGTAACAAAACACCTAACTGATAAAACAGAGAAAAATGGCAAAGGAATCAGAATAAATGTAATAAATAATGAAGAAAGAAAAGATGCAAGTAATCCAGACGACATCATTGATATTTCAGAATTTCTTGGAGAGGATTACGATGACCATAATTCAGATGTTAACTCTAATGTTCTGAGTATGCTTAAGATTGTTAGAGAAAGGAGGGCTATGCTTAGCACTAATGCTGCAAAAACTACCCTACATGGGAAAGATTCAAGCCATTCGCTCCAACAGAATAATTCCTAAGTCATATAGCCTTTCATATATCTTAAAAAGTCATCAAGTGTATACAATTTATTATATTTTTTTTTTAAAGGCTGTTCATGAACATCTTCTTTAGAGAGTATATCAATGGCTTGCTTACTTCATCAATAATCCAAAATCTCAAATAAATTTTAATATTATATGTTATTAGGGCATGCAATATTCCCATCCTCGAGTGTTAGGAACAAAGAGCAAAACAAAACTACAGATATGCTTTAACATTTTTCCCTTTAATAAAGAAAGTATAATTTAGTATTCATCATTTGGTGTGTTAGCCGAAGCTGAGTGAAATTAGCCTAAATATTTTCTTTAGCTTTCACAAATCTTGATATTCTTCTTCTCTTTTTTAAAATCATTTCGGTTATCACCCAGAAGGAGAGCAGTCTCCTAAGAACTAGCCAGAAATTTGAAGTATTTCTTCAGGTATCGGATTCATAGCTTAAAGAAATTTCAATAATTTGAAGTTCAATATAGATAAACAACAAAGGTGTATCATAATTTAGTAACTAATAAACACTAACTTAATTGATTACAAGGGCATTTTATCTCCCAGAGTAGGTTACAATCTATCATTATCATTGTGGCCAGTAAGCATAGCAGTAGATTCTCCTTCAGTATAAACCTCCGAGGAAGCATCCTTATACACAATATCTCCTAGATCTAAAAGGCCTGGGGCAAACATTAGAGTTTTATTCACATCATCTTCACCTTTAACATTCACTGGAGGATTCGGTTTAATTCCAACAGAAGTATAATACTCCACAATCTGAGTCGGAATCTCCTGCAACACCTCCTTAGCCAAAAGCTCCTGGTTCCTTTCAAAGTCTCTAAATGCAACAAACTGGACAATATCCCTTGAAGCCTTATTTCCCATTGAGTCATACAATCCTTGGTCCCCATCCAATATTCTCATTTGTTCGAAGTCTTCATCTCCCACTCCAATTATTATCACAGAGATAGGAAGATTAGCTGCTGCAATAATTGACTGAATTGCCCTCTCTTGATCATTAATCTGTCCGTCAGTAAGAATCACCAAAATAATATATTCATTCGATCCCTGTGACTTATTCCTAGCTGCCAATTTAAAAGCAGCATCCAGGACTGGATGGAAAAGTGTAGGACCTGAAAGTCTAACATGCCCTAAGGCATTCTTATAAGTCTCCATCATCCCCTCGAACCCATATGCATAGGGCTCTGCCTCATTACCTGTCAATGCGAAGCAATGGTTCACACGGTCACACATTAAGTTAGGGAAATTAGGTATTCCTCCAAAGCCATACATAGGAATCCTCTTATCAGAGTCATAGTCAAGCAAAATATCGCTTATTCCCCTCAAAGCTCTCTGATACTCATTCAGACTTCCATCTCTATTCATAGCATGTAGAGAACTAGGATTATATGGCTCACCATTCGATTGAGTAAAATCTATAGCTACAACAGTTGCAATTTGGATTCCTCCACGTATATAATCCAAGAAGCTAGGCATTTCCTCGAGGCGCAGCCCTTCAAATAAGGCAAGACCACTACTCTTCTTCACAATCGGGTTCTTAAGCTGGAGGTGGACTCCCTCCTGGTTAATTAATTCACTTAAAGTGAATGTTGTTTCTCCGACTATAGTATCAGTTTTTCCAGATTTTGTATACACTTGCAGCTTTATGGGCCTCATAAAGTCACTATTACATAGCTTCACAAGTCTGATTCTAGTTTTCTGCCATCTAGGCTGACTGGAATATGGAATACAATCAGATTGATAAATTGGGACATATCCAGCCTCACCAAGTATTCTTGACAGCTTGAAAAATAAAGTAGAACCAGGCGGCATTTTGGGGATTTCCTTAAGGCAAAATTCGAATTCTATATAAGAGAGGTTTTGTTTGACGCCTTCAGTCTTAACATGCAAAAGTCCTACACTTCCTTGGGGAGATAAAATATCAAAGGAGGCTGTGGAGCTTCCTACCCCGACAATCTTTGATAAGGTGGTCTCAACTTTGCCAATAAATTGAGGGTGGCTGGGATCTTTGACGTTCATGATATCAAACCTCATGTTTTGTTTGGCTTCAAAAACGAAGTCCACGAGTATTGATTTTGTGAACTCTAGCCTATTTGAGCCTTTCATGACTTCTGTCTGGCTCAGCAAACTGGGCTTCCCATTGTTGACACGGTATGTATCGATCTGAATCTCGTAAGAATCTGAGTCGAGCTCGCAACTGAGGTACAATTCAACCTTTTCTTCTATTGATTCGGCTGGTTCCTTTACCCTAGCCATAGGACTCAGATCGCTTGGCAGGTAGTTTTCAAGACTCTGTCTATGTTTTAGTATTCTGATTGACTTGAGATTGGAATCATTATTGGCCCAATCCTTAGGCTTATTACTTTTAACCATAAGACTGGTCTTTCTCATCTCTTCTGGAGCGAAGAAGAGCTGGCAATCGCAAGCATTTCCCATGTCAGTGTTTTATTTTCGTATTGATTCTAATTCTCAATATAGCATTTAAAATTTAATCTCGAGGGACCGTTTCCTGACAAGACTTCATATCAGTATTATACTCTTACAAATAGAAACATATGCAGCCTGTATGTCAGAAATTAGAAAGCTAAAATAAGAAAAATTAAAACAAGAAGTTT
>Ga0065720_1003866_pt1 | contig 12718 bp, 7 predicted proteins | sample Thericmetagenome_FD_59107 | JGI IMG/M metagenome (GOLD analysis project Ga0065720, IMG submission 59107) | Thermophilic microbial communities from the Joint Bioenergy Institute, California, USA of rice/straw/compost enrichment - eDNA_2 v2... | ecosystem: Engineered > Solid waste > Grass >... | reverse complement strand
GGGCGGCCGCGAAGGAGGCCCGGGCCGTCGACGACGCCCGCCTGTGGCTGCTGCTGGAGACCATCGGCCAGGCCGCGGTCGGGCTCCGCCGCGAGCTCGCCCTGGAGCCGGCCACCATCCTGCCGGCCGACCACGTGGCCGCCACGATGGCGCAGCGGGCGGACGCGGTCGGTCGGGCCAGCGCCCGCGCGCTGGAGGCCGACGACCCGGCCCGCCTGGACCAGCTGCTCGCCCTGCCCCGGGTCCACCTCATCGTGGACGGCTACAACGTCACCAAGCGCGGGTTCGGGGACCTCTCGCTGGAGCAGCAGCGCAGCCGGTTGGTCGCCGCGCTCGCGGGCATCGCGGCGCAGAGCGGGGCCGAGACGACCGTGGTCTTCGACGGAGCGGACAAGATCAACGCGATGCCCGGCATCCCGCGCGGGCTGCGGGTGCTGTTCAGCCGCAAGGGCGAGACCGCCGACGAGCTGATCCGGGCCCTGGTCCGGGCCGAGCCGCCGGGTCGCCCCGTGGTGGTGATCTCCTCCGACCGCGAGGTGGCCGACGGCGTCCGCCGCCACGGCGCCTACCCGCTCTCCTCCGACACCCTGCTCCGCCGCATCGCCCGCTCCTGATTCCCCAGCCCTTGGTGCAAGGAAGGCGTCCTTGTTGACGGTTTTTGCCTAGGAAGGCGTCCTTCCTGACACGGGGGCGGGGGCGGATAGGGTGCCTGGCATGGGTCCCCGGGGATGGGCGGTCGGCACGCTGGTCGTGCTCGTCGTCGTCATCGCGGTTGTTGCGGCCGTACGGGTGCCGTGGTCGATGCCGCCGGCGCCCCGCGCCGACCAGCTCGACGCACTGCGCAGCCTGCCGGCCGATGCGGTCGCGCGGGGCAAGGAGTTCGCCGCCGCGGTGCGGCTGACGATGTACATGACGCTGGGCCTCGGCCTGGTGGTCGCCCTGGGGCTGGGGCTCACCCCGCTCGGCGCCCGCCTGGTGGAGCTGGCCGGCCGGCCGTTCGGCGACCACTGGGTGGCGCAGGCGCTGCTCGGCGGGTCCGTGCTGGTGGCGATCGGCGAGATCGTGGTGCTGCCGGTGGCGGCCTGGCGGGAGACGATCCTGCGCCGGTACGGTCTGTCCACCCAGACGTGGGGGAGCTGGACGGTCGACCTGCTCAAGGGGTACGCCGTGGTGGCGGTCCTGGGCGCCATCACGCTGCTCGGCTTCTACGGCATCACGCGACTGTGGCCGCGCTGGTGGTGGGCGGCCGCCGCGGCCGGGGCGGCCGGGCTGATGGTGCTGTTCAGTTTCGTCTTCCCGGTGCTGGTCGAGCCGATCTTCAACAAGTTCACCCCCATGCCCGAGGGCGAGCTGCGCACGAGCCTGCTCGAACTCGCGGCCCGGGACGGCCTGCCGGTCCGCGACGTGCTCGTGGCCGACGCGTCGCGGCGGACCACCGCGCTCAACGCGTACGTCTCCGGCCTCGGGCCGACCCGGCGCATCGTGGTCTTCGATACGCTGCTGCGCGAGGCCCCGCCGGACGAGGTGCGGGCCGTGGTGGCCCACGAGCTCGGCCACGCCAAGCGCAACGACGTGCTCACCGGCACGCTCATCAGCGCCCTCGGCGCGGCCGCCGGGGTGTGCGCGCTCTACCTGCTCGGCTCGTGGACCGGGCTGCTGCGCCGGGCGGGCGTATCGTCGATCGTCGATCCACGCGCGCTCGCCCTGCTGGTGGCCCTGGTCACCCTGGCCGGGCTGGTCTCGCTGCCCCTGCAGAACCTGCTGACCCGCCGGATGGAGGCCCGGGCCGACGCCCACGCGCTGGCGCTCATCGACGACCCCTCTACGGTGGAGCGTATGGAGTCGCGGTTGGCGACCACGAACCTGGCCGATGTCGACCCGCCCCGCTGGCACTACCTGATCTTCGCCAGCCATCCGTCCATCGTGGAGCGAATGGCGGCGGCGCGGGCGTACGGTCGCGGGCAGCGGTGAGCACCGTGAGCCGGACCCTGCTCATCACCAACGACTTCCCGCCCCGCCCCGGGGGGATACAACAGTTCGTGCACAACCTGGCCATCCGGCAGCCGCCGGGGTCGATCGTCGTCTACGCCTCGCGCTGGAAGGGCTGGGAATCGTTCGATGCCGAGCAGCCGTTCCCGGTGGTGCGGGAGGAGACGTCGGTGCTGCTGCCGACGCCGGCGGTGGCCCGGCGGGCGGCGGAGATCGCCCGCGACTACGGCTGCGACGCGGTCTGGTACGGCGCGGCCGCGCCGCTGGGGCTGCTCTCCGCCGGCCTGCGCCGGCGCGCCGGCATCGAACGGGTGGTGGCGCTCACCCACGGCCACGAGGTCGGCTGGGCCGCGCTGCCCGGGGCCCGCACCATGCTGCGTCGCATCGCCCGCGGGGCCGACGTCATCACCTACCTGGGCGAGTACACGCGCGTCCGGCTGGCCCGGGCCATCGGCGATCTGACCACATTGGAGCGACTCCCGCCCGGGGTCGACACCGACCAGTTCCGGCCCACAGTGGACGGTAGCGCGGTACGCCGCAAGTACGGTCTGCGCGACCGCCCGGTCATCGTCTGTGTCTCGCGGCTGGTGCGGCGCAAGGGCCAGGACACCCTGATCCGGGCGCTGCCGCGGATCCGCCGGCGGGTCCGGGATGCGGCGCTGCTCATCGTCGGGGGTGGCCCGTACCGGTCCACATTGGAGGTCATCGCGCGCGAGGAGGGCGTGGCCGACCACGTGGTCATCACCGGCTCCGTACCCTGGGCGGAGCTGCCCAGCTACTACGCGGCCGGGGACGTCTTCGCGATGCCGTGCCGCACCCGCCGCGGCGGGCTGGACGTCGAAGGACTCGGCATCGTCTACCTGGAGGCGTCGGCCACCGGGCTGCCCGTGGTGGCCGGCGACTCGGGCGGCGCCCCCGACGCCGTGCTCGACGGCGAGACCGGCTTCGTGGTGTCGGGCCGGGACCGCGACGCGCTCGTGGACCGGATCACCCAGCTGCTCACCGACCCGGCGCTGGCCAAGCGGCTCGGCGCCGCGGGCCGGGAGTGGGTCGAGGCCGAGTGGCGCTGGGACACCCAGGCCGCCCGCCTGGCCGCCCTGCTGAAACGCTGACGCCGCCGGGTCCAACGGCTGGTACGTCGATGGTCGTGATCATCGGAGGCGCCCGGCCGAGGCACCGTCGCTCGGTGTGCCGCTGGTGCCGAGGGCGGCCGGCGCGCCTAGCATGGGCCGGTTGAGGCGGTAGCGAGCAGGACGGATGACGGTGGTCGATCGGCGCGGGTTCGGGCTCGACGAGTTCGGGCTGGACGACCGCCTGCGCCTGTTCAGCTACGTGACCGCCGAGAACCGCGTGGCGTACCTGTGGGTGCTGCGGGCCATGGAGTCGGCCCGGGCCGACTACCACGTCCTGCTGCACACCACCGACGTGGCGCAGGCGCTGGCTCGGCTGCACCACGAGTATCCCGACTGTCCCGACCCGGCCGAGCTGGAACTGCCCCGGCTGCTGGACGCGCTCGTCGAGTGGGGGGTGCTGGATCGGGCCCAGGACGCGACCCGGGTCGCCACCCTGGCCGAGTACCGCAACCGGCACTCGGTGTACCAGTTCACCGAGGCCGGCTACCGGGCCCACCGGGCCGTGGAGAGCGTGCTCGCCGCCCGCGTCGAGGACAGCGGGCTGTCCCGGCTGGTCTTCGCCGACCTGCTGGCGGATCTCGAGGCCCTGGCCGAGGCGAACCGGACCGGTGACGCCGAGGAGGTATACCGCAAGATCAATCGGCTGGACCGGGCGCTGGCGGACATCGCTGAGCGGGCCGCCCGCTTCTACCACATGCTGGGCGACCTGAGCCGCACCAACGACACCCGGCCCGAGGTGTTCCTCGCCCACAAGGACGCGCTGCTGGTGCACCTGCGCGACTTCCACGACGAGCTGCAGCGGTACACGCCCAAGCTGCGGGAGGCGGTCGCCGCGGTCGAGGCGACCGGGCTCGACCGCATGATCGAGGCGGCGGCCCGGGCCGACGAGCGGCTGTTCCGCACCCACGCCGAACGCGTCGAGGACTGGCGGCGCCGGTGGGCCGGCCTGCGCTCCTGGCTGGCCCCGCCCGGAGTGGACCAGGTCAGCGAGGCCGACCGGCTCGCCGACGCGACGATGTCGGCGATCGGCGACGTGCTGGCCCTGCTGCGCCGGGTGGTCGAGTCGCGGCGCGGCGGGATCAGCCGCGAGTCGCAGCTGCGGCACCTCGCCGCCTGGTTCACCACGGTGGCCTCCGAGGAGGCGGCTCACGCCCTCTTCGACGCCGCGTTCGGGCTCAGCTCGCCGCGACACGTCAATGTGGAGTATCCCGACGCCGAGGCGATCTCCACCCGGTTGTCCTGGTGGGACGCGCCCGCGGTCGAGCTGTCCCGGACGCTGGTGCGGTCGGGCCGGGAGCCGGGGGCCGGGGGCGGGTTGCCGGCGCGGCTGGACCGGGCCGAGTCCAGCCGCGCCCGGTTGCGGCGCGAGCGTCTGGCGCAGGAGAGGCGGCTGACCGAGGCGGCTACCGAGTTGTCCACTGTGGACATCGCCGAGGCGGTGCTCGACGACAACCAGACCGCGGTTCTGTTGCGGTTGCTGGACCTCGCGCTCGCTGCCCGTACGCCCGGGGCGCCCCGGGCGGTGGCCGCGGCGGCCCACGGCGTACGTCTGGTGCTCATTCCCGCCGCCGGCTACACCACGGTCACCAGCAAGCGGGGCACGCTCCATATTGACGGATTTCGGCTGCAGATCGAGCCGGCCGGCCACACCTCCGCCGTCACCGGGGCGCCACGATGAGTCGGTTCGCCAAGGGAATCTCCGACCACGAGCTGGGCGACTACCAGCGGGCCGTCCGCACGGTGCTCCGGTACGCCCTGATCACGTCGACCTGGCCGGACACCAAGGCGTTGCCGCGCATCCGCCGCTACAGCGCGACCCTGCGTCAGGACCTGGCCGACGCCTTCGGCTACCGGCTCGAACTGCACGGCGCGACCGCCCGGCTGGTGCGGGCCAAGGACACCATCGATCCCACCCAGCCGGCCCGCGCCCGGTCGCGTACGCAGGCCGGCCCGGGCCGGCCGTTCGACCGGCGCCGGTACGCCTACCTCATGCTCTGCCTCGCGGTGCTGGGCCGGGCCGGCATCCAGATCACGCTCAGCGAACTCGCCGACGCGGTGGCGGCCGACGCCAACCGGGTGCCCGGGTTGGGGCTCGACCCCGACGTCAGCCACGACCGCCGGGCCTTTGTCGACGCGGTCGGCTGGCTGGAGGAGCGCGGGGCGCTGACCCTGGCCGACGGCTCGGCCACCGCCTGGGCCAGCGGGGTGGGCGAGGCGCTCTACGACGTGGCCCGGGACGTGCTGTTCGCGCTCTACCGGCCGACCCGGATGGTCCAGGCGGTGCCCTCGGTGCGGTCGCTGCTGCACCAGGCGGTCGCGCGCAGCGGCAACGAGGAGCGCCGGCTGGCCGCCCAGGCCGCCCGGCGGGCGGTGGTGGAGCAGCCGGTCGTCTACTTCCGCGACGTGCCCGAGGGCGTGGCCAACCACCTGCGTGGCCCCGCGCTGGCCGAGGATCTGCGGCGGCTGACCGGCCTGCGGGTGGAGCGGCGGGCCGAGGGCGTGCTGCTCGTCGACACGGCGAACTTCTCGATCGAGCGGTTCCCCGGCACCGGAGCGGTGGCCCAGGCGGCCGTGCTGCTCGCGGTCGAGATGGCCGACCGGATCATCGACCCGGACGCCCGCCGGGTGCGCCGGGTCTACGCGGTCAGCCCGGCCGTCGCCCAGGACGAGCTCATCGCGCTGGTCGACGCCGGCCTGCCGCAGGCCAGCCGGCTCTCGCTGCCCGGCCTCGACCCGTCGGCTGGCGAGGACGACGCGCCCGAGGAGGTCGGCGAGTCCGTTCCCGGGGAGCGGACGCCGACGGCCACGCCGGAGAGCCAGGCGGGGGCCGACGGCCAGGCCGGGGCGGAAGGCCAGGCCAAAGTCGGGGGTGAGGCCATGACCGAGCACGAGCCGGACGCGCCCCGGTCCGCGCCAATGTCCACTGAGGATGGTCGGTTGCCGTTCATTTCCGACTCGTTCCTGCGGACCGCGGTGGCCGGCATCCTCGACCGGCACGGCTCGGCGTTCGGCGAGGGCTGGCACGCCGACCCGGAGCGGCTGCGGACCGAGGCGGTGGCGTTGCTGGCCCGGTTCGGGTGCGTGCGCCCCGTGCCGGGCGGGGTGCTGGTCCTTCCGCTGGTCGGCCGGTACCGCAACACCGTCGCGACCACCCGGGAGCCGACCCGGCGGGTCGGGCAGCAGGGGGAGTTGTTCTGATGTCGGTGACGAGGTTTCGGCCCAGCCGGGCCGGCATCATCAACCTGTGGGACTATCGGGACGAGGAGTTCGTCTTCGTCAACGGCTGGCTGGTGCTGCGCGGGCCGAACGGGTCGGGCAAGACCAAGGCGCTGGAGGTGCTGTTCCCGTTCGTCCTCGATGGACGGATCGAGCCGCGGCGGCTCAATCCGTTCGCCAGCGAAGAGCGCACCATGAAGTCCAATGTGCTCTATCGCGGCCAGGACCTGAACTACGCCTATGTGTGGATGGAGTTCCATCGGCTCGCGGCCGAGGGCGGTGAGGAGGAGTTCGTCACGATCGGCATCGGGCTGCGCGCCCATCGGCACCAGGACCGGGTGCAGCGCTGGCACTTCGTGACCGACGGTCGGGTGGGGGCCGACTTCTCGCTGCTGGACGCCGACGACCGGCCGCTCAACCGCCGCGAGCTCGCCGCCGAACTGGGCGAGGAGCACGTGTACGACGGGCTGGAGCAGTACCGCCGGGCGGTGGACGCGCGGCTGTTCGGCCTCGGGCCGCAGCGCTACGAGCAGTTCCTCGATCTGGTGCTGACCCTGCGCAAACCGCAGCTCGCCAAGGATCTCAACCCGGTGGAGCTGTCGCGCACCCTGCAGCGCGGCCTGCGCCCGCTCGACGAGTCGTTGATCGCCCAGGCCGCGGGCTCGTTCGACCACATGGAGGCGGTGGCCAAGACCCTGGAAGGCCTGGTCGCCGCCGAGCAGGCGACGATGAGCTTCCTGTCGGTCTACACGACCTACCTGCGGACCCACGCGCGGGCCGCGGCCGACGCGGTCAACGCCCGCCGGGCGGAGGTGACGCGGGCGCGGCAGGCGCTGGCCGAGGCCGAGCGGGCGCGGGAGCGGGCCCAGGCCGAGTACCGCGCGGCGCAGGAGGAGCTGCGGGCGGCCGAGGGCGAGCCGGGCCGGCTGCGGGCCCGGCTGGAGAGCCTCAAGTCGTCGGCCGCCTACCGCTCCCACCAGGCGCTGGAAGACCTGCGGCGGCACGTGGCCGACCTGGCCGCGATCGCCACGCGCGCCCAGGCGGCCGCGGCCCAGGAAGCCACCACAGTGAACAGATACGAGGCCGAGCAGGCAGCGGCCGCCCGGCGGGCCGAGGAGGCTGAGCAGGCGGAGCTGCGCACCCGCAGCCGGCTGGCCGAGGAGGCGGAGGCGGCCGGCATCGCGTGGCCGGCCGAGGACGCCGCGCCCGACGGCCTGGCCGAGCGGATCGGGGCCCGGGCCCAGGCGCGGCGCGACGACGTGCGCGCGGTGCGGGAGAAGGCCGAGCGACTGGCTCAGGCCGAGCGGGAGCACGCCCGGGCCGCGCGCGAGGTGGAACGGGCGCGGGAGGCCGTGGCGGCGGCCGAGGAGGCGCTGCTCGCCGCCCAGGCGCGGCTCGACCAGGCCCGCGACGCCCTGCGGGACGCGGTCCGCCGGTGGGGCCAGTCCCACGCCGACGTCCTCGCCGAGATGGACGCCGTCCCGGCGGTGGCCGCGCTCGAGGCGGCGGTCGACGACCTCGGCGCGGCCGACGGGCGCAGCCTGGCCGAGGTGTACGGGGAGCAGACCGCGGCCGGCCTGCGCCGGCTCGACCAGGAAGTCGCCGACCGTACGGCCCAGCGGTCCATCGTGGACGGTCGGCGCGCCGCCGTGGCCCAGGAGCGCGAGCTCATCGCGGCCGCGCGCGACGACGCGCCACCCCGCCTGCCGGCGCGCCCCGCCGATCGCACCGACCGGCCGGGCGCGCCCCTGTGGCGCCTGGTCGATTTCGCGCCATCGGTAACGCCGGACGAGGCGGCGGCGATCGAGGCGGCCCTGGAGGCGGCCGGGCTGCTCGACGCCTGGGTCCACCCCGACCCGGCGCTGACCGCCGAGGCGGTCGCGGCCCGCGAGCGCGACGGGTATCTGGTCGCGCTGGAGCCCGCGCGCCGGCCGTCCGGGCGGACGCTGGCCGACCTGCTGGTGGTCGAGGAGCCGGGTCGGGCCGAGGATCACGAATCCGAGGCCTGCCACGCGGCCGGGGCCGTGCCGCCCGCCGTGGTGACCGCCGTGCTGGCGTCGATCGCGGTCGAGGACAGCCTGCCCACCGGCCAGCCCGGCGCGGCCGGCAAAGCCGGCGGGGGCGAAGCCGGCGGGGCCGGCGGTGGGTGGCCGGTGGTGAGCGTCCAGGGCCAGTACGCCCTGGGCATTGTGCTGGGCGCGCACGCCAAGCCCGCGGCCGAGTACATCGGGGCCACCGCCCGGCAACGGCGGCGGGCCGCCCGGATCGCCGAGTGCGACGGCCTGCTCGCCGAACTCGACGCCCAGCTCGCCGATATCGACGCTCGATTGTCCTATCTAGACGATGTGCGGGTTCGGTGGGAGGCGGCGCGGACCGCCCTGCCGGACGCCCGGCCGGTGTACACCGCCGTCCGGGACGTCGACCGGGCCGCGACCGAGCAGCGGCTGCGGCGCGAGGAGGAGCAGCGGGCCGCGGCCGCGCTCGACCAGGCGCTGGCCGAGCAGTCCACGGCAGCGCTGGCCCTGCGGCAGGTCAGCGCGCAGCGGTCGCTGCCGGCCGACCGGCTCGACGCCACCGCCGAGGCCGTGCGCCGGTTCGAGATGGTGGGCGCGCGGCTGGAGGAGGCCCGCCGGGCCCTCGCCGCCGCCGTGGAGCAGGCCACCGCCGCCCGGGTCCGGCTGGACGAGGCGCGCGGCCGCTGGGCCGACGCGGTCGAGGCGGCCCGCGAGGCGGCACAACGGCACGCCGAGAAGGACGAGGCGTACCAGATCCACGCGGCCGCCGTGGGCGACACCGACGTGGCCCGCGTCGTGGCCGAGGTCGCCGCGACCGAGGCCGCCATCGAGCAGGCCGAGGCGACCCTGCGTCGCCTCCAGGACCGCTACACCACGGCGTACGGCGACCTCCAGCGGGCGGAGAGCACCGTCGAGAGTGGACAGGCCGCGGTCCGCGCCGCGGCGCGGGAGGCGCTCGCGGAGGCCGTACGACTGCGCCCGTTCGCCCACGCCGACCTGCTCGGCCTGCTGCGGTGTCCCACCCACCTGCGCTGGCCGGCCCAGCTGCCGACCGGGGCCGGTTCCGCCGACCTCGCCGACACCGCCGAGCTGCCGCGGGAGGTCGAGGCGCTGTTGGAGGCGATCCTGACCGTCACCAAGGACCTGACGCCGAGCGAGAACTCGCTCAAGCAGAGCGCGACCCGGACCACGGCCGCGTTCCAGGAGCTGCAGGTGCAGCTGCCCCAGGCCGGGCTGGATCACCGGGCCGAGCTGCACACCGACGACACCATCCTGGTGGTCCGCATCGCCGACGAGCAGGGGTTGACGCCGGTGGCCAGCTTCGCCGAGCGGATCGTCCGGGAGCGGGCCGATCAGGAGCAGCTGCTCTCCGACGCGGAGCGACGGGTGTTCGAGGACGCGCTGCTCACCCAGCTCGCCCGGCAGATCCATCACCGCACGATCGAGGCCCGGGACCTGGTCGCGGACATGGACGCGCAGATGCGGTCCCGGCGCATGTCCTCCGGGCTGACGGTGGGCGTGGGGTGGCATCTCGCCGACGACCTGGACCCGCAACAGCGGGAGATATGTAAGCTGCTGGATCGCGACCCGGCCCGACTGGGACCGGCGCAGCTCGCCACGCTGCGCGGCCACTTCGCCAGCCGGATCAAGGCGGCCCGGGCAATGGCGCCGGATCAGTCGTACCGGGACCTGCTCGCCCAGGTGCTCGACTACCGGGCCTGGCGGGTCTTCGCGTTCACCCTGCACCGGCCGGGCGCGGCCCCCGAGCCGCTCACCAAGGCCCGGCACAGCCAGCTCTCCGGGGGCGAGCAGTCGGTCTCGCTGCACCTGCCGCTGTTCGCCGCGGCCCACGCCCTGTTCCAGTCGGCCAGCCCGCACGCGCCGCGTCTGCTCGCCCTGGACGAGGCGTTCGCCGGCGTGGACGAGAACGGCCGGGGCGAGCTGATGTCGCTCGCGACCCAGTTCGACCTCGATCTGTTTATGACCGGCTATGACCTGTGGGCCACGCACCCCGCCGTCGCCGGCTGCGCGCACTACGACCTGTCCCACTCGGCGGTCGAGCACACGGTCGCCACCGTCCTGATCGTGTGGAACGGCTCCCTGGCGACGGCGGACTTCGACGGGAGCCTGCCCCGCGCCCTCGGCTCGCCCGCGACGCGGCGGGTGCCCGGGCGCGTCGCCGCGGTGACCGCGCTACCGTCCCTGCTCGAGCCCGACGGCGATTCCGACGGTGATTAGGCCGACGGTGATCAGGCCGACGGTGATCAGGCCGACGGTGGTGTGCCAATGAGCGTCGACACCGAGCCGGCGGTGGATCCGGCCCGGGACCCGGACTGGGCGCGGCTGCTCGAGGCGGCCCGGCGCAGCCTGGAACGCAGTGGCGGCTCGCTCGCGGGATCGGTGACGATCGCCCGGCCCACGGACGGAGAGCGCCGGGTGGTGATCGGCATCACCGGCGTGCACCGCCCGGCCGGGGTGCAGCGGATTGCGGTACGACTCGCCGACGTCGATCTCCACTTGCGACAGTTGTCCGGGCGCGGGCTCATCGACACGCTGACCGAGGCGGGTGCGCCGCTGCGGGACCGGCCGGGGGAGCGCCGCCGGGAGGCGCTCGCGCGCCAGGCCGCGCTCGCCCGGGCCCGGGCCAGCGCGTGCGCCGGGCAGGAGTGGTTCGACCGCTGGCTGGATTGGCTGCGTGGCGACGGGATGCTCACCCGTCTCGTGCGCGCCGGCGGTGACCTGACGCCGGTCCTGCGGGTGTTGGAGGCCCTGCCGGCCGCGGATGAGCCGTTGCCGGCGTTCGCCGAGCGGGTGCTCGGCGACACCAAGGCGTTCTCCGATGCCTCGCTGCGTGGGCTGGTGCTGCGGGCGGTCGCGCTGTGGCAGGGCGCGCCGCCACCGACCAGCGCCGAGCAGGAGCGGGCGCTGTGGGAGGCCGTCGGGGTGGTGCCGGACGACCTGGCCAGCCACGTCCTGGTCCTGAACGTGCCGGCACGCGGCGGGGTGGTCGGCGAGTGGCTGACCCAGGCCGCGGCGCTGGCCCTGCCGATGCGCCTGACGCTGCACCAGCTCCGGCTCGGCGCCTTGGCTATCGACGCAGAGGAGATCTTCGTCACCGAGAATCCGGCGGTGCTGCGGGCCGCGACCGCCCTCGGCCCGGCCGCGCCGCCCCTGGTCTGCACCGAAGGCATGCCGTCGGCGGCGCTGCACCGGTTGCTCGCCGTGGCGGGGCGGGCGACGCTGCGCTGGCGGCACGACTTCGACTGGCCGGGCGTACGGATGCTCACCGCCGCGCTTGCGCGGTACCCCGCCGCCGTGCCCTGGCGCATGTCGGCCGCGGACTACGAGGCGGCGCTGGGCCCCGCCGAGAGCGTCGGCGGATCCGGCCCGCGCCTGACCGGCACCCCGGCCGCGACCCCGTGGGACCCCGCGCTGGCGGCGGCCATGCACCGCCACGGCCGGGCGGTCATGGAGGAGCGGTTGCTGCCCGTGCTGCTGGACGACCTGCGGGCCGCGTCGGGCGGGTCCGGGTGACCGCGTCATGGGCCGTACGCCCTCGGCCACGCGTTACGAGGCGTACGCCTCCGGCCATGATTTACGAGGCGTACGCCTCCGCCATGATGCGGTGCAGCTCCTTGCTGATCGCCTCCCGCATCGGCTCGTGCTCCTCGGCGTACGCGTCGCGCGGTGACGTCCAGCGGTCGGCCGGGTAGTGCCACACCGGTCCGGAGAGCAGTTCCTGGTCCTCCCAGCCGTACCGGGGGAAGACGTGCGCGCACAGGTACCGCTCGCTGTTGCCGAGGATCTCGTAGTTGAGGCGGCGCAGCGACGGATCCAGCCCGTTGCAGACGTTCATCACCGCCTCACCGAGCAGGCCCAGGTCCACCAGGAACTCGGCCCGCTGCTGGCGGGTCAGGTCGGTCAGGTGGATGACATCGTCCACATGGGACATGAGCACCGCGTAGCCGGGGAGGAACTGGGTGTCGCCCATGACAGCCCAGCCGGAACGCATGGTGGCGAGCAGGAGCGGATGTTCGCCGCGCTTGGCGGCCCCCCGGTGATCCGCCCGCCAGTCGATCTCGAACGAGTCAGGCCCGTCCGTCGAGTGGCGGCCCATGGCGTCAGAACTTCGGGGTGTCGGGGGCCTCGAGCAGACCCAGCTTGAGCGCGGTCATCAGCGCCTGGGCCCGGTTGGCGGAGTTCAGTTTCTCGTACAGCTTCGAGATGTGCGTCTTGGCGGTGGACTCGGAGACGTACAGCTGCTTGGCGATGCCGGCCACGCTCATGCCCTCGGCGAGCAGCCGCAGCACCTGGCTCTCCCGGGGCGACAGCTGCGGGCCGGACGGGGCCAGCCGGCGCTTCATG
>Ga0065720_1004258_pt1 | contig 12720 bp, 11 predicted proteins | sample Thericmetagenome_FD_59107 | JGI IMG/M metagenome (GOLD analysis project Ga0065720, IMG submission 59107) | Thermophilic microbial communities from the Joint Bioenergy Institute, California, USA of rice/straw/compost enrichment - eDNA_2 v2... | ecosystem: Engineered > Solid waste > Grass >... | reverse complement strand
CCACGCCGATCTTCCAGAAGCCGCTCACGCTCGGCGTCGACCTGGTGGTGCACTCGCTGTCGAAGTACATCGGCGGCCACGGCGACCTGGTCGGCGGCGCGGTGATCGGCCCGGCCCGGCTCATCCGCCCGCTCGCGCTCACCGAGTACCAGCTGTACGGCGCGGCGATGTCGCCGCACGACGCGGCCAAGGTGATCAAGGGCCTGCGCACGCTGCCCGTCCGCATGCGCGCCCACCAGGAGCGCGGCCTCGCCGTGGCCCGGTTCCTCGCCGGCCACCCGGCGGTGCGCGCGGTGCACCACCCCGGCCTGCCCGGGCACCCCGGCCACCGGCTGGCGTTGCGCCAGATGACGGGGTTCTCCAGCGTGTTCGGCATCGAGCTGTGCACCGACGACCGCGCCGAGGTGGCCGCGTTCCTCGACCGGCTGCGGCACTTCCGCATCGGCGTCTCCTGGGGCGGCTACGAGAGCCTGGCGAACGCGCCCGCGCTCACCACCGAGGAGTCGGTGCGGCGGACGATGGGGATCCCCGTCGGCCTGGTGCGGCTCTCGGTCGGCCTGGAGTCCGCGGAGACGCTGATCGAGGATCTCACTCTGGCGCTCCGGCCGTTGACCCCGTAGCGTGATGACAGCGCTGTCAGAGAGGAGCGACCCTCCGATGAGACGACCCACCATCCTCGTGGCTCTGGCCGCGATCACGCTCACCCTCGCCGCCTGCGGAGGCTCCGGCTCGGAGGGCGCGGACGGCACGGTACGGCTGCGCATGATCGAAAGCCTCACCAGCCCGGACCGGACCAAGCTCATCAAGAGCCTGCTCGCCGACTTCGAGAAGGCGAACCCCGGNGTCACNGTCGAGCTGATCTCCCCGCCGCTCGAGTCCGCCGACCAGAAGATCACNCAGATCATGCAGACCGGGAAGGACCTCGACGTGGTGGAGGTGCGCGACCACACCGCNAAGTCCTTCTCGAACAACGGNTGGCTGCTGGAGCTGCCCACCACNCAGTGGCCCGGCTGGACCGAGCTCACCGAGCTCACCCGGCAGAAGGCCGTCGAGGTGGGCGGCAAGGCCTACCTCATCCCGTACGGCTTCTACCAGCGCACGCTGTTCTACCGCACCGACTGGGGCATGGACCGGCCCCCGGCGACCTGGCAGGAGCTGTACGAGTCGGCGAAGAGGATGACCACCGGCGACCGGTACGGCTACTCGTTCCGCGGCGGCAAGGGCGGCGCCGACTACGCGGTGATGATGATCAGCGCGTACAACGGCGACAAGCTCGACCCGGAGAAGTCCTTCTTCCTGAAGGACAAGCGCACGATCTTCGCCACCCCGGAGGCCGCCGAGGCGCTCGACCTCTTCGTGAAGATCTTCAAGGAGGCGTCGCCGCCCGACTCGGTCTCCTGGGGCTTCCCGGAGATGGTGCAGGGCTTCACCTCGGGCGTCACCGGCATGCTCATCCAGGACCCCGAGGTGATCAAGACGGTGGAGGAGAGCGGGCTGCGGAACTGGGCCACCGCCCCCATCCCGAAGGGCCCCACCGGCTACGCCTTCCAGCCGGTCGGCTACGCGGGCTGGGGCGTGACCTCGTTCAGCAGGCACCGTGAACAGGCCGTGAAGCTCGTGCAGTTCCTGTCGGAGCCGGCGCAGAGCATCCGGTTCGCCAAGGGCAACTCGCTCATCCCCACCGCCAAGTCGGCCGAGAACGACCCGCAGTTCTCCCAGGGCGCCTGGAAGGCCTACCTGGAGGCCCAGCGGGACCCGAAGCAGGTGATCACGATCCGGCCGGTGGACTACCCGGGCTGGAGCAAGTTCCTCGTCGACTCCGACCGGGACATCCAGTCGCTGATCACCGGCGGCACCACCGTCGCCGAGGTGCTCAAGCGCTGGGACGCCTTCTGGCAGGACCAGGCGAAGCAGGTGTCCTGACCCCGGACCCACCAGTCACATCGCGCCCCGCCGGCCCGCGCCCCGGGCGGGCGGGGCGCCCCGCACCACCGAAGGAAACCCCCATGCCCCACGGTTCCCACGCCGCCGCGCGGCGGCACGACGGCGGCGGAGCGGCCCGGTGAGGCGGCCGGCGTTCACCCCCCGCAGGGCCGGGCTCATCGCCCTGTGCCTGCTGCCGGGCGTGCTCTTCGTCGCGGTGTTCACGTACTACCCGATGCTGCGCGGAGCGATCATCGCCTTCCAGCGCTACGACCTGTTCGACCTGACCGCGACGCCGTTCGTCGGCCTCGGCAACTTCCGGGCCGTGCTCGGCGAGAGCCGGTTCTGGACGGCGCTGCGCAACACCGGCACCTGGGTCGCGGTCTCCCTCGTCTTCCAGTTCCTCCTCGGCTTCGGCCTCGCGCTGCTGCTGCGGCGCAGGTTCCGCGGCCGGGGGCTCTACCAGGCCTGGGTGTTCTTCCCCTGGGCGATGTCCGGCTTCCTCATCGGCCTGCTGTGGCGGTGGATGTTCAACGGCCAGTTCGGCGTGATCAACGACCTGCTGCTCAAGGCCGGGATCATCGACGAGCGCATCGGCTTCCTCGCCTCGCCGGGCTGGGCGATGACCTCGGTGATCATCGCCAACATCTGGTACGGCGTGACCTTCTTCGCCATCATGATCATGGCGGCGCTGCAGTCCGTGCCGGGCGAGCTCTACGAGGCGGCGGCGGTCGACGGCGCCTCCCCGCTGCGGCGGTTCTGGCACGTGACCCTGCCGCACATCCGGCCCACGCTCGCCCTGATCGTGCTGCTGCGGATCATCTGGATCCTCAACTTCCCCGACCTGATCTACGCGATGACCGGCGGCGGCCCGGCGGGCTCCACCGACATCATCACCACGTTCCTCATCCAGCAGGTGATCGGCGGCGACTACGGCCGCGCCGGGGCCGTGGGCCTGCTCGTGCTCGGCCTGCTCGTCGCGTTCAGCGTCTTCTACCTCAACGTCACCCGGTTCGCGAGGGCCCGATGACCACCGTCCGCGCCACCCCGCCCGTCCCGCTGCCGCGCCGCGTGCGCGCCGCCGCGGCCGCCACCGCGAAGGCGGTCGTGCTCGCCGCCTGGCTGCTGATCACGGTCTTCCCGCTNTACTGGATCGTGATCACATCGCTCAAGCCGCAGCGTGAGATCTTCACCCTGCCGCTGCGCTACTGGCCGGGCGAGCTCACCTTCGAGCACTACGAGGAACTGTTCTCCTTCGCCGACTTCGGCACCTACCTGCGCAACAGCCTGCTCGTCTCGCTGGTCGCGGCGGCGGTGGTCACCGTGATCGGCGCGCTCGGCGGCTACGTGCTCGCCCGGTTCGAGTTCCCCGGCGCGGGCGCGCTCATGCTCGCCTTCCTGGTCACCCAGATGATCCCGCTGTTCATCGCGCTGGGCCCGCTCTACCTGCTCATGTCCGATCTCGACCTGCTCAACCGGCTCGCCGGGCTCATGCTCGTGTACGTCGCCATGCTCGTGCCGTTCAGCACGATCATCATGCGCGGCTTCTTCGAGAACGTCCCCGTGGCGCTGGAGGAGGCGGCGCAGGTCGACGGGGCCTCGCGGCTCGTCGCGCTGGCCCGCGTGGTGATCCCGGTGATGCTCCCGGGCGTCGCCGCCACGTTCATCTTCGGGTTCGTGCAGTGCTGGAACGAGCTGTTCCTCGCCAGTCACCTTCATCGACAGCGAGGACNCCAAGACGATCCCGGTGGCGATGAACTCGTTCATCACCCAGTACGACATCGACTGGGGCGCCATGTCCGCGGCGACCGTGGTCTCGGTGATCCCGACCCTGGTGATGTTCGCCGGGATCCGCCGCTACATCGTCGAGGGCCTCACCGCGGGCGCCGTGAAGGGCTGAACCGCGGCCGGCGCGGGTGCCGTCACACCCCTACGGCACCCGCGCCGGCGATCTTTCGGAGCCCTTCCGGCGTGCCTCGGGTCTCCGCCCGTTCGCCGCTATTTGTTCGACGTCTGGGGCAGGATCTGCTCGATCTTCACGTCGCCCTGCATCAGGCCGAACTCGCGCATGTTGTCGAGCACGCGCTGGAGCCGGGTCGGGTTGATCGCCGCGGAGTAGAGGCCGACCGCGACGTTCCGGGCGAGGTCCGGCTTGATCGTGGTGAACTGCGGGACCGTCTCGACGAGGACCGCCCGGTCGGCCGAGGCGAGGTCGTGCCCCTTGATGAGCGCCCGCTGGAACGCGGCGAGGGTCTTGGGGTTCTTGTTCACCCAGTCCGTCATCGCGGCGTAGCCGGCGATGGGGAACTCCGCCGTCGCCCCCTGCGAGCAGTCCCAGATCACCTGCGCCCCGGTGGCCTGCGCGGTCATCGTGGCGAACGGCTCGACCGCCTGGATCGCGTCGACCTTGCCGGACATGAGCGCGGACTGCATCTCCGGCGGGGCGATCTGGGCGAAGTTCTTCTCCTCGGTGAGCGTCACGCCGTGCACCTTGGCCGCGGCGCGGACGAGCATCGAGGCGACGCTGTACTTGGTGTTGACGCCGATCGTCTTCCCCTTCAGGTCGGCCGGGGTCTTGATGTCGCTGTCCGGCCGCACCATGATCGTGTGCGTGCCCGGCGCGGTACGGGAGCCCTCCGCCACGATCTTGAGGTCGGCCTCACCGGTGCCGATGGCATTGATGAAGGGGATGTACGCGCCGATGCTGACGTCGAGCTGGCCGTTCTTCAGCAGCGGCAGCGCCTCGGCGGCGCCCGAGACGGTGCGGAGCTTCACCTCGAGGCCCTCGGCCTTGAACAGGCCGCGCCGTACCGCGATCTCCAGGGGGGCGGCGTCCACGACCGCCATCGTGCCGACGGTGAGCTGTGTCTTCTCCAGGTCGGCTGGTGGTGAGTCACCGGCTTCGCTGCTGCATCCCGTGACCGCGGCAAGGGCGCAGATCAGGACACCGATGACCAAACGGGGAAATTTCACGAGGCCTCCAGAGCCGCGCTTTGTGCAATTGATCGGAACCTATAAGAGATGAATCGGGTGGATCGTAGCGTATGAATTCGGGTATATGAACACATCTGTTACGCCTTGTACTGTTTCACCTCAGGGGTCACTGTAGTGCGTTTCTAGGCTGCTCCGCCGCAAATGGCGATAAGTGGGCACACTGGTGCCCCACCCTCGCGTCGCAGCCGGTCTGGGGACCGTTCGTACGGCCCGGCCGCCCCGGCGGACCGATGCGCCGCCCGCCCGCCGAGCCGGGGACACCTACCTTACGCCTCACCGGCCCCGGTGCCACCGTGGCCGCACGCCCTCATCTCACGTCCCTACCGGCCCAGCCTCATCGCGCGTCCTCGTCGCTCGCCGTCATCGGGCCGCGTCATCAGGCCGCGTCATCAGGCGGCGTCATCAGGCGTCGTCATCGCGCGTCGCCACGCGGCCCACCGGCCGCCCGGGCCGCCCGCCCGCGGCGCGACCGCCCCGTCCCCGCCGGGGCCGCCCGCGCCCGCGCGGCGGCCGCCCCGGGCCGCCGCCGGGGCGCTCACCCGCGACGTGCAGAATTGTTCGCGTGACGTGCACACCCCCGGGGCGCCGTGCCGCCGGGGACGCCGGACCGACGGAGGGATCGAGCTGAAGCCCGCCGAACTCGCCCGGGCGCTGCGCGACGCCGGCGTCCGCGACGTCGACGTCTCCGCCCGCCGCCGGGCCGAGTACTCCACCGACGCCTCCCTCTACCGGGTGCCGCCCGCCGCCGTCGCCTTCCCCCGGGACGCCGAGGAGGTCGCCGCGGCGCTCGCGGTGTGCCGCTCGGCCGGGGTGCCGCTCACCGCGCGCGGCGCCGGCACCTCGATCGCGGGCAACGCCGTCGGGCCCGGGCTCGTGCTCGACTTCTCCCGGCACATGGGCGCGGTGCGGTCGGTCGACCCGGAGACGCGGACCGCGCGGGTGGAGCCGGGGGCGATCCTCGGCGCGCTGCAGCGCGCGGCCGCGCCGTACGGGCTGCGGTTCGGGCCGGACCCGTCCACCCACGCGCGGTGCACGATCGGCGGGATGATCGGCAACAACGCGTGCGGGTCGCGCGCGCTCGCCTACGGCCGCACCTCCGACAACGTGCTCGAACTCGACGTGCTCGCCGGGAACGGCGAGCGGCTCACGCTGCGCGCCGGCGCCCCGGCGGCCGAGGGCACGCTCGCCGGGGTGCGGCGGGCGATGGCGGGGGGCCTCGCCGTGGCGCGCACCGAGTTCGGGCGGTTCACCCGGCAGATCTCCGGCTACGCGCTGGAGCACCTGCTGCCCGAGCGGTTCGACCCGGCCCGGGCGTTCGTCGGCAGCGAGGGCACCTGGGGCGTGCTGCTCGGCGCGAGACTGCGGCTCGTCGAGGCGCCGCGGCACCGGGTGCTGCTCGTGCTCGGCTATCCGGACATGCCGTCCGCGGCCGACGCGGTGCCCGCCCTGCTCGCGCACCGGCCGATCGCCCTCGAGGGCATCGACGCGCGGCTCGTCGACGTGGTGCGCACCCGGCGGGGCGGCTCGGCGGTGCCGCCGCTGCCGCGCGGCGAGGGCTGGCTGCTCGCCGAGTTCGGCGGCGACACGCCGGGGGAGGCGAAGGCGGCGGCCGGCGCGGTGCGCGGCACCGGCGCGCTGGAGACCCTCGTGCTCGACGACCCGGCGCAGGCCGCGAAGATCTGGCGGATCCGGGAGGACGGGGCCGGGCTCGCCGGGCGCAGCCCGTCCGGGGCGCCCGCGCACGCCGGGTGGGAGGACGCGGCCGTGCCGCCCGAGCGGCTCGGCGCCTACCTGCGCGAGTTCGACGAGCTGCTCGCGCAGCACGGGCTGGGCGGCGTGCCGTACGGGCACTTCGGCGACGGCTGCCTGCACATGCGCATCGACTTCCCCTTCCACCGCGACGACGGGCCGCGGGCGTTCCGCGCGTTCCTGCTCGACGCCGCCCGGCTCGTCGCCGCGCACGGCGGGTCGATGTCCGGCGAGCACGGCGACGGGCGGGCCCGCGGCGAGCTGCTGCCGCTCATGTACTCGGCGGAGGCGATCGACCTGTTCGGCGCGGTCAAGGCCGCGTGGGACCCCGACGACGTGCTCAACCCGGGCGTGATCGTCCGGCCCGCCCCGCTCGACCGCGACCTGCGCCTCAGCCCGCCGCCGAGGCTCGGCCACCCGACCGCGTTCCGGTACCGGCACGACGGCGGCGACCTCGCCGCGGCGGTGCACCGGTGCACCGGGGTCGGCAAGTGCCGGGTGCCGTCGCCGGGCGGCGACACGGTGATGTGCCCCTCGTACGTGGCGACCCGGGACGAGAAGGACTCCACCCGGGGCCGGGCCCGGGTGCTGCAGGAGGCGATCAACGGGGCGCTGCCGGGCGGCCTGCGCGCCCCCGAGGTGCGCGAGGTGCTCGACCTGTGCCTCGCCTGCAAGGGCTGCGCCTCCGACTGCCCCACCGGGGTGGACATGGCCACCTACAAGGCCGAGGTGCTCTACCACAGCTACCGCCGCCGCCCGCGCCCGCTCAGCCACTACAGCCTCGGGCGGCTGCCCCGGTGGGCCCGGCTCGCCGCCCTCGCGCCGCGCGCGGTGAACCGGCTGCTCGGGCTGCGGCCGGTGGCCGCGGCCGTGCGGCGGCTCGGCGGCATCGACCCGCGGCGTCCGCTGCCCGCCTTCGCCGAGCGGCCGTTCCACCGGACGCTGCGCCGTACCCGGGGCCGTACCGGGGGGCACGGCGCCGGCGGGGCGGTGGCCGGTGAGGGGCCGCCGGTGCTGCTGTGGGTGGACTCCTTCACCGACCACTTCTCGCCGGACGTGGCGCGGGCCGCGGTGCGGGTGCTCGCCGGCGCGGGCTTCGCCGTACGGGTGCTCGACCGGCCGGTCTGCTGCGGCCTCACCTGGATCTCCACCGGGCAGCTCGACGCCGCCCGCCGCATCCTCGGCCGGACCGTCGCCGTGCTCGCCCGGTACGCCGAGCGGGACGTGCCGATCGTCGCGCTCGAGCCGTCGTGCGCGGCCGTGTTCCGCTCCGACGCCGCCGACCTGCTCGACCCGTCCGCGCCGATCCCCAAGGTGGCGACGCTCGCCGAGTTCCTCACCGCGCTGCCCGGCTGGAGCCCGCCCGATCTGAGCGGGCTGACGATCGTCGCCCAGCCGCACTGCCACCACCACGCGGTGCTGGGCTGGGAGACCGACCGGGAGCTGCTCGTCCGCGCGGGGGCCGAGCTGCGCGCGGTCGGCGGGTGCTGCGGCCTCGCCGGCAACTTCGGCGTGGAGCGCGGCCACTACGAGATGTCGGTCGCGGTCGCCGAGACGCGGCTGCTGCCCGCGCTGCGCGAGGCGGGCGAGTCCGCGGTGGTGCTCGCCGACGGCTTCTCCTGCCGCACCCAGATCGAGCAGCTCGCGGGCGTGCGCGCGCTGCACCTCGCCGAGCTCCTCGCCGGGGAGCGGCCCGCCCCGGTACGGCCCGGCCGCTGACGCCCGGCCGTACCGGCGCCGCCCGGCGGCCGCTCAGACCTCCAGCCGCTCCTCGATCTGCTTGAGGCGGTGCCGGGCGAGGGCGAGGTTGGCGCGCGACCGGTCGAGGGCGACGTAGAGGAAGAGGCCCTGGCCGCCGCGGCCGGAGAGCGGCCGGATCACGTGGTACTGGCCGCCGAGCGTGATGAGGATGTCCTCGATGTGGTCGGTGAGCTGCAGCGCGTCCATGGTGCGCAGCTTCGCCTTGACCACCTCGGTGTTGCCCGCGGCGGCGATCTGCAGGTCGAACTCCCTGTCGCCGCCGAGGGCGCCGAGGGCCATGCCGCTGTTGTGATCGACGACGGCGGCGCCGATCGCGCCGTCGATGCTCATCATCTCCTTGAGCGAGGCGTCGAGGCCGGCCATGCGTTCTCCAGTTCTCGAGGTTGCGGGTGGCCCGGTGTCCGGGCCGAAGCGGGCAGGGCCCGCCCGCGGGGGGCGGGACGGGACCGGCGGAGCGGACCCGCGCCGGCCGCCGGGACGCCGACCGGCGGGCCGTGACCGCTCCCGGCCCGGCCGCGGGGGGATGGGCGGCGGATCGCCGGACGCGCCGACGCCTCGGGACCGCCTCGCCCATCGCCGGGCCGGGAGCGCGCCTACGGCGCCGGGGCCGCCGTCACCCGGCGAGACGGCCGCCGGCGGCGAGCACGATTCACTCCCGGTCGCTCCCGGTCGCTTCTGGTGGGATGAACCCGCCCCACAGTAGTGAGCGGGTCACCCCGCGCCCCGCCGCCAGGGATGAAGGAAATAACCGCCGGAGGTGGAATTCTCCCGCTATTACGCAGAATTGCTCACTTCTCGGAANTTNATAAAGNAATTCGTATTTATCGACATCGCTGGCGATAGGGGCTGGCGGANTCGCCTGNTTCGTGGTGCAATGTCGCATTTGGTTCGTGGGAGAATGNCGGGATGAGTCACTGTGAAGCCCGTGTGGTGGCTGGTGTCGAAGTGATCCCGATCTGCGATGCGGTGGGGCCGATGGGGGAGTCGCTGCGCCGCCCCGTCGAGGAGACCTTCCGCAACGCGCGCCCGGCCGACTGGACGGGGCTGTCGACCACCGAGTGGATCCTGCACTTCCACGTCCACCTGCTGCGCGCGCACGGCCGTCTCGCGCTCGTGGACACCGGCGTCGGCGGCCCCGCCTCGCCCGCGTCGAGCTGGGCGCCGGTGCCGGGCGCCCTCCCGGAGCGGCTCGCCGCCCTCGGCGTCGCACCGGCCGACATCGACGTGGTCGTCCTCACCCACCTGCACAGCGACCACTACAGCGGCGCGCTCGGCGAGCACGGCCCCGCGTTCCCCAACGCCCGGCACCTGGTGCAGCGCGCCGAGGCCGACGCCGCCGGGGAGCAGGTCCGCGACGTGCTGCTGCGCCCCCTCGGCGACCTCCTGTGGCTCGCCGACGGCACGGCCGAGGTGATCCCCGGCGTGCGGGCGCTCCTCGCCCCCGGGCACACCCCCGGCCACCAGATCGTCGAGGTCGGCGACCTCGTCATCACCGCCGACCTGCTGCACCACCCGGTGCAGCTGGTGAACCCGCGGGTGACGTACCTCTACGACGACGACCCCGAGCAGGCCGTGCGCACCCGCGTCGAGGTGCTCGAACGCGTGCGGTCCCACGGCGGCGTGATCGCCCCCGCCCACTTCGCCGAGCCGTTCATCGAGCTCTCCGGGTGGCGCCCCCGGGACGAGGCCGCCGCGGCCGGTCCCGCCTGAGCCTGGGGGGATCCCGCGGCCAGTGCCGGATCACCGCCACCGGGCGGCGGGCGTCCCGCGGGACGCCGTGCGCGGCGGAGCCCGGGCCGTCTCGACGACCTCCCCCGCCGCGCGGGCCGTACCGGCACAGGCGCCGCCCGCGCCGGCCCCGGTAACGCGGGCGGCACCGTCACCATCGTCCGGCGGGCCCGCTCGGTCCGGGCAGGGCCGAGTGTCGCCTCGTGATGGGACCTTGGTCGTGATCGTCCGCGGTCAGAGCAGGGTGAGCTGGCCGGAGTCGGCGAGCGGGTCGCGGCGCTTGCGCAGGTGGCGCCACCGCGGGAGGTCGTCGAGGTAGGACCAGGAGAGCCGGTGGTGCGGGGTGGGGCCGAGGGCGGCGAGGGCCCGGCGATGCTCGGGCGAGGGGTAGCCGGCGTTGGCGTCGAAGGCGAACTCCGGGTGCTCCGGCGCGAGCGCGGCCATCAGCCGGTCCCGGTGCACCTTGGCGAGCACCGAGGCGGCGGCGACCGTCACCGAGCGGCGGTCGGCCCGCACCTCGCACCGCACCCGCCAGGGGGAGCGGACGAAGTCGTGGCCGCCGTCGAGGATCACCACGTCCGGCCGGTACGGCAGGGCCGCCAGGGCCCGGTGCGCGGCCCGGCGCAGCGCCTCGGTCATGCCGACCTCGTCGATCTCGGCCGGGCTCGACTCGCCGATCGCGTGCCCGGCGAGCCAGCCCGGCAGCACCTCGGCGAACGCCTCCCGGTGCGCCGCGGTGAGCAGCTTGGAGTCGGTGAGCCGGACCGTCCGGTCGCCGCGGCCGGGCAGCTCGGGCGGCGCGAGCGGGCCCGGCGGGGCGAGCGCGGCGCACACCACCACCGGCCCGGCCCAGGCGCCGCGTCCCACCTCGTCCACCCCGGCGACCCACGTCGCGCCCGCGTCGCGCAGCTCGCGCTCGATGCGGTCGTCGGCGGCGCGCCCGTCCGGGCCGTCGCCGGCGGCCTGCGCGGGGGTTCCCGTGGCGGCCTCCGTGGCGGCCTCCGCGCCGGCCGTGTCGAACAGCATGTCGTCGCCGTCGTGGCGTGGCACCGTCTCGCCTCCTCGCGGCCTCGTCGTCACCGCCGAAGCCTAGGGCCTGCGGGGGCGCGGCGGCGGGGCGGCGCGGAAACACGGGCGGCGGCGCCCCCGCGGCACCGGGCGGATCGGGCGGATCACCGGCGGGGCCGGACCGCGGTGATGGCGAAGCGCTCCACGTCGGCGACGTGGCCACCGGTGGAGGCGACCACGGTGAGCAGGTCGTCGCGCTCCTCCGGGGGGCTGAACCTGAGCTTCGCCGACCAGGGCCTGCGCTCGCCCCCGGCGGGGAGGCAGCAGTGCTCGCCGAGCGGGCGCGCGGATCGGCCGAGCACGGTGACCCGGATGCTCTCGTCCACGCCGGTCACCCGGCCGCCGACGGTGAGCGGCGAGCTCACGGTCGCGCCGTAGCGGGGCGTGGTGAGGGTGAACGTGGTGTCGTCGGTGCCGACCACCTCCCAGGGCGCCTCGTCGCCGTCGCCGTACCGGACGAGGTGCACGATCGCGGCGGTGCTCGGGTCGGCGCCGGGCTCCGCGCGGTACCCCACGCCGATGTGCGCGTCGTGCTGGTAGACGCGGCGGCTGGTGATCACGTCTATGCCGCGGAAGCCGAGGAAGTCGCGCGTGAACGCGAGCGCGGTCCGCGCGGGGTCGAGGTGCCACGCCTCCCGGCCGTTCTCCCGGTAGGCGTCCTGCCAGGCCCGCACCTCCTCGGGCGACGCGAACGGCCACACCGGCTGGTACTGCGCCGCCACCAGCGTCGACCCGGCCGCCCGGGGGGACGGCGACGCGGCGGCGGGCGGGGGCGACGCGCCCGGGGCGCCGTCCTCCCCGGCGGGAGACCCGGCGCAGGCCGTGACCAGGACCGCCATGGCCGCGATCACACCGATCTTGCCCCCGTGCATGTCCGACCTCCTGACCGCCCCCGTACCCTACGCGCGAGCGTATGTGAACACCTCCACCGGGTGAGAGTGATCACCATTACCGCGTCCGGCGCGCCCGCCGCAATCGGCCGCCCCGCGGCCCGTGCGGCCGGTCGCGGCGGGCGGGCTGCGGGTCAGACCAGGGAGAGGTGGACGGGCTCACGCGACCCGGTCGCCTGCGCGACGTCGGCCGAGGCGGCGGTGAGCAGCTTGCTCGCCAGGTCGGCGAGCGCGCGGGCGACGGCGATCTCGTCGCCGATCTCGTGCACCATCGGGTCGGACGGGTTGCGCTGGGACCTGCCCACGCCGATCAGGTGCATGTCGTCCCTGCTGAACAGCACCGCGCGCGCGAACGTCCGGTCGCCCTCCTCCTCGATCTGGATCTCGATCGCCCATTGTTTGGTCTCCATCGCGGACCTCCTCGATCCCGCCCCGCCCGGCCACGCGGTGTGCGGCCGGCGGGCGGGGGTCGTGTTCGGGTGGGACCCTCGACACTGCCCGCGAGCAGGGGAAACTCACCTGCCGCGGGGAAATGCGCGCCCCGGGCGGGGCGGCGAAGGCCGGGCGCCGGCAGGAGACGGCGGGCGCGCGGCGGGGCGGGCGGCGC
>Ga0065720_1020793_pt1 | contig 12721 bp, 9 predicted proteins | sample Thericmetagenome_FD_59107 | JGI IMG/M metagenome (GOLD analysis project Ga0065720, IMG submission 59107) | Thermophilic microbial communities from the Joint Bioenergy Institute, California, USA of rice/straw/compost enrichment - eDNA_2 v2... | ecosystem: Engineered > Solid waste > Grass >... | reverse complement strand
TGATCTCGATGACTATACTTTGAGTGAGTTTGCTGAAGCTATTTACAATGATATAATGTACTCTATCGATAAAAATGATCTGAAGTTCATCACAAATATCATATCTCCTTTAGTAAGTGCTCCTCTCTTTAACTTTGTTCCTATCTGTGTCCACTTTGATGATGAGATCGATAATATCATTCAGAGTCTCAAAGCTAGCAAATTAGAGGTTGTAATCGCCAAAAATCCATTGAATGAAAGATCCTTTGAATCTCAGCTCCTCACTTCTCAAGAAAGGGAATTATTATTAACTAAAATTCAGAAGATTTCTCTCAGTCAAAATGGGAAGAAGCATAACCCTCCCCTAGTTTCAAACTATGAATGGAAAAGGATTCTCGAAATCAATTTCGAAAAACCATTTGGAGGAGACACACATACAATAAACAAAGAACTTTCCAATGCAGATGGAGTTCTATTCATCTTCCAGTGTCTGATCGGAGAAGAAATTGCCAAGATTGGTGTTTATTCAAATTCAAAGATGTTCAAACAAGGGTCCGCATTGAGAGTCAATCAGGAGGATGACAATTTCCTCTTTTATTACTCAAACACTTATAAGCTTCATTTTCTCAGTAATGAAGTCTGCAAAAATGTTGCTTTTCCTAATCAAGGTGGTATAGGACTTTTCTCTGATTTTTCTGGTGATAACAATAATCCAGGATCAAAGAATAAGAAGCCCAGCCTTGAATACACTGATAATTCAATCACATTGTATTATGCAGACCAAAAGGTTATCTCATATATTCCTCAATCTCCTGATAGCTCTATCCTTAAATTTGACATATCATACATGTGGTCCATTGAAGAGAAGAGTGGAAAGCCAATTCAAACATATCCTTTAGATCCAAATGTGTTCTCATGTATCCAAGCAATTGAAGCCTGGGTTGGAACTTCCAGCAAGCAAAAAGCACACCAGCGTCAGCAAACTCAAGAATTCTTGATTAGTGAATTAAAAGACAATATGAGATATCTCTTTATGGATGCTTTTCAAGTACTCAGAGACGGAAAGCCAGTCTATTTTGCACCCAGAAATATGCCAATTGGAGAATTCTTGGCCACCCTGTTTAACAATGCAGAAAATGTAGTTCCTGATTTGAATCTCAGATGCCTAGGTCTTGATAATGTTGATATGACTCTCAATGTTGAAAAATTGGCATCTATAATTGAATCTGGAGATAACCCACAGATTTTGGATCTCTTTATTTATTCTCCATTAGGAACTGAACAGGTGAAAAAATTAATGATTCCTGAGGATCAAGTTTTTGAGACTTTGGTTGAAAGATTAAGTAGAGGAAACGAGAAACTTGCAAAGCATTTAATGAACTCAGACAGACTACAATTATTCTTCAGAAAGGTTTCACTAAGTATCATAAAAAGCAATAGCGAATTCCTTGAGACATATACCATTTTTGCAGAAGAGATAGAGGTCTTCTCATCAATTAGCACGTTCGGTAAATATCTCACAGAAGGAGGAGAATTCTTCAATTATCTATTCCAACTTTTAAATGAAGCCCATAAGAAGAATAAAAATAAAACTCTTATTTTAAAGGTGAGCCACACCATGTATAGAGCTCTTGGTGAAGTGTTTAAATCAGGAGATCTTTCATTCCTCGTCGAATTTAACCTACCTAACTTTCTTCATATCTTGCTTAAAAAGATAGAATATTTAGACAGGGCTATGGAAAGTGCTCCTGTTTCATCCGATGGAGAGAACCCCTTCTTAGAAGGAAATGATCAGCAAAAGCCAAAGAAGCTTTTCGGATCAATCTTCCCTTTGGCTAACCCTGCTTCTAATCAATCTTCCAAGAAGGATGAATATAAGTTACATGAAGAATACCAACTGCAAGAGAAACTCATGAACGAGATAATGAACAATGTATTTTTCTGTCTGACAAAATTAATGGAAAATCAAATGTCCGATGAATTTTATGAGCAATGCGCAGATAAGATCAAGACCTTCAAATTTGTGAAAGTCATCTCCAAGATGCTCAACTTCTTTAATTTCTCGGAACCTAATTCAATCAGACTCCAAATGCAAATAGAACTTTTAAGTAATTTCAGAATTTTTGGTTTTTTTATTGTTTAGGATTGCTCGAAATGTGGGCTCAGTATGAGGGACTTACTCATATATTCTGGGAAGATGTTCAAGATCTTAACACAGGAATAGTAAATGACAAATACACTTTCTACCAGAGATTACTTGGCTTGATTGAACAAGTAAATATTGGATCTATAGGAATGGCTAATCAGGGAATGTAGCAATTTATTGATCTCTATTAACTCTTAGTGATCAAAAGGTGAAGGAAATCAAGCAAGAAATGCTCTCTCTATTAACTCAAATCGATGCTGATTTGAAGAAATTCTATACTATCAACATCGTAGAGCAAACCAGTGACATTACCAAGAACTTGGCACTACCATTAACTGAAGCTTATCCAAAGTGCTTGAAGCCTTATTGTGTTGATTCAACTTCTGTTAGGAATCCATCAACAGGTAAGTGGGAGCATCATTACGCAAATTCCTTCTCCAACGCCTCCAACCCATCTTCTGCTAAAAGAGAAAGAATTATCAAGGAGCTCAATGATCTCACTAACTCCCTACCTATATCAGCAACTAATGCAATCTTTGTACGATATCATCAAGACCGTATGGATGTCATGAAAGCGCTCATTATGGGTTCAGCTGAGACTCCTTATGCCCATGGCGCTTTTGAGTTCGATATTTATATTGGAGATAATTACCCGAATGGTCCTCCAGTAGTGAATCTGATGACTACTGGAAGAGGAAGTGTTCGTTTCAATCCCAATCTCTATGCATGTGGTAAAGTTTGCTTGTCTTTATTGGGTACTTGGAGAGGAAATGCCAATGAGAATTGGAATCCTAAATTTTCTACTATCCTTCAGGTGTTAATTTCTATTCAGTCTATTATTATGACTGAGGATGTTTATTATAATGAGCCAGGTTTCGAGAGTGCTAAGAAAACACCCGAAGGAAAACAATTAAATGAAGGATATAGTAATATTGTCAAATATGCAAACATCAGATATGCTATGATTGAAGCCATCAACAACCCTCCCAGATGTTTCAAAGAGCCTATTTTGATTCATTTCTACTTGAAAAAAGATATGATTTTGACTGAAGTCAATAAATGGCTTGAAGAGGCTAAGACCACAAAAGGAAAATACACTGGAATTGTTCAATCGCACAACCATACTCTTGCATCTAGATTTGCTAGTGATCCAAACAACTACTATAATGATTTGAAAAAGGCCATTGATGACCTTAAGCAGACACTTGCCGGTCTTAATCTGACAATTGAGAAGACTTTCAAGGTTAGAACAGTAGAATGGAAGAAGAAGGCTATCAGAAAGGAAGGAAAGCCACAGGAAAATGAAATGAAGTTTGCAGATGTCAACCAAATTGATGTTGCTTATGACGAGAAAGTTGAGCTTAAGCAAATTGATATCACAGATGAAAAGGTCACAAATCGTTGGTCAAGATATATTGGAGCCATGGGTATCGAAGCCGTTGAAAAACAAGCTCATAGCTCAGTGCTATTAGTGGGCCTAAACGCTCTTGGAATCGAAATTGCAAAGAATATTGTCCTTTCAGGAGTCAAAAGATTCACTGTTTGTGATTGGAAAACAGTTGAAGTAAGCGACTTGGCAGGCCAATTCTTTTTGAGCGAATCTGATATTGGTAAGAACAGAGGCGAAGCCTCAATCAATAAGCTTCAAGCTTTGAATCAATATGTCCAACTTGATATTATCAAAGAAGAAATAACTCCTGAGAGAATTGAAAAATTGAAAATTGAAGACTATAGTATCGTTATATGCTGTGAGGGGCTGACAGAGCTCAGCTTGAACTTGAATAAATATTGCAGAAAAGTTGGAGTGTTATTCATTTCAGCCACAACAAGAGGAGTTTTCAGCAGAGTATTCTGTGATTTTGGCCCCTCTTTCCAAGTTGTTGATAAAACCGGAGAAGAGCAAGTTGATTTGATAATAAAGGAAATCAGAAGTGATGGTTTAGTGGTTTTACTCGAAGGAACAAAACATAATCTACAAGACAATCATCAGATCACATTTATCAAAGCTGAAGAGAGTGGAGAAGGAAAGTCTTTCAAAGATACTGTCCATAAAGTTAAGGTCAACAATAAGAGCAGTTTCTACATTGAAGATGTTTCCCAATTCAAGAAATTCAACTCAGGTATTGCCAGGACTATGAAAGGCCAAGCTGTTCTTAACTTCAAGCCTCTTGCCGAGTGTATTGATGAGCCAGTCTTAGACGAATCCATTTCCACTGGAGATTTCTGGGCAGATACTAAATATAGATTTTTGCATTATGCCTTTTTAACAATTGAGAACTACCTGCAAAAGCATCGCTTGAATGGCTTCAAGAAGCCTATTGATCCAATGGTCAGTGACGAAATTTTCAATCTTACAATGGAAGTGTTAAAACAGAGAGCTCCCTCAGCTTGGGATAACTTCTACCAGCAAAAGGAATTGAGCCCTTATTTGGATTGGGTAAGCCTGTTAGTATCAACCTGGAATGGAACATTCCCACCTTTATGTGCGTTCTTAGGAGGTGTTGTTGCACAGGAAGCCATTAAGGGTGTCACAAGGAAATATATGCCTATAAAGCAATTTTTCTATTATGAATGTGCTGAACTAATTCAAAATAAGAACAAGGAGTTAATGAAATACCAGCCAAATCTAGATAAATATCATTCTCTAAAGATCTGCTTGGGAGAAGAACTCTTTGAAATACTTACAAGCACAAAGCTATTCATGGTTGGAGCTGGTGCTATCGGTTGTGAGCTTCTCAAGAATTATGCTATGCTTGGATTGGGTACCAAAAAAGGCAAGATTGTGTTGACAGACCCTGATGTGATTGAAAACTCAAATCTAAACAGACAATTCCTCTTCAGGGAGAAGCATCTACGCCAGCCAAAGGCTTCAACTGCTGCAGCTGTTGCTATTCAAATGAATCCAGATTTGAAAGGTAATGTCTATCCTATGCTTGAAAAGGTACATGAGCAATCAGAACATATTTTCACGAACAAATTCTTTGAAGGACTTGATGTCGTTACCAATGCTCTTGATAGCATTCATGCCAGAAAATATGTTGATTCCAGATGTGTAAAGTCCAGAATTCCTCTAATTGAGTCTGGAACTCTTGGTCCAAAAGGTCATGTTCAAGTTATTATCCCCTTCAAAACCGAATCTTATGGATCACAACAGGATCCCCAAGAAGACAATGAGATTCCTTACTGTACTCTCAAAATGTTCCCAGAAGAGACATTGCACTGTATTGAGTGGGGTAGAGATAAATTCAATAAAATGTTCTGCCAAAAGCCGATGAGTTTCGCTAAGACTATTGAAGCCATTATGAGCAAAACTGAGGAAACTCTGGATGATAAGATCATTTCTGAGGCATTGAATTTCGCAAAAGGACTTCCTAAGTCATTTGATGACTGCCTGCAATGGGCCAGAAATAAATTCGAGAAGCTATTTTCACATGACATTAAGCAGCTCCTGTACACATATCCTCTAGATTTTAGAACTGAAAATGGCAATCTATTTTGGAGTCTTCCCAAAAGACCACCCCAGCCTCTTGATTTTGATCCCAATAATAGTTGTATTGCAGCATTTATTACCTCTTGTGCATGCCTGAGAGCAGCTGTTTGTGGAATTCCAAGACCAAAAAATCCAAGAACTCCTCAAACGCAAAGCCAGCTATCAAAGCTTGCCTCCTTAATAAAGCCAAAAGAGTATAAGATCTCAGATAAAAAGGCTCAGGAGCTTAAAGATCAAAACAATAAAGCTGCTAACAATGAAGAAAACAACAATCATAATCAAAACATGGATATTGAGCTCAAATCAAGATCTCAGATGTTAAGCGAGCTTCTTTCTGTTCTTCAAGTTAAAGATAATCAGGATTTGAAGAAGTTCAAAGTCTTCCCTCAAGAATTTGAGAAAGATGAAGATGATAATTTCCACATTGACTTTTTATATGCTATGACCAACTGTAGAGCTGCAAATTATAAACTGGATCCCATGGATTGGATTACTGTTAAGTTGAAGGCCGGAAGGATTATTCCTGCCTTGGCTACAACTACAGCTGCCATTGCGGGTCTACAAACTATTGAACTCTGTAAACTAATGGCCAAGTGCCAGCTTGAGCAATTCAAAAATTCATTCTTGAATTTATCAGTGCCCATATTAGCCCAATCAGAACCCCTTTCAGCACCAAGCTATGAATTAAGGGAAGGCCTTAAGGTGAATTTATGGGATAGGTGGGATGTTGATTTGAAGAAGCACAGCAATATTAAAAATCTTCGCGATTTACTTGAGCATCTGCAAAAGGAGACCCATTTAGAACCACTTGATGTCCTTAAGGGAAATAATCCCATTTTCATTCACTCATTGATGAATTTACCCATAAAGGCTAAAGAAAAGGAGCTTATTCTGAGTAGAAGACTAGAAGATAGCTTGGACCTAATGGTATTTAGAGTTTAGATTTTAATAATATTTTAGGGAGATGAAGAATATGTCGATATCACTATAACATTTACAAGTGAGAAAGCGAAGAAAGAGAATCCCAAGGATCCTATTTTGAAGGGTGTCCCACCAATTCGTTTATATTTGAATAATTGAATCAATATAAATTGAATAATAATTTATACGCATATGTAACTATGTGTAATAAGGCCAATTACTTCCCACCAATAAGAAGTGGTTGATGAGAATCTTGGATCTTATATTTCTTGTCAAAAACACAGAGAGCCACAGTACTTAAGATTAGCACTATTGTAGTAATTAATCCGGTGATATAATTTGGCCCATTTGGGATAGGAATTAAGGGAATATTATTCCTATGCTGTTTAGTGATTTAGAGTTTGTGTTACCCGTAGAATCCCATCGTCTGATTAACCTTTGAATATACAACAAGATTTGCACGTAGTAAAGCATCACCTAGTATCATCATTCCATTTCCAAGACTGCTCATTAGTCCGACCAAACAGTATCTTCCTCTCTATTGAATTTAATGAGATATTGTGAAGGAATACTTGTAAAAGATAATCTTTAGGAAGAACATTAATGGCTAGTCCTCGTGTATAGATAGTAAAATTAGGGTATTTTGCTAAATCTTCTTGTCCACAACTGCAAATCATTGTTCCAGAAGATTTCTGACATCCTGCTTGAGCTAGCAAACTTCCGATTCTATTTAGAGCTGTTTGGCATAAAGCAATGAATGAAGTTCCTGTATCAAATAATGCTTGATGACCATCAGCATCTGTTGAAATATCTATAGGCACTCCTTGTATATCCATACCAATAACATCAGTAGCCTTGATTTTAGACTTTATTGACAAATTTTACCCAATAATTGCTGTTATGGACATCTAGCCAAGAGATATTGCTGGCATATTCTTCAGGAATATATCCAATAGTAAGATAAGAATGCCCATTCACTTCATCAAGGTGGAAAGCAAAAACATTATCCTAATTATTCAACTATTCTCAAATAGATTGTATACAGAGATATAGCCTTGACTGTAGGCCTGATCAATCAGTGTGACAGTTGACAAATCGTTTGTTAATCCCATTAATCCTTGAGATTGCAGGCCATCAAGTTGATGTGCCTGAAAAACAAGTAAGACTGAGGCATTTATTGAAAAATATCCACCAAATCCTACTTTATCGTATGCATTATACCCTGTGACATCACCAACGCCGTACTAGCTTCAATTGATCGAATTAGAAGCTTACTTGAATGAAGCCAACAGTGTTTGTATTGTAACAGGTAGAAGAAGCGCTACAATTGAATCTATATTTTCCATTTCCTGGGCAACCGGAGATACAATCAGCTGATGTGACCCATAATAACTTAATAATTATTATTCATTCTAATAAGGTTTACGTTTGATCCGGTGTCAAATACAATTGAATAAGGTTTTGCAGGTGTTCCGATCATTAGATCCCCATAATATTGGTACTAGATACATAAAATATTTGATTGCTGAATAGAACATCACTATAGTTAATTAAGTCTTCAATAATATTCTTTGATGCATCTTCATATGTGGCAAGCAAATTGAGATGGGTTGGTGGTTTTACTGTATCTAAGAAATATGATCAAAGTAGATAACAATGTTGCATACTGCCACTCTTGGTGATCCTTTTGATTGGAATTGTGAACTTAGAAAAGACAGAGACAGAGAATAGGAGTAAAAAGAGAGCTGACTTCATTATTTTCATTTTTATTTTTATTGCAATATAGTACAAATCAAGTTGTATTTACATAGAGTAAAAAGTAGTTATTGAGTGAATTCGCTATAGTCTCCTTCATAGCCATCAGTGCGGGCAAAAGTAGTAAAATTCCCACTCTCTTTTGTTGCATGAGAATGGGTTGGCATTGGCACTTTATGCTCATCGTTTCTATTCACTACGAAAATTACTCAAACAATATTTTCGTTACTCTCTGCCTGTCGAAATTGATCTAGCTTTTCTAACGCATTTTGCATCACATATGCTGCTTCCGTTATTTGAGAAGTCAAATGATTAATTTCTATTATCATTATTATTTGAGTAGTGTAAGCCTACCTTTGTAAATCGATTTCATTTCCGAAGCTGTGTGTACCAAATTCTCACACATAGGCTCCATTCTTTGGTGACTATGATCATGAATGTATGATGTTCTTGCTGATTCTCTTTTAGAGTTTTCTCTGGAGCGGGCTGATAATTGATGAAGACATATATTTCTCGATTTGCGTGGGCTTGGATACTGGGAGTTTTTCCAGCTGTCTAAAAGAGGTTTGATATGTTGATCGAAATTCATTAGATGCTTTTCATAGATTTTATGGATCTTTTTAGTCGTTGTGTTGCTTTCTTTGTTGCTCTCAATAAAATTCTTCGATCCCCGATGCTGATTAGGAGTTGAAAAGACATTGCTCTTTCTTTTATACTCAGAGATATTTGATTTCCAAGTATTTCGTGGAGGTGATTGGGAGCTTTCTGGCTCATTGGTCTGACCGAAAGAAAGCTGAGAATTTTGACCTGAGGGGACAGAATGATAATTTTCGACAAGATCTGATTCTTTCAAAGGATACGAAGGCTCCCTTTTATGTTTCACAGTAGACATGCTCCCTTTTTTTTTAATATGCTGATTATAAGTATCAGGAGTGAGCTCACCCATTCTTTTAGTACTAGCATAATTTGTTACTGAATCACTTCTGAGGTTCTTTCGAATTTTTCCGGGCTCTTTTTCGTGATCTGTTATGTCTCCTGACCTTTTGGTATATATTTCATCATAGACCAAGTTGATAAAATCTATCTTTTCTCTTAATTCAGTATTCATTCTTCCATCGCTTCTTTGCCCATATGTTTCGATTTTGGCGGTTGAATTAAGAAGGGTTTTATCCTTATAATCATTATACTTATTGGCCTTGATTTTTTCCTTTGTTTTAATGGAGACATCAATCAATTTACTATCTCAGGGTCAAATTTCTTTTCGTATTCAATTTGCTTAGTCAAAGCTTCGTGGTCTTTTCTAATCATCTCATCAAAATCCCTATCAATGTTATGAGTATTTATCATAATTTACTTCACAATTTGCATAGAATCTTGCTCATCATCATATTCCCTTTCTCTATTTTGCTTTAATCTTTACAGCTTGATCTTACTTGCTGTAGCGTGAGCTTTCCTTTCTATTAGCTGATTTCTGTTTGCTTGGTGGGCTTCGACTTGAGGACTGCTTATATTTGTAATTAGAACTTGATTTAGACCCAAGACTTTCTAGGAGGTGAATTTTAATAAGTTGTGGGCTTACTTTTTAAAGTTCTAATGCCCTGTTTTACAAAAGCTATGGGCCTATCATCAGCGAATGCATCCATCAGTGTTGTTAGGTGTAAATTAGGGTGATTTTTTGTCAACTGACACTAATAAATTTATTTCGCACAAATATTTTATTTTTTCCCACGATATCCAGGTCCAACAGATCTTTTCTCAATGCTTAGCCTCTTGATGTGTACTCTCATCTATTTGTTGTTTGAGCAGATTTAATCTGATCACAGAGCAAGATATCAATTTTATACAAGAAAAATTCCAATCTAAAGATATCTTCATGTTTGCTTATTCTACACAAAGCTCTATAGTGAACTTTGGTTTAAAATCAATTGCTTTATTATATTGAACATAAGGCCTGTACCCATACAAAGATAAGAAATGTAATGTATCCGAGATTAATAATTTTTTAGCACGATAAATGTAGACTGATAATATCAATAAATGACTTCCTGATTAGTTTTCCTAATCAAATATATACTTTTTTTGCTTTATTTCACACATTTGTCTTTCCCAATCATAGCAGTTGTATATCGCTTGGGACAATTGCTTTGCAACAAATTCAATTGTCTCTAAATCAAAAGCACTAACCTTTGCCTTGTGAAGAGCTGATAAGCCTTGTATTCCCCTAGAATTTATTACTTCTATTACTCCCATAGTCTTTTCTGTTCCAGGATACTTAATAGGTACACACAATAAGGGCATCGAAGTCTCTATATCAATTTTTCCATTGTAAAGTGGATGCGAGTAAGCATTTGTAACATTTTGAGGCTCGCCAGTCTCAAACGTTTTTCCAGCAATACCACAACCATAAGGGTAATATTCCATCTCACCTTCACTGTTGACAGAGTAGAGTATATCTTTCTTAGGATGCTTTATAGCAATCCTGGCTTTGTCAACATTCATCAAATCTTTCACAATTTTTTCTGCAAGAGGAATTAATTTCTTTATTTCTTGTTGAGAACATATCTGAATACCAGCCTAACAGCATTAAGGAGTTAAATGTATCTATACCTTAAGAGCAGCTCTTAAACTATTCAAGAAGGTGACTTGGTCATCATAAGTCATCGAGTTCCTGAGGGCGACACCAGCCAAACTTGACAAGATTGATAATAGGCCCTCGTCATCTTTAGTAAAGTAAGCAACAGTTCCTCTTTTATTGATGGCTTGGACCACACCTAAATAATTATTAGGCTTATACAAACTAGTTTTACCAACGACCTTATTTGTAGAGTCTTTAATGGGAACAGCAAGGATGGTATTAGTCTTAAGACCAGTTTTGAGATCAATGTCCCTGTCAAATCTATCATCTGCATATGCATTCAGGATATTCAGGGGTTCACCTTTTGAAAATACATGACCTGTGAAAGTTAAGCCATTTCACAAATTCTTACCAACTATTCCTTTGCCTAATGGTAGTCTTATAGTTTGCTCTGATCCTTTGGCTACCTTTGACCATAATTCTTCTTTTGTGCTATCATAGATGAAAGTTGTAGCCCTTTCACAATCCAAGCATTCACATATTTCGTCAGCGATTCTATCAATTGCCTCGTTAATAACCAAAGACGTTGACATTTGATTCGCAGCCTTTATAATTTTCTTGAGCTTGAATATCATTTCGATCAAATTCCTATGATCGTTCTTCACATATACTATAGAGTCATAGAGCTGCAGCATCAAACTCTCATCAAATGATTTCACTTCTTGAATAAATGAATCCTCCTTCTTACTCAGAATTCTCTCCAAGAAAATGAAATATTCATTCTCTGCATATATATTATTCACATCCTCATCACCTTAAAAAATTAACCAAAAAAATCTCCATTATTTTACTCATCTTCAGAATACTCTGAGCTTTCTTATCATCTATCAATGCGGATGACCTACTCGGTCTAGAAGAGATTGTTGCATGAGAATCTTGCACTCTGGGAGTATGTTCAGGTTTAAATTTTGAAGTGGAAGGTCCAGAACGCTTCAAAGCCCCTTTTTCATCGAGTTTGGAAGTCAATGTTGATTTAAAGCCTGTTCCCGAATTTTTTCTGGGGTTATTTTGAGGCGAAGTCAATCCATAGATATTTGGAAGTCTCTTGTCAAGTTTCTTTTCAGCCTTATTAGACATTTCTTTTAGTTTTCTATTCTCTTCCAAGATATGAGTTAACATCTCGTCTCTTTTCTGTTGAGAAATGACAAGATACTTGTTGATATATTCAAGTCTCTGAATTTCCTTGTCCTTAAACCTGATGATGTGTTCCAAATTTTGAGCATATTTCGTTAGATTCAAGATCAAGTTGTTCAGTGTAGGATCAATAGTTCTAATCATCTTAAGAACTGCCAGGCAAAAAATATTACTTTTGTCTCAAATTGACTAATTGAGTAATGGCTGGAAGCTTAGAAGTAAAGGTAAGATCTGCCTTTTCAATATTTATCTCTGGAATGTTCAAATATTTGTCATTGCCTATGTCCAGTCTTTCTTCTTGAGAACTGACTGTATTACTCCTTTGATGTTGCTTGAAAAAAATTGATGCTTTTGGTTTATCGTCTTCTCCACCGTTATTGGTTCTAATAATAATCCACTGAGCAACCTAACATACCTTGGGGAAGGAGAATCATCATCTATGAGGAATGCTCTATCTTTAGGGTCTTTAGACATGTTGGAAAGTTATATGAATTAATTGCAATAAGTTTTATTTGCTCAAAAATTAGCTTCTATATCTCTCTGAAGGCGGTTTATAAATGAATATTTAACTAGTTAGTAAACAAGAAGTCTCTCTTAAGAAGTTTCTGAGGAGAAGAAGCATCAATGTGTAGCCAACGAAACACTTGATTGTTTTCCTGAG
>Ga0065720_1002365_pt1 | contig 12723 bp, 12 predicted proteins | sample Thericmetagenome_FD_59107 | JGI IMG/M metagenome (GOLD analysis project Ga0065720, IMG submission 59107) | Thermophilic microbial communities from the Joint Bioenergy Institute, California, USA of rice/straw/compost enrichment - eDNA_2 v2... | ecosystem: Engineered > Solid waste > Grass >... | reverse complement strand
GGCGGTAAGGCGCAGTTCGGCGGTCAGCGCTTCGGTGAGATGGAGGTGTGGGCCCTGGAGGCGTACGGCGCGGCCTACGCGCTGCAGGAGCTGCTGACCATCAAGTCCGACGACGTGCCGGGCCGGGTGAAGGTCTACGAGGCGCTCGTCAAGGGCGAGAACATCCCCGAGCCGGGCATCCCCGAGTCCTTCAAGGTNCTCATCAAGGAGATGCAGTCGCTGTGCCTCAACGTCGAGGTGCTCNCCAGCGATGGCATGTCGATCGAAATGCGTGATACCGACGAGGACGTCTTCCGCGCCGCGGAGGAGCTCGGCATAGACCTTGCTCGACGCCCCAACGAAGGTGCGATGAGCGTCGACGAAGTCTGATTTGGAAGCTGAGGGGATATAGAGAGTGCTCGACGTCAACTTCTTCGACGAGCTTCGCATCGGCCTGGCGACGGCCGACGATATCCGTCAGTGGTCGCACGGCGAGGTGAAGAAGCCGGAGACCATCAACTACCGAACCCTCAAGCCGGAGAAGGACGGGCTCTTCTGCGAGAAGATCTTCGGCCCGACCCGGGACTGGGAGTGCTACTGCGGCAAGTACAAGCGTGTCCGCTTCAAGGGCATCATCTGTGAGCGCTGCGGCGTCGAGGTGACCCGTGCCAAGGTGCGCCGTGAGCGCATGGGGCACATCGAGCTCGCCGCGCCGGTCACCCACATCTGGTACTTCAAGGGCGTGCCCTCCCGCCTGGGGTACCTGCTCGACCTCGCCCCGAAGGACCTGGAGAAGGTCATCTACTTCGCGGCGTACATGATCACNNNNGTCGACACCGAGGCGCGNGAGCGTGACCTGCCGTCGCTGGAGGCGAAGATCTCCGTCGAGCGGCAGCANATCGAGCAGCGGCGCGACGCCGAGATCGAGGCCCGGCAGAAGAAGCTCGAGGCCGACCTCGCCGAGCTGGAGGCCGCCGGCGCCAAGGGCGACCAGCGCCGCAAGGTGCGNGAGNNCGCCGACCGCGAGATGCGCCAGATCCGCGANCGGGCCCAGCGNGAGCTNGACCGNCTNGAGGAGGTCTGGACCCGGTTCAAGAACCTCAAGGTCCAGGACCTCGAGGGCGACGAGCTCCTCTACCGCGAGATGCGCGACCGCTTCGGCCGCTACTTCCGCGGCGGCATGGGCGCCCAGGCGATCAAGGAGCGCCTGGAGAACTTCGACCTCGAGGCCGAGGCCGAGAGCCTGCGCGAGATCATCCGCACCGGCAAGGGCCAGAAGAAGGCCCGCGCCCTCAAGCGGCTCAAGGTCGTGGCGGCGTTCCTCAACACCAGGAACTCGCCGATGGGCATGGTGCTCGACTGCATCCCGGTGATCCCGCCGGACCTGCGCCCGATGGTGCAGCTCGACGGTGGCCGGTTCGCGACCTCGGACCTGAACGACCTCTACCGCCGGGTGATCAACCGGAACAACCGGCTCAAGAGGCTGCTCGACCTGGGCGCGCCCGAGATCATCGTCAACAACGAGAAGCGCATGCTGCAGGAGGCCGTCGACGCGCTGTTCGACAACGGCCGCCGCGGCCGTCCGGTCACCGGGCCCGGGCAACCGTCCGCTCAAGTCGCTGTCGGACATGCTCAAGGGTAAGCAGGGCCGGTTCCGCCAGAACCTGCTCGGTAAGCGTGTCGACTACTCCGGCCGTTCGGTGATCGTCGTCGGCCCGCAGCTCAAGCTGCACCAGTGCGGCCTGCCCAAGCAGATGGCGCTGGAGCTGTTCAAGCCGTTCGTGATGAAGCGCCTGGTCGACCTGAACCACGCGCAGAACATCAAGTCGGCGAAGCGCATGGTCGAGCGGGCCCGCCCGGTCGTGTGGGACGTGCTGGAAGAGGTCATCGCCGAGCACCCGGTGCTGCTCAACCGCGCGCCCACCCTGCACCGGCTGGGCATTCAGGCGTTCGAGCCGCAGCTCGTCGAGGGCAAGGCGATCCAGATCCACCCGCTGGTCTGCACCGCGTTCAACGCCGACTTCGACGGTGACCAGATGGCGGTGCACCTGCCGCTGTCGGCCGAGGCGCAGGCCGAGGCCCGCATCCTGATGTTGTCCACGAACAACATCCTCAAGCCGGCCGACGGCAAGCCGGTGACGATGCCCACCCAGGACATGGTCATCGGCCTGTACTGGCTCACCACGATGCAGGAGGGCGCGCTCGGCGAGGGCCGCGTCTTCGGCTCGGTGGCCGAGGCGCTCATGGCGTACGACCGGCGCGAGCTCGACATCCAGGCGAAGATCCAGGTCCGGCTGCGGGACGCCGTTCCGCCGCGGGACTGGACCCCGCCCGAGGGCTGGCAGCCGGGCGACCCGTTCCGGCTGGAGACCACGCTCGGCCGCTGCCTGTTCAACGAGACGTTGCCCAAGGACTACGTCTTCGTGAACTACCAGGTCGGCAAGAAGCAGCTCTCGCAGATCGTGAACGAGCTCGCCGAGCGGTACCCGAAGGTGGAGCTCGCCGCCGCGCTCGACGCGCTCAAGGACGCCGGCTTCCACTGGGCCACCCGGGCCGGTGTCACCATCGCGATCGAGGACGTCGTGGCCCCGCCGCACAAGGCGGAGATCATGGAGATGTACGAGCGCCGCGCCGACAAGGTGCAGCGTGAGTACGAGCGCGGTCTGATCACCGACGAGGAGCGCCGTCAGGAGCTCATCGAGATCTGGACCCACGCGACCAGCGAGGTCACCGAGGACATGCAGAAGGCGTTCCCGCGCAACAACCCGGTCTGGATGATGGTCCAGTCCGGTGCGCGAGGAAACCTCATGCAGGTCCGCCAGATCGCCGGTATCCGCGGCCTGGTCTCCAACACCAAGGGCGAGACGATCCCGCGGCCGATCAAGTCCTCGTTCCGCGAGGGCCTGTCGGTGCTGGAGTACTTCGTCTCCACCCACGGTCAGCGGAAGGGTCTCGCCGACACGGCGCTGCGCACCGCCGACTCCGGTTACCTCACCCGTCGTCTGGTGGACGTCGCGCAGGACGTCATCGTCCGCGAGGTGGACTGCGGCACCGACCGCACCGTCCCGCTGCGCGTCGCCGACCGCGACCACCAGGGCAACCTGGTCAAGGCGGAGAACGCCGAGAGCAACGTCCACGCGCGCATCCTCGCCGAGGACGTCGTGGTGGACGGCAAGGTCATCGCGGCGAAGGGCACCGACATCAACGACGCCGTCGTCACCAGGCTGGTCGAGGCCGGCGTGGAGACGGTGCGCACCCGCAGCGTGCTCGTCTGCGAGTCGAAGATCGGTGTCTGCGCGGTCTGCTACGGCCGTTCGCTCGCCACCGGCAAGCTCGTCGACGTCGGCGAGGCGGTCGGCATCATCGCCGCCCAGTCGATCGGTGAGCCCGGTACCCAGCTGACGATGCGTACCTTCCACACCGGTGGTGTGGCGGGTGCCGACATCACCCACGGTCTGCCGCGTGTCACCGAGCTGTTCGAGGCGCGCATCCCCAAGGGTGTCGCCCCGATCAGCGAGGCCGACGGCCGGATCCGCATCGACGAGACCGACAAGACCCGGAAGATCGTCGTCATCCCGGACGACGGCTCGGACGAGATCGCCTACCCGGTCTCGATGCGGGCGCGCCTGCTCGTCTCCGAGGGCGACCACGTCAAGGTCGGNCAGCAGCTCGTCGCCGGTGCCGTCAACCCGAACGAGGTGCTGCGCATCCTCGGCCCGCGGGCGGTGCAGCTGCACGTCGTCGCCGAGGTGCAGAAGGTCTACCGGTCGCAGGGTGTGTCGATCCACGACAAGCACATCGAGATCATCGTGCGCCAGATGCTCAAGCGCGTGAACGTGCTGGAGTCCGGCGACACCGACCTGCTCCCCGGCGAGCTCGTCGAGCGCCCGCGGTTCGAGCAGGTCAACCGGGAGGTCGTCGCCGAGGGCGGCCAGCCGGCCTCCGGTCGTCCGGTGCTCATGGGCATCACCAAGGCGTCGCTCGCCACCGAGTCGTGGCTGTCGGCGGCCTCCTTCCAGGAGACGACCAGGGTGCTCACCGACGCGGCGATCCACGCCAAGTCCGACTCCCTGCTCGGCCTCAAGGAGAACGTCATCATCGGTAAGCTCATCCCGGCCGGTACCGGTATGCCGCAGTACCGCAACATCCGGGTCGAGCCGACCGAGGAGGCGAAGGCCGCGATGTACACGGTCGGCGGCTACGACGGCTCCACGACCGACTACACCTTCGGCTCCGGCAGCGGCGAGGCCGTGCCGCTGGAGGAGTACGACTTCGGCCAGTACAACCGCTGAGAACACCCCGGACCGCCGGTAGGCGGGTCCGGTGAGTGAGACCGCGAACGCCCGGTCCTCCCGCAGGACCGGGCGTTCCGGTCTTTCGCCGATTTTCCGGCCCGTCGCTGTACGGCGCGCGTCGCGTGGCGTAAGATCTTCCGAGTTTTGCCCTTGCGATCCGCGGCTTCGTTATCCGGATGTCGCCATTTGTACGCCGGGGGGTTGCGCGCGAATGCGTGAGGGACACGCCGAGTGCCGCTACACTTCGATGCGAGCCCATAACGGTCGGTGCCTGACTGAGTGGAATCGAAAGGCATCGGCGCTGAACCACAGTACGGCGGGTTCCGCTGGATCCCGTCGTTTTGACGCGATGCGAAGCCCTGGGTAGGCTTTTCCTTCGTGCCCGTGAGTTCATGGGCTCGCATGCGTGCGCTCGACGCGGCCTGACATGGCCGGCGAGCACGTGTGTTTCCCTCCTCCACTCGAAAGGTCCGGCTTCGGCGTGGCACCTGCCGCGACACGCCCGACCGCGGGGGTCGAGGGAGGCCACAAACCTGCAGGTCATGACACCGGCAGCACCTGCGCAAGCACACATAACGAACTACCGGCCAATGCACGAACGGAGACGCGGTGCCCACGATTCAGCAGCTGGTCCGCAAGGGCCGCCAGGACAAGGTCAGTAAGACCAAGACCCCGGCGCTCAAGGGGAGCCCGCAGCGGCGCGGCGTCTGCACGCGCGTCTACACCACCACCCCGAAGAAGCCGAACTCGGCGCTCCGCAAGGTGGCGCGTGTGCGGCTCACCAACGGTATCGAGGTCACGGCCTACATCCCCGGTGTTGGTCACAACCTCCAGGAGCACTCGATCGTGCTGGTGCGTGGCGGTCGTGTGAAGGACCTGCCGGGTGTTCGCTACAAGATCATCCGCGGTGCGCTGGACACCCAGGGTGTCCGCAACCGCAAGCAGGCCCGGAGCCGTTACGGCGCGAAGAAGGAGAAGAGCTGACATGCCGCGGAAAGGCCCCGCAGGTCGCCGTCAGTTGGTCGCGGACCCGGTGTACGGCTCGCCGCTGGTCACCGCGCTCATCAACAAGGTGCTGCTGAACGGCAAGCGCTCACTTGCGCAGAAGATTGTGTACAACGCCCTCGAGGGCTGCAGGGAGAAGACCGGCAACGACCCGGTGGTGACCCTGAAGCGGGCCCTCGACAACGTCAAGCCCACGCTGGAGGTGCGCAGCCGCCGCGTCGGTGGCGCCACCTACCAGGTCCCGGTCGAGGTTCGTGCGGCACGCAGCACCACCCTCGCGCTGCGCTGGATCGTGCAGTACGCCCGGGCCCGCAGGGAGAAGACGATGACCGAGCGGCTGATGAACGAGCTGCTCGACGCGAGCAATGGCCTCGGTGCCAGCGTGAAGCGGCGCGAGGACACCCACAAGATGGCCGAGTCCAACAAGGCCTTCGCCCACTACCGCTGGTAGCGCCAACCGGAATGGCGGGGGCGAACCCCTGGCCGGCCCGGGTGAGAACAACGAGACGAGGACGCGAGACAAGTGGCCACTACGACCGCTCTTGACCTGGCCAGGGTCCGGAACATCGGGATCATGGCCCACATCGACGCGGGCAAGACCACGACGACCGAGCGCATCCTGTTCTACACCGGCATCAATTACAAGATCGGTGAGACCCATGAGGGCTCGGCCACCATGGACTGGATGGAGCAGGAGCAGGAGCGTGGTATCACCATCACCTCCGCGGCGACCACCTGCTCCTGGCTCGATCACACGATCAACATCATCGACACTCCCGGTCACGTGGACTTCACCATCGAGGTAGAGCGCTCGCTGCGCGTCCTCGACGGTGCCGTCGCGGTGTTCGACGCCGTCGCCGGTGTGGAGCCCCAGTCCGAGACGGTGTGGCGGCAGGCNGACCGGTACGGCGTGCCTCGNATCTGCTTCGTCAACAAGATGGACCGGGTCGGCGCGGAGTNCCACCGCTGCGTCGACATGATCGTGTCGNGGCTGAACGCCACTCCGGCGGTCATCCAGCTCCCGCTCGGNGTCGAGTCCGACTTCCGGGGCGTCATCGACCTGGTGAAGATGAAGTCCCTGGTGTGGAGCGCGGAGACCACCAAGGGCGAGATGTACGAGGTGATCGACATCGACGCCGACCACCTCGACGCCGCCCGTGAGTGGCGCGACAAGCTCGTCGAGACGATCGCCGAGAACGACGACGAGCTGATGGAGATCTACCTGGAGGGCGAGGAGCCCACCCAGGAGCAGCTCGTCGCCGCCATCCGCCGCGCGACCATCGCCGGCAAGGTCACTCCGGTGCTGTGCGGTAGCGCGTTCAAGAACAAGGGCGTGCAGCCCCTGCTCGACGCGATCGTCAACTACCTGCCGGCGCCGACCGACATCCCGGCGATCCGCGGGCACGCCCCCGGCAACGAGGACGAGGCCGTCGAGCGCCACTCGGACCCGAACGAGCCGTTCGCCGCCCTCGCCTTCAAGATCATGAGCGACCAGCACCTCGGTCGCCTCACCTACATCCGCATCTACTCCGGCAAGCTGGAGTCGGGGATGCAGGTGCTCAACGCCGGCAAGGGCAAGCGTGAGCGCATCGGCAAGATCTTCCAGATGCACGCCAACAAGCGCGAGGAGCGCCAGTCGGCGTCGGCTGGGCAGATCGTCGCCGTGATGGGCCTCAAGGACACCACGACCGGTGACACGCTGTGCGACGCGAACGCCCCGGTCGTGCTTGAGTCGATGACGTTCCCCGCCCCGGTCATCAACGTCGCGATCGAGCCGAAGACCAAGGGCGACCAGGAGAAGCTCTCCACCGCGATCCAGCGGCTCGCCGAGGAGGACCCGTCCTTCCAGGTCCGCCGCGACGAGGACACCGGCCAGACGGTGATCTGGGGTATGGGCGAGCTCCACCTCGAGATCATCGTCGACCGCATGCGCCGCGAGTTCAAGGTCGAGGCGAACGTCGGCCGTCCGCAGGTCGCCTACCGCGAGACGATCCGCCGCAAGGTGGAGCGGGTCGAGTACACCCACAAGAAGCAGACCGGTGGTTCCGGCCAGTTCGCGAGGGTGATCATCGACCTGGAGCCGCTTGGCGAGGGCAACGACGGCTACGAGTTCGAGAACAAGGTCACCGGTGGGCGCATCCCCCGGGAGTTCATCCCGTCGGTGGACGCCGGCGCCCAGGAGGCCGCCGAGTTCGGCGTGCTCGCCGGTTACCCGATGGTCGGCGTGAAGGTGACCCTTCAGGACGGCGCCTTCCACGAGGTCGACTCGTCGGAGATGGCGTTCAAGATCGCCGGTTCCATGGCGTTCAAGGAGGCCGCCCGCAAGGCGGACCCCGTGCTGCTGGAGCCGGTGATGTCGGTAGAGGTCACCACCCCCGAGGACTACATGGGCGACGTCATCGGCGACCTGAACGGCCGCCGGGGACAGATCCAGGCCATGGAGGACCGGGCTGGGGCGAAGGTGATCCGCGCTTTGGTCCCGCTGTCAGAGATGTTCGGGTATGTGGGTGACCTGCGCAGCAGGACCCAGGGCCGGGCGGTCTACAGCATGCAGTTCGACTCCTACGCGGAGGTGCCGGAGGGCATCGCCAAGGAGATCGTCGCGAAGGCCCGCGGCGAGTAACCCGTCCGGGCCCGACTAACCAGCGCAAGTCAAAGTCAGAATCTCAAGGAGACAGACCAGTGGCCAAGGCCAAGTTCGAGCGGACCAAGCCGCACGTGAACATCGGCACCATTGGGCACATCGACCACGGCAAGACCACTCTGACCGCGGCGATCACCAAGGTGCTCCACGANCGTTACCCCGAGCTGAACGAGGCGACTCCGTTCGACCAGATCGACAAGGCGCCNGAGGAGAAGCAGCGCGGTATCACCATCTCCATCGCGCACGTCGAGTACCAGACCGAGAAGCGGCACTACGCGCACGTCGACTGCCCCGGNCACGCCGACTACGTGAAGAACATGATCACCGGTGCCGCCCAGATGGACGGCGCNATCCTNGTGGTCGCCGCCACCGACGGCCCGATGCCGCAGACCAAGGAGCACGTGCTGCTCGCCCGCCAGGTCGGCGTGCCGTACATCGTCGTCGCGCTGAACAAGGCGGACATGGTCGACGACGAGGAGATCCTGGAGCTCGTCGAGCTCGAGGTCCGCGAGCTGCTCACCGCCCAGGAGTTCCCCGGCGACGAGGTGCCCGTGGTCCGCGTCTCCGCGCTGAAGGCGCTCGAGGGCGACGAGAAGTGGGCCGACTCGATCATCGAGCTGATGAACGCGGTCGACGAGCACGTGCCGGAGCCGACCCGTGACATCGACAAGCCGTTCCTCATGCCGATCGAGGACGTCTTCTCGATCACCGGTCGCGGTACCGTGGTGACCGGCCGTATCGAGCGCGGTGTCATCAAGGTCAACGACACCGTCGAGATCGTCGGCATCAAGGAGAAGAGCCTCACGACGACCGTCACCGGCGTCGAGATGTTCCGCAAGCTCCTCGACGAGGGCCGCGCCGGCGACAACGTCGGTCTGCTGCTCCGTGGCGTGAAGCGCGAGGAGGTCGAGCGCGGCCAGTGTGTCATCAAGCCGGGCACGACCACCCCGCACACCGAGTTCGAGGCGCAGGTCTACGTCCTGTCCAAGGACGAGGGCGGCCGGCACACGCCGTTCTTCAACAACTACCGGCCTCAGTTCTACTTCCGCACCACGGACGTCACCGGCGTTGTGCACCTCCCCGAGGGCACCGAGATGGTCATGCCGGGTGACAACACCGAGATGCGGGTCGAGCTCATCCAGCCGGTCGCGATGGAGGAGGGCCTCAAGTTCGCGATCCGCGAGGGTGGCCGTACCGTCGGCGCCGGTAACGTAACCAAGATCATCAAGTAGTTCGACCGCGGGGCGGCGGTCGGCCCCTTCCCGGGGCCGACCGCCTAACCATGGGAGAGGCGGCCGAGCCGGACTCGCCGGCGGCGCACCGAAGACCGGGCACGCGGACGGGGCCGAGCCGCAGGACGACTCACAACAGCGGCAATCAGACCGCATGAAGCTTCTACAGGACGACAGCGAAGGACACCGAGGCCACTATGGCGGGACAGAAGATCCGCATCCGGCTTAAGGCCTATGACCACGAGGTCATCGACAGCTCGGCCAAGAAGATCGTTGAGACGGTGACGCGGACCGGAGCGAAGGTCGCGGGCCCGGTGCCGCTGCCGACCGAGAAGAACGTGTACTGCGTCATTCGCTCGCCGCACAAGTACAAGGACAGCCGCGAGCACTTCGAGATGCGTACGCACAAGCGGCTGATTGACATCATCGACCCGACGCCGAAGACGGTCGACTCGCTCATGCGGCTCGACCTGCCCGCGGGCGTCGACATCTCGATCAAGCTCTGAGGGAACGCACTGACATGGCTAAGCAGATCAAGGGCGTCCTGGGCAAGAAGCTCGGCATGACCCAGGTCTTCGACGAGAGCAACCGGGTCGTTCCGGTGACCGTCGTCGAGGCCGGTCCGTGCGTGGTGACCCGCGTCCGCACTCCCGAGAGGGACGGTTACTCCGCCATCCAGCTCGGCTATGGGCAGGTGGATCCGCGCAAGGTGAACAAGCCGCTCGGGGACTACCTGCGCAAGCACAACATCACCCCGCGTCGGTACTTCGCCGAGGTGCGCACCGACGACGCCTCCGAGTACGAGATCGGCCAGGAGATCCGCGCCGACGTGTTCCAGGCCGGCCAGTACGTCGACGTGACCGGCCGGAGCAAGGGTAAGGGCTACGCCGGTGTCATGAAGCGGCACGGCTTCCGCGGCCTGGGTGCCTCGCACGGTACCCAGCGCAAGCACCGTTCGCCCGGCTCCATCGGCGGCTGCGCCACCCCCGGTCGCGTCTTCAAGGGCCTGCGCATGGCCGGCCGTATGGGCAACGCCCGCACGACCGTGCAGAACCTCAAGGTGCACGCGGTCGACGCGGAGAAGGGGCTCATCCTGGTCAAGGGCGCCGTTCCCGGCCCCAACGGGAGCCTGGTTCTCATCCGCACCGCTGCCAAGAAGGGAGCCGTGGCCAAGTGACGACGACGATCGACGTCCGTGACGCCAGCGGCGCCACGACCGGCACGGTGGAACTGCCGGAGAGCGTCTTCGCCGCGAAGGTGAACATCCCGCTGATCCACCAGGTCGTGGTCGCGCAGCTCGCCGCGAAGCGGCAGGGCACGCACAAGACCAAGACCCGGGGCGAGGTCCGGGGTGGTGGCAAGAAGCCGTACCGGCAGAAGGGCACCGGCCGGGCCCGGCAGGGCTCGACCCGGGCGCCGCAGTTCACCGGCGGTGGCACCGTCCACGGCCCGGTGCCGCGGGACTACTCGCAGCGCACCCCCCGGAAGATGAAGGCGGCCGCGCTGCGCGGCGCGCTGTCGGACCGGGCGGCCGCGGGCCGGGTCCACGTGGTGAGCGAGCTCATCACCGGTGACACCCCCAAGACCAAGGAGGCACTCGCCGCGCTGCGCCGGATCACCCAGGCCAAGACCGTTCTGGTCGTGGTGGAGGAGGGCGACCGCCTCACCTGGCTGAGCCTGCGCAACGTCCCGGAGGTGCACCTGCTGGACGCGGGCCAGCTCAACACCTACGACGTGCTGTGCAACGAGGACGTGGTCTTCACCCGGGCCGCCTATGAGAAGGTCGTGGCCCGCCTGGGAGACAGCGGGAAGGACAACGGGTAATGGAGAAGATCACCGACCCGCGCGACGTCATCATCAAGCCGGTGGTCTCCGAGAAGAGCTACGGCCTGATCGACGAGTACAACAAGTACACGTTCCTGGTACACCCGGAAGCGAACAAGACGCAGGTGAAGATCGCCGTCGAGCAGATCTTCGGCGTCAAGGTCACGGGCGTGAACACCATCAACCGCAAGGGCAAGCGCAAGCGCACCCGCCGCGGTGAGGGGAAGCGCCCCGACACCAAGCGCGCCATCGTCAGCCTCGCCGAGGGTCACCGGATCGACATCTTCGGCCCGGTCGGCTGAGTGGCCGCACGACCACCCGGAAGGGTGCCGGTCCGGACAGGATCTCAGCGCCCTCGCCGTGACTCGAGCGTCGCACACGATGTCGCGCAGGACCGCGAAGGAGGGCCGGTGAGCCGAACCGAGGAGCGCCGGAGTCCCGGAAGGGCTCGGGGGCGACGAGGAGAGGCACCGGCCAGAGCGACTGAGCAGCGGCGCACAGCGTCGCAGTGAGACGCGAAGGAGCGCCGGCGGCCTGATCCGAGGAGCGCCGGAGTCCCGCAGGGGCTCCGGGGCGACGAGGACGGGCGGCCGGTCACAGCGACTGAGCAGCGACGCGCAGCGTCGCAGTCAGATAGGGATGAACGAAAAAGATGGGCATCCGTAAGTACAAGCCGACGACGCCCGGTCGTCGCGGGGCGAGTGTCTCGGACTTCGCCGAGATCACCCGCAGCCGGCCGGAGAAGTCGTTGCTCGCCCCGCTGCACAGCAAGGGCGGCCGGAACGCGCACGGCCGGGTGACGGCCCGCCACCAGGGCGGCGGTCACAAGCGTGCCTACCGGATCATCGACTTCCGCAGGCACGACAAGGACGGGATTCCGGCGAAGGTCGCGCACATCGAGTACGACCCGAACCGCACCTCCCGNATCGCGCTGCTGCACTACGCGGACGGCGAGAAGCGCTACATCCTCGCCCCGANGGGGATCAAGCAGGGCGACCTGATNGAGAACGGCCCNGGGGCCGACATCAAGCCGGGTAACTGCCTGCCGCTGCGCAACATCCCGACCGGTACCTTCATCCACGCGGTGGAGCTGAAGCCGGGCGGTGGCGCGAAGCTCGGTCGCTCGGCCGGGGCGCAGATCCAGCTGCTCGCCAAGGAGGGCAAGTACGCGACGCTGCGCATGCCGTCGGGTGAGATGCGCATGGTGGACGTGCGTTGCCGCGCGACGATCGGCCAGGTCGGCAACGCCGAGCAGTCCAACATCAACTGGGGCAAGGCCGGCCGTATGCGGTGGAAGGGCCGTCGCCCGACCGTCCGCGGTGTGGCGATGAACCCCGTGGACCACCCGCACGGTGGTGGTGAGGGCAAGACCTCCGGTGGTCGCCACCCGGTGAACCCGAAGGGTAAGCCCGAGGGGCGTACCCGCCGGGCGAAGAAGCCCAGCGACCGGCTGATCATCCGTCGTCGGACCAAGAAGAAGCGGTAGGAGCAGCCGACATGCCACGTAGCCTTAAGAAGGGTCCTTTCGTGGACGATCACCTGATGAAGAAGGTGATCGCGCAGAACGAGAAGGGCACCAAGAACGTCATCAAGACGTGGTCGCGGCGCTCGATGATCGTGCCGGACATGATCGGTCACACGATCGCCGTGCACGACGGCCGCAAGCACGTCCCGGTGTTCATCACCGAAGCGATGATCGGTCACAAGCTCGGAGAGTTCGCCCCCACGCGGACGTTCCGCAGCC